>JGI26061J44794_1001408_pt1 | contig 9840 bp, 7 predicted proteins | sample MarorgKNORR_S2LV_5_FD_44794 | JGI IMG/M metagenome (IMG submission 44794) | reverse complement strand
TCCGGCGCTCGCTCGAAGCGTTCCACGGACATCAGGATCCGCTGGCTGTAAGTTCGGCGTGGCTCCACCTCAACCATGAAGATCGACATGTTCGTTTCGCCGCGCGCGTGGCGGTGGAACACCAACCCGTTTCGACCTGGCAAAGTCTGGTCTTCGCCGAAGAAGACCCTGCTCGCAGGCTTTATGCGGTCATCGCGCTGGCGCGCCACGGCGACGTCGCTCAGCGTGACGAAGCGTATCGGGCCCTCTTGTCTATCGACGCTGCCGAGATTTCTGCGACAGAGCAGTTGGATTTGGTGCGCGCTTACAGTCTGGTGACGATTCGGCTCGGCGCTCCCGAAGGAGACCTTCGCTCAGAGATCATTGCAGTCTACGATGCAACGTTTCCTGGGGCAGACGAGGTGCTGAACCGCGAAGTAGGGCGCCTGTTGGCTGCGCTTCAAGCACCCGGAATCACCGGCAAAATGCTTGCGTTGCTCGCCAGGTACAATGATCTGGATGCGAACGTCGGGCTGTTACTGTCTGATTCTGTTATTGCCAGAAGCGAGCAGTACGGCCCGGACATCGCCAATATGATTGCCAACATGCCCCGATCCCAGGAAATCGATTTGGTGTTGAATTTGCGTGGGGTCACGAGCGGATGGACCCTCGCCGAGCGCACGACTTACTTCCAGTGGTTCTATGACGCGCTGCGCAAGAGCGGTGGCTGGAGCTATGTCGGATTCCTGGAGAGTATCCGATTCGACGCGCTGGAAAACGTACCCATGGCGGATCGCGAAGCCCTGGCTGACCTCACCGACGCATATTCCGCACGGGCGTTGAACTTTGCCGATTTACCCCAACCGGAGGGCCCGAGCCGGAACTGGAACAGGAAGGAGCTCAACGATCTGATGGATGATGAGCTGATGAAACCTCGCAATTTGGAAGTTGGAAGGCGCATGTACGAAGCGGCGTTGTGTCAGGCCTGTCATGTGATGGGCGGCGTAGGAGGGACTGTCGGCCCTGATCTCTCGCAGATCGGCACGCGTGCTTCGAAGGGGGACATCCTCATGGCTATCAATTTGCCGAGTAACACGATTTCCGATCAGTATGCGGCGGCACTGCTCACCATGAACGACGGAAAAACCATCATTGGGAGGGTGATAGGAGAAGATGACGACTCTATTACGCTGAATCAGAACCCCTATGATCCCGACCAGCGGATTCGCGTTCTGAAAGCGGATATTGCCAAACGGGAGGTGTCGCCGGTGTCCATCATGCCACCGCGCCTCTTGAATCGGCTCAATGAGGAGGAAGTGAACGACATCATGGCCTTCTTACTCTCTGGTGGTGATCCGGAGCACGCGTGCTACACGAACGAGCGTGGGTGCCTCCACGAAAGAGACAACTAGCCTCCTGTACCCACAACCAGCAAGAGGCGAGAAATGCGAGGATTGAAGGGGAAGAACGTACTTGTAACCGGTGGGGCAAACGGCATTGGCCGCGCCACCACTCAACGTTTTCTTGAAGAAGGCTGTAGCGTTTGCGTCCTCGACTACAGCGCTGAGGCCCGAGTTCGCGTGGCCCGCGAACTACCGGAATTGAGCGGGGTGCTTGACGCCGACGTATCGAATCTTGAGCAGGTGCAGGCAGCGTTCAGGGAGGCGATTTCTCTCATGGGATCGGTGGACGTACTGATAAACAATGCGGGGATCAGCATCCGTCATGACTTTCTCGACATAACGCCTGAGGAGTGGGACCAGGTGCTGGGTGTAAATCTCAAGGGAGTCTTTTTCATGGCGCAGACTGCTGCGCGGCACATGATGGAAAAAGGATCGGGCGTGATCCTGAACACGGCATCGACGGGAGGAAACAACGGATACCCGCACTACGCCGATTACTGCGCGAGTAAAGGGGGTGTGATCGCTCTGACGCAGGCGATGGCGTTGGAATTGGCCCCTGTTGTGCGCGTGAACGCGATTTCTCCCGGATATGTGCTCACTCCGATGCAGCGCGCAGAGTACTCGGACGAGATGCTGGATGCAGTGAATCGCAAGATTCCCATGGGACGACACGCAAAACCCGAAGAGATCGCAGCGCTGTTCGCGTACCTGGCCTCCGAAGACGCTGCATTTGCCACCGGCCACGAATATGTCATGGACGGCGCGGAAACAACCGGAGGGCTTTGCAGCCAGTGGACCCACGAATAGCTTGCCAAACCGGCGCATAATGCGCCCCACCAACTGTATCGACAGGAGAGTTAACGCATGAGACTGGAAGGAAAAGTGGCCCTCATCACCGGAGGGACTTCAGGAATTGGCCGTGCTGTCGCTGAGCGTTTCGTTCGCGAGGGAGCCAAGGTTACCATCACCGGGCGCAGTACCGAACGCGGACAAGAGGTCGTCCAGGCGATCGAAGCCAGCGGTGGCGAGGCCCTGTTCATCCGCTCCGATGTGCGCTTCGCGGACGAGTGTCGCAATGCGGTCGAACGGACCCTCGAACGCTTCGGTAAGATTGACGTGCTGTTCAATAACGCCGGAGTGTTTCATCCACGGTCGGTGCCGGACTGCACGGAAGAAGAGTGGGATGAGACCATCGATTCCAGCTTGAAAGGCGCGTTCTTGATGTCGAAATACACCCTTCCGTCGATGATTGAGCAAGGCAGCGGCTCCATCATCCACACCAGCTCTGGCTGGGGAATTCTGGGAGGCGCNGACGCGGCGGCTTACTGCGCCGCTAAGGGAGGACTTGTCATTATGGCCAAGGCCATGGCAATCGATCACGGCCCTCAGGGAATCCGCGTGAACTGCGTATGCCCGGGCGACGTGATGACGCCTATGCTACCCGACGATGCAGCCAAGCAAGGCATGTCATGGGAGGAATATGTCGCTGGGGCTGCGGACCGACCGCTCGGTCGCGTTGGAACTGCCGACGAAATTGCGGATGCGGTGCTATTTTTGGCCTCCGACGAGTCCTCCTTCGTGACCGGTGAATCGCTGGTCGTAGATGGTGGGGGTATTGCAGGCTGAGCAGCAACGCCCAGTCTCAGTCGGATTAAAGGAGTTCTGGTGTCAAATGGAGTCAAGTCTGAGATCAATACTATCCCGGCAGACGTCAGGCCGAGTTCGCTCTGCTGCCGCCATCTGTCTCGCGATCCTCATGTTGTCCGCCTGTGCCTCGCCAGAGGCTCCGGAGGCTGAACCGTTGAACTTCCTGCTAATCACCGCTGACGATCTGGAATGGTCTTCCGTGGGCGTTTACGGATCGAATGTCGAAAACATTACGCCAAACATTGATAGGCTGGCTTCAGAGGGCATCCGTTTTACCAATGCCCACGTAACTATTGCAGTTTGCCAGCCAAGTCGGCAAACGCTGATGACCGGGAGATTTCCCCACAATAACGGGGCCCCGGGTTTTGATCCGATTGCAGATGACGTCCCGATTCTCCAGGAAAGCCTTCGAAGGGCGGGATATCTCAATGGTGGCATCGGCAAGACCAGACACCTGCAACCCAAGGTTCGTTTCGGTTGGGACCTTGGGCCGGATCCAGACAACCCCGGCGCGGGAGTCGGAATGGAAGACCTGGGTAATGGTCGGGATATCGAGCTCTACGAGAAGTACGTGACCAGCTTCCTGGAAATGGCCAGCGCCCAGCAGAGGCCCTTTTGGCTCATGGTCAATACCCATGATCCCCACAAGCCATTCTACGGCAATGGAGGGGAGGCTTTTGACTACCCCGTCAGTCGGGAATATTCGCCGGAAGAAATTGAAGTTCCTGGCTTCCTCCCTGACCTGCCCCAGGTGCGCGAGGAAGTGGCAGCTTACTTCACCAGCGTTCACCGGGCCGACGACATTGTAGGTGCTATTCTTGAGATACTTGACGAGCAGGGCTTCCGGGATAACACCCTGGTGATGTTTCTTAGTGACAACGGCATGTCGTTCCCTTTTGCCAAGGCCAATTCATACCTCAACAGCACAAAGACCCCCTGGATCGTGCGGTTTCCTGGCTCGACCCTACCCGGCGTGGTAGACACCACGCACTTCATTTCGGGGATCGATTACATGCCCACGATTCTCGAGGCGGCAGGCCTCGAGCAGGTACCGGGCATGGACGGCAATTCCTTTCTGTCCATACTCTCTGGAGGCCTGCAGGGAGGGCGTACGTCTGTGTTCACGGAATTCAATGCGCCGTTCAGCGGAATCCCCTTGCACATGCGGGCGATCCAGAACACGGAATTCGGGTACATCTACAATCCTTTTCATGGTCACACGAAAGTGGCGATGGAATCCATGAGCGGCCCCACGTGGGCCACAATGCTGGAGGTAGGCCGGACTGATGCCGCCATCGGGGAACGTGTAGACCTATTTCTGAACAGAGTACCGGAAGAATTATACGCGTACGGAACAGATCCGGATGCCCTGATCAATCTCATCNATGATCCCGACTATGCGGATATCCTGGCCGAGCTGCGTCAGGAGCTGGCCAACGAGATGTACATGACGCGTGATTCTCTTCTGCAACAATTCGAAGAAGAGTTCGGAATCAGGGGAACGGTTTCCCTCTGATAGGTGGCCATTAACCAGCATCTGTTGTATATAAACATCGAAAATCCCTAGGCACAGTCTTGTGAATCATGGAAAAAGTGATAAGAACGTTTGACCCTCTCAACGATGACAAAAATTGGGAAACCTTGTTTGAGACGCACTTTCAAAACCTACAATCCTTGAATGCTATTTCAACGTTGTGGATCTCAGGGTTTTCCAAACTTGGAATGGATCAAAGTAAAAGACCGTTGGCCAAAGACTTGACGATTGCCATCAAACCCTATACCGGATACACCTTTATTCAGACGTCCGAGACGATCATTCTAGAGCAGATTGATTGGTACAAGATGATCGCCCGTTTTGAGATGCCGATGACCAATTTTGTCCGTCTTCCAGAAGAATTGGACTATTGTGATGAGCCCGATATCTGGCATGATATCATGGGACATGTACCCTTCCTTGCTCAAAAGGAATACTCAGACATGTACCAATTACTGGCTACTACTTACATCAGGGCGATAGAGACGGATCGAAAAGATTTGCTAAGAGAACTGGACTTCATTGGAGGGATGCTCATCGAGCTGGGTCTGATCGAGGAATCCTCAGGGATTAAAGCCTTTGGCTCTACGTTCTACTCTTCCTCTGAAGTTTTTGAGGCGTTCAAACCAGAAAATCAAATTCGATTTACGAAGGCAGCGCTGGTATCCGGTGAATCGTATGATCGTCATAGCTTCCAGGGTAAATACTACATCATGGAATCCTTGGATCACTTGGTGGAAACCATTGGCTATGTAGCGGACCGTATTTAGACCTTTTACTGTACCGAGAGCAGAGTTTATTCGCCTTCGGCTGATCACACGAGGCCTACGCCCCAATGAATTGTCCCTTGCGCTCGCGACGCTCCTCCGCTTCATTCGACAGGACGTGATAAGAGCAGGTGTGCATAGCCCCGGATACACAGACGGTTTTGAAGATTAGCTATTGATCGATTCCGAGAGAGCTGAATTCCCACTCGTCGGCGTGGGTATAGCTGCTGAGATCGGGTTCGATCGCAAAACCATATCCCGGGCACTGCAATGACGTGATGTTCAGGTCTCCGGAGTCAATATTTACCGCTGCACCCTCTGAAAACGCGTGGTAGAGATCAGGGTGGGCTTCCAGAATGCGCAGCTGTTCACTCGTGGGCAGATAATTCAGTCCGCGATAGTAGTGATGGCCATTGCGTTCAACGTGGTTGATTCCAAGGGTGGCCACCAGGGCCAGATCGCCCTGCAAAGCAATCATCCCAGCGGTCGTCAAGTCTTCTGCGGTCATGATATAATCTGAGCGTTCACCTTTGCCGTTTCGCAGCCAGTTCAACCCCGCGTTCAGGATACTTTTAATGGCTCCCTTGCAGGATTTGCTCGAGGTTCCGGTGTACCCCATCGCTAGTGCCTGCGGATAGCTGTCCAGCGCGGCGTCGGATTCATCGATGATAATGGGTTTTAAGGCCGCCAGGGCGCGAATACCAACGCTCAGTTCCGGATTCAGGGCCTGCGCACGGTTGATGGGCTGCTCCATCGAGAGGGTGTTTTTCCAGAGCGTTTCCAGGGCCGGAGTCGACTGAATGCGCTCGTACAACTCCATCAATTCAGCCGGAGTGCTGTACTGCTCATTCCCGTCCATCGTCACGGAATAGTCCTCACCCCTGAGGCGCCGCATGATTCCTGCGATGCTCGTCAGCCGCTCGAGATCAGCNTCNANATCATTACACAACTTGATTTTCAGATAGCGCAACCCATAGCGCTCGACATATTCTTCGAGAGATTCGGGCAGCCCATCGTCAACGGGATCGCCCTCGTGGGCGTCGCTTCGGGTCAGTGGGTCCACCAGCCCGATCGTATGCCGCAGAGCGACTTTCTTGAGGGATTCGGTGGGCAACCATTCAGCCGGCTCGAAGCCTCTCAACTCAGCGTGAACCGCGCCGGGATCGATACCATAGACATTCTGGCGGATGGCCTCGCCGAAACTCATGTGATGACGACGGGCGATCGCATCCAACATGGCACGTTCCAGCATACTGAAGCCAAAACTGCATACGAGCATTGGAATGCCCGTTTCGGCGCTGAACGCCTTCGTCGACTCATAAACTTCAAGCCAGGTCGGAAAAAACGGCTGCGGGGCTCTCATGCGCTCGGCAAAAGCCGTACGAGCATGGTAGATAGCAGCGATCTGATCCTGGATCTGCAGTTCATACCCGCGCGGGCGCTTGTCAAACCATCCGGGGATCAGACATTCGGCACTGTACCCGGTGACGGCCTCGCCTTCTATGACCACGTCCAGCTTGAGGACATTTTGCGGACATCCCAGCAGCAGCGTACTCCCAAATCGAAACGGCATGCGCGTGTGCGCATTGCGTAAGTACAACTGGGCATCAACAAATTTGACAGCGTTCATATCTACCAGTTTTCTTCCCAAAGACAGTTCTTTGCCTACGAAAGCAGGCCCTGAAGCGCGGCCCAGTTGTTCACGACGGAAAAATAGGCTGCACCGGTCATGATCACGATGGCGATGGTCATCAAAACATTCCACAGAATGCGGCGCCCACCCCTGGGCATTGCCTTGCCCATGTACGACGGCCGGTTCAGCAGAATCATGAAACACACGACAGTAATGGGCATCAACGGCATAGCCAGGGTGGAAGCGGTAATGGCCAACGGAATCGGGAATTTTATGACCACGCCGATGACTCCAATGGCTGGCAGTAGAGAGAACAACCACTTGGTTCGACCCTCATGCTTTTGGCCAAACATTTCGCAGCCGATAAATCCGGCGGCCAGCATGTGCATGACGATGGTCGAAAATCCGATTGCTGTTACCCCGAATCCAACTATCAACCGCGCCATCGGGTCTCCCAAACTCGCCGAGAGGACGGGAATGATCTGGCGTACATCGCGGATAGCTTCGCCAATCAGACCGGGTTCGGGACCTATGGTCTTGGCAACGGCAATGATCATCAGACTCGTAGCCAGGATGAACGGAAACGCCATCCCAGAGAGTAAGTCGACATATGCGAGTTCCTTGTGTTCGCTTTTCCAGCGGCGTTCCAGCAGCGAATAGGGGTACAGGAAAATCATGTTGATCCCGACGGCAGCTGCCAGCGCGGCCACCACAGGCTTTAGGGCGAGACCTTGTTCGAAGCCTTCGGCGATGAAGGTGATTCCGAAAAGTCCTTTAAATAATTCCTTCCAAGCAATGGGCTCTCCGGTGAAGGCCGCAATCGCGAACGCCGCGACGATCAGCCAGATCAGCACCTTGATTATTTTCTCATAAATCTTCAGGCCCCGTGCACCCGAATGGTATACGTATACCATGAATGCCGCCAGGCCCAGTACGACTACCCCCATTGCGATGCGGGCGCCGGAATTATCCCAATTCATGTTCATCCCTTCGGCGAGGGTAATCAACCCATTTGCAGTCAGAGAATATTGGGGAATGTGCCAGAGAATCGTAGCGACCATGGCGCTGACCGCCCAGAGAATGGCCAGCGACGGGTGCAGTTCGCGCCAGAACACTCCGTACGGACGCTCACCGGAATGTGTGGTCTGTTTCGCCACACTGGCCAGGACTACGAACCCCAGCATCATCGCGACGATCTGAACCCAGAGGTACTTGTAGCCAAACAACGACCCCAGGACGGCGCACGAGGCCACCGAACCCCCGCCGAGCGTCATCGCACTCTGCATGTAGCCGGGGCCGGAAAGCTTTAGATACCCGGTAACGCGAGTCCAAAGGGGCTTACCCACGAGGTGCTGAATATTGTCTCCTTGTTCCATCATGCGTGACTCCCGAGTGCAACTCTGATCGCCTCACCACTCACACCGCTGGACTCCTCTGATGCCAGGAATGCGATCATCTCAGCTACTTCGCCGGGCGTAGCGACGCGCTGGGGCGGATACAGCGCGGCCCGTTCTTTCCACACCTGATCGGTGGTGATATCCCGATCATTCGCTTCCTGGCTGGCCGAACGTTCTGCCATCTCGGTCCGAACCCAGCCGGGCAGGACCGCATTTGAGGTTACGCCAAAAGCTCCAGCATCCAGTGCGATCGAGCGCATTAACCCCAACAACCCGTGTTTTGAGCTGTTGTAGGCGCTGGCTGCCGGTTCAGCGACCAAGCCGGCTGTAGAACTCGTAAACACCACGCGTCCGTAGCCGAGCGCTCTCATCCCCGGCAATACAAGTCTCGAGAGATGGAACGGACCATCAAGATTGACCCGCATGGTCTCGCTCCAGACATCCGGATCCTGCTCCCACACAACGAGCTCGTGCGCCGATCCAATTCCGTGATTGCATATGAGTATGTCAATCGGACCCAGTCGATTCTGGGTCTCAGCCACGGCGTGCGCACAGCCCTCGGGGGTGCCGAGGTCTGCGACCGAGTAATCGAGGCCGACCGCCTTCAAGTCCTCCTCGCTTCTGGCAACGCACATCACTTTGGCGCCCCGCGCAGCGAGGAGCTCAGCGGTAGCACGCCCTATTCCGCGCCCCGCACCCGTGACCAGCGCTACGCGTCCTTCAACTCCAGCCATGCTTTACATCCTTGTATTGAGCGAGTAATGAGATTGCGGAGTGGCAGTCTGCCAGGCTGTCTGTCAGCGGCCAAATTTGTCACCAAAGAAGTTGTTTTCCTTCCAGGTGGGACGCTCTTCTTCCATCGCCACACGGAATCCGATGCGCAACCCGGCGCGGGTGAACCTGAGCGCTGTNTCCCATACGATAGGCTGTGAAAGATCATCCGTTCGCGCGTGGTAGTGGGTAGCAAAGAATTCGTCGAGTACTGCGCGACCGTCCACATCAGGATCGGAAGAGCCGATTCCCTCGGCCAGATACATCGACGGGATGCCCTGTCGGACAAAGGAATACTGATCGCTACGTATGAAATAGACTTCTTCTGGATAAGGGTCTGGCATGTATTCAAAGCCTTCCTTTAGCGCTTCCTCCGTCATGACTATTTCGAGAGAGGAGTGCTCGACGCCATAGCCGGTTACGGTGTTCAGCGGGAAAATGAACATGGGCATGTCGATGTTCATACTCGCTACCAAGCCCTCACGTGGCACGGTCGGGTAATGCGCGAAATAGTCTGATCCTAGCAAACCGCGCTCTTCTGCGGTGACTGCGACGAACATGATCGATCGGCGGGGCGGCACGGGTATGGAGGCGAAGGCGCGAGCAATTTCCAGAGTGACGGATACCCCGATAGCGTTGTCGTACATACCGTTAAAGGTACTGTCGCCATCAACCACAGAGCCAGTGCCAAGGTGGTCGAGGTGGGTCG
>JGI26061J44794_1001407_pt1 | contig 9847 bp, 8 predicted proteins | sample MarorgKNORR_S2LV_5_FD_44794 | JGI IMG/M metagenome (IMG submission 44794) | reverse complement strand
GATGATTAAACCAGCCGATTTTAATCCAAATAAAAAATACCCTTTGTTTATGTACCAATATTCTGGTCCTGGCTCACAGCAAGTAGCAAACCGTTGGAATGGCAGTAATGATTATTGGTATCAAATGTTGGCACAGCAAGGTTATATTATTGCTTGTGTGGACGGAAGAGGTACAGGGCTTAAAGGCTCTGAATTTAAAAAGGTAACACAAAGAGAACTTGGTAAATATGAATTAGAAGACCAAATAGAAGCTGCAAAACAACTTGGGAAACGACCTTATATTGATGCAACTAGAATAGGAATTTGGGGTTGGAGTTATGGTGGTTTTATGAGTAGTAATGCTTTATTTAAAGGGAATGATGTATTTAAAATGGCTATTGCAGTTGCACCAGTAACATCTTGGCGATTTTACGATACTATTTATACCGAACGTTACATGGCAACACCACAAGAAAACCCAAGTGGTTATGATGAGAATTCACCAATAAATCATGTCGATAAGTTAAAAGGTGATTTTTTACTTATTCATGGGTCTGGGGATGATAATGTGCATGTACAAAATACCGTGCGTATGGTTAAAGCATTAATACAGGCAGACAAACAATTTGAATGGATGATATATCCAGACAATAATCATGGTATTTATGGAGGCAATACAAGATTACACTTGTATAAAAAAATGACAAATTTTATCAACAAAACACTTGGCGATAAATTAGAAAGACCAGAAGAAAAGAAAGAAGAAAAGATAAAAATTAAAGGATAAACTAACTTTTACTAACTAATAATAAATTTTATGTCAAATTCAACAACAATGAAACAAAAAGAATTATTCGGACATCCAATTGGACTGTTTGTTCTATTTTTTACCGAAATGTGGGAACGCTTTTCTTATTATGGAATGCGCGCTATTTTAGTATTATACTTGGTAGGCAGAACAGACGTTGATAATGCAGGATTGGGATGGAGTAATGGAGATGCTTTAGCATTATATGGTTGGTACACTATGATGGTTTATGTTATGTCAATTCCTGGTGGAATTATTGCAGATAAAATTTTAGGACAAAAAAAATCGGTGCTAGTTGGAGGGGTCTTATTACTTTTTGGTCATAGTATTTTGGCAGTAGAAGCAATGTGGGCATTCTATACTGGATTGGTTTTAATTGTTTGCGGTGTTGGAATGTTAAAACCTAACATTTCTACTATGGTTGGAGGATTATACACAAAAGGAGATATTAGAAGAGACAAAGGGTTTACCATATTCTATATAGGAATTAACCTTGGTGCATTTTTATCAAGTTTAATTGTTGGATATGTAGGCGAAGTTTATGGATGGCATTATGGATTTGGATTAGCAGGGATTGGAATGTTTTCTTGGGATAGTTCAATATTTGTTAGGTCAGAAACATTTAAAGGATGTTGGAAATTTCTTAGGCGCTTCTAAGAATGATGAAGAGAAGGCATTGATGAAGAAACCATTAACAAAAATTGAAAAAGATAGAGTTAGCGTATTATTGATTTCATTTTTATTAGTGATAGTTTTTTGGGGAGCTTTTGAACAAGCAGGAGGTTTGATGAATATTTATACAATGGAAAAAACCGACAGAATGTTGATGGGTTGGTTAATTCCTGCGTCTTGGTTTCAATCCTTAAATGCTATGTTTATCATATTTTTAGGAACTTCTGTTGCATTATATTGGGCAAACAGAAAATTAAAAGGTAAAGTATCTACTTCTCTTTTTAAAATGATAGTCGGATTAATTATTATGGGAACAGGTTTCTTTTTTATGACTGGAGCAACAGCACAGTTTGAATCTACTGGATCTTCAGCAATGTATTGGTTAGTATTAGCGTATTTGTTTCATACAATAGGAGAATTATGTTTGTCTCCTGTAGCTTTATCATATGTTACAAAATTAGCTCCTGTAAAATATGCATCATTGATGATGGGAGTCTATTTTGCAATGACTGGTTTTGGAAGTAAACTAGCAGGATTGTTAGGAGAGTGGTCTGAAAGCCTAGGAGAGTATATAATTTTTACAGGAATAGCAATTTTTTGTGTTGTTTTAGGTCTTTTAGTAATGTTAGTCAGAAAAAAACTAGAAGTTCTTACTCATGGCGTTGAAGACGATGAACATGAAATTCATGATGATACTGAAGGCTTTGAATTAGCAGATAACTAAAAAATACATCATGGCAGAAAACTCAACCGATCAATTTTTTAAAAGCACTGTATTAGGACATCCGTCAGGATTATTTGTATTATTCTTTACTGAAATGTGGGAGCGTTTTTCGTATTACGGAATGCGTGCACTTTTAGTAATGTTCTTTACAGCATCATTAATGGATGGTGGTTGGGGCTGGCCAAGAGAACATGCATTTGCTATATTTGGGACTTATACATCTTTAGTTTATTTATCTACTTTATTAGGAGGTTATTTTGCAGATAAAAAAATAGGATTTAGATATGCTGTTGTTGTTGGTGCATTACTTATGACTCTCGGTCATGCGAGCATGGCTTTAGAATCCACATTCTTTATTTATTTAGGATTAACACTTTTGGTTTTTGGTAGTGGTTTATTTAAGCCTAATATGACATCCATTATTTCGGAAATGTATAAAGATAGATCTGAAAAGAAAGATGGTGCTTATACTATATTTTATATGGGTGTTAACGCAGGTGCATTTTTAGGCATTTTATTATGTGGTTATTTAGGAGAAAAAGTTGGATGGAGATGGGGTTTTGGATTAGCTGGAATATTTATGTTGTTTGGGTTGTTGCAATTTTGGTTTGCACAAGATATTTTTGGTAAGATAGGGTTAAAACCAGAAAAAGTTGATAATGAAACTTTAGAATTAAAAGAAGGTGAACCTAAATTGAATCCGTTTACAAAGGTTCAATTAACGCTTATTGTAATTGCTGCAACTTTAGGGTTAGCTTGGGTTTTAAACGATCCTGTTGCTAAAATATCTGAAGGAGAATATAATTTATTCGATTTTTCATTATTTGGTTTAGATGGACCTACATTTATTATATTATTAGCACTTATTCTTTTTATTTTATTATTGGCTTTACGACTTCCTAAATATGATAAAATCACAAGAGATAGAATGTTGGCAGTAATGTTCTTTGCTTTTATTACTATCTTTTTCTGGGCAATTTTTGAACAAGCACCAAGTTCATTGACTATTTTTGCAAGAGACTACACGCAAAGAGTTTTAGAGGGCAATTCAGCGTTAACTTTTAAAATAGTCAATTCGTTGATGACTTTAATTCCTTTAGCAATAATTACTAGAGTGCTTTTGTTGTTATTTAAGCAAACATTTTCAAAATATGCAAAATCAAATATATTTTTAGCAACGAGTTTTGTTATTATTTGGGCGATTGCCATTTGGATGCTTTACACCGAGTTCATGAAAGATATTGCTGAAGTTCCTGCATCTTGGTTTGGTATATTAAATTCATTATTTATTATAGCATTTGCACCTTTGTTTTCTAAATGGTGGGAAAGTAAGTATAATCCTAATGCAAATATGAAATACGCTATTGGTATGGTTTTATTAGGTATTGGAATGGCTTGTGTTGCAATTGGATCTTCATCAATTCCTATAGGAGCAAAAACTGCTTCAGTGAGTATGATATGGCTAATTTTAGTCTATTTTTTCCATACAATGGGAGAATTATGTGTGTCGCCAGTTGCACTTTCTTATGTAAGTAAATTGGTTCCTGGACGTATGATTGCAATGATGTTTGGGGTTTGGTATTTAGCAGTTGCAATAGGTATGAAACTGGCTGGAGTGTTCGGAGAAGCCTCTGAAAGTATTGCAAAAACAGAAGGATTAAGCCATTTCTTTTGGTTGTTAACTGTCGTTGCTGTTGGTTTAGGTGTGTTTTCGGCACTTATGTATCCTGTTATTAAAAAGCTTATGCATGGTGTCCGTTAATCGATTAAATTGTTAAATTATACGCAAAATGCTCCTACTAAGGAGCATTTTTTGTAAGTTCGGAATAATAATTGCGATAAATGTTATTATGAGAAAAATAGGATACATATTCTTATTAACTGTGTTAGTTTCGGTTAATAGTATGGCGCAAGAAATTAATTGGGTAACACTTGGGGAGGCTGTAGAGCTTCAGAAGAAAAACCCAAAAAAGATTATGATGGATGCATATACAAGTTGGTGTGGACCTTGTAAAATGCTTGACAGAAACACCTTTAGTAATAGCGATGTAGCAAACTATATAAACCAGTATTATTATGCAGTAAAATTTAATGCCGAAGGGAACGATGAAATTATCTTTAATGATAAAACATACACAAATCCAAATTACGATCCGGCAAAGGCAAACAAGCGTAATGCTCAGCATCAATTAGCAGGATATTTTGGTGTTAGATCGTATCCTACCATAATATTCTTATCTGAAGAAGGCGAATTAATCTTCCCTCTTATAGGATATAAAACACCACAACAGTTAGAGTTGTATTTAAAAATGTTTAAGAATGATGAACATTTAGATTTGAAAACTCAGGAAGCATTTAACGAATATTATACTGCTTTTAAACCAGAGTTTCAACAATAAAATAATTAACAGCATTGTTGTTCGAGTAAAAAATCAAATTAAACCATTAGAGAATTGTGTTTGTTATACTAAACAAAGATTTACGATTTACGATTGTAGATTTTTGATTTACGAATTAAAAAAGATTAGTTTAGAATCTTATGAATTTTAACTATTTTGTTATCAATTAGTTACAATTTAGTCTTGATTCTCCGCCCGTGCCGGTACGGACGGGTTTGCTCTTACAGCGAAGCGGTCTTATGTCTTTAGTCGGACAATACTGATAAATAGTTATATACAAAAGCTCCCTTTATACTGGTTTGGTGGAATAGGGTTTTTTGTACTTCACAAGTTTTAGACCATCGTTCTTGATAAGTTTTATAATTGCTGCCATCACTAATAATTAGTTCAGGTTGTAAACTATCTATCAATCGTTTGAGATTAATCTTTGGTGAGTTTCGTAATAAGACGATATCAACTTTAAAAGATTTAACATTATATATTCCCAAACTATCAACTATTAAAAGATTTTTAGTGTTTAGCTTATAGATCGATTGTAAACTATCAAAATCAGTTTTAACAATATGCTCACCAATTTTATAATTTGTAACAATTCTATTTTTATCTATAGAGGTGTTATCCAGATTATGATGTATTAGAAGCCGATTTTTTTGTTTAATTCCAATCATACTATTTCTGCTTTTGTGAAATACAATAAACTCATTTGTTGAAGTCTTATGTTTATTATAAATAAATGCACCTTGTATCATTAGTATTGATACTAAAAAAAGCACGACAGTTCTATAACTTCTTTTTTTATAAATATTTACAAGAGCGATAAAGAACATATAAGACACAATGACTTCAATAATTCCGAAAGAAATATTTTTGAATAGAAATTGTTCCTGATGAGAAATCCAGGCTACAAAATCATTCATCATGCCTATAATGCTTCCGTAAAGATTCGCAATAAATGATGGAAGAGTATTTAATAAGGCTAAAATAATGACAAGTATTCCGAAGCCTAAAATAAAGCCTAAAAAAGGAATTATTACCACATTTGAAATAAAAAACAAACCAGGAAACTGATGAAAATAATATAAACTCACAGGAATTACACCAAATTGAGCCGAGAGAGTTACAGTAAAAATTTGCCACAAATAGTCAATAATTTTAAGTTTTGGTTTCCATAGTTTGTAAAGTATTGGTTGGATGCTAACGATTGCAAAAACAGCAAGATAACTTAACTGAAATCCAACATCGAAAAGAAAAGTAGGTTTAATTAGCAATAGTAAAAACATCGAAATAGCCAAGGTGTTATAAATATTTGTTGGTCGTTTTAAGTTTATACCAACAGCAACAATGCTAAACATTGTTACAGCACGAGTGACTGAAGCCGATAATCCTGCAATTATGGCAAAACTCCAGAGAAGAATTACAATGAGTAAAATTTTGATGATTTTTCCATGTTTAAAACGTTCAAGAGATTTAAAAAGAAAATTTAATAATAGTAAAATAATCCCAACATGCAATCCGGAAACAGCAAGAATATGAATCACTCCAGCTTGTGTATAACTGTCGTAAATATCTTTAGAAATGTCCTGGCGTTGTCCGAGCAGCAAGGCATTAATAATTGAAAGTTCGTCATCTTTAAAATTGTACAGCTTCAGATTTTTGTTAATGCGCTCTCTTAATTGTGCTGCAAATCCAAAAAGAGTATTTTTTTTAGAACTTGTTTTTAATAATTCAGGATTTGTAGTTGTTAGTCGGTGGTATATGTATTTTTTCTGTAGATAGTTTTTATAGTTAAATTGATGTGGATTAAGAGGAGCATTTAACTCTTTAAAATTAGAATTAGTTATTAAAATATCATCTACTTTTAAATTGGCTTTAGTTGAATCTTTTTGTACATTTAGTAAAGATTTTCCTGAAACTTTTTTAGTGTTTAGTTCAAGAATATCTATGATATATTTGTTATGATAAAGGCTGGGCTTTAAAACTTCTCTAATCCTAAAATTAATAACATAATTTGTATCAATTGTTATGATTTCTTGTTTAGAATAATGATTCTTAAAATTCCGTTGCGTTTTTATATTTACCGTTAAAGCTCCAATACAAACAGTTGTTATAAAAATTAAAACGCCAAACCAAGCAGATGGTCTGGACTGCGATTTTACAGTAAACAAGCCAATACCTAAAGTTGATAAAAGAACTATATTTATGTAAATAAGTGAAGTTAAATTTACAGAGATGAAGTAGCCAATAACAATACCTATAATAAGGCAAAAGGTAAGTTTAATAATTGTAAAGTTCAGTAACTTCATAACTGTAAGATAGTAAATATCTTACAGTTTATCTAAAAGCCAAAATGCGTAGAAAATTATGGAGATTATACTTAATTAATCGAATTATATATTAATCCAGCCACCTTTTCACTTGCACCTTTACCACCAAGTTTTTTCTCTAAATCGTAATAATTAATAAAGAACTTTGTGCGTTCGTAATCGTCAAGAATTATAGTAAGCTCTTGTTTGAGATTTTTAGTATTAAATTCATTTTGAATGAGTTCAGTAACAACATCCTTATCCATAATTAAATTCACCAAAGAAATGTATTTAATATGTTTAACCAAACGTTTTCCTATTTGATAAGAAAACCAGCTTGATTTATAACAAACAACTTCTGGCACTTTAAAAAGTGCAGTTTCAAGCGTTGCAGTTCCTGATGTTACTAATGCAGCTGTAGAAACACTCAACAAATCGTAAGTTTTGTTGCTTACAAAATGTACGTTTGGATTATTTATAAACGACTCATAAAAACTATACTCCTGACTTGGAGCACCTGCAATTACAAATTGATAATCTTGAAAATCATCAACAATGCTCAACATTACCGAAAGCATTTTTCGGATTTCTTGTTTTCGGCTTCCGGGCAGCAATGCAATTATAGGTTTTTCGTTTAACTCGTGCAGTGCTCTAAATTCATATTCGTCAACTTGTGTTCTATCGGCAATGGCATCTATTAATGGATGACCTACAAATTCTACGGGATAATTATGTTTATCTTCATAAAATTCTTTTTCAAAAGGAAGTATCACATACATCTTATCTACGTCGCGTTTAATAGCTTTTATTCTATTTTCTTTCCAAGCCCAAATTTGTGGAGAAATATAGTAATGTGTTTTAATCCCTTTTAGTTTAGCCCATTTAGCTATACGAAGATTAAACCCAGGATAATCGATAAAAACAATCACATCTGGCTTAAATGTTGCAATATCTTGTTTACAGAATTTCAGATTTTTAGCAATGGTTCTTAAATTCATAATTACTTCAAGAAAACCCATAAAAGCTAACTCCTTATAGTGTTTTACTAGTGAGCCACTAACATTTTGCATCAAATCGCCTCCCCAAAATCTAAATTCAGCATTAAGATCTTGTCTTAACAATGCTTTCATTAGATTCGAACCATGTAAGTCTCCAGATGCTTCTCCAGCAATAATGTAGTATTTCATGTGTCTATATTAATTTATTAAATCGGTCATCCCGATAATTATCGGGACTGTTTGCTATTAGTCATTCCCTTGGGTGATAAACTTTTTAGCATGCTCGTTTCATTTAGATAATTATCTATATCAAAACTTTATAATAAATGTAACAACGGCAATACAAACGGTTGCCAATAATACACCTCTTGCTCTGTAATCTTGCTTCTTTTTTATAAATATAAAAAATGCGACTAAATTTAAAATGGCACCTAAACTAATAAGTTTTCCTAAAAACCCTTCAGCGGAAGCTGTATTTAAAACTGTAATAAAACTATCACTTTTTCCTAAAAGAGTAGCTGCAAAAAATAACCCTATAGCATTAGCAATTAAACCCACCGCCAAACCAATTAATACTTCTTTTTTAACCATTAAAATTCCATGTGTTTAAGTTTTGAATAAAATGATGCGCTGTAAAATCGAATTGTACGGGAACAACAGAAACATAACCGTTACTTAAAGCCCATTCGTCGGTGTCTTCTCCTTTGTCTAAATTAACAAATTTACCTGTAAGCCAATAATAATCTTTGCCTTGAGGGTTTTTGCGTTTATCAAATTCTTCAATCCAATTGGCTTTAGCTTGCCTGCAAATTTTTATGCCTTTTATATCCTTTTTTTCTAATTTAGGAAAATTTACATTTAGTACTATACCTTCAGGCAATCCCTTTTTTAAAACATTAATGGTTATGGTTTTAATATAATCTTCAAGTGGTTTAAAATTTGCATCCCAATTATAATCTAAAAGAGAAAACCCAATTGCAGGAATGCCTTCTATTCCAGCTTCAATAGCTGCACTCATTGTCCCAGAATAAATGACGTTTATAGACGAATTTGAGCCATGATTAACTCCGGAAACACATAAGTCGGGTGTTCTGTCAAGTATTTCATGAATAGCAAGTTTAATACAATCGGCAGGTGTACCAGAAGTGCTGTATTCCTTTTGAGGACCATTATCAATATGTTCTTGTTTGCAAGAAAGTGTAGAATCTAAAGTTATGGCATGACCCATTCCACTTTGAGGGTTGTCTGGAGAAACTACCACCACATCTCCAATGGTATTCATGACTTTTATTAAAGTACGAATTCCAGGAGCGGTAATGCCATCATCGTTTGTGACTAAAATCAAAGGTTTTTTAAGCATGTACTAAAAATAATTTAGTGTATAACAAAAGTAAGTAAATTCATGCTGTAATAGGCGTTTTATCTGTTTTAACAAAAAAATAATTAGATAATTTAACTTTGGCATAATATTTTCTTTATTTTAGGAGCAGATTTTGCTTAATTGAAATTAAATAGATGAAAAGGAATTATAATATTTTAATGCTAACCTTATTATTAGCATTCGCCTCTTGTAGTTTTACTACAACTACTTTTGAAGACCCAGATAAAGATAAACTTCTTTTACAGCTTATAACTTATGTTTTAGAGCAAGGGCATTTTAACCCTAAAGAAATAAATGACGAATTTTCTGAAGGCGTTTTTAATCATTATTTAAACCAAATCGACCCTTTTAAAAGATATTTATATCTATCAGATATTAAGGAATTTGAAGTCTATAAAACCGAAATTGACGATCAAATTCTGGTTTATGATGTTACCTTCTTTAACCTGACATACAAACGTTTATTACAGCGTATTGATGAATCTAAAGAAATTTATAAAGAAATCTTTTCACAAGCTTTTGATTATACAATAGATGAAGATTTTAATACAGATTATAAGAATGCCAAGTATGTAAAATCAAA
>JGI26061J44794_1001403_pt1 | contig 9853 bp, 7 predicted proteins | sample MarorgKNORR_S2LV_5_FD_44794 | JGI IMG/M metagenome (IMG submission 44794) | reverse complement strand
ACACTGAATAGTCGCCACTGAAATTTGTTTGGATTAAACATAGCTGGCATATTGTACAAGAGTCTGACAGACTAGTAAATTCGAAAAATTACTTTAATTTAACAATATTTATGCATTGAAATAGTCTACTTTGTCTTCATCAATCCAGCGACTAATTAGCGCATTTTGGCTGGCCTCGTTTGCTTCGAGCAGTTTTGATGAATAATAGCCAGCCTGTTTGAGTAAGTAGGCATCTCTGACAATGTTGGCAATTTTCATATCAGCAATACCAGCTTGCTGGGTGCCTAAAATTTCACCTGGTCCTCTCAATTCCAGATCTTTTTCGGCAATCATAAAACCATCATGACTTTGACGAAGAATGTTGAGTCTTTGCTTTGCAGACTCACTTAGAGGTGATTGGTACATCAAAATACAGGCACTTTTATCCGCACCTCTACCAACACGACCCCTTAATTGGTGCAACTGAGCTAATCCTAATCTTTCTGCATTTTCGACAATCATCAGACTTGCATTGGGCACATTAACGCCAACCTCAATGACCGTAGTCGCAACCAGCAGGTCAATTCTACCTTCTGCAAAATCTTTCATAATTTCTTCTTTTTCTGATTTAGTTAATCGACCATGAATCATTACAACTCGAATGCCTTCAAGGTTGCTTGAAAGATAGTTAAAAGTATTCTCAGCAGACTCTGCACGTAGCGCTTCTGACTCCTCAATCAAGGTGCAAACCCAGTATATTTGCCGACCCTCATTAGAAATTTTCTTAATTTTTTCGATCAACTCATCTCTACGATTATTACTCAACGCGACGGTTTTAATTTTCTGACGACCAGGTGGTAATTCATCGATAACTGAAGTATCTAAATCAGCGTACGCACTCATCGTCAAAGAGCGCGGGATAGGTGTCGCTGTCATTACTAATTGATGAGGTGTTTTATTTGCTTTTTGAACAAGTGATAAGCGTTGATGGACACCGAACTTGTGTTGCTCATCAATAATGACAAGGGCTAAATTATGAAAGGACACATTTTCTTGGAATAATGCATGTGTGCCAATCACAACTTGTGCTTCTCCAGATTCGATTAAATATACTTGACTTGTTCTTTCTTCAGTATTTTGAGAGCCTGAAAGGAAGGCCACTTTAATGCCTAAATGATTGAGATAATTACTGAAACTTTGTAAGTGTTGTCGTGCCAAAATTTCAGTCGGAGCCATGACAGCTGTTTGAAAATTGTTTGAAACAGCTTGCAGAAGAGCAAATACTGCAACAATGGTCTTTCCAGAACCAACATCACCTTGAAGCAGTCTTAACATAGGTTGCGGTGAGGAGATGTCCTGATTTATTTCTTCAATGCAGCGAGACTGGGCTTTAGTTAACTGAAATTCTAGTGAATGCAATAGCTGGTTTGTCAATGAATTATTGATTGAGAAAATATTGCACTTGTTTGTTTTTCTGGCTACTTTAATTTTCAAAAGACTTAACTGTTGTGCGGAGAGCTCTTCGATAATCAATCTTTGTTGCGCAATATGCTCAAAGTTCTCAATTTTGGTTAAATCTTCACCTTTTTCAGGGTGGTGCAGTAAAAACAAAGAATCTTTCAGGCTTGGCATCGTGTTCTTTGTTATTTTTTCAAAGTAGTCATCAATCACTGTGTTTTTAAGTACTTCAAGTGCTTTATCTACCCACTGCTTCATTTTGGCCTGAGTGACACCTGCACAAAGGGGATAAATTGGGGTCAGTGTTTTTTCCAGTAAAGGGGTTTGTTTTTGCGAAATCAAGCGATATTCAGGGTGGTACATCTCTAGTCCCTGTCGGCCAATCTTTATTTCACCGAAGCACTGAATAAGTTCGCCACGAACAAAGGCTTGTTTTTGGTACTGATTAATATGAAAAAAACGCAACAAGATTTTGTGATTCTTGTCGTCAGATAGGTAACACAGTAACTGTCGTTGCCTTGTAGGCGCTTCTTCTATTCTATCTATTGATAGCTCAAGCAAGGCTTCATCACCCACCTTGGCTGAAGAGAGTGGGGCGATGTAGGTTTTGTCTTGGTATCTATTTGGTAGATGAAAGAGAAAATGCTCTAGAGAATAAATCCCAATCTGATTTAATCTATCTGAAGTTTTCTTACCCAATCCGCTAATTGAAATAACTGGATCAGAGAGTGATGTCATTGGATTAGTAGCTGTACTGATCCGAATTAACCACCATGACGCCATCCATTTCAACGCTAACTCCTTTTGGAAGTTCATTTACCCCGATTGCTGCACGAGCAGGATAGGGTTGGTCGAAGTAGGTTGCCATAATTTCATTGAGAACTGCAAAGTTATTAAGGTCTGTCAAAAAGATATTAAGTTTGACGATATGACTTAAGTCACCTCCAGCTTCTTCGCATACAGCGGTTAGGTTTTTAAAGACCTGATGAATTTCATTTTCAATATCACCATCAACAATTTCCATGGTTTCTGGAACGAGAGGAATTTGCCCTGAAAGATAGATTATTGTGCCGCCTGACACAGCAACAGCTTGTGAATATGTACCAACAGCTGCTGGTGCTTTACTAGTTGATATAATGTTTTTTTTCATGGTAAATCAATTGAAATAAAAATAACTTTAATTATATTCTGGATGACTGTTTTTTTGTAAAACTCTTTTAACGTAATTATTAAGCTTTAGATGGAAGACGCCAAATAATTATTGCAGCTATAGCAGATAAAATTGCAGCCAATAATAATGAACTAGAGTAGTTGTCCGAGTGCTCATAAAAAAAACCAGCTATTGAGGGCGCTGTCAAACCAGCAAAACCCCAGGCTGTAAAAATTTTACCGTAAGCCCATGCTGATTTTTCAAGTCCAAATAATTTCGCAACTAAAGTTGGGTAAATTGCAATAATTGCTCCATACAGGGTGGCCACTATAATCATCAGAAATAATGTTAGTTTGATATCAATAAATATTGTCAGAATTGCTAGTGAAAAAGCGCTAGTTATCAAAATTAATATTAGAGGATTCTTACAACCAAAGCGATCTGCTAAAAAACCTGAATAGATTCCAGCTAGACCACTTCCAAGGGACATCAAAGTGATACTTGTTATGGCAATAGTAGGAGAGCCACCTACAGTTTTAATAATTGGTACTGCGTGACCTATTGCCAATAAACCTGCAAAAACGCCAAAGTAATATCCAAACCAAAGTCGAATAAAACTAGGATTGTTGGTTTGAATTTCATGTTTTTTACTGGAGTTTTTAGTTAATTGTATTTTCGAAGATAGGAATAAAATTAAAGCAACCAGAACAAGAATTGAAATTAAGATGACGCCAATACTGTAGCCAACTTTAAAACTAAATCGATCAATAAAGATAGGATACAGTAAAGAAAAAATTAAGGCTCCAAAAGCATAAGAGGCGGTTACTGAACCTAGAGCTAAACCAAGTTTTTCTTTTGAAGTTATATTAGAAACTGCATACAAGGAAAATCCATATCCTAAGCCGCTTGCAAGACCAAAAAAAATACCATAACCAGTAATCCAGCCAATCCAACTCTCTGTATTTACTATAAAAATTCCAATGATCGGTAATATTGCTATCAACCCTATTATTGAAAGTGATGATAATCGACGGTAGATAATGTGACCAAAAAATACAGCAATAGTGACATTAACAATCGCAGTTGAGTACACCAGACTTGAAGCCATTCTCCCGACTGCTGTTTGTGCTTCTATATTTTCTATGAGTGTACTAAAAGCGTGCAGAGAGCCCATGCTAAAAGTAATCAAAAAACATGCAATAATAACCAGTGATTTTTGCATATTGGTAGGTTGGGATATACTTTATTAGGCTAAAAAAATCTAGAGTAAATCTTAGTTTGGACTAACCCCACGGATTCGCTCAGACCGACGGCGAAGCATTTCAAGTGTGGTAAGCAATAAAATGGAGAAAATAACCAGAATGGTTGCAGCAGCAAGTATTGTTGGGCTGATTTCATTACGGATTCCAGACCACATCTGTCTTGGAAGCGTGTACTGTTCAGGTCCACCTAAAAAGAGGACAATCACCACCTCATCAAATGAGATGATAAATGCAAAAAGAGCTCCTGATATTACACCTGGAGCTATAAGTGGAGCCTGTATTTTGAAAAAATTCCTAATCGGTTTACCACCTAGATTTGCGGCTGCTCGCATCAAGTTGTTATCAAATCCTGCTAAAGATGCTGTTACAGTTATAACAACAAAAGGTATTCCTAAGATAGTATGTGCAATAATTAATCCTGGTAACGTTGCAACAAGGTTTACTTTGGCAAAAAAGAAAAACATTCCGGCTGCAGTAATGATAAGAGGCACAATCATAGGGGAAATCATGAGCGCCATTATTAAACGATTAAATGGCATATGTTTATTTGATAAACCAAGCGCTGCGAGAGTCCCTAAGACACTTGCAAAGAAAGTTGCAAAAACAGCAATGATGGCACTATTTTTGATGCCAATCATCCATCTGTCTGTACACACAGTTGTTCCTGTATTGTCATCACAGATACCAAGCATTTCTTTGTACCAGCGAGTTCCATAACCATCAAAGTTAAAAGACCAAGTCTCAAAGCTAAAGATTTTCATTTCAGGGACAAATTGTAGGAAAACTGAATTAGTAAATGATAGTGGAATAACAACAATGAGTGGTGCAACTAAGAAAAACAATACAAGGCCACAAAATGTCCTATAAGAATAGTGCCAAAGTTTCTCTCGAGGTGTTGTATAAGAAGGAAATCTCATTTTTTAACCCATTTTTAAATTATCAATGCCAATAAACTTGTCGTACACCCAGTAGAGCGCTAATACGGCAAATAATAACATGGTGCCCATAGCAGCAGCAAGCCCCCAATTCAANGTNTNNTGCATTTCNCGCGCAACAAAGTTACCAATCATGAGGCCGTCTTTTCCACCAACAAGCTCTGGTGTGATGTAATAACCAATGGCTACAATAAATACTAATATGCATCCAGCACCAATACCGGGTACAGATTGCGGCATATAGACACGAATAAAGGCCCATGTAGGAGTAGCTCCAAGGTTCTGAGCGGCCTTCATATAACTTGGTGGTATACCCCTCATAACACTATAGATTGGCAAAATCATAAACGGCAATAGGATTTGTGTCATCACAATAATCGTGCCAGTAAAGTTATACATCATCGGTATTCGATCCTCATCACCGAAACAAAGATCGATATTTGTTGCTCCAAAAAATGGTAGATTGACCATTCCTTCGAAACACGGCAGAATAGTCACCAAGGTATCGTTAATAACGCCATGTTGTTGCAGCATAATCATCCAGGCTACAATTCGTACCAGAAGTGATGTCCAGAATGGCATCAAGACACAGATCATCAGTATGTTTGAGATTCTCATTGGCAACGTTGCCAGTAAATATGAAACAGGATAGGCAAGTATTAAGCAAAAAATGGTCACCATCAAGCTAACCTGAAGGGTTCTCATCCATATGGTTTTATAAACTCTTAAATACTCTACTTTCTGAATAATGTTCTTATTGGCGTCATATCTTAGATCGAGTGCATTAAGATAATAGCCCATCGTGTAGGGGTCTTTCATAGCGCCTAGTGATTGCCAAAATTCAACCTTGCCCCAGCGCTTATCTCTTTTGATCATCCTCTCTTTATAAGGGGCACCCCATTTATAGGGCTTAATTTCTTCTTTTGATTTTTTATCTACCTTTATAGCTTCTTTGACTGTCTTTAATAATAAACTCCGCCAGCCTGAATACTCATAAGTCATTCGAGTTCCGGATCTGCCGAGTAAATTTTTACCAATATTTCTACCTTCACTGTTTTCTATTTTGTGAGTGATTCTAATATCATTAATCACTGCAGCAAACATTTCTTCACTAGGAAGTATGGACTTATCTTCCCATACTTCGTACTGAGCAAATGTCAGTGGAAACGCCTCATTGATTTTGATATCATCAACACTTCTTGAAAGAAGTTGAGCAATTGGAGTAACAAATAATAATAATACGAATAAGAGTGGGACTAATATCAGTAGAAAAGAGCGAATCTTTGTTCGACGTAGAGATTTACGAAGGCTTTCTTTAAGGGGGACACCATCGTTTGTTAGTAATGGTTCTTGAGAATTAATTGTAGAAGTATTACTCATAAAATAATTATTAAATTACCTANCTACATATTCCAGTAGGAGTTCTAAGAATAAAAACAGGCCGGTAGTGAAACCGACCTGTTTTATTAGACTAGCTTAAACAATCAAACCAGTCTATTGGTCAGACTATTACTTAGCCATCCAAGCTGCATAACGATCATTTACCGCTTGACCATTATCTGCCCACCAATCAGGATCCGCAAGGATACCACCTTTCATATGCTCATCCGTAGTAGGCATATGCTCCATGATATTCGCTTCTGTTGCAAGACCTGGATTGAACCACGGCTCACCTGCTTCCATAATTGGAAGAGCAGATGGACGCATAGGAGCATAGTTGATCCAACGAGCTTGACCTGCTTGTTGCTCAGTGGCAGAAGCATGGATTAAGAAGTGAATAGCTGCAGCTCTGTTTGGAGCTCCAGTCACAAGAACTAACCATTCCTCTTCAAGAACTTGTCCGTCCCAGACAGTAACATAGTCAGCGCCGTCAGCTAGAACAGCACCACCGATACGGCCGTTATANGCTAGNGACATAGAAACCTCACCTGAATTGACTAGATCTAGTGGTTTTGCACCTGAAGACCAAAATACTACATCATCTTTGATAGTATCTAGTTTAGCAAAAACCATATCTTGTCCTTCTTGAGTATCTAATACATCATAAATATCAGGAATAGCTACGCCAGATGCATATAATGCCATCTCAACTATACCGTTTCCCCAAGTGTGAATACCACGCTTTCCTGGGAATTTCTCTAAGTCAAAGAAGTCATTAATAGTAGAAGGTTGCTCACCTTTGAAGGTAGAACCTAGGTGGAATGGAACGTATGACCACCAAATTTGCGGAACTACACAATCATTTGGTACATCAACCAAGAGGTCCTCATCCATCGGTGTGCCATCGGGTGCAGGAAGGAATAAACTACGATCTAGTTCTTCAAATAGACCTTCATCACAACCCGTACGAGCTTGAGATGGAAGAACGTCGACGATATCCCATAGAACGTTACCTGACTCAACTTGAGCACGAACCTCACCTAAACCACCATTGTAACTAATCATATTTACCTCACCAGAGGAATAGGTATCAATGTAGGCTTTTTGTTGCGATGCAGAGTAGCCACCACCCCAAGAAACCAAAGTTACAGCTGCTTGCGCTGCGCCAGCCAACATCGCTGCTGATATAGCTCCTGCAATCAGAGTTTTTGTTATTACTTTTTTCATATTTTTCTCCTAAAGTAAAAAATGCCAGAGCTCTATCCATCAAGAGCCAGACAATCTTCCGGCATCCAACCGATATTAACTTGCTTGCCTTCTTGAAGGCTTACGTTATCGATTGAATTTGGAATTTTGACGATAAAATCGTCGTGTCCACACACACTGAAGCGTGTGCGAATATGGTCGCCGTGGTAGATTAACTCCTCTACCTTGCTGAATAAGTGTTTGGTGTTCTGCCCTTCGTCGGTGAAACAAAAATGCGTTCTGGGCGAAGTGACAATGTGGCGCGATCGCCGACACTGTTGACATTGATTTTAGTTGCTACTACGATATCGCCAGAATCTGTTTTAACGGTTACTTGGTCACCATTGATTGCTTCTACGGTACCCATTAAACGGTTGTTTTCACCGATAAAATTCGCTACAAAGGCATTCTCAGGTCTTTCATAAAGGATTTCTGGTGTAGAACATTGTTGGACAATACCATCATCAAAAACAGCAATACGATTAGACATGGTAAGCGCTTCAGTTTGATCATGGGTGACATAGATTACTGTTAAACCGAGATTTTCGTGAAGATGTTTGATTTCATATTGCATCTGTTCACGCAGGTTTTTATCAAGCGCCCCTAAAGGCTCGTCCATCAGAACTAGGTCAGGGTCAAAGACAAGAGATCGAGCTAGTGCAACACGTTGTTGTTGGCCTCCTGATAATTGCATAGGTCGTCTATTACCAAACCCTCCTAGTTGAACCATATCTAGTATCTGTTTAACTTTCTCTTCTCTTTCAGATTTGCCTATTTTGCGAACTTCCAGAGGGAAAGCTATGTTTTCCGCAACGGTCATGTGGGGGAAGAGGGCATAGTTTTGAAAAACCATTCCAATACCACGTTTGTGCGGTGGTACATTGTTTATGGGTTTGCCTTTTAAGTTAATATTGCCGTTGGTTACGGGCTCAAATCCAGCCAGCATCATTAAGCAAGTAGTTTTGCCAGAGCCAGATGGCCCTAGCATTGTTACAAATTCACCAGCAGCAACATCTAAGTTGAAATCTTTAACAACAAGAATTTCACCGTCATAACTTTTTTGTACGTTTTCAAACTGTACTACAGGTTCTGTTTCAGGCATATCTTTAAAATCTCAAAGAAAACTATTATAGTTACTTTTTAGTTTGTTAGTTTGTTTTCTTAGACTAGAGGCGTCGAGAAGAAATTGAACCAGTTTCTATATATCAAATATACGAAAGGACTTCTGAATAAATAATAATATTTTGAAAATATATATTTAGCAATATCGGGGGTAACAATAAGCTACCCCCTTTTTTTTATAAAGAATATTTTAGTCTTCTACTTTTTCACCCATAATAGCGCTCAAAATAAGAACCGTAAGACCGCCAGTAGTAATCGCAGAACTAAAGATACTACCCATGAGCTTACCAAATGTACCGCCAATATTATTTGCCAAGGCACCTGCAAATTGAGGAACCAACAGAACACCTATGCCCATACCAAAGGAAACAGCTAATATAAGCATGTTTCGACGATTCATATTCACAGTAGCAAGAATCTTTATACCTGCAATAGCGACGGTACCAAACATAACGATAGTTGCACCACCCAATACCGGATTAGGCATAGCTCTCAGTAGAGAACCTATATGAGGAAACAAACCCATTAGTATAAGAATAATACCAACCCAAACACCCACATGACGACTAGCAATACCAGTGAGTTGAATGACACCATTATTTTGGCTAAAAGTGGTGTTAGGGAAAGTATTAAACACAGCAGCTATTGCTGAATTAACACCGTCACCAAGTACACCATTTTTAATCCGATTAATGTAGCTCTCTCCTTTGACATCTTGCTTCGATATCATACAGTTAGCAGTAATATCGCCAGATGATTCAATGGCAGTGATGACATAAATTAAAGCTATCGGAATGAAGGCAATAATATCAAAGTTAAAGCCATACCTAAAAGGTATAGGGACACTAATCACCTCTTGCACCGCAAATATTGCACTAGTGTTCACTTTACCCATCATTAGTGCAACAATGAAGCCTATCACTAAGCCAAGAACAATCGAGGACAAGCGAAGCCATTGATTACTTGAACGATTCAAAATAATAATAGAAATCAGTACCAAGAAGCCAAGACCTAGATTAGATAAAGAACCCCAAAATTCCGGTTTATTATCTAGCAACCACTGTCCGCCAGCTAAATCAGTCATTCCAACTTTAATTAAACTAACACCGATAATAGTAATTACTGTGCCAGTAACTAAAGGCGTAATGAGTCTTTTGAGTTGAGGTAAAACTTGACTCAGACCAATTTCAATGAAGGCTCCCAAGAAGCATACACCCATAATCATAGCGAGTATTTCCTCTGGGCCACCACCTTGTGCTTTAGCAATAAAACCAGCTGCCAGAACTGAGCTTAAAAAAGCAAAGCTCGTGCCTTGAATACAG
>JGI26061J44794_1001400_pt1 | contig 9862 bp, 9 predicted proteins | sample MarorgKNORR_S2LV_5_FD_44794 | JGI IMG/M metagenome (IMG submission 44794) | reverse complement strand
AAAATTCGGCAAGTGTCTTCGCCGATCTCATCTCGACTCGAGTAAAGCCAAGCGAGACCGCTGCGAATGGTAGGTCGATCTACACGCGGATGAATTTTAACGTCGCCGACCCTGGCGCAATCACCAGCCTAATCCTGCAGATGAAGTATGATGACGGCTTCGTCGCCTACCTGAACGGAACGGAGGTCGTGCGAGCCAATGTCAACGGCGCGGCGCGGTTCGATTCGTCGGCNAGCAACCATNCGGATTCGNTGGCAGTGAACTTCGAGGACTTCACCCTGCCGGNNGNGGNGCTGGTCGCCGGGGTCAACGTGCTCGCCGTTCACGCGGTCAATCAATCGGCCAACAGCAGCGACATGCTTATCATTCCGCAACTGATCGATCGCGCGAACGGCGGCGGCTACTTTGAAAACCTTCTCAACGGCTTCGCTGCGCAGATTTCAACCGACGCCGCGCGCGACCAGAGCCTCTGGGCCGGCAAGGGCATCACCAGCTTCAGTTCGACCCTGTCCAGCATCCTCAACAGCTTTTTACCAAACCGTCGCGTTCAACTGTTCGAAACCTACGGCCCGAACGGAAGCGGACTCATCCCCGACTCCGAGCCCAAGTATCCCGTCGTGAATTTCGGATCGATCGAATACAACCCCGCTACCGGAAATCAAGACGAGGAGTTCATCGAGATCACCAATACCAACGCCTACGCCGTCGACCTAAGCGGCTGGAGGGTCGAGGGCGGGGTTGATTTCACCTTCCCTCCCGGCGCCGTCATTCCTGCGGGCGATGCCGACCCGGAACGCGGCAAATTTTTCCTCACCCCGGATGTTGCAGCGTTCCGGAGCCGCGCCACCTCGCCAACCGCCGGTGAGTCACGACTTGTGATCGGTAATTACTCCGGCCACCTCGCCAACACCGGTGAAATACTGACGCTGTTCGATGCGAACAGGCGTCCGGTGGCGACAACGACCACACCCACAAACCTGAGCGACACACAGCGGTTTCTCATCGTCAGCGAAATCATGTACCACCCGTCAAGCAAAGGCGGCGGTAAGGAGTTTATCGAGGTTTTGAATACGAGCGATTCCGTGACGCTCGAACTGGGCGGCGTGCGTTTTACCCAAGGGATCGATTTTAGCTTCGCGCCCGGGACGAAGCTCGTTCCGGGCGCGCGAGCCGTCGTCACGCAATCTCAGTTCAAAAACGGCACCGCGCTTGGCAACGGCGGCGAAACGATCAAGATCGAGGACGCGAACAATTCGACGGTGACGGAGTTCGCCTTCGACGATTCCGCGCCTTGGCCAACGGCTCCGGATGGCGGTGGACCGAGCCTTGTCTTGATTCAACCCGAGACGCACCCAAACCCAAGCGTTGCCGCCAACTGGCGCAGCAGCGCATATAACGACGGCAATCCTGGAACTTCCGACGCGATCCCGTTCGGCGGCGAGAATCCAATCGCCTATACTCTCGTCAGTTCGCCGCGAATAATCTCCACCGGAGACGGCACAATCCTATACAGCTACACCCGCCGGGCTGGCGCGGATTCGGTCACGCTCACGGTTGAGTGGTCGGAGAACTTGTTAAGCTGGGAAACTGCCGAGGGTGCCGGAGCCTACACCATTCCTGATTTTGAGGCCGGGACAGTGATTGAACTCCTGCAATTCCCCCCGGGAACCCGTGGATTTGCCCGCTTGAGAGCCACCGTTACCCCCTAGAGATTGGATTGGCCGAATTTTTTTTCAAAAGCCGCCCAGCGCTTGGCCAAGCGGGCCGGGCCAACAGGGGAAAAGCTGCCTTCAACTCATGTGCAGAACAGCCTTGATGACGCCGGTCTCGGGCTTGAGCCAGTTGGGGAATTCGCCGATGAACTCGTCGTAGCTGGCGTGATGCGTGAGCCACGGGCGCGTGTCGATGATGCCGTCCTCGATGAGCTTGATAATGCGCTGGAAATCCGCCGGCACCGCATTGCGCGAGGCTTTAATCGTCAGTTCCGGCCGGTGGATCGTCACATGCTTGAAGCTCAACTCCTGCGTGGTGATGCCCACGTACAACACTTGCCCCGTGAAGGCGCAAAACTGAAACGCGTTGGACATCGAGTGATGACTACCGGTGGCGTCGATGACTGTGATCGGCAGTTCGCCGCCATTCGCTTCGCGCAGGCGATCGGCTTCAGTGCCGTCGTTTTTGAAAACCACCGTGTGATCCACGCCGAGCGTTTCCGTGCAAAACTGCAACCGCGCTTCGTTCATGTCCATCACCGTGATTTCAGTTTTGGCCACTTTCAGAAACTCAATCACCGCCATGCCAATCGGCCCCGCGCCAATGACCAACACCTTGTCGCCCGCACTCGATGCGGAACGGTTTACACAGTTGCACCCAATCGCCAGCGTCTCCACCAGCGCAAGCTGATCCATCGTCAATTTTTTCGAAGGGTGCAACTTGCGTGCTGGCAAAACAAACCGTTCGCACATCCCACCGTTCTTGTGCACGCCAATCACCTCCAGCGCCTCACAACAATTCGTGGCCCCCTTGCGACAGGCAAAACATTCGCCACAATTCATATAAGGCTCAACCGCGCACCGGTCGCCGCCCTGCACATTAGCCACGCCCTCGCCCACCGCCAACACCGTCACCCCCAGCTCATGCCCTGGAATCACCGGATAAGTATAAAACGGCATCTTCCCGAGATACCCAGCGACATCCGTCCCACAAATCCCAACGCGGGACACCTCCACCAACGCCTCGCCCGCACGGGGCTGCTGCGGTTCATCGATATTCGCAGCGGTAAATTGCTCCGGTTTTTCGAGGATGATGGCTTTCATCAGATGTTTACAATTGAAAGGGCACGTCCGTTTTTCCCTTCCAGCGTTCCTCGGGCGATTTCAATCCTTCCGGAAACATCGAGCGCAGTCTTCGATTCAGCACAATCATTTCCCCCATCGACACCCGCGGCGGCAGAGAAACAAAACCTGGCTCATCCGGCAGATTCAATTCCACCCCATACCCGGCGACCGTTTCATTCAGAGCGGATGATTTGCCGGATGGTTTCGAGTATTTCGCTGGTTCCATGTTTAGTAAAAAGCTGTTCGTAGTGTGGGCTGTTCAAGTCAACGTCATTGCGCCGCACCAACATTTCCACATCCTCGGCATCTTTGGAAGTCCGATGTGGCAGGCATTGTTTCAGGGCGTGGAGTTTTAAGACCAGCAGGTGATCCAACGACGGGATGCGAGCCTTGGCCACCTCAAAATCATGCTCGCCGGATGCCTCAAACATTTTGTCAAAAGTCGAAGCATCCACAAACATCAGATCAAACCCCTCTCCCCCTTCNGGATGAGCAAACTGGGCAAAGGATTTGGATTCCGCAAACATCTTCAATCCGCATTCCGTCGCCTTGATTTTCCAAACATCGCGCTCATCCCGACAGACCATGAAATCCACATCAAAAGTTGACCGCGTATGCCCGTGAGCCCCCACCGCGTAACCGCCAATGACCAGAAATTGCAATTCCGGCTCCCGCTTTCCCATCTTGATGAAATCGCTGAATTCCATGGTTGAAAATTTCAGTTGTTCTCCGGCAAACCCTCGACATGACCGATGTCCTTGATGGGTTCAAGAATGGCCATTACCTCGGCCAGCAATTCCTCATCCATCGGGGTCTCAGCCCACTTGGCCCAGTTGCGGACGTTGTCCGGATTCGCACTGCCGGCGATCGTGGTCGCGATGTCGTCATTGGCCACGCAAAACTGCACGGCCAATTGTGCGATGTCCACGCCCTTCGCAGTGCAGTGATCGGCGGCGCGTTTGCAGGCGGCACGCACTTCCGGAGGCTCTTGATGCCAATCGGGCAAGGTTGCGTTGGTGAGCAGGCGCGCGCAAAAGGGGCCGGCGTTCATGATGCCCACATTTTTTTCTTTGAGATAATCAAAGTGATCGGCGAAGCGCGTGTTTTGCAAATGATAATTATTATAAGAGAGCACGACGTCCACATCGATCTGATCAAGGATGAACGGGAAAATTTTCATCGGATAACCGGAGAAACCAATGTAGCGCACCTTGCCGGCATCACGGATTTTTTGGATCGCCGGGAGGGTCTCATCGACAATTTGCTGCATCTCCACAAACTCGATGTCGTGGCAGAGAATGATGTCGAGATGATCCACGCCCATCCGGTGCAAACTGACATCGATACTCTCGGCCACGCGCTTGGCGGAGAAATCGAAGTGCGCCGAATCGTACCGGCCAAGCTTGGTGCTGAGAATAAAATCCTCGCGCGGCAAATCGCGCAACACCTGCCCGAGCAACACCTCGCTCATCCCGCGACCGTAAAACGGCGAAGTGTCGATGAAGTTCATCCCCAGATCCAGCGCCACCCGCACAGACTGCAGCGCATCCTCAATCGTCACCCGCCGGAACTCCTGCCCCAACGACGACGCGCCATATGAAATGACCGGCAGTTCAAGCCCCGTGTTGCCAAGCTTGCGACGTTCCACTTTATGCGAGGTGTTGATTGAAGGCGTCGATCGTTGCCTTGGCCGCAGAGTTGGAGTTCGGCCACGGGAAGGCTTCGGCGGAGGCGTATTTGTTGTAGCCGATTTCCTTCAGCGCGGCGGCGATGGGCGCGTAGTCCATGTGGCCACATCCGGCGGGGCGGCGGTTGCTGTCCACGAAATGCAAATGACCAATATGTTTGCCGTAGGTGCGCAGCGCGTCCGCGATGTCGGCTTCCTCGATGTTCATGTGGAACAAATCGGCGAGGATGACGATGTTGTCGGTGTCGAGTGTGGCCAGAAATTCCACGGTGTCCTCGGCGCGGTTGAGCAGATTGCTTTCGTACCGATTGAGCGGTTCGTAAATCAATGGCACGCCTGCGGCCTTGGCGTGTTCGCCGAGTTCGTTCAATGCTGCGCGCAGAAAATCGTGTGCTTGTTCCTTGCTCACCTCGCCTTCGAAACGGCCCTGCATGGAGCCGATGATGGCGGGTGCGTTGAGCGTTGCACCGGCGTCGATAATGGCGCGGATGAAATCCTTGGCGTTGTCGCGCGAGGGGGCGTCCGGCTGGCAGAGGTGCCATTTGTGGATGACCCAACCGCCGCCGGTGCCCACGGCGGCGACTTTCAGATTGTGTTGCGCGGTGAGCGCTCGGAGTTCGTCAACGGGAATCGCATCGGCGTTGGGCGCGAACACCTCGACGGCATCGTAGCCCAACTCAGCAGCCTTCGCGCAACCGGCGGCGAGGTCGTGCCAGAAAATGAACGGGCCGCCTTCGGCTTCCTTGACGAGTGAAATGGTAACTGCGGATTTTATCATGCGACGAACAACCGCTTGAAGTGGCGGTCGTAAAGATTTTCGGTGACGTTTTTGCCGACGACTTCGGCGTTGGCTTTCAGCAAATCGGTGTAGCGCGCGCCTTCCTTTGCCGCGAGCTTGAAGGCGATGTGCAGCAGTTGGCGAAAGTGCTGATTGAATTCCGGATGCTCCTGCACGTGGCGCAGCGCGTTGGAGTATTGGTCGCCGGTCCAGCCATTGACCTGTTCGGCGCTCGGCAGCTTGGCCGAATCGATATCGATGACCGAGGCGTATGGCTCGCACAAGGCGTCCACGTTCTCCAGCGCCTTGGCGTAAATTTCCTTGGACAGCGCGAGGCCTTCGCCGCCGGCCTCGGCGAGGCCGATGAGTTCCTCGAGCCACGTGGTGCCAGCGGTTTTTACGTGCACGCCGGCGCCGGTGCGGCGGATGGCGTTGCCGATGATGGGGTAAATCGAAAACTTATCGCTGCCGCTGTGCACGCTGAGCTTGAGATTTTCGGGCAAGCCGTACTTTGCAATCGCATGCGCGATGACGGCGAGGTCGTCGTTGAATTCCTTCTCGAACTGCGCGAGGTCGCCGACGTAATCGACGCCTTTATTAAAGCGGCCGGTGAACTTCGGCGCGATGGTTTGCAGCCGCACGCCTTCATCCGCAAGCGCGGCAAGGATAATCAACAGCTCCGGCGGCGTTTGTGGCGCGTCGGTTTCGTCCATCGAAACCTCGGCGATGAATTCGTCTTTCTTCGATTCAATGTGGCGATAAATTTTTGCCGCCTCGGCCACGGCGCTGAGATATTTGCCGGCGACTTCCTCGACGTACTCGCGCGTGATTTCGATTGGCTCGTTGATGCCCGCGATGCTCACGCTGCCAATCAACTCCGGATGGCTCGCCACAAACGCCGACACCGCGTCGCCTTCGGGCGCTTGGCCGATGGAATCCGCCACGTCGATGGTGAAAAAATCGGAGCAGTCGAGATACTTGTCGACCGTGTCCATGTTGATGTGGTCGGCATCCACGTGCCAGCCCTTGTCCCAGCCGAGCGCGGCCACGGCGGATTGGGCGGCTGCGAAAACGCTTTGCGGTTCGGAGCCAATGAAGTTGTGTTCGCGGTTGGATTTGTTCCAAACCGGAATCACGTCGATGCCGTTTTCCGCGAGTTTCACGCAGGCTTGTAATTGCGCTTTAGCCTGATGCGCAAAGCGATCACCCACACCAATGGTGTATTTTTCGAGTATCATGTTTTAAATTACAACGCCCGGATTGGGCGATATTTTGACGCGCCAATTCCTCCGGCGGGCGCAAAACATACATCCCCGGCCCGTTGATTAACAGCATCAGCGTTTTGGCTGGAAGCCGCTTCGATGCCGGCTGGCATCCGTTCACTCGGCGATTCGATAAAACCGGCGGGCGGTGCCTTCAAAAATCTCAGAGGATTCGTCACCGCTCAAGGAACCCAACACTTCCCTCAATGCTCCATGCACCTGCTCGTAACTCCCCGCCAGTTCGCAAACCGGCCAGTCGGACCCATACATGCAGCGGCTCGGCCCGAAATGCTCCAGCGCGGCATCCACGTACGGCTTCAAATCGGCCGCCTTCCAGTTCCCCCAATCGGCCTCGGTGATCATGCCTGAAAGTTTGCAGAAGATATTCTCGTGCTGCGCCGCAGCCTTGAGTTGCGGTAGCCAGTCGTCAACCGATTGGTTCCTGATCCTGGGCTTGGCCAAGTGATCAATGACCATCGGAAGGCCGGGCAGTTCGCGTGCGAGCCGTGCCGCGTGTTTCAGGTGCCGGACGTGAAAGAGCAAATCGAACGGCACACCGTGCTTCTCCAGTACCTTCAAGCCGCGCAACACCCCGGGCCGGACAATGAAATCGTCGTCAGGTTCATCATGCGTCACGTGCCGGACACCAACGAACTTCGGGTGGGCCTTGAACTCCAGCAACTGCTCCTCGCACGCCTCGCTCGCGAGATCCACCCAGCCGACCACGCCCACAAGCCAGTCGGTTTCTTCAGCCATGCCGAGCGCCCAGCGGTTCTCCTCGAGATTGTGCTGTGTCTGCACAAAGATGCTTTGGCGCACACCGGTGGCATCGAGATGCGGCTTGAGGTCGCCCGGCAAATAATCGCGCCGAATGGCCGCGAGATCAGGGTCATCCAGCCAAGCGTAATCGAAGGGCTGGCTCAGTTGCCAGAAATGTTGATGGGCATCAATCATGTTGCGCTTGGCTCACTCCCGTCAAGACGCCGCCCGCACCGCCTTGAGCAACTCGGCCACTTCCTCAAGCGTCCAGCCTTCGTAAAATTGGCCGTACTTCTCCCAAGCTTCGGCGTTGTTGGCCAACAGCAGGGCCAAGTCGGCCTCGCGCTTGGCCAAGGGATGCGAGTCGGCCTTCGCCAGCCAACGCTCCATTCGCTGCTCTATTTTCCCGGATGCCATGATGCGATCGCCGCTCAGCGCTTGGCCAAGCGATCGCGTACTGAAATTTCATCGCTGTTCATTTCCCTTCAGCTTTCAATTCATTCCGCGTCTTGCCGCCGTGTTTGCGGAGAAGCGAGGCGGTTTCCTCATCTCCGAACCTATCCATCGGAGTTAAGCCATCGTCATCTTTCGCATTCACATCGGCACCGGCAGCCAACTGTTGTTTGATGGCTTCGATGTTTCCGTCTCGGACAGCAGTCATCAGCGCGCGATTTGCCACTTGTTTTGCTGCATCAGCGTCCTGCGCCGGTTGTGCAGCTTTGGCGATGGGTTCAACGGGCTCAACCGGTTCAACGGGTTCGGTGGGTTCAACGGGTTTCGCTTCTTGTGGAGGAGATGACAGCTGCACAGGTGCTTCGGATGCTGGCTCAGCAGGTTGTGCTTCCGGAGGAGACGACTGCTGCGACTCACCGCACCCCACCAACAGTCCGGCTGCGATTGTTGTGATTATTATGTGTTTCATAACTCGCCCAAAGCTCAACTTAATTGTTCATTGATTGCAATGGATTTCTTGCGCCTTCTTGGCATCAATGTGCCTTTAGGTTACTTGAACTTCTTCGCCATGAGACAGGCGTCCTTGTAACAAACCCAATGTTTACAGCGTTAAAATGAATTTCTGCATAAAGATTGTTTATGCAAATTCAATATTTCCTAAGGAATAGACGTGCAAAAAGTGATGCTTTCCGGGCGCTAAAAACTAACCACCTAGCCGCATAAATTTTTCTTTTTAATTTGGCCTGATCAAGCAGGGAGCTTTCGGCGCGCTGCGATTGTTGTGAGTAGGAGGTGTTTCATTCGAAGTTATTCTTCTACAATCTTTACCCTATAGAATGTGCTTTCTTTTAACTCCGCTTCCATCTCAATACTCAATTCTTGTGGCCACTGATATTCTTTTGGTAGTGGCTCTGATAGTTTCACCTTACTCCATTTCTTCATATCTTTTGATCCTTCAACTACCAGTTTTGGTATTTTAAAAAATGGGGCGTAATCTAATTTGTCAAAATTCAATAGATTTGTTTCGAGATCAAAAACCCCTTTGATGTTTTTTACATACCCTAACACTTCAGCTTCAATTTCATATTTGTCGGATTGATGAAACTCTAATCCAAATTTCTTTGCAAAAGCCTCCGGGGTATATATTTCATATTTCCCAGTATTCTCATTAAAAGACTTTAGGTTCCCTTCGCTGTCAACCGACCAAGTTCTAGTTCCAAGTTCTCCATATTTTGCTGTGTACTGATTTAGGATATTTTTTGCGGAGTTACCAATTACTTCATAGCCCCCCATAAACATCATGTCAGTCTGACGCCATGTCATGTCACTCTTTTCCTCAAACCAAATTTCATGTGGTATTGCCCCTCCCCAAGGAAGAGGGAATATCTTTATAGATTCATACCTAGTGTTTTCCCATCTAAATGGTTCGTTAAGATTTATAGCAATTTTAACTTTGCCATCTTCAATAGAGATACTGATTTCAGGAGTTGAATCACCTTCGTCCGATTGAGCTAATAAAAGCGCAGGAGTTTGAATGGCTAGAAAGAACCCGATTTGTAGTAGTTTTAGTTTCACGTTTATTATTGATTATTCCTCGAAAANAGGCCGATAACTCAAAGAAAGAAAACCTATCACCTGATTGATAGGTTTTNCAACTCTTTTTTTNGCGCACTTGAGGTCGGCCACGCGCCCGCTTTTGGTGAGCTTGGCCTGTTTTTTTGTTCTCTACTGAAATTCGCCTATTTCCAAAGAAACAGGCGAATTTAGATTGAGAGATTGAGTTAACCCTTGAATTTCTTAGCAACGAGACAGGCGTTCTACCAACCAATGTCATTTAGGTACTATAAACATTGAGTCAAATGATGGTGCTGTTTTATTTCTGATACACTATAGTGTATCGAGTGCTCGTTATCTTGAATGTCGGCCCTAGTCCTTCCAATCAGCTGGCTTGGCACGCCCGCTGATCCTAGCTTCCAAAGTACCACTGATCAAATCTCCCTTTTCCATTCCGGCCGATTCAATTCTCACGGTTCCAACCAGATAACCAAGGCGCGATATGACAGGCGGATTACCAGTCGATTGTCGA
>JGI26061J44794_1001399_pt1 | contig 9863 bp, 6 predicted proteins | sample MarorgKNORR_S2LV_5_FD_44794 | JGI IMG/M metagenome (IMG submission 44794) | reverse complement strand
TCCAGTTCAATAACATTATTCTTACTCATGGCGGCGTATCCTTTTTGGTTGTTTATTGTCTCGCAACAACAAATCAACCAGATACGCCGCTTTTTTTTCAACTGCCTAAACACCAGATTCGGTTATAACTCACTCAAATTCGCGGATATACGACACATAAGTTCGGTTTGTTCCATCTAGATGCACAGGATCCTTTACATTCTAATCTTTTGAGAGATCTCGAAATTTGTGGGAATGTCTCAGATTCTTACCCCATTAATTCACTCACTTAACTGTTTCGTCAATTTATATAGGAACTCGTAGCCCTCTTGCAGAGATTGCTTGCGTAGTCTTTCGTCCTGGCCGTGGATGCGCATATCGTTGCGATCGACAAATAGTCCCGAGACGCCGTAGGTGGGGATACCTGCGCGGCGCATGCGGGCGCCATCGGTTGCTCCGGTGGACATCGTTGGCATCACCGTGACACCGGGCCACATCGATTCTGTTACAGACTCGACCGCCGCCATTATTTCCTCCGACAAGGGTGAGGGGTCGGTGATTGAGCCTCCCCCCCGGTATTGCACTTCGATTGCAGGATTATCGACGACATCGATCAAGGTTCTCAATACCTGCTGTGGGTCGGAACCAGGCAGCATGCGCACGTTGACCGTGGCCACGGCGGATTGTGGCAAGGCATTAGATGCATGTCCCCCGGTGAGCAAGGTTGCTACGGCGGTGGTGCGTAACTGGGCATTGATGGCGGCCTCGCTGCTGAGCCTATCGAGGGACTCCTGGGGTATGGGATCCAGCAGCAGGACGCGGAAATCCTGCGCTCGCTGGCCGCTGTTGATTTCCGCCTGACGCTGAAAGCTCACGCGCATCACGTCATTGATCTCCACCGGGAACTTGAATGCGCGAATTCGCAGCAGCGCCTCGGCGAGATCATAGATGGCATTATCATCTCTGGGCAGGGATGAATGACCGCCTGGATTCCTGGCGGTCAGAGTGAAGGTGGCGAAGATTTTCTCTGCGACCTGAATGGTAACGGCCAGCGGCCGGCCATCCTGGAGCAGGCCATAACCGCCCTCGTTGATAGCCAACGCTCCTTGGATCAAACCGGACTGATTTTCCAGCAACCATCCTATGCCGTTGCTGCCGCCACTCTCCTCATCTGAGGTCAAGGCGATGATGATGTCGCGATTGGGGACATAGCCCTCGCGCTTGAAGCGCACCATGTTGGCGAGAAAAATTGCCGCCATGGCCTTGTCGTCGAGAGTGCCCCTGCCGTAGTAATACTCTTCGTCTTCGTTGAGCGTAAACGGATCCATGTTCCAGTCATCACGCTCGGCTGCCACTACGTCGATATGGGCCATCAGGACGATGGGCTCGGCGGCGCCGGTGCCGTGGTAACGCGCCACCAGATTGCCCTTGTGGGGCAAGGCGCCACCAATGAATATATCTTCGGCGGCAAAACCAGCCGCCTGCAGCCAGGCGGCCATGCCCTCCACCGCCAGGGTATTGTTTTCTTCCTCGCGGGTGGTTTTGTACTCCACCAGCTCCCGGTAGACGTCCACCAGTAGCTGTTGATCGTCTGTCGGAATGTTTCGCTGCGCCAGTGCCGACTGAGATAAAACCAGACTCAAAATAATGGATGACCAGCTCAGCCTGCGATGCTTCTGCATGGTTTTCGCCTTATGTTCAGTTTTCAGGTTTTGGGTGTTTGCTATTCGGGGAAGAGCACCTAGCCCGGATATTTCATGTTCATAGAGATGGCCAAGTGCTGGGAAGGCGATTGGAACAAACATGCGAAATGATAAATGGGGCCTGTTGGCCCCCTGCGCTACTTATTCAGCTTATTGTTCAAGCTGCTCGAGACGACGCGCGCCAGCAAGAATTCCTATCATGCCGTAGTTACCTTCATGACAGGCATATTCATAGGGCTTGGTGTCGGTCGCATTAAAGCTAATCTCACCGCGCCAGGGCTCTCTGTAGTAAGCCGGGTCGGTGACTTCGAATTCATAGAAAATCTGTTCATCCGAATAGCGTGTAAACCTCTCGATAACCTTACCCTGTGCCGTAAGTGGTGCTGCATTTCGCGGCGCTTGCTGCGGGTTCAGATTGATGGTCTCCACTACCAGGGTGTCACCATCCCACCAGGCGACGGAATCACCCAGCCAGGGTTCCCATTCGCCGGGTCGGTGGCTACCGTTGATGGGAATAATACGGGCATCGTGTACCATCTCCACCATGATCATGATGTAGTCATCGGTCTGCACAATCTGGTACATATTATTGTAGAGAACATTGTTCATCGGCGGCCCACCGGTGCTGCCGAAGCCAATCAGGCAGCGCTCACCCAGCGCCCTGCCCTCGGGTCCATCATTACTCCTGCCGCCGCTGAAACCTGCCCGGCGCAGCTGCATTCCTTCCTCGGAGAAAGGAATGCGGCCGTTTTCAGGATAAGTGATCCAGGATGTACGCACTTCGCCTCTCACTACGCCAAATTTGGAACCAGGATCGACCCAAAAAGCGTTATAACCTCGGCCACGGCCCAGGTCTTTACCGTCCGGCAGCTGTCCTGCCACCTGGTTATCGTCGGTGGCCTGCCGCACGTTCTGATGGTGATTGGTGGTGAGCTCTTGCAGCCGCTCCGCGGGAATTATTAGACCGATGTCCTTGTAATTGTCCGAGCGCTGCATGGTGGTCAGGGACGCGTTGGTCCAGAAACCTTGTAGATTTGGCTTGCCGGAGGCGGTTCGAGGTGGCTCATAGTTGCTCTGGGCCAGCGCCGTGGTGGTCAGAGTGATTGCAACAATAGTAAACAACTTCTTCAGCATAATCATGGAGTCTCTCTCTTATTTGGTCCACTGCAATAGCTACGTTGCGCAGCTCGGTCACGGCAGCTCATTTTCCCCCGATTGAGACTGAGCTTCCGATTCCAAGCCAGATTTATAGGTGGCCGGTGGATCACCGTAAGCTCCAGAAAGTAAACCACATTTTCCCAATAATCAAGGGCTATGCGGTCAGTTGCGAAAGCTCGCTGCTACTTAGCGTAGAATGCAGGCCGGCGGTGAATTTTCGAGACAGGCACAACGTTGCCAATATTCGCGTAACAGTCGCCGCCGTCGCCAGCTTAAGGATTGTCTAAGAAGCTGGCCGGGAGACCGCCGCGAAAACGGAAAATGATGGGATTAATGGTGTCACAGAGCCTTCTTCGGGTGAGCGGCAAGAAATTGCAACAGCTTCAGTACATTGTATAAACTGGCGCCAGGATTTGAACTAAACAGGCGCCACAGCGAACTATATCCCAAGAGCACGATATGCGCCAACTCAAACGGGATAGCATCAATGAATGGCCGGTTATCCGCAGCCAACAAGGAGAAAACGATGCCTTTACCGCCTTGGTGCGAAATTGGCAACAAAGATACTACCTGTACGCCTTAAACCGGCTCAAGGACAAGGAGGCGGCCAAGGATGTCACCCAGGATTGCCTGTTGTCCATAAGCCGCAATTTGGGGAGTTTGTCAGACCCGGCGGCATATCCCAAATGGAGCTTTCGAATTCTCGAACGGCGCTGTATCGATTGGCTAAGAAAAACCATTCGCNAACGCGAGCTAATTCAACAACAGGAAACCTTGCCGGAACTCGAGGTTGATGATGGTAACGAAGCCAGGCTGACTGTTAACCAACTGCTGGCAAGGATGGATTCCAGGCTGGCGACAATCTTGAGACTCTATTATCTGGAATCCATGACCGTGAACGAAATAGCTGAGATCAGTGAGGTGCCAGCGGGCACGGTGAAGTCGAGACTGTTTTATGCGAGAAAGTTAATGATGAAGAGTTTGCAGGACTGACAATGAGGAATACGCAATGAACGACATAGACGAACAGATTCGAAACGCGTTGGATGCCGAAGACAGGAAGGCAATCGATGAAATCGATGACGGCGCCGGTCTGTTTGAGATGATCAGTCTAACCTTCAAGGGCAAACAGGCATGGATGACCTATTATATGTACTTCCTTGGCTTCGCCGTGTTTACCTCCCTGGTCTACTTCGTGATCCAATATCTCGGCACCAGCGATATCAAGACCAGCCTTAATTGGGCGCTGTTAATCATCGGCTGTATGTTCGTGATAACCATGGTAAAAATTCTGGGCTGGCAGCAAATTCAGAAGATGGAATTGATGCGTGAGATAAAACGCCTGGAAATGCGCATCATGTTGGTGGCAGATAAGGGCAAGACCGAGAAGTAGCCAGGTCGGCAAGAGTGCCGGCACGAGGGGAAGATGTCGGCGTATCATACCCACAGCTGAGCTGCCCCGATTACGACTCAGGGCCTGATGATGCCGATGTTGCCAACGATCTGTATCTCGGTGCCCAGCGGTGCCGACAATGCCTGCAGGCGTCGCAGAATTCGCTGGGCGATTNCCGGTGGCGCAATCCGAGGTATGCCCCTCTGCGCCAACTTGGTCTCGGCATAGCGCGCCTCTACCGGATGAATGCGCACTTCTTTTAGTTCGCCGCCCGCATATTCATTGATGGCGATTATGCTCTCGAACTTGACTGGAAACTCTGCATCGGGTGGACCCATGCTACGGTGGGGATCACCGCGCCCGGACAAACCGATCACATCCATCTGTCGAATGAATTCACCAAGCCCGTAAAAAATAGGACGGTTGTTATATATTTCAATGCCACGCAGGGCGTGTACACCGGTGCCCTGAAACAGGTCCGCGCCATTATCGATCGCCGCCTTCGCAAACACCGGCAAATAATCCGCGATTGAGGCGTTGGTATCTATATGCTCCGCCTCGGGAATGCCCTCACCACGATAACCACCGGTGGTCTCCAGAAAGTGATGAGCATGTATAGCGACGGTGATGAAATCCGATTTGATCTTGCCTTCCCGAATTGCAGCCAGGGTATCTCTCAGGTCGCGCTGGTTTATTTCATAGTGATAGTAGGACTCGGTGATACCCCGAGCCGCCTTGCGAAACTGGTTGCCCATAAAGGCAATTTGCTCGGAGCTATTGGCACCGCGGGCATAAAACCCAGTGCCATTGGGAAAATGATCACGCATGGTCTGCAGGGCTTCCCAGGAATCTTCCGGCACCATGAAATACCGTGTCACCTGCAGTGGACTCAGGCCACCGATGCCCGGCCATTCACCCTGCGCAAGCTGGGCCCTGGGCTGGTGATCCGATACCGCAACCATGCCGACTCTGCCCCGGGGAGAACTATAGTACCTNGCGGCCTTGGCCGCCCAGTAACTGTCACCATAGCCGGCATATTGCAAACCGACCCGGTCCAGGTGGCTACTGGTTTCTATCAATCCCTCGCGGCCGAAGTCATCGGCATGGTTATTGGGCCGGGAGACGATATCGAATCCCATCGCCTTAACCCACTCCGCCACCTCCGGCTCACCGCCGAAACCGCCGCCGGCCGATCCCCTGAAATTTCTGCCGTCGATAATATTGCCCTCCAGGTTGCCGGTGCTGACATCGGCTCCCTGGATCAGCTCCACCACGGCGCGAAACCCCGCGTCGCTCATCATGTGATCGAGCGAATAACTGATGATGATGTCGCCGACGACTGCGATGGTAAAGCCATCACTCACCGTGGTAGCCAATTGATCTGGATTCAGTTCCTGCGCCGAGAGAGTCCTGGCAGACAGACTCGCCACGATGATTAATAAGGAGTGTTTGAACAGGAGCAAAGTAAATGACCCGCTGTGATTTCTTTTCATGGTTCTGTTTCTGAATTCAGTCGTTGGGGATAGTTGGTATCAGAGCATCACTCCGACAGCATTTATACACTAATGTAATCGGTTTGAGAGATAAGGACCATACTCTGCGATGGACCTCCAAGCGATGGGATGCCGTATCCTTCAGCATCAGCAATTAAAGCGCAGCACCGAGTGACCGAGGGAGACCGTTTTTTGGGCTCCCGGCCGAGTGAGGGAACCCGGGAGGGGTGCAAGCTGCTCAGGCAGGAGGGTACGGGAGCGCAGCGCGCCTGCACTAAGACTCTCCAAGTTATTACGTGCTATATCCAGCATCTTCAAGAAGGTTACTGTAATCGGTTCACGGGTGAAGGGCCAAACGATATCCAGGTGCCTTGATGCCGCGCCAGAGAGGCGTCTCCGAGCGACCAGTCACAGACTCCCTGGAGAAAGACTGCATCCAGTTGGGCAGATTGTTCCGGGGTAAAAGTCACCTCGTAATCGGTTGAGTCCGGCGCCCGTAGCCGGCAACTAACCACATCATTGGCCAGGCTTGCACCGGCGGCTATGCGGGGTGTGGGATAGGCTGGATACAACTCGTTGCAACGGCTGTTAGCAACGAAAGTTTGTTCTTCCTCAATCATGGCACGCGTCTCACCGCTGTTATCCCAACATCCTTCAATCAGCGTAAGTGGTTTGTTAGCCACTACTTTCCGAGACAGGTCCATATCGGAATCATCATTTTTGATAGCCATTAGCCAGCTGTCCATCTCTCGAAAGATGTTCCCCAGGTCGGGACTGTCTTCGGTGAAGCCCCAGCGTCCACCCACCTGCATCACCTGATTATCGGAATGGCCGTTAGCGGCGCGCAGACGGGCGCGGGTCGAAAACTGGTGCACGATCATGTGAATGTCACCATTCTCGGCATGGTCGGTGTAACTGCGATAGTCGATGATCGCCGTGCTGGCCAGACCGGCGCCGCCATATAGAATGCGACCGGATTCCAGCGCCCTTCGACTGGCCTGCTCATCTGCCCGGTGCCGCGATGACACATGATTCATATCGCGATCGAATCCACCGATATCCCGATTCAGATCGATAAACTGCTGGGGCGTAATCATCCTGGCGTTGAGTGCGGCGAGACCATACTGCACACCGACATTGTCCAGTGGTCGCTGCGCGATCTGGGTGTCATCGAGCAGACCATAGACATTGACGGTGTGATCGTAGACCGTGGTTCGAATGCCGGTGGGATTGTCCGGGTGATAACGCAGGTTTTCCCACTGCGCGATACTAATCTCTCCGCCGGCTTCCCCGGCGGGCGTGTCGAACTCATAGATTGGATCCAGCCGGGCCGCACCGCGGCTCAAGTTCGCAATCGAGCCCCAGGAGCCAAACCCGGCGACGGCGGTTTGCTGATTCAGGGTGAAACTTTCCGCGTTCACTTCGGCGAAGTAATAGTTCAACAGGCGCGCGTCGGCCAGGGTAAAAATTGTCGCCGAGGTAACATCGGGAAAACTCAGGCCGACGATAATGCCGTCGAAAATACCCGGGTAATTGTCTGCAGTTTGATGAGACTGGTAGGAACCCCCGGAGGCCCCAGTGGCAATAGTGTAGTCCGGCACCCCATNGCGTTCGATGAATCGCTCTTTCACCATGATGTGGGTTTCCGATGCCAGCAAGTCATTGCAGTTCTGCCCGAACACATTGAGGGTTGAAGAGGTCACGGCATAACCTTGTTCAAACAGGCCGCGGCGCATCACGCCGCCGGTTCGATTACCCTGCTGAAACCAGCCACTGCGACAGCCGCCACCATGGGTGTAAACCAATTTGCCGTTCCAGCCACTGCTGCGATTCCAGGGCCCGACTTGGCCCGCAGCCGGATCGTGCAGCATGGCGATCTCATAGATGGCACGATTTACTGTGCCTGTCTCCACGCGCACAATGTAGGCCATAGCATTCCCGTCCGGGCCAGTTATCTCGCCCATGTCTTCTGGTGGCTCGCCCGTGGGTGAGCGTCGATACGTCTTAAAGGTGGATTCCGAGTCCGACCAATAGACGTAATCCACCCGGGTAAGAACGCTGCAATCAGAGTCCAGCTGGGATCCAAGGATGCCGCCACTTACCAGTTCAAATTCGCCAGTCTGACAAGCAAATGGTTGTTCATGTCGGCCCGATATGATTGGACCCGATATGGGGTAATTAGTAAGAGCCAGGGTCTCGATGTCTACAGCGGTGCCTAGACTCGCGGTTAGCGTACTGTCCCCTTCTGGCAGAGATGTTAGTAGGGCTTGAATTTGCAGCGGAGATGTCTGCTTGAATTCCGCTGTCACGTCAACGTCATTGAGCCTTACCTTGAGCTGCGCCAAATCCAGCCCTGCTGTCAGCGAAACCTGTACCAGGGCGTCACCTCCAGTCACCAGCCAGGCTTGAGTGGACAAGGTAGTAATAGTGATCCCGCTGGCTGCGCTCCCCACGGGTGAACCACTGGTGCTCACCGGTTCGTCGGATGAACAGGCGTTGAACACGACCGCGAACAGCCCGATCTGCAAGATAGCTGGAATTCTCTTTAACATGGTTACGCTCCGCTGACTTACCGGGGTAGAAACAAAGGGCATGTCATTCTGAGGACACGGGGCAGCAATGTAAAGCCTATGCTATGCTCCGAAGCGTCTTGGAGACCGATTACCACTATTCAGTAGTGCCCAAGATCATATTGTAAAAAATTAAAGATGAGACCATGCAAGGAAAAACCCCACTACAAATTTGCTGCGCGATAACAGTTTCGATTGTGTTTTGCAGCACTGTCGGCGCTCAGGAAAACCCGTTGGGCCAACCGCTACTGGATGCCGCCGGCAATATTCGCGAAGATGCTTTTATCCGAATCCCGCTGCGGGCCGAAGACCAGAAGTATGCCGACATCGATGGTCGCTGGATGAAAGAAGTGCTGAGGGAGCTGATTCAATTCTCTCAGGATGACCGCAACTCCGGACGGCTTTTCTGGGGTAGAAACCTTGGCACCAGTGCCCACGATCTTAGCCAGGATTGGGCAGAACAAAACTTCCGCGAGTTGGGTCTTGAGGCTATTAACCGGCGTGGTTTTGCCCTGGAGCCAGTTTGGCAACTGAACCGATGGAGCATTGAGTTCATACAGGGCGAGAATGTATTCACCCTGCCATCATCCAGGCCACCGGAAAAAACGCTTTCGACCTCAACCTTCGGTTCAACATACGATCTTATCTGGTTGGGTACCGGCACCGAAGCCGACTACCTGGGGCGTGATGTCACTGTCAAGGCGGTGCTGATACAGGATATTCCCCGGCCGGGCACCCTGCGTCACTCGATTCGCAGCGAAGATGCACTGGAACGGNCTTATGCCCATGGCGCTGCCGCCGTGGGAATTGTCTACGGCATCTCGGATAATTTCGCCGTGTGGCAACGCACCGGCGGTCGACCCGGTTTTAATATCGGCTACACCGATGGCGTCCACCTGCGGGAGTTGCTCGGTGCCGGCGAGACGGTTAGTGTGAAACTGAATTATCAAAGCGAACTCATCCCCGGCCGCAGCGGCGACAGCGTACTCGGTGTGCTACCCGGAAGCGGCGATGAAAATGTCATCATAATCGCCCACATCGATGGTTATTTTGATTCTGCCTCGGACAATGCCTCAGGCGTTGCCGTCATGATGGGACTCATCAAACACTTCGCTCAAATACCCCGATCCCAGCGCCGACGCAATCTGATTTTTATGTCTTCTCTCGGGCACCATAGTGGTCCGGGGGCCCGCTGGCTTCACGATGAGAAGGACTCGGCTCTGGCCAATACCGCCATGGTCATTAATCTCGAACACGTAGCCGTGGTTCGAACCAAGTACTGGGGGCCGAGTTTGAGAAAAATGAATGCAGTCTCGCCAATGCGCTGGTGGTTGTGGGGAAGCGAACAACTACTAGACATCGTCCTCGACTCTTTTCAGAATTTTAATGTTGCCGTCACCGGCGACATGGAGAATCGAGCATCGGGTGAGATGGGTGCTGTAGCTCGTGACATCACCTCGCTACAGGTCATCACCTCGCCTGAGATAAAACACACCGAACAAGACACTGAGGAATGGGTGCCCATGGTCGGCCTGGAACAAATCGCTCGCGCCTATGCGAAAATTAT
>JGI26061J44794_1001398_pt1 | contig 9866 bp, 8 predicted proteins | sample MarorgKNORR_S2LV_5_FD_44794 | JGI IMG/M metagenome (IMG submission 44794) | reverse complement strand
TGGAGCGGTGGGTCGTTCATCTACGTGCCGCCCGGCGTGAAGGTGGAGATGCCGCTGCAGGCGTACTTCCGGATCAACGCCGAGAACATGGGCCAGTTCGAGCGCACCCTCATCATCGCCGACGAGGGCTCCGAGGTTCACTACATCGAAGGCTGCTCGGCGCCCGTCTACAGCACCGACTCCCTGCACTCAGCCGTGGTCGAGATCGTGGTCAAGGAGTCGGCGCGGGTCACCTACACCACCATCCAGAACTGGTCGTCCAACGTCTACAACCTGGTCACCAAGCGTGCCCTGGTCGAGGCCGAGGGCCATATGGAGTGGATCGACGGGAACATCGGGTCTCGGCTGACCATGAAGTACCCGGCTATCATNCTGGCCGGCCCGAAGGCTTCCGGCGAGGTGCTCTCGGTGGCCTATGCGGGGAAGGGCCAGCATCAGGACGCCGGCGCCAAGATGACCCACGCTGCGCCCGAGACGACATCCAAGATCGTCTCCAAGTCGATCTCCAAGGACGGCGGCAGGACCAGCTACCGCGGTCTGGTCAGGGTCGAGGACCATGCCTACGGCTGCAAGAGCCATGTCCAGTGCGATGCGCTGATCCTGGATGACGAGAGCATCTCGGACACCTACCCATACATGGAGATCGGCTCGGCCGACGCTGTGATCGGCCATGAGGCCACCGTCTCGAAGGTCGCNGACGACCAGCTCTTCTACCTGATGAGCCGGGGACTGACCGAGGAGCAGGCCATGTCGATGGTCGTGAACGGCTTCATCGAGCCGATCACGCGGACGTTGCCGATGGAGTACGCCGTGGAGTGGAGTCGTCTCATCGAACTCCAGATGGAGGGTTCGGTCGGCTGACCGGATTCGTCCGGACTCATCCGGCCGGGGGGACGGTCACGCGCTCGGCGATCCATGCGGGGCACACTGGGTCCATGCCGATGCGCCAGGACTGCAAGAACTTCGAGAGCCGGAGTTACCCCAACGGCGACACGGTGCGGAAGTGCAACCTGGACCTCGCTCCGGAAGCCCCGTGGCGTTGCCCCGAGGACTGCCAGTCCTTCGCCAAGCGCCGCGTCGACGTGAACTGGAGCCACGGCACCCTCATCACGCCGGAGACCCCTGACGAGCCCGCCAGCCTGGGTGAGGACGGGAGCATCGCCGCCCTCCTGGATGCCGCCGAGGACATCATCAACGCCGCGGGACCACAGGTGATGGCCGACCTGGAGGCCGAACGCTCCGGGAAGGGGCGGTTCCGTCGTAAGAAGAAGGGTGGCAAGGGGCCCAGCGGAGGCGGTCGGGGAAAGGGCCGTCGCCGCAGGTAGCAGGCCCTCAGCTGTCGGTCAGGTGGACCTCGACGACGGCGGTGAGCGGAATGTGCACCGTGGAGCCATCGGGACACGACACCATNAGCAGGTCCACGCCCAGGCGGGTGAGGGTGCCGGGCACGGGGTCGGGCGAACCGTCGACCGTCACCCGGACGGTGGGCTGTTCGGCCACGAGTCGGTCCAGCGCCGAGCGGAGGTCCAGCCGGTCCACGGCATCGCCCACCGGGCGGTCCCCGACGAGGGCCGGACCGCCTGGAGGGAGCCGGATGGCGGTGATGGCGCTACGGCTCAGCAGGCAGAGCTCGCCACCTGTCAGGCGGAGCGCCACGAGGTTGCTGCCGAGGGCCTCGATGCGACCCGATCGACGCATTCCGGTGGTCAGCGAGAGGGTCACCTGGTCGGAACGCTCGGCCAGGTCCACCAGGAGGCCGCCCAGGTGTCCTGACTCCTCTGTGCGGAGCCGGAGCCAGGCTTCCTGTCCGATGCGGCGCACGGCCTCCTCGGCCTCCGCCCTGGCGGCGAACCGGCGGAGATCGTCGTCGGAGTCGGAGTCGGAGTCGGTGCCGGAGCCGAGGTCGGTCATCGGTCGTAGCCCGGGCACTCGCGGTCGAGCTTGCGGATGAGGCCCGGCCATTCGGTCGCACCGTCGTAGTTGTAATGCGGTGATGCGTACATCTGTTCCTGGAACCGCCCGGCCTCGTCATCGGAGATGAGGTGGAGCTCGCTACCGGTGGACATCGCGTTGATCTGGATCTCGCAGGCCTGGCGCAGGTAGAACGAGCGGAAGAACGATTCGCCGGCCGTACGCCCGAAGGCGTAGTGGCCGTGGTTGCGGCTGATCAGGAGGTTGTGGCGTTCTGCCAGGTCGCTGAAGAGGGCACCGAACTGCTCGGTCTCGTCGAACCGGTAGTCGAGGTAGCCGAGCATGTGCCCGAGGTAGACGGCCGGCTGGTTGACCCACAACAGGCCGCACTCCAGCGAGCCGACCGCGGCGATCGGCACCTCGTGGCCGTGGATGAAGAAGTGGATGTCGGGCCTGGCGCCGAAGATCCACCGACACAGGTTCACGGCGCCGTCATTGGTCCATCGGCGGTCGTCGTGCACCGGNGTGCCGTCGGCCGCGATGGTNATGAAGCTGGATGCCGTCGCCTCCTCCCAGAACATGCCGTACGGGTGGGTGAGGTAGTGGTCGGGCTGGTCGGGGACCCGGGCTGCGATGGCGCCGTTGACGAGGTCGCTCATGCCGTAGAGGTGGATCGCCCGGTAGAGCGCTGCCAGGTGGATTCGGGCCCGCCACTCGGCTTCGGTGCAGCTGGACTGATCTGGTGGGTCAGCCGCCGTGGTGGTCCCGTCGAGGCCGACGGCGTCACCCGGATCGGTCATGGCCCTCCCTCCAACCCTCTTCAGTCGTTTCGCATTATGCCCCTCCGGGGATCGCTCCCACTATCCTTGTGGACCGCACATGGAGTCGACCGCTGTAACCGTCACCGTTCCCGGAAACGACCTCATGTCGGATCTCGTCGGCGAGAGCGACGTGCTGCTCCGACGTATCGAGGGGGCCTTTCCCGGATCCGAGATCCACGTCCGTGGCAACAGGATCACCATCGACGGACTGCACGCCACCACCGTCCGACGGGTGTTCGACGAGGTGGTCATCCTCCTGCAGAGCGGATTGCTCGTGGACGAGATGACCCTGGACCGGACGATCGACATGGTCCGGGCCGACGAGCGGCCATCCGAGGTGCTCACCACCGAGATCCTGCGATCCTCTAAGGGCAAGTCGGTAAGGCCCCGGTCGGCCGGCCAGAAGCGTTACGTGGAAGCAGTGGACGACGGGATCATCACCTTCGCCATCGGTCCGGCGGGAACGGGCAAGAGTTGGCTGGCCGTGGCAATGGCGGTCAGGGCCCTGCAGGCCGGGCAGGTTGACCGCATCGTCCTGACCCGACCCCTCGTGGAAGCAGGTGAGCGGGTGGGGTTCCTACCCGGTGACCTGATGGCCAAGGTCGACCCGTACCTGAGGCCCCTCTACGACGCCCTCTTCGACATGGTGGATGCCGAGTCCGCCCAGCGGCTCCTGGACCGTGGGCTGGTCGAGGTGGCACCCCTGGCGTTCATGCGGGGCCGCACGCTCAACAACAGCTTCATCATCCTGGACGAGGCGCAGAACACCACCCCCGAGCAGATGAAGATGTTCCTCACCCGGGTGGGCTTCGGCTCGCGCGTGGTGGTCACCGGAGACATCAGCCAGGTGGACGTCCCCGATGGCCGGAGCGGTCTGGAGGGACTGGAGCCGATGCTGGCCGGAATCGACGGGCTCTCCTTCGTGAGGCTCGGGGCCATCGACGTGGTCCGCCACCGGATAGTCCAGGACATCGTGGAGGCCTACGAGCGGGCCGGAACCGACAGGCCGGGCGGCAACGGGGCCAGACGATGAACCGTGGGCGTGATGACGGCGGGGCCTCCGGCGGCCCGACCGTGATCGTGGACGATGAGAGGGAGCCCGGCGGGTCCGACCATGCCGTGGACGTCGACAGGTGGGCTGCTCTGGTGGGCGATGTCCTCGCCGACGAGGGCCTGTCCGGTCGACCGGTGGAGGTTCACCTGCACTTCGTGGACGAGTCGGCGATCGAGGACCTGAACCGCCAGCACATGGGTGGCTCGGGCCCCACGGACGTGCTGGCCTTCCCGGTGGACGACCCGTCAATGGTTCCCGACGGGATCCCGGTGCTGCTGGGCGACGTGTTTGTCTGCCCTTCGGTGGCGGCCCACCAGGCACCCAGCCACGCCGGTGACTATGACTCCGAGATGTCGCTCCTCGTCGTCCACGGCGTCCTGCACCTCCTGGGCCACGACCATGCCGAGGCTGCGGAGGCCGAGGCGATGCAGGCCCGTGAGCGGGAACACCTGGCGCGCTACGGGATGGTCCGCCCGTGAGCCTCGGGGTGGGCCTCCTGATCGTCGGGCTGCTCATGGCGGCCAGCGCCGTCCTGGTGGCCACCGAAACCAGCCTGCTGCACATTCGCCGTGCAAGGGCCGAGGTGCTGACCGACCCGAACGGCGATGGCCCGCGGGCCGACGACCGGGCCGCGGAACTCCTCCGGCTGCTGGACGACCGGGTGCGCGGCCTGGGCCCGGTGCTCTTCCTTCTGATGGCCTTCCGCCTCATCGCAGCCGGCCTCCTGGCCGTGCTGGTGGCCGACGATCACGGCGCCGCATGGGCTGTCGTGGCCATGGTGGTGTTGCTGGTCATCGGCTTCGCGCTGACCGATGTGCTGCCCAGGACCGTGGCGTTGCGTTCGACCGACAGGCTGGTCCTCCGACTGGCTCCGTTCGCCCTCGCAATCGGGCGGATCCTGCCGGTCCGGTGGCCGGCACTGGGCCTGGTGGGGTTGGTCGAGCGTCTGCTGCCGCGCCCACTCAGGACGGGTGGANCGTCGGTCTCCGAGGAGGAGTTGCTGGCGGTCGCAGACAGGGCTCTGGCCTCGCGGTTGATAGATGTCGACGAGCACGACCTGATCGAGTCGGCCATCGCCTTCGGCGACACGCTCGTTCGTGAGGTGATGGTGCCCCGGCCGGACATGGAATGCATGGCTGCTGACCTGACGGTCGCTGAGGCGATGGCGGTGGCGGCCCGCAACGGCCACAGCCGCGTGCCGGTGANCGGCGACGGTGTGGACGACATAATCGGCGTCGTCCATGCCAAGGACCTGGTGCGGGCCCACCTGGAGGGAAACGACGATGCCTTGGTGAGTGGGTTGGCGCGACCGCCCCGCTTCGTTCCCGAGACCAAGCAGGCGGACGACCTCCTCCGGGAGATGCAGGCCGATCGGTACCACCTGGCCATCGTGGTCGACGAGCACGGTGGCACCGCCGGGCTGGTGACCATGGAGGACCTCCTCGAGGAGGTGGTCGGGGAGATCGAGGACGAGTTCGACCAGGCCGAACCCCTGGCCCAGCCCCTCGCCGGTGGCGGACTGCGGGTCCACGGACGGATGCCGATCGACGAGTTGAACGACCTCCTGGGAGAGACACTGCCGACTGGGGACTGGTACACGGTCGGAGGTCTCATCTTCGACGCCCTCGGCCACGTTCCTGTCGTCGGCGAGGTCGTAGAGGTGGCTGGCCGGCGATTCGGGGTGGAGCGGGTCGAGGGTCGGAGGATCACGAGCGTCAGGATCGACGAACCGGGGGAGTCCCCGTGAGCTCGGTGATCGGTGAGGTGTCGGACGGGTACAGGTCTGGCTTCGTGACGATCGTGGGTCGACCCAACGTCGGCAAGTCCACGCTGCTGAACCGCTTCCTGGGGCAGAAGGTGACGATCGTGTCCGACAAGCCGCAGACCACCCGGACCGAGGTCCGCGGGGTGCTCACCCGTCCCGGTCTGCAGGCGGTGTTCTGTGACACCCCGGGCATCCACAAGCCCCGGACGCTGCTGGGCGAGAGGCTGAACCGGACGGCCCGTGCCACNCTCGGCGATATGGACGTGGTGCTGTTCCTCGTGGATGGCGAAGGCGGAATAGGCAGGGGTGACGAGTTCGTCGCTGCGGGCCTGCCGGTGGAGCGCACCGTTCTGGTCGTGAACAAGGCGGACAGGGTGGGTCGGGACCGGGTCGCCGAGCAGCTGCTGAAGGCCAGTGGATTCGGCTTCGATGAGTACTTCCCGATCTCGGCGAAGACCGGAGAGGGCGTCGAGGCGCTGCTGGAGCACGTCCTGGGTCGACTTCCTGAAGGGCCGCAGTTCTACCCGGACGACATGGTCACCGACGTGCCCGAAGCCTTCTGGGTGGCCGAGCTGGTACGCGAGCAGCTCCTGGCGATCATGAGGGAAGAACTCCCTCACTCCATAGCGACACGCGTGACCGAGTGGGAGTGGCCCCGGATCCGCTGCGAGATCCTCGTGGAACGCGACTCCCAGAAGGGGATGGTCATAGGGAAGAAGGGTGCGGTCCTGAAGCAGGTCGGGATCGCGGCCAGGGCGCAACTGCCGGAAGGGGCGTTCCTGGAGCTCGTGGTCCGGGTGGACAAGGACTGGCAGCGCCGCTCAAGGGCACTGGATCGGCTCGGCTACTGACCGACCGGGGTGCCTACCGGGTGGATCCCTGCAGGCCCTCCAGGAATGAAGCCACCTCTGCCGGATCCGACGTACGTGCCATGGGTGGCATGGCCTCCAGCAGGTCCCACCGGTAGGACCTGTTCATGGCGAGCCGTTTGTCCAGGACCGCCACGACACCGATGTCGCCTCNGGAGCGGATCAGCCGTCCGGCACCCTGGGCCAGCTCGGTGGCTGCCCGTGGAAGGTCGATCTCCCGGAACGCCCCGTCTCCCACGAGGTCACGCCTGGCGCTCAGCAACGGATCGTCGGGGCGTGGAAACGGAATCCTGTCGATGACCACCAGCGAGAGGCTCGGGCCTGGGACGTCGATCCCGTGCCAGAGCCCCTTCGTGCCGAAGAGGCAGCTCGTCTCGTCCTCGGCGAAGCGTGCCATGAGTAGAGGCCTGGGAAGGTCGTCCTGGTGCAGGACGGTCCACGGGAGCCGGTCCCGGAGCGCCTCGACGGCCTCGTCCAGGGCCCGTCGGCTGGTGAACAGGGCGAGCATCCTCCCACCGGCTGCAACGGCGAGCCGTTCGATCTCGTCGTGGCAGGCCGCCCTGTAGCCGGCCTCGCGCGGGTCGGGTAGCGAGGTGGCGCAGTAGAGGAGCGCCTGTCGTTCGAAGTCGAATGGGCTNCCTACGTCCTCGAACCTGTGCGGGTGGTCGGTCAGGCCCAGACGGGCAGCCAGGTTGGCCGGCACCGTGGCGCTGGTGAGGACCACCGTGCGGTCACCCCAGAGCCTCTGGTCGAGTACCTCGGCCACCTCCACCGGCGCAACGTGGAGCACCGGTCGATCGGAGCGGCCCTCCACCCACGCCACCTTTGATCCGGGNACCGGGCCACCGTCCAGGTCCAGTGCGGCATTCACGTCACCGGAGAGCGTCCCGACTGCCTGGAGGGCGCGGGCCCGACGGGCCGCCACGTCGCCGGGGCCATCGGTCGGGACGTTCATGAGTTCGGAGCGGAGCCGTTCCAGACGGGTCCCGGCCAGTTCGAGTACGGCCCTGAGGTCACCGTCGTCGGCCGGTACCAGCCTCCGGCCCACGTGTCCGATGAGGGCGTCCACAAGACGACCGCCCATNTCGTCGACGTCGGTGGCCGCCTGGGATCCGGTCAGGATCGAGCGTGCGCTGCGGACCAGGGCCGTGAAGCGGCTCCCCCGGAGCTCGAACCCGCAGGCCTGGGCGAGGANGTCCTCCGTCTGGTGGGCCTCGTCCAGGATCGCCAGCTGNTGCTCGGGGAGGATCTGGCCGTCGGTGGCCACGTCGATCCCGTAGAGGTGCAGGTTGGTGACCACCACGTCGGCTGCGGCTGCCGCAGCACGGGCCTTCTCGGCGAAGCAGTCCCCACCCCGGGGGCACCGGACGGCGCCCGGACACTCGTGGGAGCCCACGCTCACCGCCGCCCAGGTGGCGGGGGTGGGTTGGATGGGAAGGTCGGCCCGGTCACCGGTGTCCGTCACGTCGGCCCAGATGGCAATGGCCTGCAACTGCCCGGCGTCGGCCGTCTCAGCCAGGCCGTCCAGGGTCTGCTGGCCCTCGGAGCCGGCCACCTCGTCCAGCCGTTGGCGGCAGACGTAGTTGGAACGACCCTTCAGGACGGCGAAATTGAACGGGTGGCCGAGGTGTTCGGCCAGGAACGGCAGGTCCTTTCCGGCCAACTGGTCCTGTAGGGCCTTCGTGGCGGTGGCGACGATGGTGGTCTGTCCGGAGAGGATCGCCGGTACGAGGTAGGCCAGCGACTTCCCGGTTCCCGTGCCTGCCCGTATGACCAGGTGGGATCCCTCCTCGATCGCCTCCGCTATCCGACGCGACATCGCCTCCTGTCCCGGGCGACGTTCGCCGCCACCCGGGAGGGCTCCGCAGACCTCCTCGAGGGCGATCGCCGTCTCGTCAGCCCTGCTCATCTGTCCTGCCACAGGCCGGAGGCTACGGCCGGCCTCCAGGTCAGGGGTCGACGCTGGTGGGCCCGACACCGGGGGATCGGCGGTGCCGGGTAGTTTCGTGCCGTGCTTTCATCGGATCTGGACCGGGCCCGAATCCCCGACCACATCGCCTGCGTCATGGACGGGAACGGACGGTGGGCGGAGCAGCGTGGCCTGCCCCGGACCGAGGGTCACACGGCCGGCGAACAGGCCCTGTTCGAGGTCCTGGACNGTGCCGACCAACTGGGCGTCAGGTGGTTCACCGTCTATGCCTTCTCGACGGAGAACTGGCGCAGGCCCGTCGACGAGGTCCAGTTCCTCCTGCGCTTCAACGAGGAGATCCTCCTGAACCGCCAGGAGGAACTCCACGAACGCAACATCCGCATCCGGTTCATCGGACGACAGGACCGGAGGGTTCCGCGTCGACTGGTCCGGCGTATGACGGAGGCCGCTGAGCTGACGCAGGACAACACCGGCCTGACGTTCACGATCGCCTTCAACTACGGCGGCCGGGCCGAGCTCGTGGACGCCGTCCAGCGGATCGTCGACTCGGGGGTGAAGCGCGTGTCGGAGAAGACGATCGCCAGNCACCTCTACGACCCGGAGATGCCCGACCCGGACCTGGTTATCCGGACCTCCGGCGAGTACCGGGTGTCCAACTTCCTGCTCTGGGAGATGGCCTACAGCGAGCTGGTCTTCAGCGAGACGCTCTGGCCCGACTTCAGGCGGGAGCACCTGTACGCGGCGATCAAGGAGTACCAGGATCGTGACCGCCGCTACGGCGGCGTNGGCGAGGCCGACGGGGACGCTGGAATCCTCGGGTGAGCCTCTACCGCGATGACGGGATCGTGCTTCGTACCTGGCGGCTGGGCGAGGCGGACAGGATCGTCGTGTTGTTCACNGCCGGGCATGGCAAGGTCCGGGCGGTCGCCAAGGGGGTGCGCAGGACCCGGAGCAAGTTCGGCGGACGGCTGGAGCCGACGAGCCACGTCGCAGCCCAGCTCTTCGCCGGAAGGGGAGAGCTGGACATAGTCACCCAGACCGAGACCATCGACCGCTTCGAGGGCCTGCGGCTGGATCCGGACCGTTTCGCCGACGCCTCGGCGCTGCTCGAGGTGGTCGACGTGGTGAGCCTCGACCGGGAGCCCGACGAGCGTCGCTACCGGATGCTGCTGGGCGCGCTGCGGATCCTGGACGAGCGCCCCTCGGCGCTGATAGTGCCGGCCTTCTACCTGAAGTTGNTGGCCAACGAGGGGCTGGCCCCGCAGCTGGACGCCTGCGTGCAGTGCGGGGCCGAGGAATCCCTGGTGGCACTGGACATCGGCGAGGGCGGGGTCCTGTGCGTCGACTGTCGGAGGGGGCGTCCGGTCAGCGAACCGGCCCTGGCCGTGCTGCGGGCGATCCTGGGTGGCGGGTTGACGAATGCGCTGGAGGTGACGGATCCCGGGGTCTGCGGCGAGGTCGACGCCGTTGCCACGGCGATAGCCGAATACCACCTGGAGAGGCGGCTCCGGTCCCG
>JGI26061J44794_1001396_pt1 | contig 9869 bp, 9 predicted proteins | sample MarorgKNORR_S2LV_5_FD_44794 | JGI IMG/M metagenome (IMG submission 44794) | reverse complement strand
GCAACGACCATAATAATTTCGATTTTATTATTAATTTAATAGTTAGTTCTACTAATATTTAAATAATACACTTTTTCTGGATTATTATCGTCAAGATTATAAATCGTACCACTATCTATGAATCCAAATTTAGTAATTAGTTTTTTCATTGGATCATTTTTTATTATAGTATCAAAGGCAATTATTTTTTCGATATCAACATTTTCAGCTGGACGAATGTTTATCATACATTTCATTATCTTTTATAATTCTTCAAATATTCCGGCAGTTTAATCCCATCTTTTAATAATGGATCATTTTTCGGTTCGCCGTACGTTTGATCAATGGGAATGACTCCCGCCCAAACATCCAGTGCATAATCTTCTGTTTCATCTTCGGGGAACTTTGAACTGATTTTAGCTGAAGCTTTGTCTATTGGCATTTTCAAAACAGCTGTTTGCTTTAATTCTATTTGATTGGGTTGGCGAGCATCGTTCCAACGTCCGGGAGCAATATGCTCTGTAATAGCTTCGAAAGCATCCATGCGTTCAATTTCATCAGTGATCATTTCTCCTTGACCAAAAAGCACGACAGAACGATAATTCATTGAAGAATTAAAGTGTGAACGAGCAAGTACAAGGCCATCCATTAATGTTATGGTAACACACATATCAGTATTATGGGATGATTTTATTAATCTGCTGGCACTAGATCCGTGAAAAATCAAATCATTTCCCATTCGTGCATGAATCGTAGGTATAACGACTGGTTTGCCATCATGTATAATTCCGAGATGACAAAATAATGCTTCATCAATGATGGCATGGATTGTTTCCTTACTGTAATCTGCTTTTTTAGAAATTCGTATTAATTTATTTTGTTTTGTAATTTTATATGATTCCATTGATTCCTCTTGATTAAGTAATAAAATTACAATAAAAATCATATTCATACGGTGCTTTCCGAGAGTATTATGATTAATTTCATGCTCTAATGTCAACCAAAAAATCNCAACGTAAACGACTTTTCCTTATAGATGGCTATGCCTTGCTGTTTCGTGCACATTACGCCATGATCCGTAATCCGCTTATTACAACTTCCGGTCAGCATACCAGCGCACTATTCGGATTCATTAATATGATCTTTCGACTCATTCGAAAAGAAAACCCTGATTATATCGCCACAGCATTTGATCGCAAAGAAAAGACATTCAGGCACAAGCGATATCCGGAATACAAAGCAAATCGTGATGAAATGCCACAGGAATTACAGGACCAATTGGATCTCCTTTGGAAAATATTAGAGGCTATGAATCTTCCAAACATCAGTAAAGCTGGTTTTGAAGCTGACGATGTAATTGGCACATTGGCCAAAGAGGGAGAAGCGGAAGGACTTGATGTATATATTTTCAGTGGTGATAAAGATTTTGCACAATTAATTACGGATCACGTTTTTCTCTATTCTCCCATTAATCGNTCAACAGATATTAAAATAATTGATTCTGCAGGAGTCCAGGAAAAATGGGGAGTTCCTCCGGATAAGTTTATCGATTATTTAGGCCTCATGGGTGACTCATCTGATAATATTCCCGGCGTAATGGGTGTAGGAAAGAAAACGGCAGCTAAATTAGTGAATGAATACGGTTCGTTGGAGAAATCACTGGAAAATGCCGAAAATGTTTCGAATAAACGAGCGCGTGAAGGATTGCTTAATGGAGTGGAGAATGCCCATTTAAGTAAGGAGTTAGTTACCCTTATTACTGATATGGATTTGGACTGCAAAATATCTGAATTTGAACGTAAAGACTTTGATTTAGATGCACTGACAAATCTATTCATTGAATTGGAATTCAATGCTCTCATAAAGCAATTGGAGGGATTTGGCGGTAGCCCAATTGTAGAAGAGAGCAAAGATGATAAGAATTATAATACAATTACTAATATCGATGAGTTAAAGTTATACTTTAAAACATTGTCTAAATCAAAACTCATTTCTTTTGATCTTGAAACAGATTCTGTTTCTCCTATGCAAACAGCATTGGTTGGAATGAGCTTTTCAACTGCAAAAGATGAGGGTGTGTATATACCAGTCCAATATGGTGATAAGTCTAAAAACAATTTTGGCAGCGATGATTTAAAAATTATTTTAGATCTTGCAAAACCATTACTTGAAAATCCCAAAATAAAAAAAACGGGACAAAATATTAAGTTTAATGCACTGGTTATGAAAAATCATGGTATTAATGTTGAAGGTATTGATTTCGACACTATGCTGGCCGCGCATCTCATTAAGCCTGAAGGTCGTTCATATAAAATGGATAACTTGAGTCTCGAATATCTCAATTATAGAATGATTCCCATTGAAGATTTGATTGGGAAGGGAAAAAATAAAATTTCAATGAGTGATGTTAATTTAGAGCAAGCGTCGTTTTATGCTGCAGAAGATGCTGATATTGCATTACAGTTAACTGAAATATTTCAAGAAAAACTCAAAAATGAAAACCTTTCAGATTTTTACAATTCAGTTGAGTTGCCGTTGGTACCTGTATTGGTCGACATGGAATATGACGGAGTATATGTTGATGAAAAACAACTATTAGATAAATCAGCCGAACTTGGAAAAAAGCTTGATGGTCTATCTGGAGAAATCCTACATCAAGCCGGGACAGAGTTCAATATTAATTCCACTCAGCAATTAGCCAATATTTTATTTGATATGTTAGGATTACCGCAAATTAAAAAACGATCTACAGCAGAAGATGTTTTGGAAAGACTGCGGGATGAACATCCATTGCCAGGACTCATGCTCCAATATCGGAAATTGAATAAATTGAAGAATACGTATCTGGACTCAATTCCCCAGCATATTCATCCGGAGACTCGTCGCATTCATAGCTCTTTCAATCAGACAATAGCTTCTACCGGAAGACTTTCATCCAGCAATCCAAATTTCCAAAATATTCCCATTCGGACTGAAGAAGGAAGGGAAATACGAAAGGCATTTACAATACAAGATAAAAACAATGTGATATTTTCCGCTGATTATTCCCAAGTGGAATTGCGCGTCATGGCCCACTTAAGCGGTGACAAAGGATTGCAATCTGCTTTTGCCAATGGTGAAGATATTCACGCACGCACCGCCAGTGATATATATGGNGTTCCCATTGATGATATATTACCGGAAATGCGCCGAGTAGCCAAGATTGTAAATTTTGGTATTATGTACGGTGCTGGACCATTCCGTATGAGTCAAGAGCTAGGAATTCCCAGAGCTGAATCTCAATCCATAATCGATCGTTATTTCGAACGCTTTGCTGGAATCCGTGATTATATCGATTCAACGGTTAGGAAGGCTGAAACAGATAAATATGTAGAAACTATGCTGGGACGTCGTCGTCCGGTGTGGAATATCAGTAGTGATAATCATATGCATCGCGAAGCAGCAAAGCGAATGGCAATAAATATGCCCATTCAAGGAACGGCAGCAGAAATGATTAAATTGGCCATGATTCGTATTCATGAACATATGAAAAGTAAAAAAATGAAATCAAAGCTGGTTTTGCAAATCCATGATGAATTATTATTTGAAGCGTCAAAAGATGAATTGGATGATTTACAAGCAATGGTAGTAGAAGAAATGGAAGGAGCGCTTAAACTAACCGTGCCCGTTATTGTTGATTCAGGATTTGGCGAGTCCTGGTTTGAAGCGCATTAATCTATGGAGCACATCAACCGTGTTGATGTTTGCATTGATACAAACAATGTTTACAATCCCGAATATTTTGGGGCAGTCCGAAAAATAATAAGATTTGATAGAATCTTTGTGAACTCTGTGGCAAAATAAAATGGAAGCAAGTATAACACTTAAAAAAGTTGGTAAACTGGTTGGAGATAAAACCATCCTGGCTGGTCTGACTTTTGGCATTGAAAAAGGAACGATTGTTGCCATAGTCGGCGATAATGATGCCGGGAAATCCACAATGCTTCGTTTGATTGCCGGACTGGAAAACCCTAATTATGGCGCAGTCTTTTTGCATGGACTTGATACGGAAAAACGCCGTATTGAAACTCGTCAAACAGTTGCATTTATTCCCCATGATATTGATTTAGACCCTTGGCTTACGTTGGAACAAAATATCCAATTTGACGCACGATTATACGGCGAACATAGAAACAAAATTCAAGCCCGTATTGATGATTACAGCCACGCTTTAGAATTAGGGAGTTTTTTGTATTCAATGGCCGGTCGTGTTCCTCAAGGCATACAAAAAAAAGCAATGATAATAAGAGCTCTCGCTCATGATCCTTCCATATTAATTATGGATGAACCGACAGCATTCATGGATGCGAAATCGAGACGACTTACATGGGATCTCATGCGCAAGCTCCGGGGTCATAAAACAATAGTTTATTCCAGCCAATTTTTACCGGAAATTGAAGCCGTTAATGATCGTATTATGGTTATTCATAATGGCAGCGTTTTATTGGATGGCAGTTTGGACAAGCTATTGGAGAGCACACTAGAGTATCATCAGTTTGCAATCGAATTTGAAGATTTAAATGAAAATTTATTTAAAATATTATGTAGTGTAACAACTGTAGTCAATCCGACTAAAGTCGGGAATGCTTTTCATTTTTATGGTCGATCCCGCAAAGTCTTTTTTGAAGTTCTGAATGCATGCTCTGATGCAATAATGAAAGATTTGTCTATCGAAAAATTATCACTTCAGGACCTTTTGGATTCAACATTTGCTCAAAAAGGTTTAGACGGATGAGTGCTTTTATCATTCGCAGATGGTGGCTAATTCGCAATCGCCTGATGTCGTCAATAGCTCTTGCTTTTATTATTCCGTTTATTTTATCAATCGTTACTGTATTTGGGACAAAAAATATCATTATTCAAAGTATAAACGGCCAGCCCTATGAAGTGTGGGTACTTCCAGGATTGATGATGTTCATGTCAGCCGTATTAATTACACCGTTGATCTATAGAGATTTCTTCGACCTTCGCATTCATAACAAAGCGTTGATTCCTATGACGTTGGCTCCCATTAGAAAATCAACCATTATTCTAGGTATTTTATTCAGTGCATTATTGGAAGTAATTGTTATCATAATCATTGGGCTTGGGATTTACAGTATCATTTTTCCACAAGCAGTTGCTATTGAACAGGTCGGGTTTATTATTATGTATTCCATTATTTTTGCTCTTCTTTATGGAAATATTATTATTTTACTTTCATTATTTACAGAACGTATTTCAGTCTTTATGTCAGCGCTTTTAACTACACTCATTTCAATAATGTTTGCCTGTGGTTTATTTATTGAATTTCCTTTCTTCCCGAATTCTATGAGTTCAGTTTTTCAATATTTTCCATTAAGTATGGTGTCAGTTGCTTGTCGTTCGATCCTCTTTATCGGCTCATTTGATACGTTCAACACATTAACCCCACTTGCTGTAACGATAATATTAATTGTGATCAACAGTTTTTTGTTGAAACAGAAAATGAAACAATGATAGTTTATTTAAGCGGAGCCATGGAGCAGGCCACTGATGAAGGTGAGCAGTGGCGTTCAGAAATGACAGAGTGGTTAAAAACGGAGTTGGATCACGATGTAATAAATCCAGTTGTTTCATCTCAATTATTGGTTGAAGAACATGAAGCTTATGACTATAGTGATTGGAAATTTTCAAATCCCAAACGCTTTGTTGAGTTTATTCGTAAAGCTATTGATCTAGATCTGGACAATATAATCAATAAGTCTGACTATATTATTTGTTTATGGGATTATGATGTTATGAAGGGTGGAGGTACACACGGTGAAGTTACAATGGCATATTATAAAAACGTTCCCGTTTATCTCGTTAATCAAGTCCCCATTGAAGATTTAAGTGGGTGGATTATGTCCTGTTCAACCGATATATTTAATACATTTACTGAATTAAAATCCCATTTAATAAAAACATATTCTTTTTGAAATTGTTCAAGAGATAATGGTCGGACCCAAAGCATATATTCATCTAGACCGCTTAATTCATAATTACCACGTAATTCGTGATCGGATTGGTGGAAGTCCCATTATGGGTGTAGTTAAAGCCAACGGTTATGGGCATGGCGCAATCGAATGTTCAAAAGCGCTAGTGCAAGAAGGCTGTGAATTTTTAGCAGTATTCACCTTTGATGAAGCCATGAAATTGCGTGAGGCGGATATCGAAACTAACATTATGATATTTTCACGTATGCAAAGGGAATTTATTGCAGATGCAGTAGAATACAATATTACATTGAATTTGTCCGGAACTGATGATATAAAACATCTAGAAGAGTTTGCGGAACAATCCGGTTTATGTCCGAAGTTTCATCTCAAAGTAGATACAGGAATGAATAGGCTAGGTGTNCCTTTTGATGAAGCCGCCATTGTTTTGAAAAAAATTAGTACAAAACTTCTTCTTCATTGCGAAGGGATTTACAGTCATTATGCCACTGCTGATGAAGGTGATTTGANATATGCAGAATGGCAGTTGGAACAATTTAAACTGGTTCTTTCATTGGCTGATGAAATGGGTCTGCGATTCAAGTATTGCCATTTTTCCAACAGTGGCACTGTATTAAATATGCCNCAAACCAATTTTGATATTGTACGTGTAGGTATCCTACTCTATGGAGCCTTTCCATCCGATGAAGTGCCCACAGACCTGGACATTAAACCGGTGATGGAATTTCGCGGTCCGATTATTAGTCTACGTAGAGTTACAGAAGGGACAAAAGTATCATATGGAGGTGTTTGGGAATCCGGGAAAGATACAACCATTGGAGTTATTCAAACTGGTTTTGCTGACGGTTTTCCCCGGAATTGGTATAAAAGTGGTTATGTCGTCTATAAAGGAAAACCTTATCCCATTGCCGGACGAATTTGCATGGATCAATTCATGGTTAATTTTGGTGATGATAAAGCTGAAATAGGTGATGAAGTATTGTTGTTTGGTGTAAATGACACGGATTCATTGCATATGGAAGAAATTGCCCAGCAGATAAATTCCACACCTTACGTTTTATCTACCGGCATTCACGGAAGAACAGAACGCATTTATTTAACTTAAAATTTAATTATTCTATCGGCTCGTTTCCTGTGCTCCATTCGGAGAAGTGGGGAAGTCCGTCATCCATTTTTAATCAATGAATTCGTTTTCTGTCCCAAATATGTTTGGATGGTTTAACAAAACTAGGATTATCCATCGTTCCAACAGTAATGTCAATTGAATTTCCATCTCGCTGAAAATAACTAATGGAGGAACCGCATTTACTGCAAAAACTGCGTTCCACTTTTTCATCCGTAACATGAATTGTCGGTAGCTCACCATTATGATTAAGATCTTGCAATGAAATGACAGCCCAAGAGACAAAAGAGCTACCCACGGCCAACCATTTGAAATTGGTCGTTTTGGAAAAACCGCCTGAAGAAATCTGTTCCTGATCTGCCATAGCTAATTGAAAAGTGGGGCTAGATTCGGTATTGATTCAAGTAAAAAAGTATTTCAAATAATATTAGATGGTTCATGTAATTTTCCTGCTTATAAAATGATGAAGGCGAACAGATGCATGCATTAGATTTAATAATTATAATTTGTTTCTTGGCTATTACTATAGGTTGGGGGATATGGCAGGGTAGACAAAATAAATCTGCAGAAGATTATTTCCTAGCTGGACGATCACAACACTGGGTTATGGTTATGTTTTCCATCGTTGCAACGGAAACGTCTGTATTGACGTTTGTGAGCATTCCAGGTTTAGCCTACAGGGGCGATTGGTTTTTCCTACAACTTGCCATGGGTTATATCGTTGGTAGAATACTCGTGAGTATTTTTTTGCTTCCTGCTTATTTCGATACCGAAATAGTATCTATTTATGAAGTATTAGGGAAAAAATTTGGTTCTGGAATACAAAAACTGGCTTCTGGCATTTTTTTGGTTACACGAATTTTAGCAGATGGAATTCGCTTTTTGGCTACGGCGGTCATTGTCCAGGTTTTAACGGGCTGGTCGTTGCCTGTGGCTGTCTTGGTCATCGGTATTGTTACGTTGATATATACAGTTTCAGGTGGTATCCGAACCGTCGTATGGGTGGACAGTTTTCAATTTGTTTTATACTTACTGGGCGGAGTCATAGTGATTGTGCATATTTTTTCCCAAGCAGATGTTATTCCTACGGGCTTTATTGCCGATTTATTACACGATGGTAAATTGAATATTTTCCGCTTTGACGGCGATCTAGCCACAAATCCCTGGTTATTTTGGTCTGCATTCATCGGTGGTATATTTTTATCATTTGCATCCCATGGTGCCGATTATATGATGGTGCAGCGCACACTCACGTGCAAAAATCTGAAGTCAGCTAAAAAAGCCATGATCGGCAGCGGTATTTTTGTATTTCTGCAGTTTACACTTTTTCTCCTTGCCGGTTCACTGATTTACGTTTCGTTGGGTGGCATGGAATTGCCAAAAGATCGAGAGTTCGCTTATTACATCATTAATGAATTGCCCATTGGATTAAGGGGATTATTGCTGGCCGGCGTTTTATCAGCCGCCATGTCAACATTGAGTTCGTCTATCAATTCACTGGCGTCATCTACATTACGGGATTGGTTTAAAAAAGAAGCTGATCTCAAAACAGCTCAAAAAACGAGTATTGTGTGGGCCACAATACTTATTGGTATTGCCATGATTTTTGACGAAAGCGATAAAGCGATTGTAGAAATGGGTTTGCAGATAGCGTCTTATACGTATGGTGGGTTGCTGTCCCTTTTTATTATCAGCAAACTTAAGCGGCAATTTCGTCCCATCAGCTTAATTATAGGTCTGTTATCCAGCTTGCTCACCGTGTACATCGCCCAGCAAAACGGCATCGCCTGGACGTGGTTTATCTTATTGGCTGTCTGTGTAAATATAGCCGTGGTCTTTGTATCTCAATCCGTATTTTCACTGCGCAATGATGCATAAGATTTTTTTAATATTTGCACTTTATGGCGCCGAGACCTTTGCCAATGATTTTCAATACAGTAAGGTAGAAGCTGTACCTGATTTGTCATTCATGCCCCATGTATACTCCGGCTTGGATGTACTTGAGCAAATGGATTTCAAACCCTTACAGGGTAAAACAATTGCAGTCTTTTGCAATCAAACGGCAGTGAATCGCAACGGCCGTCATATTCTTGATATTCTAAAAGATCAGCCGGACATTTATACATATGTGATTTTGACTCCCCAATATGGATTATTCGGCGATCAGGTAAACAAAACAAAAATGATTGGGAAGATTGAGAAAGATCCCAATACCGGCGCTCGTATAGTCAATTTACTGGACCGTTTTGTTAAACCGCCGGAATGGACTATCCGCGATGTGGATGTCGTTTTAGTGGATTTCCAGGACACTGGTGTGCGTTATACAACTTATATGACCACGTTGACGAAAATATTTGAAGTGGCCAGCGAACTCCATAAACCAGTCATTGTGTTGGATCGCCCAAATCCTATTCGGGGAGATCGTATGGATGGGCCTGTTGTGCGTACAGCTTATCAGTCGTTCGAAGGATATCATCTTGTCCCCATTCGCCACGGACTCACAATCGGCGAATATGCGCTCATGGTGAATGAAATGGGTTGGGTGAAAGATTTGCAGCGCGCAGAGTTGACCGTGATACCCATGGCGAATTGGAAACGTTCCATGTGGGCGGATGAGGTTGATCTTCCGTTTATACCGCTGGCACCCGGTTTAGTTGACGTAGAAGCATGCCTTGCATACACGGGAATGAATTTGCTGAAAGGAACCAATTTGAACTGGGGGCAGGGAACGACAAAACCCTATTTTCGTGCGGGAGCACCTTGGATTTCCG
>JGI26061J44794_1001392_pt1 | contig 9879 bp, 9 predicted proteins | sample MarorgKNORR_S2LV_5_FD_44794 | JGI IMG/M metagenome (IMG submission 44794) | reverse complement strand
CGCCGCGCGCCGCAGGTCGCCTACGACAACCCCGGCACAGCCTCGGATGGCATGCGCACCAGCGACCAGTTGGACATGTTCAACGGCGGAATCGACCGCTACGACTGGAAGCTCGTCGGCAAGAGGGAAGTTTACGTCCCGTACAATTCCTACAAGCTGCACAGCGACAGTTTGAAAGTGGCCGACATCGTCACGCCGATGCACATCAATCAGGAACACACCCGCTACGAGCTGCACCGCGTGTGGGTCGTCGAAGCCACAGTCAAGGAAGGCAAGCGCCACATTTATGCCAAGCGCCGTTTTTACGTGGACGAGGATAGCTGGGGCGTGCTGGTCGTGGATCAGTACGACAACCGCGGCCGCCTGTGGCGCGTGTCCGAGGGGCACAGCATCAACTACTACGACATCCTCAGTTTTTGGTCCACGCTCGAGGTGCACATGGACCTCTTGTCCGGTCGCTATCTCGCGCACGGTCTGGACAACGAGAACGACATGTACGATTTCTCATACCGCTCAAAGCCGGGCGACTACACACCGGCGGCACTGCGGCGGCACGGTCGCCGTTAAGCAACCAATTGATTGGTGAGTAAACTCCCCAACCAACCCAACCAACCCGAAGACGGGCCGGGGTTCGCCCCGGCCCGTTCTTCATTTTTCGGGCGCTTGGCCGTTGTGGCGCTGTTGCTCATCGGCTTGGCCAAGCCCGCCGCGCAGCCGGTCGATGGCGACGCCATCCCGGCGCGCTTGGCCAAGCGCTCGCTGCTGCTCGACATTCACGGCCACGGCGAACGCGCCTTGGCCGTTGGCGAGCGCGGCCACATTTTGCTCACGACCGACAGCGGCAAAAACTGGCGGCAAGTCGCCACACCGACCCGCCGCACGCTCACCGGCGTGTTTCTCATCGACGGCCAAGTTGCTTGGGCGGTTGGCCATCAGTCCGTGATTTTGAAGTCCGGCGACGGCGGTGAAACGTGGGCCAAGGCCAACGCTGAAATCGACCCTGAGACGGCCTACCTCGACATTCTTTTTCTCGACGCCAAGACCGGCTTCATCGTCGGTTCGTACGGCAAATTTCTCTCGACGAGCGACGGTGGCAAAACGTGGGCCGAGGCAAAGCAGGACAACGATCCGCACTTCAGCCACATCATCGCCGCGCCGCACGGCGGACTTTGGTTGACCGGCGAGTTCGGTACCGTGTGGCGCAGTGGCGATCGGGCCAAGCGCTGGGAACCGTTGGCCACGCCGTACGAGGGCACGTTTTTCGGCGCGTTGCCGTTGGCCAAGGGCGGGGCGGTGGTGTTCGGCCTGCGCGGCAACATTTTCCGCAGTACCGGCGGCGAGTGGCAAAAAATCAAGTCATCGACGAAGGCATTGCTGCACGGCGGCTTGGCCTTGGCTGATGGCCGATTTGTGCTCAGTGCCGCCGCCGGTCAACTGCTGCTCAGCGCCGACAAAGGGTTCACATTCCGTCCGGTCGAATGGCCGGGCGCGGCCACGGCAACAAGTCTTTGGCAGGCGAGCGACGGGGCCGTGTTGCTGACGAGCGACAAGGGCGTACACCGGCTCGAGCTAACCGACTTGGTAATGCATCCGGTAATCGAATAGTGGCCTTTACAAAAAAACATCTGAGCGTTCACCCTCATCCGGCCGCGCTTGGCCAAGGGCAGGTAGGGACGGCTGTCCTCAGCCGTCCGCCTTGGGGAGCATACGCGCCTCGCGTGTGGATTCCGGCGTCCCGCCGGAATCGTCCGGCAATGACTCAACGAACGAGCCTTGGGCGGGGCGCCCAAGGCAGCACGCGAGGGCGCGTGCGCTCCCCTCTCCCAGCGGGAGAGGGTTGGGGAGAGGGAGAGCGCAAAACAATTTTCAGGCCGGGCGGTGCTCCACTAATTCGTCCAATTAACAAAACGGAGGCACCGAAATGAACGACACCGGTTTTGCCGCGCGAGTGGAGCGTTGGGTGTTCGGCCACCGCAAACTGTTGCTGATAATTTTTCTGCTGGCGACGGCGGTGCTGTTCGGGTTTGCCACGCAGACGAAGATCGACGCCGGCTTCGAAAAGCAACTCCCGCAGGGTCATCCGTACATCGAGACGTTCACAAAATACCAGTCGCAGTTCGGCGGCGCCAACCGCGTGATGGTGGCGCTGATGGCGAGGGAGGGCGACATTTTCACGCCGGAATTTTTTGCGAAGCTCGAGGCGGTGACGCAGGAAATGTACGGCATGCCGGGCGTTGACCAGTCGAGTGTCACGTCGCTCTTCACGCCGAACGTCCGGTTCACCGAGGTCGTCGAGGACGGCTTCACCGGCGGGAACGTTGTGCCGTCCGACTTCACGCCGACGCCTGCGGGCTTGGCCAAGGTGCGGGAGAACGCGCTCAAGTCGAACCACATGGGGCGGCTCGTGACCGACTCGTTCAACGGCGCGATGGTGATGGCCAACCTGCTCGACATCGACCCGGACACCGGCGAGCGGCTGGACATCTTTGCGGTGGCCAAGCGGCTGGAGTCGTTGCGCGTGAAGCACGAGTCGGACGCCGTGAGCGTGCACATCATCGGCTTTGCCAAGGTGATGGGCGACGTCCGCGACGGGGCGCTCAACGTGGTGTTTTTCTTCGGCGTGACGGTGGTGCTGACCTCGCTGCTGGTCTGGTTTTACGCGCAGTCGTTTTGGTTTGCGGCGCTGCCGCTGGGCTGCTCGATGGCGGCGGTGGCGTGGCAGCTTGGCTTGCTGAACCGGCTCGGCTACGGCATCGACCCGATGTCGATCCTCGTGCCGTTTCTCATTTTTGCGATCGGCGTGAGCCACGGCGTGCAGATGGTGCGGGCGTTTCGCGCCGAGTTGTTCGAGGGCAGCGACCCGCTCGAGGCGGCGCGGAGTGCGTTCCGGCAATTGCTCGTGCCGGGCAGCGTGGCGCTGATCACGGACACGATCGGGTTTGTCACCATCCTGCTCATCCCGGTGCCGACGATTCGTGAGTTGGCCATCGCTGCAAGTATCGGCGTGGCGGCGATTATTTTGACGAATCTGCTACTGTTGCCGCTGCTGTTGTCGTACCAAAAACCCCGCGCCGGATACCGGGAGAGCGTGGCCAGGCGCAAGGCGTGGACGGGTAAAATCTGGCACGCCGCCGCGCACCTATCCGGGCCAAAAGTGTCGGCTGCGTTGGTGGCCGTCTGCGCGGTGATGTTTGCGCTTGGCTTAATGCAGGCCAAGCGGGTGGAGGTCGGCGACCTGCACGACGGCGTGCCGGAGTTGCGGCCGGACTCGCGTTACAATCTCGACAGCGCAGTGATCACCGGCAATTTCAATCTTGGCGTCGATGTTTTCATCGCGTTCACCGAGACGGTGAAGGACGGCTCGGTGGACTACGGGGTGATGGAGTTGCTCGACCGTTTCGAGTGGCACTTGGCCAACGTCGAGGGGGTGAAAAATGTCATGGGCTTGGCCGGCATCGCGCGCACGATCAATTCCGGCTATGGCGAGGGCAGCCTCAAGTGGCGCGTGTTGCCGCACAACCGCGACATGTTGGCGCAAGCGGTCGGGCGCGTGGAGACATCGACCGGCTTGACCAACCTCGACGGCAGCGTGTTGCCGGTGATGGTGTTCCTCGAGGATCACAAGGCGGACACGCTGCGCCGCATCGTCGCCGCTGTGAAGGCGTTCGACGAAAAACACGGCACGGACAAGGCGCGGTTCCGCTTGGCCGGCGGCAACGCCGGCGTGATGGCCGCGACCAACGAGGTTGTCGATGCGGCACAGTTCCCGATCTTGATTTACGTGTACGCCGCCGTGGCGCTGCTGTGTTTCGCCAGCTACCGATCGCTCAAGGCGGTGGTGTGCATCGTGTTGCCGCTGGCCTTGGTTTCGGTGTTGGCGCACAGCCTGATGCACGCGCTGGAGATCGGGCTGAAGACCTCGACGCTACCGGTCGTGGCGCTGGGCGTGGGCGAGGGGGTGGACTACGGGATTTATCTGTTTAGCTGCTTCGCCGCGCACCGGCGCAAGGGGCTGTCGTTCGCCGAGTCGATGGATGCCGCGATGACGCAGGTCGGCAGCGCAGTGGTGTTCACCGGCCTGACGCTTTCGGTCGGGGTCGGCACGTGGGCGTTCTCGGCGCTGCAGTTTCAGGCCGACATGGGCATCCTGCTGATGTTCATGTTTTTGATGAACATGGTGTTCGCGATCGTGCTGCTGCCGGCGATCGCGCGGCTGCTCTTCCGCTCATAGCGGCTTCATTCGTTCCTCGACGAATTTCCGGACCACCGCCACTTCGGCTTCGCCTTGGATGGTGTGCTCCTTCTCGAACACCTCCCACTGCATGCGGATGCCGCCGGCTTGCAGTTGCTCCATCTGCGCCTTGGTTTGGGCCAGCGGCAGCAGCGGATCGGCCGTGCCGTGCGTGATTAGAAACGACTGCTCCTTGGCCACGGACGATTGCCCGGCGACGAGCCGCTCCGGCTCGTGCGCGTAGCCGCTGATGCCGACCAGACCGGCGAACCGGTGCGGATAGCGAATACCCACCTCGAGCGTCATCAGGCAGCCCTGCGAAAAGCCAAACACGAACGTCTGCTCCGTGGCAAAGCCATCGGCGCGCTGCCGGTCGAGCAAGTCGAACAACAGGCCGCGGCTGCGCTCCACGCCGATGCCCGGTTTGTTGTAAATGTCGTACCACGAAAAGCCGCCGTAGTAGTCGTCCGGCGCGTTGACGAGCAGGGTGTTGAGCTTCGGGTTTTTCAGCGCGCTGGGCAGCCAGCGGAAGCCCTCCATGCTGTCGCCCAGCCCGTGCAGCAGCAATATCAGCCATTTGGAGTCCGCCTCGGCGGCGGGAATCAGTTCCGTGTCCAGCACGGCGGCAGTGTAGCGAGTCGGCGGCGCGAGCCAAGGCGAGAAAAATCTTAAGTTTTTTTGGCTCATGCCGACAATAGTAGTGATTATGCAGGTTGCCGCTGTCCAGTTTTCCGCACAGAAGTTGTTCCAATCGGCTTGGAGCGACTTGAGGCAGTCGTTGACGGCTGACCCAGCGGAGGCGGCGCAACTGCGTGTAAGATCCCGGGAGCAGTCAGCCGTTGCGGCCAAGCTACTTCAGGTCGCCAATGAGAACGACAAGCGCGTTCTCGACTTGATTGCTTGACCGGTGCGTTGCCTTAACCGAGATCGTTTTCGTAGTCTGCGTTCGCCATGGCCGCTTGGCCAAGCGCTTGGCCCAGCGGGTCGATCTCTTCGGCGCTGAAGCCAAGGTGCGAGTGCCGCCGCCAGCCCTCGGCGTGCTGAAACTCCCCCGACGCTTGGCCAAGCGCCAGCGACATTTCCTCCATCGATTTCACATACGAGTCCATCCCTTGGCTGACATCGAGCCATTCCTTTTGGCTGCGATGCGCGGCGAGCGCCTGCCGCTTGGTTTCAAGCACGCTCGTCGTGTTGATGAACAACCCGGGCACGACCCGCCGCCGCAGACCGTCCCGCAGGCCGTGCGGCATCCCGTGGTACACCGCCACCTCGCCGTCCACCGCCGGGCGCGTGGGCGAAACCTCGAAGTTGGGCATGCCGCGCGAGAAGGCGGCCGACACAGCCAGACGCGAGGTGTTGGTGTGATCCTCCATGTAATCTTCCGGCGAATGCGTCAGCACAATCGACGGGTTCACCTCGCGGATGACCGAGGCCAAATGCCGCAAATGCCGGAGGTCATAAAAAATCTCGAGGTCGCGCGAGAACGGTGGGTGAAACGTTGCGCCGAGAATGGCGGCTGCTTCTCGCGCCTCGGCCAGACGCTTGGCCTCGATTTCCGCCGCGCTCAAGCTGACGCTGCCGCAGTTGCCACTCGAGATGTTGAGCGTGTGAATTTCCCAACCGGCCTCCCGCAGCAACAGTAGCGTGCCGGCCATCATAAACTCGATGTCGTCCGGGTGCGCGGCGACGGCGATGGCGACTCGCCGGATTTTGTCGGTCGGGTCAGGCACGCAATTCGGAAAGTTTCACAGGCCGGTTTTTCTTCGCGGACAAGTCGGCGGCGAAGATGACCTCGTGCGACTTGGCCGCCGTGGCGAGGTCGGTCAGCGGCATCGGTTTGCCCTTGGCCAAGGCATCAAAAAACGCCTCGAACTGCGACTGGAACGGGTGGTCGCTCACGTCGCCGGAGTCGACCATTTTCATCGACAACTCACTCCACTTATTTTTGTCGAGACCGCTTGGCCCGCCGAGTTTGTTCGAGTGAAACTTGTTGTCCAGCAAACTGCCCTCGCTGCCGACAAGGTGCGTGTGAACATAATATGGCTGGAGACAGTCGATGATCGACGCGGTCTTGCCGACGCGGCCGTCCTTGAACTTGAGAATCGTCACGCTGCTCGTGTCGTACTCGTACTTTTTGAAATCCTTGTTCGCCGAGCCGGTCGAGTAGCTGCTGACACTCTCGACCTCGCCGCCCATGTAGAGCAGCAGCGCGTCGAGCGCGTGGCAACCGGCCGAGAGTAAACTGCTGCCGCCGGCGTTGCGCTTGGTGTTCCAGCGGAACTGCCCATACCACGGGCCGATGCCGTGATAGTAGTCCACCTCGCCGTAGTGGATTTGTCCGAGCAACCCACGATCGATCACGGCCTTCGTCGCGATGAACTGGCTCGAGAAGCGCAACTCAAAACAGACGCACGCCTGTACGCCGGCCTTGGCCACCGCCTTCTGCATCGCGCGCAAATCCTTCAGGTTCAGCGCGAGCGGCTTCTCGATAATCAGGTGTTTGCCAGCCTCGGCGGCGGCGATGACTTGGCGCGCGTGCTGGTACGGGTAACTGCACACCGAGATCACATCGATCGCCGGGTCGGCGAGCATCTTTTTGAGATCGGTGTGGCACGCTATTTCGCTGCCGTGCTTCGCGCTCAGTTCCGCCGCGTCAAGTTTGCGCGACGAGCAAACCGCAGTGACTTGGCCTTGGCCGGTGGCGTTGATCGAGTCGATGTGCGCGCCGGCCACCCACCCGTAGCCGATGACGCCGATGTTGAATTTTTTCATAAGTCCCGAGTTAACCGGAGGCCCGATGCCACAACGAACCCGCCCGCTTGTCAATCAAAGGGTGAGATTAAACGCAGAGCGGCATCCGGTTTTGGTGGTGTGCGATTACAACTCATCCAGTTCATCCCGGTGACTGTGGCAAAAACGCAGGATCTCAACCACATTGTCAGATTCTTTAACCAGATAGAGTATGCGATACACTCGCTTGAAGAGCGGCAGCTCTTGTACTTCGGGATAGGCTGTTTGGGTCAAATGACGGCCAGCGCTGGCGATTTCCGGTTGGGTCAATTTGCGAATTGCCTAGGCAGGCAAGTCATGTGCGTATTGCACGCCTCGCTCGGGCTCGCCTTGGGATGTCCAGTACTCGACGATTTCCTCGAGATCCATCCAAGCACTTTCAGTGAAAATCACACGGTAGTTTTGCGCGGCCATCGATCCTCCACCCGTTTGGTGAATTCATTCGCCTCTAACGTGCGGCCCGCCCGGACGTCCTCGATCGCTTCGCCGATGCCTTGGTTCAGTCGCAGCGTTTCCGCCACCTCCGCCAACAGCGGCGAATCCTCAGGCAAACCATCGACAAGCTGATAGACTTGTTGCTTCAAAGTCATCCCGGAGAATCTGCTCCAAGTTGAATGGTTTCTCAACCATGAAATGTATTGTAACTAGATGGTAATCTGCGCCGTCTTTGCTGCTTACGCGGAAAAAACGAATCAGGCTTATGTCAAAATCCAAAACAAACTCCGACTGCGGTTGCCCGACCGGCGACTGCGAACCCACGCGCCGCCAGTTTTTCAGCCGNGGCGCACAGTCCATCGCCGCCATCGGCGTGGCGGTGCAATCCGGCGCGACCGCCCGTGCAGCCCGCCCCAAGCCAAGCGGCTGGCTGCCGACCGGCCTCGGGCAGACGCGCGACATGACTGTGGCCGACGGCTTGGTTTACGTCGCCGGCGACTCGGCGGTGGCCGTGCTAAAGCCCAGCGGCGAGCCGGTCCGGCGGATGGAATTCGCCGAGGCGCCGCGCTGCCTCGCGGTGGCCAAGCGGCGGCTGGTCGTCGGCCTTCGCGACCGCGTGTTGCTCTGCGATCTCGACGGCAAAACGCTTTCCGAAACCAAGCGCTTGGCCAAGGGCGCCGCGCTGACCAGCTTGGCCGTGGCGGAGGACGGGACGATTTTCGCGGCGGACGGCGGCAGCCGTTCCATTTGGCGCATCAGCTCAAGCGGCGAGGTGCTCGACCGCTTGGCCGGTGGCAAGGGCGGGCGGTTCGCCGTGCCCAAGTCGTTCTTCCCGATCACGTGGGCCGACGGCGGCTTGGTCGTTGCGCATCCGGGACGGCACCGCGTCGAGCGTTACGATGCCGACGGCGAGTTGCTGTCGCGCTGGGGCAAACGCTCGCGTGGGCTCGACGGTTTTTCCGGCTGCTGCAATCCGGTGAGCGTGGCGGTGACCGGCAACGGCGAGTTCGTGACCGCCGAGCGCGGCCAGCCCCGCATCAAGCTGTTCGACAAGGACGGAAAATTCCGCGCGGTGATCGCCGGGCCGGAGGCGTTCGACACCACCGAGCACGAGCAAGTGGACACCGACGCGGAGTTGGCCACCTGCCAAAACGGCGGCATCGATGTGGAGCTGCTCGGCGATAAAGTCGTGGCGCTCGACCACACAACCGCGTCATTCCGGCTGTTCGACTTGTCGTGAATATTCACACGAAACTTTCTGCGTGCCTCGCCGCGCTTGGCCTCGGCATCGCGCTTGGCCAAGCGGCGGAGGACGCCAAGCCGGAAGGCACGCACGCCGAGATCGAGCCGATCCGGTTTGGCACGCACCCCAGCGGCAAGTCGATCACCATCAAGACCATCGCGTTGAGCCACGACGGCGACTTGCTCGTCGGCATCTCGTGGGGTGAAGGCAAGATGGAATTCGCGCAGCCGCGCACTGCTGACAATCCCGGCCCCCGCAATCGGCGCTTGCGGGACTCCGGCGGGTTGATGCGGGCGTTGCCGGTCTTGGTGGCGCTCGACGCGGACGGCGACGGCGAAATTTCGACCGACGAAATCGAGAACGCCGAGGCGGCCTTGGCCAAGCTCGACAAGAACGGCGACGGCAAGTTGAGCGGCGACGAGGTGCGGCCTTCCCGTGGCGGCAGCCAGCGCGAGCGCCGCCCCGGTGGCCAAGCGCAGGGCACCGAAAAGTCGGGCGAGGAGATCACCCGCATTCTGGAGTTTGGCACCGAGGGTGACATCGCCGACTTGGCCCGCGAGGTGAGTTCGCGACAGTTCATGGAGGCGTTGCGCGAGATGGGTTCCGACGACCGGCGCAAGATAATGAGTGCGTTGCCGCGGGAGTTGCGGAGTCGCTTGGGACGGTCGCGGGGCCAGTCTGGGGGCCGGCGTCCCGGCGATCGAAGCCGAGGCCCAGGCGGTCGCGCCGGGGGTGGTGAACGGCGGGGCAACCGTGGGCCGCTCGCGGTGGACGACCTGTTCGACCACACTTACGGCATCCGCATCATCGGCCCGGACGGCAGCGTCAAAACCGAGTGGCCGATGCCGGACAACGGGCCGCATCCGAAGATGATTCACGCCTGCGACGACGGTACGGTGTACGTCGCCGGCCACGGCAAAATCGCCTCGTACGACAAAAGCGGCAAACGCACTGCGATGGCCGATATCGACAAACTCAGCGGCGAAAAATCGCTCGCCAGCGGGTTGTTCGTCAGTGGTGAACACGTTTTTCTCGCGGTCGGCATGGGCAACAGCATGCGTGCGACGGAGGACATTTACCGCTTCAACCGCGACCTCACCGGCGCGAAAAAAATCATCGAGCAACAGTATGGCTGCTGCAGCCACATCGACCTGCAGGTGATGAACGGCGAGCTGCTCAT
>JGI26061J44794_1001383_pt1 | contig 9901 bp, 10 predicted proteins | sample MarorgKNORR_S2LV_5_FD_44794 | JGI IMG/M metagenome (IMG submission 44794) | reverse complement strand
CGGTTTGAGCAAATCCATTTCCTGTAAAATTTGATCAAGCGCTTCCCAGACAACTCCTCTTGCATCATCCAAAACAGCTTCGTCCGGATTATCTCGCGAGGATTCATAAAAAACCGCAATTGTGATTTCTGCATCACAAAGTTGAGGGAGTTTATCACTGTAGCGTCTGCATATTTCAGACTTGGATTCCGGAAGGGACAGGAGAATGGCTTGAAGGATTCCGGACTCAATTTGACTTGGGGTTCCGCCATCTAGTTGGAGTGAGGAGTTTACTCTGTTTTCGGCACGCTCCGATGTGATTTGAAGTGCGTGCTGATTTTGCGAAGCAGTTAATGTTACTTCATAAACGCAGGTACTTTTCAGAATTTTCCCAGAAAGTCCTTCCGTTGGAATGGATTCGAGGGGAGTGACAAAAGCATTGAAAAGAGGTTTAGCGATTTGATCCAAGAGCTGTGAACTCTCATTAGTGTCACCGACAACAAAGAGATAGCAAACCTTGTTAGTTTGAGCAAAACCGCTTGATGCGGAAGTTGCACAAAAAAACAGCAGGCAGAGCAGAAAATGCGTAATTCTCAATCTGAACATTTGCTGATCCAAAAAATAAGCAGTGCCTGCAACCGTAACTACCCCCCTTTTAATTCGTATTCTCTACAAATTTCAGCTTTTTGTCAAGACAGAGAATTTAACATAAAATTGTCATTTTGTAGAAAATACCCAGAATGTATTGGTGAATATTTTTTTACTTGAGGCAGATTTTTTCAAACCAGCGGCACAAAGGAAAAAAGGCCGTGAGAGCTGGTTTGAAAATGATCCGGCGCGGTTTTGTAAAGCTTGAGCATTTCGCAGCCGTGCGTGGCGCCAATCGGGGCAACGATGAAACCTCCGACAGCAAGCTGATCTTTCAAATTTTGAGGAACCTGATCTGCTGCCGCAGTGACTATGATTCTGTCATAAGGTGCCATTTCGGCGTAACCCAGTTTGCCGTCACCCGCGATAACCACGACTTCTTCCAGACCGGCACCGCGTAGATTTTCACTTGCCTGTTCCGCAAGGACACTGTGCCTTTCCAGCGTGACAACCATTCCTGTCGACTTAACCAGTTTGGCCAGCAACGCCGCATTGTATCCGCTGCCGGTGCCGATTTCGAGGACACGCTGTCCGGGAAGGACGTCCAGCAGTTGGAGCATCAGAATGACTGTGGTTGGTTGAGAGATAGTTTGTCCAGAACCGATCGGCAGAGGATGATCGGCATAGGATTGGTCACGATAGGAAGGCTCAACAAAAAGTTCCCGCGGCACCTCAAGAAACGCTTCCAGTACCGAATCATTGCGGATCATTCGGCTGTTTTTCCAGAATTCGTAGAGGTATTGCTTCTGCTGTTCGAGAATTATGTTTTGCTTTTTTTCAGGCTTATTTATGGGAACTTCCATTTCCGCACAGAATGACAAAGGTTTCCGGAAAGCAAAATCCTGTCTTCATCTTTAAGCAGCAAGTTTTAGCAAAAAGAGAATGAGCTGCGGATTTCGGTTCAGGATTACTTGTACTAAACCACCGGATTGCCGACAAACATATTGCGCAAAAATTTTCGTGTGAGGTCAAGTGGAATTATTGTGACAGCAAAAAGGAGTACGTATCCCCATTCCTCCAAGGTCAAACCAACAGTCCGCAAAACTTCTCCGCCTATATAAGTAAAGGTTGTCTGCAGGACAAAAATTAAGATGACCACGAAAATGAAACTGCGATTTTCGGTGATGTGTTCAAATAGATTTAGTCCTTCTGTACGGGCATTAAATTTATTGAAGTTGTTCATGAATACAAAGAAGCCGAAGAAGGCCGTCAGTAAGACAAGATTAACTTCAGAATCCGGACAGCGTACTGCATCACAGACAAATAATCCGGAAACAAAATCAGAGGTTAGAAAAAATAAACTGAGGAATGCCATGTAAAATCCATCGATCAAAATGGCGGACCACATGTCACCGGAAATGAGGGATTCACCTTTCGGAATCGGTTTTTCATTCATGTAACGCTGAAGCGCCGCTTCTCCGGAGAAGGCGAAGGCTGCCAGAGTGTCCATCACAATGTTGACCCACAAAAGCTGAGTCATGGTCAGCGGCAAATCGATGCCGAAAAACGGCCCCAGAAATGCTACCAAAATGGCGGCAACATTGACCGTCAATTGGAAAATCAAAAATTTTCTGATTGATTTTAAGAGTGTCCGTCCGTAGCGAACCGCATTTGTCAGCGAGATAAAATTATTATCAAGAATGACAATATCGCTGGACTCCTTGGTCATGTCTGTACCATTTCCCATCGAAAAACCAACGTCAGCGTTTTTCACAGCAGGAGCGTCATTAACCCCATCTCCCGTCATGCCGACAACCCAATCCATGGATTTTGCCAATTTTACCAATCTGCTTTTATCCGTAGGAAGCGCACGTGCAACAACACGTAATTCCGGAAGAATTTTTATCATATCTTCGTCCGACATTTCGCCCAGTTCGCTGGAAGTCAGCACGAGCGAATTTTCATTTTCAAGAATACCAACTTCTTTGGCAATGGCTTCCGCAGTATCTTTTGCATCACCGGTAATCATCACCACCTGAATTCCAGCTTGCCGCGCAGTATTAACCGCAGTCTTTGATTCCTTACGCATTTCATCACGCAGTCCAAAAACTCCGACCAAAGTCAATTGTTTGGGAAGCTCATTTTCATCGCCTAAATTCTGCTCTGAAACCGCCAGTCCGATGAGACGCATTGCGCGTGCGGAAAGCCCCAGCATTTCTTCTTTGAGTTTTTCGGAATCCAGTTCGACTTTGTTTCCGTCCCCATCCAAACAATGCGTACATCCGGCGAGCACGATTTCTGCGGCACCCTTGACCAGTGTTAAATTTTGCGAACCTTCAACCTGTGTAGCTGAAAATTTATAAGCACTGTTAAAAGGAATATTTATCTTTACTTTTACATCATCCTGCTTGGCTAAATCTGCGCCGAGGAAACGCAATAAAGCTTGTCCTGTTGGATTAGCGCCAACGATTTTCGGGTTTTCCGGATCTCCCGTATCAATCGAAGCAGGGGTATTGTTTCTCAGGGCAAAGGACACCGTTTCACGCAATTTTTCAGGAATTTCTTCGTAAGAAGTGAAATGCTCGCCATTGCCTCCAAGCAGTTCTGAAACCATTAATTTTCCTTGTGTCAGCGTTCCGGTTTTGTCGGTAAAAAGTACGGTCAAACTTCCGGAGGTTTCAATGCCGAGCAGTTTTCTTACGAGCACTTTTGCATTGAGCAGTTTACGCATATTCATCGAAAGCACCACCGCAATCATCATGGGCAAACCTTCCGGAACAGCAACTACAATAATAATGATAGCCAAAATTATGCTGTCACCAGATGATAAATTATCTCACCTGAAGGTTTGTTGAAATAAATTTCCCAACCGCCAGCTTCCAGAAAAATATGATTAAACATAAATGAAAAGGCAATGAACAATGCTCCGATGTAACCAAATCGGCTAATCTGTTTTCCAAGAATAGCCAGTTTTTCCTGCAGAGGAGAGGGGCGTGTTTCTGCGGAAGTTAACTCTTTCAGCGTCGCGCCGTACTTGGTTTGGTCTCCAACCTCCAAAACCTTCATAACCGCTTCGCCATCTTCTACCAAGGCGGCACGTGACATTTCATTTTTTTCATTTGCTTCAGAAAGTTTTTCATCTGCGGCACCTGTTTTTTTGACTGTTTCAGATTCTCCGGTGAGAGCTGATTCATTTAATTCCAGATCTCCTTCGAGCAAAAATCCATCGGCCGGCACCGTGTCTCCGGGCTGCAAAAGCACCAAATCGTTAACAACCAAATCATCAATAAAAATTTCAGCCAAAGTGTTGTTGCGGAAAACTTTCACTTTAACTTTTGAGGCTTCCTCCAGCAAACGTTGAAATTCATTTTCGTTGCTGTATTCGGACCAGGTTGCGATCAAGGTAGCCGCCACGACTGCAATTGCGATTCCGAGACCTTCGTACCACGGAGCAAATCCCAACACGGCCAAAAAAACTGTAACACCCAGAGCAACAAGCAAAATGACAATGATCGGATCTTTTAAGTTGGTCAGCAATTTTGCGTAAAAGCCCTCTGCTTCCTGTGTGGTAACAACATTCGCGCCGTTGCTTTGACGCGATTCTGAGACCTCTTTTTCACTCAAGCCGGGATAACTAAATTTCATTGATTGACTCTCTTTGCAAAGATTGGGAAGATATCATCATGACCAAAATTGTATGATGAATCTGAAAAATTTCTAAAACCATGTGATTTCGAGCGAAACGAGAAATCCTGCATTAACTGTTGGACTGAAACCATTAAGATATCTCTATACGTTCGAGATGACAAGACATACGATTGACATGACTGTGTGAATTTCAGTCTTTTTCGGAAACCGAGGATCACAACAACTATTAAATGCAAGTCTGACATCTCCAGCAAGTAATTGCAAAAAATGTTATGAAAGAGGAGTGAACAAATGAAAGCTGGATTTACCCTGGTTGAGGTAATGATTGCAAATACGATGTTAGTTATTCTAGTGGCAGGATTTGCTGATATCACAGAAAAAACGTTTGAGCAAATGCAGCTTAGAAAGCAAAAATCGGAATTAGCTTCGCAACTCGATAACTGGACTCTGGAAAAACTGGCCGGCGAATTAAATCCGGGAAGTTACCAGGAAAATGTGACTTTGTCCGGACAGAATGCGGAATTGCATTGGCAAGTAACAATGATCGAACCAAAACTTAAGTCTCTGTTCTTTCAAGTCAAAAGCAGTGACGCAGTTCCAAAAGTGTTGGCGCAATGGCGGACTGCACTGAAAACACCATGATCAAAAAAACCCCGGATTTTCGTTTGCAAATTTCCGGATATACCCTGATTGAGTTGATGCTCGTATTGGCAATCGTCTCTGTGGTGCTTCTTGCGGCACAGCGTCCCTTGCTCGAATTTCACCGGATTGCTTTTCAGGAGCAGCAAAAAATAGTATTGCAGGGAGACTTCCAACGATTCCTGATGCTCTTAAAATCGGAACTGATTCAGGCCGGTTACGGCCTCAGTTCCGGAAATGAAACCGCAGTGCAAATTTCTACATACTCGCTGACTTTTAAAGCAGACCGCAATCGTGATGGTGACGTTGCGGATACCCGAGAAAAAATTGCTTATCGTTATGATCCGGAAACAAAAGTGCTCTCCCGGAAATCAGGAAATGCCGCCTATCAAACCCTGATTGAATCCATTGCCGCACTTAAATTTGAACAGACTCAAACTCCACCTCAAACTTGCATAAAGGTGACAGTTCAAGTAATAATTGATACAGCTGAAGAAGAAACCATTTTGTGCCAGTTAGACTGGTGAACATAAATAATATGAAAGGCTAAAATGAAATATTTACACACCATGATCCGTGTCCAAAATCTTGAATCCGCACTAGATTTTTTCATCAACAAACTCGGCATGATGGAGGTGAGACGCAAAGAAGTACCGGAAGGAAAATTCACCCTTGTTTTTTTAGCGGCAGAAGAAAATGATTCTCAACTGGAGTTAACTTACAACTGGGAGCAAAGTGAGCCTTACAGTAGCGGTGAAAATTTTGGACATGTGGCTTATGGAGTTGAGAATATTTATGAATTTTGTGAAAAATTACAAAATAAGGGAGTCCCTATTTTGCGTCCGCCGAAGGATGGTAAAATGGCTTTTATCCGCAGTCCTGATCAAATCTCAATTGAATTGCTTCAAATCGGAAAACCGCTTCCAATCCGGGAACCTTGGGCTTCCATGAAAAACCAGGGCAAGTGGTAGAATGAAGAAAATAATTGAACAATTTATTCAAGAGAAATTAATTAATCCGGTTTTGCGTTCAACCGCGCCTGTTTCAGAAGTGAGTCTGGGAGTGGCGGTTGGAGTATTTTTGGGATTAACTCCAACGGTTGGTGTGCAGATGTATTTGGTCGCCATTGTCTGGAGTATTTATCGTTACATATTTAGCAGACATTTTAATTTGCCGGTAGGAGTGGCTCTGGTTTGGATTTCCAATCCGCTCACCATGGTGCCTCTTTATTATTTATTTTTGCTGACCGGCTATTGGCTGCTTGAAACGCAAAACGGCCTTTCTTATGAACTTTTTAGAGAATATCTCAGCCACATTTCTTCAACAGAGGGAACATGGGAAATGATTGTTGCAGGCGCACGTTTCTTGCTGATTGACTTGGGATGGCCCATGATTATCGGTAGTCTTGTTTATGCATTTCCGGGCTTCATCATCAGCTATTTCATGACAAATAAAATTGTGACTTCGCACCGTAAAAGCATGGCAAGCTTAGCCGAAATGAGCTACGAAGATTGGCGAATTCAAAACGAGACACAACACTAAAATCTGTATGTCCCTGCCAACTCTCACTTATCCTGAAAACCTTGTTCCGCAGGAAATTGTAATTTCCGGAGATTATAAATCTGCGGAAAATTTGTTAGCAAATGAGAAAGAACCTGTCGGAATCCTCGCAGAGCGTTTCTATCGTCTGGGAAACAGCTTCTACTCTGCGGAACAAAAACAGGCCGCAGAACTGGCATGGCAGAAATCAGCTCTACTTTCAGGTCATACTTTGGAAGCCGACTCGCTTCCGGAACCTTTTTTCTTAAACCATCGTAAAATTCAGCTGCAGACAATCGGCTCAGTTGTACTTGTTATAATTTCTTTGTATGTGCTGGTTTTTACTTTGTTTCAGCGTGAGCCGGAACCTTTCCGAATTTCTATCGGCAGTTCAACTTCCGGAGAATATTCTTTTTGGGATGAGTGGTGGAATACCGGCAGGCCAACCTCGCGGTCGATCAGTCGGCGTTTTGGAGCAGACGAGTTGTGGCCCATGCTCCAGAAAAGTTGGCAAAACATCTTCGGCAGCAAAAGTGAAGAACTGAGTGAAGATGTTCGTGAAAAATTAAAACGCTGGCTGGAACTTTCACAAAGTCCAAACTTTGGTAAAGGCCCAACCGATTATTATGCTTTGACCGCCAGAGGTTTGTTTGAGGCACGCGAATTTGAATCCGCACTTTCAACCTTGAATGACGGCCTGCACTATGCGGAAACACCGTCGCAGCTGGAAAAAATTTATCAGGATTTAGGCACAGTTTATTATTACAAAGGGTACAAACTCCAGCCGAACGGTTTGGCGCGTTATGATCTTGACGATATTCGCAACTCTGTTGAGGCATACGAATCAGCATTGCTTTATGGAGAAGATCCATATTTGTATGGAAATTTAGGTTGGGGATATTACCTTCTGGGAGATTATTCATCATCGATAGCAAGCAGCCGTCATGCATTGGCTCTCAAACCTGGACTGAATTATGCGCGTATGAATTTGGGAATTGTCCACCTCAAGCAAGGTGATTATGAATTGGCCTTTGCAACCTATGCGTCACTGCTGCAAAACAATCCNNAACTTGACGAATATGAAGGTGGTATCCGTGATTTGCAGGAATTGCAACTGGAATTTCCGGGGCATTATCCTTTTACGAATTTTGTGCTGGGACAATTATACTGGCAACAGGGACGCCACAAGGAGGCCCATGCTACCTGGCAAAAATTTATAAAGCAAAACTTTCCGCTACGCTTGTGGAAAGACAGAGCGCGCATGCTGTTAAATAAAATGGAAATTGAATAATTGACTGAACTTGATGGTAAAAATAAAATTTACCACAGAGTCACAGAGTACGCAGAGAAAAAATATAAATAGTTAACCGTGCTCTCAGTAACTCTTTGTTTAAACACCTTTAAGGTAGTATTTGATTATATTCAAGTTCATCAAACTAAAAGAATATTTGTAATTAGTTTGTCATTCCCACGAAAGTGGGAATCCAGGAACTTGTAAGTGTCTGAAATAATGGATTTCCACTTTCGCGTAAATGACAAACAAGAGTACCATTTGGACTTTTTTATCTAAAGAAAAGAAAAACAAACAAAACATGCATGAAAATATCGTTGCCGCACCACAATTGGCGGAACAGGGAAAACAGAAAATTGAATGGGTAAAACGCTATATGCCCATACTGCGTCAAATTGAAAATGATTTTCGCGAACAGCAGTATTTCAGTGGTTTGCGGGTTTTGGTCTGCATTCACCTTGAAGCAAAAACAGCGTACTTGGCGCAGGTGCTGCGGGCGGAGCGGAAGTCGCGGTTACCGGAAGCAATCCGCATTCAACCAAAGACGATGTCGTAGCCGCATTGGCGGAAGAAGGATTACATGTTTATGCCCGTTACGGAGCCACTCCGGAAGAGATGCAACAATACATGAATCTGGCACTTGATTTACGGCCTAATATTGTGATTGACGACGGCGGAGATTTAGTAGAATTACTGCACAATAAGCGTCAGGAATTACTTACGGAAGTCTGGGGAGCATGTGAGGAAACAACCACCGGAGTTCACCGTGCCAAAGCCAGAGCAAAAGCAGACATCCTGGAGTTTCCGGTCATTTTAATCAATGACGCCCGCTGCAAATATCTATTCGACAATTATCATGGAACCGGACAATCGGTTTGGGACGGAGTGATGAGAACCACGAATTTGGTCATCAGCGGAAAAACAGTGGTGATAATCGGTTTCGGCTGGTGCGGAAAAGGCTGTGCTGAGCGAGCGAAAGGATTAGGCGCGAATGTGATTGTTTGTGAAGTTGATCCAATTAAAGCCGCTGATGCGCTAATGCACGGATTGCGGGTGATGCCCTTGAACGAAGCTGTTTTGCAGGGGGACATGATTCTGACAGTTACAGGCGGGAAACATGTCATCCGCAGGGAACATTACGAACGGATGAAGGATGGAGTGATTCTGGCCAATGCCGGACATTTCAAAGTCGAATTCGATTTGCAGGCATTGCAAAATATTGCAGTTGAACAAAGAGAAATGCGTCACAACATTAAAGGTTTTCGGATGGCGGACGGACGCTGGCTGAATTTGCTCGGAGGCGGAGATTTGGTGAACATCGCCTGCGCCGACGGTCATCCCGCGGAAATCATGGACACCAGTTTTGCGCTTCAGGCATTGTCCGGAAAATACGTTGTGCAAAATCGAACTGCCTTACAGAAAGACGTACATCGTGTTCCAGATGAAATTGATGAAGAAGTCGCACGCCTGAAACTGAAAGGTTCCGGCATTTCCATCGACGAACTACTTCCGGAACAAAAAGCATATCTGGAAAACTGGGAGGAGTAATATAAATAAGCTTCGCAAGCAATGACACGACTTTAGGACTTTTTACTAGTTCATCATATCTGTTTTGTGTATGAAAAACTTAACACTCCATAATTTTAAGCTGTGCTGTTCCTGAACACTTAGAAATCGTTCAACATCAATTGCAGCATCCTGCCAGTTTATTTTCAGAATCTTTTCAGTTAATTTACTTTTAAGCCATTTTATATCAANCTTCAATTCTTGATTTTTCCACGGCCCCCATTGTAAAAGTGCAGCCTGCAGGTGAGGCAGATTTGGGTGGATTTGATTTTTCACATACCAGCTAAAATCAAACCAGTCCCTCCCTTTCAGATATGGCCGACAGAGCATGGCATGTATTTTNAAAGCAAAGTTACTTTCCAAATCCTGGTGGCACACTTCAAAATCCAAAGGAAAGTCCAGAAAGCTGTTTTCAAAAAAAGAATTTGAAGGTGGATCGACATCAATTACCAGTTTTATTTTTTGTTTTCGATTAGGGTTTTCGCGATAAAATGAAAGGTTTAGTTGTTTGCCGATGGAGTTATCTTTGATCAGAGCTTTCTTTACACGTTGATCCATCTTTTCTTTGTTCAGGATCTCCGATTTGAGCCCGAACTCTGCAAAACAATCTGACATCCCGCTTAGGTATGTCGACCAGCTAAAACTCAGGTC
>JGI26061J44794_1001382_pt1 | contig 9903 bp, 9 predicted proteins | sample MarorgKNORR_S2LV_5_FD_44794 | JGI IMG/M metagenome (IMG submission 44794) | reverse complement strand
TGATCAATATTATTATTTCTTTTATGATGTGGAAATCACACCTAATATAACAATAAATACTCTTAGGATATGTGATAGAGAAAGCGTTACCATTAATGGAAATGTGTATGATTCAACAGGAGTTTATACTGATATTTATAGTTCATTTAATGGTTGCGATTCCATTGTAGAAACCCATCTTACGATTGATTCAGCTGTTACTGCTCAAATTTCACAAAATGGAGTTAATATTGAGGCAAATGTAAATGGAGGTACAAGTCCGTATTCCTATATTTGGAGTAGTGGGGGAACAAGCCAGAGTATAGTGCCACTTGCAAATGGCTCCTTTTGGGTAATTGCTACTGACACCAATGGATGTATTTCTGACACTGCTTTCTATATGGTAACTTTTATTCCAAGTGGAGTTGATGACATCTTAAATTCGGATATAAATATTTATCCTAATCCTACGGATGGGCTGATTCACATTAATTCTGATTTGAAAATTGAAAAGATAGAGCTTTTTTCGGTGGAAGGGAAACTGCTTAAAACTACTACAGAAGTTTCTATACTATTGGATGTACAAGGAATTTATTTTATAAAGATTATTACAGAGCAAGGAAATATTATGAAAAGAGTAGTAGTGAATTAACGTTTCTCTACTAAAAGAAAACTCTNTTATTTTTCTTTCTAAAATCCTATATATCAAATAGAAAGGAGTAATTTTGCACAAATTTTTTGCAGATGACATTTATAGATTTAGGATTAGATAAAAACATTCTAAAAGCCATTGCCGATTTAGGATTTGAGCAGCCAACCCCCATTCAAAGTGAAAGTATTCCTTTTTTACTTACTGAGGAAAACGACCTTATTGCGTTAGCACAAACCGGAACAGGTAAAACAGCTGCTTTTGGACTGCCAATAATCCAACACATTGAAACCGATAGTAAGCAAACTCAGGCAATTATTTTATGTCCAACACGGGAGTTGTGTCTTCAAATAACGAAAGATATTGAGACATATTCAAAATATACAAAGGGAATAAGAACTACTGCTGTTTATGGTGGTACAAGTATTCAAACGCAAATAAAAGCACTTAATTCTGGCAGTCAAATAGTTGTAGGAACTCCTGGAAGAGTTATCGATTTAATCAAAAGAAAAAAACTAAAACTAGCTAATATTGAATATGTGGTGCTTGATGAAGCAGACGAAATGCTCAATATGGGCTTTAAAGAGGATTTGGATACTATTTTGGCCGAAACCCCAAAGGAAAAGCGAACATTACTTTTTTCGGCAACAATGCCAAAAGAGGTGATGCGTATTACCAAAAATTATATGTTTTCACCAAAAACGATTGAGGTAGCTGGAAGAAATGAAGGAGCAGAAAATGTTGAGCATCATTTTTATGTTGTGAATGCTCGAGACAGGTATAAAGCACTTAGAAGAATATGTGATGTAAATCCTGAAATTTATGGAATCGTTTTTTGCAGAACGCGTAGAGAAACCAAGGATGTAGCCGATAAGTTGATGCAAGATGGCTATAATGCAGATGCTTTGCATGGCGATTTATCTCAATCACAAAGAGATCATGTAATGGGAAGGTTTAGAAAAAGAAATCTGCAAATGCTGGTTGCCACTGATGTGGCTGCAAGAGGAATTGATATTGATGATCTTACCCACATTATTAATTATAATCTGCCAGATGATAATGAAATCTATATCCATAGATCGGGCCGGACAGGTAGAGCTGGAAAAAATGGAATTTCTATTATTATTTCTCATAGTCGAGAAAGAAGAAAATTGCAAGCCATTAGTAAAATGCTGAAAAAAGATTTGACACAAAAACAAGTTCCAAATGGAGAAGAAATTTGTGCTATTCAACTACTTACCCTTATCGATAAAGTAGTAAAAACGGATGTTAATGAACAGATAGAAAAATACATTCCTATTATTGAAGAAAAGTTGGCTCACTTAGACAAAGAAGATCTTTTAAAACATTTCGTTTCAGCAGAATTTAATCGTTTTCTTTCCTTTTATAAAAACGCGCCTGACCTTAACGTCAGTGTAAATAGTAAAAGTGAGAGGGGGAGGAAAAATGAAAGGGGGAGGAAAAACAATATAGAAAATAAAGAGAGAGAGAGAACAGGACATGCAGAAAAAGGATACACTCGTTTCTTTATTAATTTGGGTAAACTACAAAACCTGGAAGCGCATAACCTCATTGGTATTATCAATGAATACACTAGGAAAAGAAATATTCCAATTGGAAAGATTGATATCCTAAGAAAATTTTCCTTTTTTGAGGTGGATAGTAATAATGAGCAAGATGTATTGGCTGGTTTGTCAAAAGCAGAGTGGAATGGAAATAGATTTTCAGTGGAAATATCGAAACCGCCAACGGCTGGGGGTAATGATTTCAAAAGAAAATCTTCAGTAAAGGGAAGAAAAAGATTTGATGCGAAAAGAAAGAGCGGTAGCAGAAACAGAAGAAAGAGTAGTAGAAGAGGTGATGGAGAAGGGTCTTTCAAAGATAAATTTACAGCCAGTACAAAAAGAAAAAGACGCTAGGACTTTTTGCCTACAACAAAATCTTTAAGATAAAAGGGCTCGAAATAAGCAACATCCTCAAAATCTTTATTTTTATATTTTTGTAAAGCAATGGATAACATGTCTTTTGAAGTTGGATAAATTCCAGCTAAAAATTTAGCGTTTTTATGCCTAATAATTGCTTTACATTTTTCTGCTCCATCTCCAAAAAATAGCACACTTTTCTCTAATTCCTTTTGGTAAGATTTCTCATTAATAATGTCGGCTTGTACCCCTCTAATTTCCTTATTTTCTGCATTAAAAAAAGCATTATAAACCTCCATCCTACGTGCATCAATCATGGGGCAATACAAATTGGATTCCTCTTTTTTCGCCATTCCAAAAGCCATAGCACGCAAAGTAGAAATGGAAATAAGTGGAATGTCCAATGCATAGCAAAGCCCCTTTGCNGTGGAGACGCCAATGCGCAAACCCGTATAAGAACCAGGCCCTTTACTCACCCCAATAGCGTCCAAATCTTGAATAGTGAAATCTTGATTTTCAAATAATTTTGCAATAAAAACAGTAAGTTTTTCGGCATGAGAATATTGCTCATTAACCTCCTGTTTTGTAGCAATAATTTTATCATCAGAAGCTAAGGAAACCGAGCAACTTTTGGTAGCCGTTTCTATAAGCAAGATAAGTGCCATTTATTCTGTGCTAACTTTTACACNAAAACCNCTTTTTCTTTTTTCTCCATCATTTCCACTCTTTTTACTTTCAACTTTTGTGCCATCTTTCAATGTTTTGGAAACCAAGGAATACGGTCCAACAATTACTACATCACTATCTGATATACCTTCCAAAATTTGGATGTACTTATCATTCTGAATTCCTGTTTTTACAATAGTGAAATTTGCTATTTCGTTTTCGAATCTAAAAATACATTCTACTTTTTTGTTACCTGAATTTTCTGCTGTGTCTTTTCTTGTGGTTACTGCTTGAATAGGAACCGAAATCACATCTTGCACCAACTTGGTTTGCACCTCAACAGAAGCTGTCATTCCAGGTCGGAAATTTGTGTTATCTAAAATTCTAATCTTCACTTCAAAATTGGTAACTTGGTCAGCGCTTACTCCACTTACATTGGCTGAGTTCGCAATTTCAGTTATAACTCCTTTAAACTGCTCCCCCAAAAAAGCATCTACTTCAATAAGGGAAGTATCGCCAAGATGTACTCGAACAATATCATTTTCGTTTACTTCCACTGCAACTTCCATGATGCTTAAGTCTGCCAGACGCATAATCTCAGTTCCAGACATTTGCCCAGTGCCAACTACCCTTTCGCCAAGTTCTACATTTAATCTGGAAATAGTGCCATCCACTGGTGCATAAATGAAAGTTTTATTCAAATTTTCTTCTGCTTCATTTAAGGATGCTTTCGCACTACTTACTGCATATTCTGAACTTTCTACATCTAAGTTTGCTACTATATAAGTCGCTTCAATTTGCTCAAATTCTGATAAGGAAATTACCTCTTGATTATAGAGTCGTTTGTTTCTATTAAAGATTGCTTTGCTTTTGGCTAATTGTGCTTTGGATTTTGCTAAGTTTNCTTTTGCAGTATTTACAGAGGCTTTATTTCTTTCTAAAATTGATTTGTAAATGTCTGGTTTTATTTTTAGTAGCAAATCTCCTTTGTTTACTCTGTCTCCTTCCTTCACTAGTAGTTCCACTATTTCTCCTGATACATCCGGAGATATTTTTACTTCCACTTCTGGTTGTATTTTCCCACTAGCCGAAACAGTTTCGATAATGCTTCTTCTTTTCACTTTTTCTGTTTCTACTTGCTGAACTTCCTCTGTTTTAACAACTCCTGTAAGTGTGGCGATTAGCATGATAAAAGCCAATACAAAAATGCCGATTCCTAATTTTTTGAGTTTTTTGTTTTGCTTTTTTTTGCCAAAAAAATAGAAAATGGAGGCAACAATGGATAAGACGATAAATATTTTCATAGTTTAGAGTGTTAATGGTTTTCCCATGAAGAAATCAAGGATTTTAATTTTGAATAAATAATCATATTTTGCTTGCAATAAATCTGATTCTGCTTTTATGAGTTTGTTTTTTGCATCATTATAATCATAAACATTGAGCATGCCTTCATTAAATTTTTGCTCATTATAGGTAAATGATTCTTGCAATGCTTCTGATGATTTTTTGGCAAACTCATATTGTTTTTCGGCAGCAATTACATCTGCCCTTACCTGTTCTACTTGTTTTCGTAATTGGTTTTTTGTTTTTTGTAATTCGTTTTTGGCGCTCAATACCCCAATTTTCGCATTGGCGATTGAAGAGTTGGTCATCCAACCATTAAACAGAGGTATACTAAGTGAAAAACTTAGTGATTGGGAAAAATTATCTTTTAATTGCTGATTAAATGGCGTAATTTCAGAATGGTAGTTTAAAATGGGCATCAATACGCTTTCACCTGAAACAGTTTGATAGCCAGATGGAAACATGCCTAATGAATCCACTCCTAAAATTCTTGTTCTTGCATCCGAATAACCAGAGCCCATTGAGCCATTTAGCGTAATTCTAGGGCTTCTTCCTCCTCTGGAAATAGCCAAAGATTTGTCACTACTTTTTAGTCGGTATTCTGCACTTTTAACATTAGGGAAAACCTCCAATGCAGCATTATAAATTTCTTGGGTGCTTTGGATTTTATTCTGTTTTGGTAAAGCAATTGCCGGAACCAGAATTTCAAAATCTGTATTTGCCTGAATTTCTAATAATTGTTTGATGTTCAAAAGGGCTATTTCTTTTTGGTTTTTGGCTTTTACCAATTGTAATTGTTCTGCGGCTACTTGCGAGTTAGTTTCCAGTAAGGAACTCTTTGCCAGTTGCCCAGCACTTACTAATTTGCTGATTCTTTCCTTTTGCTGAATGGATATTTCCAATTGCTTTTCTGCCATTATAACCAATTCCTTATTGAAAAGTAGTTGTAAAAAATCAGTTGCCACAGTTAAGGAGATATCATTTATTACTTTTTCGATATCGTATTTTTTTGCCATATACTCATAATTATCTCTCTTTACTTTATTGATGTTTTGGAAACCGCTAAAAAGAGTAACAGAAGAAGAAAGAGAAAAATTATTTGTTTTTACATTCAGATTAGTAAATTCGTTGGAGTAAGGGTCAACCGTTCTTCCGTAATTATATCCTTGTGAGCCACCGCCATTTAAAGAAGGAAATAAAGAAAGTTTGGATTGCAGGAGTTGTTGCTCAGAGGATAAAACTGAAAGCTTGGCTTGCTTTATATCCAAATTTTCCTCTTTTGCCCTTTTTATACACTCTTGTAAGGTCCAGCTTTTTTGAGAAAATGAATTTAAAGTACATACAGTTGCTATCAAGAAAAGAAAATATTTCTTCATCTTAAATTTTTGTGAGTCGCAAATGTAAGAAGATTTTAGCTTTTTGGCTCCTTTTTTAGATTATACCAAATTAAGCCCACAACAAGAATGGAGATGTAGGGCATTGCCATCAAATATAATATGCCATCATTTAGGCCTGCACCAATACTTCCTCCACTTTCCAGATTGGNTTCAACCACAGCTTTGCACATAGCGCATTGGGAATCTGCATTTTGAGAAACCAAAAGAAAAACAAAAAATAATATNGCATTATATAATCTACTATTTTTCATCCTGATTTTCTTTTTGTTTGTATTCAGCCATCAACACTCTAATGTCTTTTATTAAAGTTTTTACCTCTTTATCACTTGTGCCATCATAAGCACCATAAGGATTTCCGTAAATATCCATTCCTGATCGCACCTTTCGTTCTTTGTCAATCAGCACAAAATATTCTGAATGTAAAAAACCTCCTGGGGCTAATTCATCTTTGTTTACATTTAAAAAATAAGAAGCTGCAATCTTGTAGATTTTATCTTTATCTCCTGTTACAAAATTCCAATTTGTCAAATCTGCTTGCATAGAATTTGCATATTCCAAAAGTTTTTCTGGATTGTCATTTTCAGGGTCAACCGTATGTGATAAAAATTTAATATTAGGGTAAACACTTAATTTGTCCTGAACATATTTCATTTTATTGGTCATTATTGGGCAAATGGTTGGACAATTGGTAAAAAAGAAATTNGCCACATAAATACTCCCATTATAATCNGCATTGGTAATACTGTCATTATTCTGATTTATAAAAGAAAATGCTGGTATAGTATGCCCCTTAACCCCTATTGTTGCCAATGGCATAAAATGATTTTCTGCCTTTGTAACATAAAAGTAAATAATTCCTGGAAGAGCTAATATTGCAAGCAAACCTATCCATTTTTTAATTGAGGCAGTGGTCATATTACATCATAAAATAAGCATACCCTCCCTCTGAAAGTAAGATAAAAAGCAGGTAAGGAATAAGTATAAATGCTGGAATTAATATTGTCCATTTAAAAGTGGCTCGCTCAAATCCTAAATGCATAAATACCAATACAATATATCCTGCTTTTACAAGCGTAAGGACTATAAAAATGTGGTTGAGTAATGAGGTTCCCAAAAATCGAGTTCCAGCTAGCATTTCTGGTTGATTCATCCCTAGCAAAACCTCAACTGTTGTTACTGCAAGTAGAATCCAGAATACCTTCCAAATCCACCAATTTCCTTTTTTTTCGTTTTCCATATTGTATTATTTATTAAACCAGATAAAAGAATGTAAATACAAAAACCCAAACTAAATCGACAAAATGCCAATAAAGTCCTACTTTTTCAACCATTTCATAATGCCCTCTTTTCTCATAAGTCCCTATAATTACATTGATAAGTATAATGCTAAGAATGATAACTCCACTAAAAACATGGAAACCGTGAAAACCCGTAATAAAGAAAAAATAGTCGGCAAATAAAGGATGCCCATATTCATTCATTACTAAATTTGCTCCGTGCATAATANAGCCATCCTCTAATATTCCGCCATGTTCTGTTCCGTGAATAAAATGCCCCCACTCCCAGGCCTGAGATCCTAAAAACANAGCTCCCCCAACAATGGTTAGTGAAAGCCAAAAAATAACATTTTTCTTTTCCATTTTATGGCCATAATTAACCGCTAATACCATGGTTACTGAACTCATAATAAGAATAAAAGTCATCAGAGCTACAAAAAGCAAAGGATGGTCACCATGAATAAAAGGGAAATGAGTGAATACTAATTCCGCTTGCGGCCAATCATCTTGATATTTAAATCTACTAAAACCATAAGCTGCCAGGAAACCAGAAAAAGTAAGTGCATCAGTAAGCAGAAAAAACCACATCATCATTTTTCCGTAACTAACACTATAAGGACGAGAACCTCCTCCCCAAGTATTTGTTTTTGAAATTGTTTGTTCCATAAGCTGATTTAATTAGCACACAAAATTAATACTTTTATGTATTTCTAACCATGATTTTTATACTTTTTGGCATAATTATAAATACATAATAAAAAAGTATAAATATAACCATAGGCCAGCTAAATAATGCCAAAAGATAGATATAAGCTCTATCCCTAAATAATTTTCAGAGGTGTATTTTCCTTTTCTTGCATTTAGTGTAGTGACAAAAAGAGCAATTAAGCCTCCCACTAAGTGTGCCAAATGAGATAAAGTAATTACATATAAAAATGAACTTGATACATTACTTCCCTCTCCAGTTAAATAAACTCCTTGCAATACAAGTGCTTGCCAACCCTTAACCTGCGAAAAGGCAAAAAAACAGCCCAATAGGAGCGCCACAAATAACCAAATTGTAGCATCCTTGTTTTGCTTAATATTTCTGTTAGCAACAATTAAGAAAATACTACTTATAACAATGACGATTGTACTTACTAAAAACCAATCTGGCAATTGAAATTCTAACCAATTTCCCTCTGCTTTTCGGACAATATATGCAGAGGTTAGTCCTGCAAAAAACATACTTATTCCGGCTATCGCAACCCATAACAGTAGTTTTGCACTTTTATTTTTTAGCATAATTTTCTTTAAAAATATTGAGTTGCAATTTTACTGCTTTTTACAAAACTAACTATCTAAAAATCGTAATAATGATTGAATAAATCTGTTTTCAGCCCAACAGAGTAAAACATAGTATTTACCTCATCTGATTCACTTACTAAATCTCTTTTTACAATACTAAAATCAATCTTAAAATTAGTAGAAGGATTTATTAAATAGCCGATATTAAGTTGCAAATAATTTATCTCAGTAAGATTCCCTTGATACATTTCTATCCCAAAATTAGATGGGCGACCAGCATGTATAAAACCAGATGGTTCTTCAAATTCTCCAGTGGACATATAGATATCCTTTCCATAAGAAGTTGGGTCGCCTTTTATTTTATCACCATATTTAGCAATCATAATTTGTGCTCTTGCAACCCATCTGTCTTTTCTATAATTTATTATGAAAAGTTTTTCTGAAAAATTAGCGCCAAGCGGATGGGCTAGTGGCTGGTTGTAATGTGCATAATTCTGCCTAGGATTATGATGGGCATAAGTATAAGGGCGAACTAAATTGTATTCTGCTTGCAGTGTTAAATTCTCCAACCCAATCGCATCATACATTTTTGCCCCCAATTGATATCCGTATTTTGAACCCCACCAATCATTCCCTGACTTCATTTTGTTTAATTTAAATTCGTCTAAAACCAATTGGCCATATAAATAAGATTTCAGAGGGAGTTCGTATTTTGCATTTATGCCGACAAGGGCATTATCTGGTGAGTTTATGGAAAATTCCAAAGGGCGTAAAAGCGCAATAGGATTGAGATAATTTACATCAAATCCTCTTACTCCAGGTGCATGATTTACCCGCCAAATCACGGATTCAAAAATGCCAATATTTAATTTTGAAGTTACATTTGTGCTCAGATAATGAGAGGACATGTATTTTTTGGCATAGCCATAATGACTAATTCCATTGTTTTCAAAATAATTAATATCCTGCATCTCGGCATAAAGGTTGGTATATTGCACTCTCCAAAAGGAAGTTTGTATGCGTAAAAACGGGTAATTAAAAGCGTTATCGGAAAGTAAAAGCGAACGATAACCATCTCCAATAAAATGTTTTCCATGCCCAAATTGAACCAAAAAATGCTTAGCTGGTTTTATCCCGACATAGCCGGAAGCCATGGCATAATCAAAACCTGTTTCTTTAAAATCTCTTGCATAACCCTGCCCTTGAACAACTTTTGTTTTCCTAATTTTTGCATCCAAATAATTTGGGAAAATGGCCTGATTTTCAGCAAATGTGGAATAAAAAGAAACTGATTTCCCTATATCTCCTTCTATAACAAAACCTCTGGTATTGGTGAAAGTATTTGTTTCATTTTCGCTTTCTTTTCCTTTTGAGAAATGAAT
>JGI26061J44794_1001379_pt1 | contig 9916 bp, 6 predicted proteins | sample MarorgKNORR_S2LV_5_FD_44794 | JGI IMG/M metagenome (IMG submission 44794) | reverse complement strand
CCACCGACGCCCGGGGAGGTGAAGGCCTTCGTGGCCGACGACGCGCCGGGGGCGTATCGGCGGCTCGTCGAGCGGGTGCTGGCGTCGCCGCGTTTTGGCGAGCGCTGGGGGCGTCACTGGCTCGACGTGGCGCGTTACGCCGACACCAAAGGTTACCTCGCCGGGAACCAAGCGCGGCTCTTCACTCACTCGTACACTTACCGCGATTACGTCATCGACGCCTTCAACGCCGACCTGCCGTACGACCGGTTTATCATCGAGCAACTCGCCGCCGACAAACTGGAACTGGGCGACGACAAGCAGCCGCTCGCCGCGATGGGGTTCCTCACGCTGGGGCGGCGGTTTTTGAACAACCCGCACGACATCATCGACGACCGGATCGACGTCGTCACCCGCGGCATGATGGGGCTGACTGTCAGTTGCGCCCGCTGCCACGACCACAAATACGATCCGATCCCGATGGCGGATTACTACTCGCTCTACGGCGTGTTTGCCAGCAGCCACGAGCCCGGCGACAAGCCGTTAATCAGCGACGCGATGGACCCGGTCGAGCGGGCGGCGTTCGGGAAAGAGCGCAAGCGGCGCGAGGACGAGTTGGCCAACTATCAGCGCGAGCAGTACGCCCGCGTTCGCGAGCAGGTGAAGCAGCAGACCGGCGACTACATTTGGGCGGCGCACCGGGCGGCCAAGGTGGAGTCGGCCAAGGTCGATGAACTGGCTCGCAAGGCCAAGCTCGACCCCGAAGTGACGCGCCGGTGGATGCGTCACTTGGCCAAGCGGCGGGAGTCCGGCGACCCGGTTTTTGCCGCTTGGTTTGCGCTGGCCAAGCTCGACGCCGAGGCGTTTGGCGAACAGGCCAAGGCTGCGCTGGGCGACGAGGCGTTGGCCAAGGCTCATCCGGCGGTGCGGGCGGCGCTTTCGGAGGCCGAGTCGCTGGAGTCGGCCGCCAAGTCGCTTGGCCAACTGCTGTACAAGGCCAAGGCCGGGCAGCCCAAGCTGCGCGAGGTGGTGTACGCGGATGCCTCGCCGGCCAAGCTCTCCGACGGTGACGTGCTGCGCGTGATGGATGTGAAGGGGAGGCAGGGCATCCGGTCGCGTAAACGCAAATTTGACGAGTTGGAGGGTGAACACCCCGGCGCGCCCAACCGCGCGATGGTGCTGCTCGACAATGCCTCGCCGCACAACCCGCGAATTTTTCGTCGAGGCAATCCGGGCATGAAAGGGGACGCTGTGCCGAGGCGCTTCATCGAGGCGCTCTCGCGTGGCGAGCGCAAGCCGTTTGCGGAGGGAAGCGGACGGCTCGAGATGGCGGAGGCGATTGCCGATCCGCAAAACCCGCTCACGGCGCGGGTGATGGCCAACCGCGTTTGGCAGCGGCTGTTCGGCAGCGGGCTGGTTGTCACGCCGAGTGATTTTGGCGTGCGGGCCGAGCCGCCGTCGCATCCCAAGCTGCTCGATTTTCTTGCGGCGGATTTCGTGGAGAACGACTGGTCGCTCAAGGTGTTGATCCGGGGCATCGTGACCTCGAGCACGTATCAGCAGGGCGAGACAATTTACCCGCAATACGCCGAGCGGGACCCCGGCAACCTGCTGCTGTGGCAGATGAACCGCAAGCGGCTGGACTTCGAGGCGATGCGCGACTCGGTGCTGAGTGTTTCCGGCAGCCTCGACCTCAAGCAGGGCGGCCGCTCGGTTCATATTGCCAACAAACCGGACGCCCGCTGCCGGACGGTGTACGGCTTCATCGACCGGCAAAACCTGCCGAACCTGTTTCGCACCTTCGACTTTGCGGGGCCGGACACGACCTGTCCGCAACGCTTCACCACGACTGTGCCGCAGCAGGCGTTGTATCTGCTGAACAGCCCGTTCATCGAGGCGCAGGCCAAGCGCTTGGGCATCCGCTCGGGCGTGGCGTCAGACGATGACGAAGAGCGCATCCGCGTCATTTACCGCTTGGCCTACCAACGAGAACCGTCGGCGGAGGAGTTGGCATTGGCCGAGCGCTTCGTCGGGGAGTTCGTGCCGAGCGGCGCCGCGTGGGAGCGGCTTGGCCAAGCGCTGTTGGTGTCCAACGAAATGATGTTCGTCGATTAGCCGATGAAGAAAGTGGCGCGAACAGAAATCCCCCGCAAGGCAGTTTACCGGCTGTCGGTTTATCTGCGCTGCCTGCATCGGCTGGCGAACAACGGTATCCACACTGTGTCGAGCGAGGTGTTGGCCAAGGCGGCTGGAGTGAAGCCCACCCAGTTGCGAAAAGACCTCACGTACTTCGGGCAGTTCGGCACGCGCGGACTGGGTTACGATGTGGAGCAGTTGGTTGAGATGATCACGAAACGGCTCGGCACAAAGAGCCTGCAGCCGGTGGTGATCGTGGGGGTGGGCAACCTTGGCCGGGCGCTGCTCAGCTATCGCGAATTCGAGCGGGAGGGGTTCGGGATCATCGGCGCGTTTGATATTCAGCCGGGCCGGTATTTGTTGGAAGAGACATCGACGGATGAGCAACCGGCGAAGACTGCGGGCAAGGTGAAATTGTCCGAGTGGCTCAAGGTGGAAAAAATCCAGATTCAAGTGAAGCCGATGAAGGAGCTGCCAAAAGTGATCGCCGATCATGCGGTCAAGATGGCGGTGCTGTGCGTGCCGCCGACCGCCGCGCAGGAGGTGGCGAATCAACTGATCGAGTGCGGCGTGGTGGCGATCCTCAACTTCGCGCCGATCGTGTTGTCGGTGCCGGACGAGGTGACGGTCAACAACGTCAATCTCGCGATGGAACTCGAGAACCTGAGCTACTTCATCAACGAGTAGCAACTGCCGTGATCGAGGCTTGACTCTTCCGGGGGAATAACGTTTTTTTTAATTCATGCGCGCTTGGTTCAGTATCCCTATTCTGTTGTCGGGGTTCTTTCTGGCACCATCGAACCTGTTCACCCAAAGCTCTCTGGATGACGGTTTCACCCAACTGATGAACGCTGCGTTGCATGGCCATATCGAACGGGCGGAACGGTTGTTGCAGGAGGGGGCGAATCTGGAAGAGCGCGACGATTTTGGCTGGACGGCGCTGCATTGGGCATCGAATCGCCCGGACAATCCGGCGATGATCCAGTTCCTCGTCGATCAAGGGGCCAGCTTGGCCGCCAAGGATGAGTGTGGNCAGACCGCGATGGATTTGGCGNGAGGCCGTGAACTTGAGAACAACATCGCTGTTCTGAAAAAGTCCGGCGCACCCTCAAACGTCCACGGCTCGCTCATTGCAGCCATCAAGATTGGGGACATCGAGACGGTACGAAAGCAACTGCAGGACGGAGCCGATTTAACACAAAGATGTGGGCGTTATCGATGGACTCCACTCCACATCGCCGCCATGGAGGACGATCCTGTGATCGTCCAAATACTGATCGACCACGGGGCAAGCATGACTGTCAAATCGGTGAGTTCAGGAAAAAAGGCAAACACGCCGCTGTTCCTTTCGGCGGCGACGGGGAAAAAACAGGCCGCTGAAGTGTTGCTCAAGAATGGAGGCAACCCGGATGACTTGCTGACGGCCGCCGATCCGCCGATCCATTTGGTCGAACTGCTGTGGATCAAGAATCGGTTGGAGCTTTTTCGGATGCTGCTCCAATACGATGCCGATATAAACCATGCCACTGGGATGTACAGCGCCATCACCGGTCAGTACGAATCCAAGCGGACGCTTTTGGACAAGCTGCAGCAATTCAAACATACGCAACTCATCACGGCATCCGAATATGAGCAATTCCTTGAGGCGATGAAGGCGCATGCCTCGCTGACGCCCTCGGTGGTGGGCACGGAGTTGGTTCTCAGCGTCAAGGGCATCTTTGGGTATGGGCCGGAAACGCCGAAATTCACCTTCACACTGGAAGGCGGCAGCAACTTGGCCAAGTGGGAGGAAATTGGCCAAGTGCTGTTAACGGAGGGTTTGGGCGAAAAACGAATCCCGCTAACGCCGGATTCTCGGCACCAGTATTACCGATTGCGAGTGGAGTAAACATCCGCTTGGCCAAACGGAGTGCTTGTTTTCTTCTCCGCGGCCCTCTGCGTTTGAAAGCCTGTCACTCCGGCTTGGGCTTTTCCTGCTGGGGGACTCGGAGGTTGATGTGCAGGTCTCGCAGTTGCTTCGGCTCGGCGGAGCTGGGGGCGCCGCTCATCAGGTCGGCGCCCTTGGCCGTTTTCGGGAAGGCGATCACTTCGCGGATGCTGTCGGCGCCGCAAAGCATGGCGATGAGCCGGTCGAAGCCAAGCGCGATGCCGCCGTGCGGCGGTGCGCCGTAGCGGAACGCCTCGAGCATGTAGCCGAAGCGTTCCTGCACCACGTCGGCCGGGATTTTCAGCACGTCCTCGAAGATTGTTTTTTGCAACTCGCGCTGGTGGATACGGATGGAGCCGCCGCCCAACTCGACGCCGTTGACGACGATGTCGTAATGCTGGCCGCGAACCGACTTCGGGTCGCTGCCCAGCTTGGGGATGTCTTCCTCCACCGGCGAGGTGAACGGGTGGTGGCTGGAGAACCAGCGATCCATTTCCTTGTCGAACATCAGCAGCGGGAACTCGATGACCCAGAGGAAATTGAACTGGTCGGCCGCGATGCTCATCTTGCCCATCGCGGTTAATTTCTCGGCGCAATAGAGGCGAATTTTGCCGAGAATCTCGCAGGCGTTGAGCCATTCGTCGGCGGCGAACAGGATGAGGTCGCCCTCCTCGATGGCCAGTTTTTCCTGTAGCGCAGCCTTCTCGGCGTCGCTGAAAAACTTGACGATCGGTGATTTCCACTCGCCATTCTCGACCTTGATGAAGGCGAGACCCCTCGCGCCGAAACTCTTCGCGTAGTCGGTCATCGTTTCCATTTGCCCTTGGGTGACGCAGGCGAACCCCTTGGCGTTGAGCGCCTTGACCACACCGCCCTTGGCCACCGTGCCGCTGAAGACTTTGAACTCGCTCGAGGCGAAGTCGTCGGTCATGTCGACCAGCTCCATGTCGAAGCGCGTGTCCGGCTTGTCGATGCCCCAGCGGTTCATTGCGTCCTCAAACGCGACGCGCGGGAACGGCGTGGGGATGTCGATGTCGAGCGCGGTTTTCCAGACGCGCGCGAGCAGTTCCTCGATGAGGGCGTAAATATCTTCGCGATCGATGAATGACATCTCGATGTCGATCTGCGTGAACTCCGGCTGGCGGTCGGCGCGCAAATCTTCGTCGCGATAGCAGCGGGCCAGTTGAAAATATTTTTCCACACCGGCGACCATGAGGATTTGCTTGTACTGCTGCGGCGACTGGGGCAGGGCGTAAAACTGCCCGGGATGCAACCGGCTCGGCACGAGGAATTCGCGGGCGCCTTCCGGCGTGCTTTTGAACAGCGTCGGCGTCTCAATCTCAAGGAAGCCCTGATCCTCCATGAACACGCGCGTCGCGGTGGCCACCCGGCTGCGAAGGCGCATGTTGTGAATCATCTCCGGCCGGCGCAGGTCGAGGTAACGGTGCTTGAGCCGCAGCTCCTCGTTGACCTTGGCGGCGACCTCGGGGTCGTCGATGCTGAACGGCAGCACGTCGGCGTGGTTAAGTACTTCGAGTTGCTCGGCCATAATCTCGACGAGGCCGGTGTCGATCTTCTCGTTCTTCGTGCCGTCGGGGCGGACACGGACTTTGCCGGTGACGCTGATGACGCTCTCGCTGTGGAGTTTTGATGCGGTCTCGAACAGCTCGGTTGGCAGGTCGCTGGGGTCAAAGACCGCTTGCGTGCGGCCTTCGCGATCGCGGATGTCGATAAAAAGCACCCCGCCCAAGTCGCGGTTGGAATGCACCCAGCCGTTGAGTGTGACGGCTTGGCCGACGTGTTCGTCTCGTATTTCGTTACAGTGATGCGTGCGCTTCATTGGCTAAAAAGTGATTGATCCCCCGAAAAAGGGCGGCGGATGTTGCCGGGAAAACCCCCGGTTATCAAAGCTTATTTGCGGCGATTACAGGTTCAGCAGTTCGCGCTGCCAGGGGAGGATTTGTTTGCGCTCCTCGCCGTCGTCGAGCGAGAGCTTCACGAGTGTGGAGCGGCTGGCGATGAGCGTGGAGTCGATATTGAGCTCATCGGCCTGCTTGTCGCGCAGCGCCTTGAGGGATTCGTAAAACAGTTTTTCTCTCTGGCTAATGCGGCGGCGAACCTTGCGGGGAGTTTCCGGCCACTCTTCAGCCGGCAGATCCAGCGCTTGGCCAACCGCATCGCGCAGCGACTTGAACCGGCGGGTGGAGAGCTTCGACGGCCAAGCGGTCTTCTGATTTTTGTCGATCACGGTTTCAGCCATGCGCACAAGATCCTCATGGCGGACAACGAAGTACGGCGGCTTGTTGGCGCCGATGGCCTCGACGTCCCGCCAGTACCACGCGGCGCGTAGGATGGCTTGTTCGCGGCGGCTGAGCTTGCTCGTGCCCTTGAGTCGCCAAGCTTGGTCTGGATCCGTTTCCTTCGGTGCGGCGTGATCCTTTATGAGTTTGTTACAGATTTGTCCGTGCCAATCGGTGCGTCCCTTGGCGTCGAGTTGGTCGCGCAGTTGATCGGTCAATGCCCGGAGGTGGCGGCTGTCGTTGAGCGCGTAAACGGCCATCTTTTCGGTCAACGGTCGGCGGGTCCAGTTTGCCTTTTGCGACCCCTTGTCGAGCGTGACGTCCAGCAGCTTGGAGAGCAGATCGTTCAGGCCGAAGGCGGGGTAGCCCAGCAGCCGGGCAGCCCACATCGTGTCGAATATTTTTGACGGGACGAACTGCTGCGCGGCATACATGAGGCGAAGGTCGTTGTCGGAGCCGTGGATGAGTAGCTCCCGGCTGGCCAGCGCCTTGAACAGATCCGTCATGTCGAGCTGCTGCAGGGGGTCGATCAGCACATCCGTGTCGGGGAGGCTGATCTGCAACAGGCACAACTTCTCCGGGTACGAATGCAGACTGTCGGCCTCGGTGTCGAGCGAGACCCAGCTGGATTTTCGTAACTCGGGGAGAAACTCCTTTAATTGGACTTGAGTATCAATCAAGCGGCGGGATTGTGTCAGCGGTTTCGCGGTTGCCAAGGCAAAACCGTTATTCGCCCGGCTTGACGAAACGATGGGAACCGTTTTTGCTCTCCCGCCGTTATGGTTAAAATGAGCAATTTAGCAAACACTTTCACCGAAAACGCCGCAGCCAACGCTGACAAGACAGCTATTTTCTGGGGCGACGAGCAGGTCACATTTGGCCAAGCGCACACTATCGCCGTCGGCTTGGCCAAGCGGCTAAAGGAGGAGTTCGGCTTGAAACCGGGCGACCGGGTGGGGCTTTGGCTGAAGAATTGCCCGGAGTTTATCTACTCTCTCTTCGGCATCCTGCTGGCCGAGGGCGTGGTGGTGTCGATCAATAATTTCCTCACGCCGGACGAGGTCGGCTACATCCTCGACGACTCACAAGTCAAGGTGCTCATCAGCGAGGCGTCGATGGCCGAGGGCACAGCGGCGCTCAAGTCGCAGCTCGACGGCTTGGCCGTGATCGAGGTGGAGGAGCTTGGCCAAGCGGCCGACAGCCAAGCGCCCGAATTACCGCCGGTTGGCCAAGCGGGCGAAGACTTGGCGCTGATTATTTACACCTCCGGCACCACCGGCAAGCCCAAGGGCGCGATGCTCAGTAACAACAATCTCCTGCGCAACGTCGCCGGAGTGATGGAGGAACTGGAACTGACGCCCGAGGATCGCATGGCCTGTTTGCTGCCGATGTTTCACAGCTTCAGCATGACCGTGTGCGTGCTGCTGCCGATGACACAGGGCCTCTCGATCGTGGCGATCAAGTCGCTGCATCCGCCCAAGAATATTATCGTCGAGTTGCTGCGCCACCAAGCGACCGTCCTGCCAGCGATCCCGCAGCTTTACCGGATGCTGGCCAACGCACAAATGCCGCCCGGCATGGCGCTGCGAGTCTGCGTGAGCGGCGCCGCGCCGTTGCCGCTGGAGGTGCTGAAAGCCTTTAACAAAAATATCGGCATTCCGCTGATCGAGGGATACGGCTTGAGCGAGACCAGCCCGGTGGCCTGCTTCAACCCATTGCGCGGCGAGAAAAAACCCGGCTCAGTCGGCCTGCCGCTTAAAGGCGTGGCATTCCAAATCTGGAACGACGCCGGCGACGTCCTGCCGACCGGCGAGCGGGGCGAGATCTGCATCAAGGGCCACAACATCATGATCGGTTACTGGAACAACCCGGAGGCCACCGCGGCGGCGATCAAGGATGGATGGTTGCTGACCGGCGACATCGGCTACCTCGACGCCGACGGCTACCTCTACATCACCGACCGCAAGAAGGACATGCTGCTCGTCAACGGCATCAACGTCTATCCGCGCGAACTGGAGGAAGTGATCTACCAGTTCGACGGCATCAAGGAGGCGGCAGTGGTCGGCGTCAACGACCCCCGCAAAGGCGACATGGTGGTGGCCTGCGTGGCGGCGAACGAAGGCGCAGCCATCGACGACTCGGCGCTGCTCGGTTTTTTGAAAGCCAAGCTGGCCGCCTACAAGCTGCCCCGGAAAGTGCTGCAAATGGCGGCGCTCCCCCGCAACGCCACCGGCAAAATCCTCAAGACCAAGCTCCGCGAAATCGCCGCCAAGAAATACGCCCGTTAAGCCGCCCTTGGCACTCCCTAATGATTCCTTATGTTGTTGAAACCGCCTCTTTGTTATCCTCTTGTTTTCTGTAAAAAGGCACTTTTTGAGCGAAACGTGTCGATGAAACACGAAAATTACATCATGTTTTGTTGACGCGTCGCTCGTATCGACATATGTTCTGAACGCGTCGATAAAATCCATTTTTGAAAACATGACCTGCAATCCTGACACGCCTTTTAGTGAGTTGCCGCTGTTGCCTCCGGTGCAGGAGTTGGAGACGGTGCGGGTATTGAAGCAGTGCATTCGCTCGCGGACGGAGTTGGCGGAACTGGAGCAGGCGGGAGATTTTTTGCCGAACAAAGCGCTGTTGATCAACGTAATGCCGTTGCTGGAAGCGCAGGCTAGTTCGGAGATTGAGAATATTGTGACGACCACGGATCGGCTTTTTCGCAGTTCGTTGTTGGAGCAAACGCCGGATCCGGCCACCCGTGAAGCGCTGGGCTATCGGGCGGCGTTGCATGAGGGGTTCAAGGGCTTGGCCAAGCGGCCGGTATGCACGGCTACGGCGGAGCGGGTGTGTTCGGTGATCAAATCAAAGGAGATGACGGTTCGGAAATTACTCGGCACCGCGCTGGGTAGTGAGGCAACGGGCAAGGTGGTGTATACGCCGCCGGTGGGGGAAGGCATCCTCCGCGATAAGCTGGCGAATTGGGAACAGTTCATCAATGAACCGACGGAATTGGATCCGTTGGTGGTGATGGCTGTGGCGCATTATCAGTTTGAAGCGATCCACCCGTTCACCGATGGCAACGGACGAACAGGACGGGTGCTGAATTTGCTTTATCTGGCGCAGTCGGGTTTGCTCACAACGCCGATCCTTTATCACAGTCGGGGCATCGTTCGCCGCAAATCTGAATATTACGAAAGCCTGCGGGCGGTCACGTTTCAGGGTGACTGGGAGCGATGGATTCTTTATATGCTGGAAGTGGTGGAGGAATCGGCGCGATGGACAAACAAAAAGATTCGTGCGATTCGAGAGTTTCGGCAACGAACAAAAGCTGAATTGAAAACGAAGGTGCCGAAAATCTATTCAGGGGAGTTGCTCGACGTGTTGCTCCATCAGCCTTATTGCCGGATCATCGACTTGGTGAATGCGGGAATTGCAAAACGTCAAGCGGCGGCTTCTTACCTCAAGCAGTTGGTGGAGATCGGGATGTTGACCGAGGAAAAAGTAGGAAGAGAAAAGCTGTTTATTTATAACAATTACCTACAGCTACTATTGCGCGAAGATTCATGAACGAAGC
>JGI26061J44794_1001373_pt1 | contig 9930 bp, 6 predicted proteins | sample MarorgKNORR_S2LV_5_FD_44794 | JGI IMG/M metagenome (IMG submission 44794) | reverse complement strand
CCTCGGCAACGCCCTCCCGACCTCGGTCATGGCCAGCGGCGGGGTGGATTACTGGAAAGATCACGAATGGTACGACAACGCCATTGCAATCTTTGAGTTCCCGACAAAGAAGGGGCTCGTCCGCGCCACTTACGAGACACTCACCACAAACAGCAGTAATGGCTACTACGAATTGTTCATGGGTGATGAGGGAACGCTGCTGATCTCAGAATCCGCCGGCCGTGGTGAGTTATACCGTGAAAGTTGGGTGGAGGAAGCCAAGTGGGATCCCTGGGTGCAAAAGGGCCTGATTAATCTGGAGAAGGCCAGCGCCAAGGCAGAGGTCAAGGCGGGCGACGATGAGGTGGATGTACGCGAGTCTGCCACCCCGGCCTTGTATCGCATGCCGATCGAGATGAAGGATCCTTATCATCAACCCCATTTGGTTAACTTCTTTGAGTCGGTCCGGGGCAACCAGACATTGAATTGTCCGGGCGAGATCGGCTATGAGACCGCGGTCATGGTTCTCAAGGTGAACGAAGCCATTGCTGCTGCTAGGAAGATCGAGTTGAAACCGAAAGACTTCAAGGTCTAATCGGTATTTTTTAATCGATATCATTTAGATGATTCAAGTCATCCGGACATTGCTGCCGTTGGTGCTTGTGTTCGGAGCATTTGCCCTTGGCCAAGCGGCGGAAAAAGGCAAGGGATTTGGCGATGGTCACGATGGAAACCGCGCTTCCGTCACCCACCTCATCGATCTCTTTGATGATAAGGGGGATCAGATCAAGTTGGCCATTCAGCCGCGACCCATCTCGATGCGTAACACCTGTGGCAAGTGTCACGATTATGACACCATGGCCGCCGGTTGGCATTTCCACTCCGGGAGCACCAACGTCCTGAGTGGTCGGGTGGGGGAACCCTGGGTGTTGACCGATAACCGCATTCGTACGCAGATCCCCATATCCAACCGGGGCTGGAAGGGGACCTACAAGCCAGGCGATGTCGACTTGAACGCTTGGAAGTTCCTCAAAAAGTTCAGTAGCCATTTCCCCGGAGGAAACTACGGTGAGATGGCACCGTCGGAGGACGAGGGGGATGAGGAGGAAGTCGATGCATCGGAGCTTTTTCGTTGGGAGATTTCCGGAAAATACGAAATCAACTGTCTTGCCTGCCATCATGCCGATCGCAAACAAAATCAGAGCGACGCCGCTTTGCAGGCAGCGAAGGAGAACTACCGATGGGCAGCGACGGTTGCCAGCGGATTGGCTTCAGTGAAGGGGACGGCATCTGAATTGGAAGATTTTTACGATCCGGAATTCGACGGGCACAAAATCATCACAAGCTACGACAAGAGCCGTTTCGATTCCAATAACAAGGTCTTTCTGGATATCGTTCGTAAACCGCCATCCAACCGCTGTTACTTCTGCCACTCCACTCAGGATCTGCAAACTCCCGGCACGGATGAGTGGGTGCACAACGAGGACATCCACATGACCTCGGGGATGAGTTGCTCCGACTGCCACCGCAACGGAGTTGATCACATGATCAGCCGAGGCGACATCGAGCCGTCAAAAACCCCCCACGGCTCGGCGGATTATCTCAAAGCTTACGAGCCCAAAAAAGTTACCTCCTACTCCTGTCAGGGCTGCCACATGGGCGACCCCAACGCCGATGACCCCGCAGCCAGAATGGGGGGGCATCTGGGCGCGCCGATTCCCGAACACAAGGGCATGCCGCCCGTTCACTTCGAGAAACTCTCCTGCACGGCCTGCCACTCCGGTCGTTTGCCGACCGGGAACACCGCCCGGGTTCGCACCGCCCGGATGCACAAACTAGGCCTGCATGGAAAGCTCGCGTCGATGCAGCCGCAGCTTCCACACGTGGTTACTCCGGTTTTTGCGCGCATGGCAAACGGCAAGATTGGGCCGCACAACATGATTTGGCCTTCGTTTTGGGGAACCCAAACCAACGGTGTCGTCAAGCCGCTTGCGCCGAACTTGGTACGTGAAATTGCCCCGGATGAATTGGGAATTGAAATAGTTGAACCGGAGCGTGTTAACGACTGGATTGAGTTGACCGAGAAGCAGATCGGTAAAGTTCTCAAATTGATTGGCGAATATGAATGGGAGCTGGAGGAAGGTGAGCCAGAGCCGGAACCGGTCTACGTGGCTGGTGGCCGGTTGTACAGCCTCAGCAACGGCTCTGTTGAGTCGACTGACCACGATGCGGCGGAACCGTACAAATGGCCGATTGCACACGATGTCCGGCCCGCCGCGCAGTCGCTTGGCTCAAACGGGCGTTGCGCCGATTGCCACGACAAGGATTCCCCGTTCATCTTCGGCCAGGTCGAGGTAGACACCCCGATCAAGCCGGCCGAGAAACAGTCTGTGGCCATGACAGAGTTTGGGGAACTGGATCGCGGTTATTACCAGATGTTCGCCTTCACCTTTCTGTTCCGCCCCTGGCTGAAAGTGGTCGTGATCCTCTCCTGCATCCTGCTGGGCATGGTGCTGTTGCTGTACGCCTTGAAAGGACTGGACACCGTCATAAAGGCAGCCGGGAAGAAAGTGAGCAGTAAGCAGTGAAATCCGTGTCCCAACTTGAAACTGTCAACTTGAAACCGAGAACCAAGAACCGAGAACCGAAGTAATGTTTCCGACAATTTCATGGGTGAGCCTGGGCCTCGTACTTGCGGGGATCGTGGTGCATTGCCTCGTGTCACCCTCTCGGCGCTCAGCCAAGGGGGAAGAAGCGAAGAGCATCTGCGATGAGGATCGTTCCCTCTTGGCCAAGCTCAAGTGCTTGGCTTGCCCCCTGGCCTTGGGCAGTTTGATTGTCTTGTTCATCACCGGTTTTGTGGGGCGGCTTTTCTTCGGCGAGTTGATGACCGGCTACACCCTCATGCTGCACGTTGGTCTCGCCCCGGTCTTCGTCGTTTGCCTGGGTTTCATCGTGATCACCTGGGGCCACCAATGCCTCCTGAACGATACCGACCGGCAGCGCTTGGCCAGCCTGTTGCGCCTGAACAAACCGGATAGCGGCGGCACCCCGGACTTGGGCTGGAAGCTGACCTTTTGGCTGGCGATGTTTTTGGCCGTGCCAGCCAGTCTCTCGATGGTGCTGGGCATGTTTCCGATCTTCGGCACCCACGGACAGGAGACACTGCTCTGCCTGCACCAATACAGCAGCCTCGCGCTGACACTCGCGGCCATGATCCACGTGTACCTCGTCATCCGCCGCAAAGCACTCTGCTCTTAAGCGCAAGATTCTTGGTTCTAGCGACTTCCCGCTGCACTTCTCATCGGCCTTACAACTGGCTTCTTCCCGGTCGTGGAACAGGCCATCCCGGTGATCGCGCGGCCATGAAGATTCAGTTCATGCAGCAGATCGTCCAAGGCAACCCGAAGTATCAGGAGTCCCTCCATCTTCATCCTTCGCATTCACATCCGCACCGTTTTCGATAAGCAGTTCGACGACTTCCATGCGACCGGTAAAAGCCGCTCCATGCAAAGGAGTCGCGCCTTTCTCATCCTTCGCATTCACATCCGTACCAGCAGCGATGTGCTGTTGGACGGCTTTGATGTTTCCATCAAAAGCAGCATCCCCAATTGAGATGTCTTGTGCTTTGGCTTTCGTCGGTTCTGGTGGTGGTTCTGGTTTCGCGGCTTCGGCAACGGGTTCAACTGGTTTCACTTCTGGTGCAGGAGTCGACGACTGCGACTCCCCACACCCCGCCAGAAGCACGGCTGCGATTGTTGTTAGTAGGAGGTGTTTCATTTCCCTGCGGCGTTCAAGTGGTGGGGTGGGTTGCTCTAATTATAAGTGGCGTTTATATCTGCTCCCTCTATTCTCCAATAATAAAATACGCAAGACATTGTCCGCTTTATTTATTTTTGCTGTTTGATTTAATGATCCAATGCAGCCCTTCAATGAGATGTTGGTGACCGAACTTGGTGTCCAAAGATTTCACCTCATGTCCTAGTTCGGTGTAGAAAAAACGACCGCCTTCGAATTCTCGAATCCAGCTGACCGGATGATCTATACCCATAGGCTTCCCCCCGCGGGTTTTAAAAGCATCACGAACAGGATCGTAAGACTTTTCATCGACCCGTAGCAGAACTCTTACACCGGACAGACCGGTGACCGACTTGTCGTGGTTAGTCCAGTCGGCGGTGTAATCAAATGTGGGGCCAAAGCCTTTTACAGCTGGATGATTTTTATTTTTCGTATCAACGATCAGCTTAGCTTTCACAAATTCCGAGTCGCTATTGAAGCCGCACCCAACCAGTTCCGTCCACCATGGCCAAGTGTTGTGGTGTACTGCAGCAGCGTGTAGCCCCATGATTCCCCCACCTGCGTGATACCAGTCTTTCAACTGCTTTCGCTGTTGTTCATTGAGCGTTTTACCGATGTCGGTGGTGCTGCTGAAAATAATCGCTTGGTAGTTATTCAATCGACTGAAATCTTCCGGCGATTCTGTGACGTCCATTTGGATATTATGCTTGGCCCCGAGTCGAACGAGAAATCCGTTAAGCTCTGGCAAAGCCGGATGGCGATACCAGGCTGTTTTTGAGAAAATTAAGACACGCTGAAGTTTGCCATTTTTTGTCTTGTGTTTATCATCTTCTCCATCGTGTGCGACAAGATCGCAGGTGGTTGAGCCAAGTAGCAATAAACCCGTCAGGAGCGTTCCAATAATTGGAGATGCCGAAATCATGTAAGACAATCATGCAGTTTTGGACGAACCTTGCAAGCCGAATGAACGAATCCTTTAACTCTGATTGCTGTGATTAGGAGGTGTTTCATTTCCCTTCAGCTTCCAATTCATCACCCGTCTTGCCGCCGTGTTTGCGGAGGAGGTCGGCGGTTTCTGTGTGGTTGGGTCATATGGGAATCGGCACCACCTATATTGAGCTAGGCAGTCGTTGGCAGAATGGGCATGTGGAGAGTTTTCATAACCATTTCGGAGACGAATGCCTGAATCAGCAACTGTTCCTGAGCGTAACCGAGGCTCAAGTTGTCATAGAAGAGTGGCGTTTTTTTCTACAACCGGGTTCATTCGCAAAGTCGATTGTGTTTCCAAAGCCCGGAGGGCTATGCCAGAGGGCGGCACGTCCGGGATTGCACTGCGCTAGGCCTACGCCTTCGCTTCGAGCAATCCCGAAGCCTGTGACATAGAACTAAATCAGTCCCTGAATCCTAATATTCAAACTGGCCCAAAAAGGATGGTCCGATGAGGAATGACAATTCTAGCAGGCAGGATAATCTGCAATATTTATTCAACATCGGGCTGAACCAGTGGGGTTTCAAGTGTCAGTTACCACCTGCAAACCCAATCAGTCAGGGGTCAAGGGCAGTTCCAGATAGGATGGGATGACACCGTTTCCTCGCTTGGCATGACTGAGGCGAGAGAGAGCAATCCGTCATTCTCCGGGTGCTGACTCCTTCATCACCCAGAGAGGGCGCATTTATCAATGCTACGGTGATACGCTGTGCGAAGGCCAAAAAAAAATGGAAGCCGGGCTCACACATAAGGCCTGCAGTAATGACGGTTTTGTTGGTTTTTCTCGAAAAAAGCGAGTGGGCATTTTATTTGCTGACTTTTCGACAATCTCCTGCATAGTGTATGCACAAACTTGCAGAAGACCGTTATAAATAAAAAAAATGAATAATTAAATGTGCTTTCCGTTTCCCCTTTAACCCTACACGACAAACACTGTTTTAAGGGTCTCTCGCTGTTTAACGAAAACATCAAATGAAGCGTTTTCAGAAATCAGAAGTCGGGGCTTTCACGCTCATTGAACTGTTAGTCGTTATTGCTATCATCGCCATCCTGGCCGCCCTGCTGTTGCCTGCCCTTGGGAAGGCCAAGGAAAAGGGAAGACAGATCGCATGCAAAAGTAATATGCGCCAAATTCAACTGGCCTGGTTCCAGTATGCCGATGACCATGATGGCAGGGGGCACCCGCGGCGCAATTGGATGCGCTGGGTTCGGGACGGAGGCGATTTCACGGATCCGACCCCGAACAGGAGTCAAATGATTTCTCCCTCCCATGAANATGCTTACTGGGGCGTTGCCTATGTCCCCTATTTGGGATGGTCCCCAAATATCTATTTTTGCCCTACTACCAAATTCGTTGACGATCAATATGTAGGACCTCCCAATCAGGACGGGTTATTCAAGGATGGTTTTAAATATGTTTCATACGGTTTTAACGGATTTTATCAAACCCCCAACCGACGCGCAATAGGCCTGGACCTTGTCGTCTGGGAAGCCAAGGTTAATCAAAGAGGCGCCGGATCTTCGACTACTCGCGCCAGAAAAATCAGCAGCTATCCGCGTCCTAGCGAGACCCTGATCTTTCAGGACGCTTGGGAAACAATGCTGGATGGGGTGAACGACACCCCTCTCTATCTAGGCCAATGGGCTGCCTGGAAAGAACGCCTCGACGAATACTACCGTCANGGTGATATTGGAAACATCATGTGGGGCGATGGACATGCATCCCAGGCCAAGCGAGGCGAGATTAATTGGAAAGAGGAATGGTACATAGGAAGGCCTTTACGGGGAGGAGGTTGAATTTGTCNCTGGATACGGCTTTAANCCGAGACCCACCTGCCAGCTTANCAGTAACNCAAGCCTTTAATCTGGTAACGCCTTTAACTTAGACGAAAACAGTTGAAATTATTAATACGAGTACGAAAATGAATANGACTACCCTTAAAACCTTGGTCGCGACATCCCTCTCCCTGGTCTGCCTGGCTTCACTGCGGGCGGAGATAACTGGGCAGTGGGATTTTGAGAGTGATTTATCAGCAACTGTCGGAAACGACTTGGAATATTTTGATGATGTGGATGGTCCCACCGAACAGGAAACCAAATTTGGAACGACCGCGACCTTTGGCGTTCCTGGCATTGACGGCGCTGTCGCAAGTGTCATGAAGACAGCAAAGAACTCTTCATCAATGGGCTATTTGATTCGCCCGGATCTGCCTGGAAACGGAGGGGGTGTTTTGGCGAATCAATGGTCGTTGGTGATGGATTTGCTTTATCCGGTTGAATCATCGGGGAAGGCCAGGGCCATCCTTCAGATCGACGATCCGTTTACTAACGGAAACGGAGCCGAGCTTTCAATTAACGCGAACAACGGCGTTGGCGCATTAGAGGGGCACGGGGTGATTGAACCCAACACGTGGCATCGCTTGGTGGTCACCGTCGATCAGGCTATTGAACCTCCGATCATGAAGGTATACATCGACGGTAAGATAGTCGGAAAAGAGATTCTTCCGGTCGATCCGGTTTTGGGGCAAGTCGATGGTCGCTGGGCGATTCTGGATCAGACCAGTGCGTACGGAGATGATTCGGTGCTGTTGTTCACCGATGATGGTGGCCGATCAGAGATTGGTTACGTGGCGAGCATTCAATTCCATGATCAAGTCTTGTCCGTTGGTTATGTCGCAGGCCTTGCAGGCCCCATTGCTGGAGGCATCCAAACGGACGTTCAAGTTATTGCGGCGATTGAGTCCTTTTCTCCGGCACCCGGTGATCCTATGGTGTTTCCGGAATCACCGATCGAGATTGTTTTGGCTGACGGCGATCAACCGGTCCCTGAAGAGTCGATCAAATTGATACTTAACGGGGAACCGGTTATTCCGGATATTCAGACCCCAAGTAAGGGCAAGAAGCAGATCACCTATGATCCGGGCCTGCTGGAGCCTGGAGTTGAGAATACTGTCGAATTTCGATTTTCAGATCCCTCCAATAACAATCAGGTGAGCTCAATTGTTTGGTCTTTCACTATGGCTCCCTACCATTTACCGCCTTTGAGTCTGGCGGACGAGGCTATGTTCTACATGCCGTTCGAGGAGTCAACGGCAGTTCAGGATGGTGTTGTGTCGGATCGATCCAGTAGCGAGAACCATGGTGTTTTGCGTCTGGCCGAAAATGCAGGCGATCGCTCGATAGAGGGTGTCGTCGGCAGAGCAATCGATTTCAACATTGAGATTGGCTCGGGTGATTTGAATTATATTGAGTTGAGTAAGCCTTGGCCGGAAACACCCAACACTTTTGCCTGTTGGATGAAAATCGATACTGACTTTCCATCCGGCCAGCGTGTGGGGGTCATGTTGGGCAATTACAACGTTGCAAAAAACATCAACTGGGAAATCCATACCTCGGGACATCCGCGCATTTGGTGGAACAACGGAAGTATCGATTGGAAAATAAACCAGTATGATATGCGAACCGGAGAGTGGGAGCACATTGCGTTCGTTCGCGACACGGTCAAGAAACAAATCTTTTTCTACTTGAACGGACGTTTGGCAGCCACCTTGGACAGGGTGGCTGAGGATGCGAATCCAGACACGTTTTCATACGTGGGTGCGGATCGTCGGGGGGCAGGCACCCATNTCTTCAAGGGGCAGATTGATGAATTAGCGGTTTTTGGTAAGGCGTTATCACCAAATGAAGTATTCCGTCTTTATGCCGCCGCGTTTGAATTTCCGGAGTTCAAATTTCCCACTCCCCCCATCGTGGAGATGGTGCCCGCAGATGACGACTTCAATGTGGACCGACTCCCGGGGNTTGAAGTTGTGATTGATGCGTCCTTGGGNAAAGCATCAGTTGATCTCAGTAGCATTTCCCTGGCACTGGATGGTTCAGAACTGACTCATGAAACTGCAGAGGATGGCAACTTTGTTCGAATCCGACACCAGGTTTCGGAGATTTTGGATGCCGGGTCATCTCACACACTCCGAGTTTCATANTCAGATACCGCGGACCCGCCTAATCAAACCATTCGCGAATGGTCGTTCACAACCGCACCCGTTCCTACCATCGTAAATCAACCCCAGGATCAATCGGTGGTTGCCGGTGCCACCGTGTTTTTCAGCGTGGGCGTCTCCACGGTAGGGCAGACGACCTATCAGTGGGGATTTAACGGTTCAGATATTCCTGGGCAAACCAAGGCGGAGTTGGTCTTGAAGAACGTTCAACCAGGTCAAGCAGGCAGCTATAATGTGGTGGTGACTGATAGAGGCGGGACCGTGATCAGTAAAGCGGGTAACTTGACTGTAGTGGACAATTTGTCTGATGACCCTTCGGAATCCTTGATTGTGGGTCAAGTGGCGAGTTGGAGTTTTGATGACAGCCTTGCGAGCGGGATTGAGGGTTTTGATGGTGAGGCAATGAACGGTGCCACCTTGACAGACGACGCACGGGTGGGAGCAGGAGCCCTTTCTTTGGAGCAGGCTCAGAAACAGTATGTGGACATCGACCGGCAGGTGCTTAGTGACGGGGCGCTGGCCTACAGTTCTGCGGGGTGGTTCAAGGTGACCGGGGGAGAGGGACGGAGGTTCCTGTGGGAGACCTCGCCCTCCAATTGGGCGGTGTCGACCGAGGTGACCCCCGCCGGTAACGTGAAGGCATTTGTCAAGCTTGCCGACGGGAGTTCACACAGTGCCGACAGCGGGATGGTACCTGGAATTGGGGAGTGGCATCACTTTGCGGTGACCTTTGACGGGGTCAGTGGCCAGTCCGCGATATACTATGATGGGGAGAAGGTGGACGTTTCGTTCACGACGCCTGCGGGAGTGGGCACGGCGGACACGGGTGGATTCCACATAGGCACCTATCGCGGAGGAAGTGGCCGGTTCTTTGAGGGACTCATTGATGAGGTGGGAATCTGGAACCGGGTACTGCGTGAAGATGAAGTAGCCTACCTGGCTGAAGGGAACCCTATCCCGTTGCCTGATCCTGCGAAGACCCTCAAGGACGGGCTTCAAGCCAGTTGGGCTTTTGAGGGTGATTTCAGCAGTTCCACGTTCGGCTTTGATGGTGAGCCGGTCAATGGGGCAATGATCTCGGATGATGCCAAGGTGGGCAACGGTTCTGTGTCCTTCACTCAAGCCGAGAAGCAATATGTTGATGTTCAAAATCAGGTGATCGAG
>JGI26061J44794_1001370_pt1 | contig 9931 bp, 5 predicted proteins | sample MarorgKNORR_S2LV_5_FD_44794 | JGI IMG/M metagenome (IMG submission 44794) | reverse complement strand
GCCGGGGCGACTTGCACAGCGAGGCGCAGTTCGCCGCGCCGAGTGGCGGGAGTTGGTTTGGCACCGACGTACACGGCCGCGACCTGTTCGGGCGCGTGCTGGCTGGCACGCGGATTTCGCTGATGGTCGGGCTTGTCGGCGCGCTGGTGAGCCTGGTGATCGGCGTGCTGTGGGGGGCGACGGCCGGCCTGCTCGGCGGGCGCTGGGACAACTTGATGATGCGCACGGTGGACGTGCTGTACTCGCTGCCGTCGATCATTTTTGTGATCGTGATCATCACGACGCTGGAGGGGGTGTTGCAGGGTTGGCTGGAGTCGTGGCTGGGCGGCGGCAGCGGCGAGACGGCCCGGATGCTGTTGCTCTACGCCGGCTTGGGCGCGGTGTCGTGGCTGACGATGGCGCGCATTGTTCGCGGTCAGGTGTTGGCGCTGCGCGAGCGGCAATTCGTCGAGGCGGCGCGGTCGCTTGGCCTCGGCACGTGGGCGATCTTGTGGCGGCACATCTTGCCGAACGTCGTCGGGGTGGTGATTGTTTACCTGACGCTGACGCTTCCGGCGGTGATACTGTACGAGTCGTTTTTGAGCTACCTCGGGCTAGGCATCCAGCCGCCGCGAGCGAGTCTGGGTTCGCTGATCGCGGAAGGCGCGGCGCAGATCAACCCGATCCGCATTTACTGGTGGATGATCGTGTACCCGGCCGGCTGTTTGGCGGCGTTGCTGATGGCGCTCAACTTCCTCGGCGACGGTTTGCGCGACGTGTTCGACCCCAAGGCCGACAAAGATCGCTGACCAGCCAAGCGCTTGGCCAAGCGGATTTTTTTGGGGAATCGCGGAGAAAGAAAAAAAATGGTCGGGACGGAGAGATTCGAACTCTCGACCTCCTGATCCCGAACCAGGCGCGCTACCAAGCTGCGCCACGTCCCGACCAACGGGCCGGGCAGTATGCCGGGGGCGGGGGCACTTGGCAAACGGTTTTTCGCCGCTTGGGTGCGGCCGGTATTTTGCGTTGTCGGCGTGCGGTCATTGACCCGGGGCGGAGAAGTGTTTAATGATGCCCGGCCCTATGAACGAGGACATCCGCCAATTACTGGTGCTTCAGGATCGCGACGCCAAGGCCAACCGGCTTGAGGCCGAGTTGGAATCCATCGACCCCGAGCGCGAAAAGACCAGGCGGGAAAGCGTCCAGACCCAGCAGGTGTTGGATCAAGCCAAGCAGGCTCAGAGGAAACTGGAGGTTCGCCGGAAGGATTTGGAGAACGAGGTGGAGTCCAAAAAGGAGCAGATCCTCAAGTTCTCCCAGCAACAACTCGAGACCAAAAAGAACGTGGAATACCAGACGCTTGGCCGGGAGATCGACCATGTGCGTGAGGTGATCTCGGAAATCGAGGAGCAGGAGCTGGAGCTGATGGAGCAGCAGGACGCCTTCAAGTCGGAGCTTGCGGAGGCCAGCCGGGTGGCCGAGGAGGCCAAGTCGGGCGAGGCCCAAAAACTGTCCGACCTCGACGAGCGCGAAAAGAATATTGGGAAGGAACTGGACGTGCTGGATGAGGAGCGCGATGAGCTCGTTTCAAAAATTAACAAAAAAATGGTCGCGCACTACGAGCGATTGCTGGACACCAAGGAGGGCAAGGCGATCGTGGGGGTGGATCACGGCAGTTGCGGCGGCTGCCACATGAAGTTGCAGACGCAGGAAATCGTCAACGCCAAGAGCGGGCGCGAGATGGCCACCTGCACAAACTGCGGCCGGCTCATCTACTACACGCGGGAGATGATCATGGCCGACGAGTTGGATTAAAGGCCAAACAACGCTCTCGGCGCAAAAGCTGTAACCGGCGTCACTCCTCGAACGACTAGCCATGCAACCGGCAACATGGCTGGGATGGAAAATAAACATCATGAAACTAAACAAGATAATTGGAATGACGGCCGCCCTGTTGATCGGGGTGGGAACTGTGGCCACGAGCCACGCAGACAGCGACAAAAAGGGTGGCCCCCGTAAGGGTACTCACGCCAAGAGAGAAGGCGGCGCGAAAGCTCACGCCCACCAAGGTGGCAAGAAATTGCAAACCACCCGGAAAGTGGAAAAGACCGGGAGACCGCAGCGCGGTCGGAGGATGCAACAAACCCGGGGCCAACAGGGAGGCCCACCGGCGCACATTCGTGAGATGATGCAGAAGCGCATGAGTGGAGCCAGGGGTGGCGGACGCGGTTCGCAGGGAGGCCCTCCGGCAGGGATGCGGGAGATGATGCAGAAACGCATGAGTGGAGCCAAGGGCGGCGGACGCGGCCAAGGCGGCCCGAAGGCCCGTGGTGGTTCACGTGGTGGTAGCTGTGAGAAATGCGGAGCCAACAAGCGTGGCGAAGCCAAGCGCAAGCGCGGCGGCGACAATCGTCGCGGCGGCAGGAAGGAACAGCGCGGCAATCGCGGTTCGCGCCGTTAACTTTTAACCGCTTGGCCAAGCGCCCCGAACGCTTGGCCAAGTTTTGATTTACCGAAGGGCAGGCATGCATTAAAGCGTGCCTGCCTTTTGTTCGCCAAGGTGGTATGTANCTTTGGGGATACCTTTTATGTATATTTTTTTGGGATGCAATTCATCAGTATTAAGTTGAGGCGAGTGCGTTTGGTCAAAGGTTGCTTGGCGCTTGGCCTGTTGGCATGGTTTGCGCCGGGCTTGGCCAAGGCGGAGGAGGGGCCGTGGCGCTGGTCCACCCCCCGGCCGCACGGCAACTCCATCCGTGCGATGGCCAAGGGCGGCGACTTCTCGATTGAGGTCGGCGATAACGGCTCGATTCACACCAGCCAAAACATGGTGCAGTGGTTCCCGCGCGCGAGCGGCGTGGAGCAGACGCTGCGCGCCGCCGTGTTTTTTGCGGAGCAGGCGATCGTGGCTGGCGACGGCGGCACGCTGCTTTACAGCGAGGGCGAGGAGAACTTCGAGCCGGGCGAACTGGACAAGCCGACGAGCCAAACCATTCGCGCCCTGGCGGCCTCGGGCAAAACGATCGTTGCCGGCGGCGACGACGGCACGCTCTATATCAGCACCGACGGCCGGAAGTGGCGCAAGCGAACCTTTGGGTACAACAACCACATTCACGCGCTGATTTGGACAGGAAACTTTTTCGTCGCTGTGGGCGAGGGCGGCCTTGTGGCCACCAGCACCGACGGCAGTTCGTGGACCAAGCGCCAGAGCCGGACCAACCGCGACCTCAATGCGCTGGCCTACGTCAACAAGCGTCTCTGGACCGTCGGCGATGACGGCGTCGTGCTGCTCAGTTACAACGATGGCCAGTCATGGCTCGCGGCACGATCCGGCACCGACAAAAACTGAACGCCGTCACCGGCACGGCGTCGGAGGTCATCATCGCCGGGGAGAACGTAGTGCGAAAGGGTGTCCTGAGTTTCTTCATGTACTGGGTGGATTTGCTCGAGGCCGACGACGGCACCAACCCCTCGCCGCCACCCGACTGGACCTATTTTTGCGCCGTCGAGGTGGACGGCAAATACCTGCTCGGCGGCCGCACCGGCATGTTGGTGGACAGCGTCCGCGACGAGGAGGATGACGAGTATCTGTACTGGTTCGCCGCGGACGACTCGATTCGCAACTGGCTTTGGGACATCAACCGGGTCGGCGACCTGATGGTCACCGTGGGCGACCACGCCACCGTGCTGACCAGCCGCGATGGTGTCGCGTGGAATCTCGAGGTCACGCCCGAGTCGGCCACCCAATCGATCCTGCTCGGTGTCGGCGGAACGACGAACCTGCTCGTCGCCGTCGGCAACCACGGCCAACTGCTGACCAGCCACAATTCGTGGACCAATGTCGTGACAAAAAACGACCGTGGCCAAGCGGTGACAAACAAGGTCAACACACTCGGCGTTGTCTGGGAGGCCATCGATCCCAAGCCGACCGAGAACGATTTGCAGGGCGTGGCCGCGCTTGGCGGCACGTGGGTCGTCACCGGCGGCAAGGGCACGGTGCTGACGACGACCGACGGCAAAAAATGGAACAAATACCAAGCGCCGACCACCGGCATTCTCACCAGCGTCGAGGCGTTCAACGGCCGTTTCGTCGCCACCGGCGAGGACGGTGTTATCGTCACGTCGCCCAACGGCGCCGAGTGGGCCAAGCAGACCTCCGAAACGACGAAGTGGATTTATCGCGTGCGTGCGTTCGACGACCAACTCGTCGCCGTTGGCCAAGCGGGAACCATCCTCACCAGCACCGACGGCGACATGTGGGCCAAGCGCGAAAGCGGCACCGGCCAGTGGCTCAACGACGTCACCCGAGTCGGCGATACGTGGTACGTTGTCGGCGCGAACGGCACGGTGCTGACCAGCCCCGACCTCGAGTCGTGGGAGGCCAAGGGCACGATCACCGGCTTGTCGCTCTACGGCGCGTTGGCCAACGACGGCCAGTTGCTGTCCGTGGGGCTCGAGGGAATTATTCTGCGAAAAGAAATCATACCGCGCACCAGCCCGATTCTGATCCGGTGGGATCGCGCCGTTGCCGCCGACGGCGAGTTCACGAACAACTTCGGCTTTCGCGGCTTCCCCGGCCAGCGGTTTTCGCTCGATCGCAGCCCGGATCTGAAGACGTGGGAGGCCGGGCCGAACCTGGAGTTGCTCGACGGCTCCGGCGTGCTCGAGTACTCGAACACAACCCGCGCGGCGAGGGAGTTTTACCGCGCAAAACTCCGCTGATCACCCGCCCGGCGAACAGCGGCCTTTACAAAAAAATATCCGGAGGTTCACCCTCATCCGGCCTTCGGCCACCTTCTCCGGAGAAGGAATCGGGAACTTCGTCCTTCGACATTCCTTGTTCGGTGTTGGATATTGTTTTCTTCAGCCGGTTGAATGATGAATATCGAACAAGGACTGTCCAAATCCGATTTCATCGCCGGATGAATCATCACCCGCCGGGTGTCACGTCGGCTAGTAATATTTCCATCAGCACCACCGAGTGCGCGGGGACTCGCAAGGCGAAGATGCCAAGCTTGCCGTAGGCTAGTTCCGGCGGAATGTAGAGCATTGCGTGGCCGCCCTTTTTCATCAGCTTCACGCCCTCGGCAGCGCCCGGCAGCATTATCGTCAACTCCTTCACCGTGATTTTCAGCGGCGCGGGCCGGGGGTTCACCGAGTCGGCAAACACCCGGCCAAACTCGTTCGCCTCGGAGACCAGCTCCGCAACATAATGAAACGTGACCGTGTCACTCTCCTTCACAAACTCGCCGGTTCCCGTTTTGAGTTCCTCGTAAATCAGCCCCGAGTCCGTCGGCTCGATTTTTAGCGCCTCCTGTATTTCCTTCATTTGCCCTACGGCGATGTCCCGCAGCATCTGGTCGATCGACGCCTCCGTGGCCTCGAACGCCTCCGCCTTTCCCCCGACCCGCAAGATGCGCACGCTCTCGATGACGATGTCGGCCTTGGGTTTGTTCGGCCCGCTGACCGCCACGGCGGCGATCGCGTCCACGACATCCATTCCAAAAACCACTTTGCCGAACACCGAATGGTTCCCGGCGCGGATGTCGGTGAAATCCAGCCACGGCGTCGCGGCGTGCGTGATGAAAAACTGGCTGCCGTTTGTGTGCTCGCCGGAGTTGGCCATCGAGAGGACGCCCGGGCCGTCGTGCTTGAGGTCGGGATGAAACTGTTCCGGCAGCCAGTAGCCGGGATTGCCGGTGCCGGTGCCCAGCGGACAGCCGCCCTGAATCATGAAGTCTTTGATGACGCGATGAAAAATAAGCCCGTCAAAGTACGGCTTGCCCCCGGGGTCAGCCGGGAACGACTGCTGATCTTTGCTGTAAAATTTCGTGCCCTCGGCCAAGCCGATAAAGTTGGCGACGATGAGCGGCACTTTTTCGTATTCCAGCTTGGCCGTCATCACGCCGAGGTTCGTCGTGATCTTCGCGTAAATACCGTCGGCCATCACGTCGGTCGGCGGGTCGACTTTCACGCGGAAAAAGTAGGGTGATGCGGCGGTGGCCTGTTGCAGCACCCAAAGAACGGGAGTCTTCCCGGCGATCACTTGGCCAAGCGCCGTCCAGTGGGTCATGTCGGCCGAGCCTTGGATGTACAGGGTCGATCCGGCTTGGGCGTCACTGATCGTGAGCGCGATCGCTTGGCGGGTGGGATCGTCGGCAACCGGCGTGACGTCGATCGACACAATCGCCTCAGTGCCTTGGCCAAGCGCGGTCGCGCCGGACAAGCCAAGCGCGAGTGCGGCGAGAGTTCGGGAAAAAATCTTCATCACCATCCGTGGCCCGGAAGTGTCGCGGCTGCGCCGCCGCGCGGCCACCTTTTTTATGGTAGGGATGGCTGTCCCAGCCGTCCGCGGCCCACTCAAACCGGCCGGCTCGGAGAGCCAGCCCTACCTTGCTAATTTTTGTTGCCGTTTTGTGCTTGGCCGGTAGCATCGTCCGAGCCGCCCGCGAGTCGCCCAAGGTCGAGTCGTCGCTTGGCTTGTTTTCACAATGAAACTTTTTTTTGCATCATTCTTTTTTGCCGCGCTTGGCTTGGCCACCACCGCCGCCGCCCCACTTGAGGCCAAGCTCGACGAGGCCACCGGCACGATCACCATCCACCGCAGCGGCTTGGCCAAGCCGCTCGTCACGCAGCACGCTGCCGCCGAGCACCGGCCGTACCTGCACCCGATCATCGCGCCCGACGGCAACGGCCCGCTCACCCAGTACAGCCCCGGCCATCACAAACACCAAACCGGTTTGTACTGGGGTTTCACCCGCGTGAATGGCCGCGACTATTTCCATCATCCCGCCGATAATTACTGGAGGCGCAATGCCGTGAACGTACTCGAGGCCAGCGGCGAGTTGGTGCGCTGGGAGACGGTTTACGACCTGCTCGACGCCGACGGCAACGCGGTGCTGACCGAGACACAGCGCTGGTCGATGCGCTCCGACGGCGACCGTCACATCCTCGACCTCGAGTGGCGCGGCCAAGCGCGGATCGACGTCACGATTGGCAAGTACGATTACGGCGGGCTGTTCCTGCGCATGCCGTGGAAGCCCGGCACGAAAGGCGAAGCCGTCAATGCCGCTCGGAACATCAACGCCGCCGCCGAGGGGCAGCGCGCCATGTGGCTCGACGTCGGCATGGAGATCGACGGCCGCGATGACTGGGGGCGCGTCGCGATTTTTGATCACCCGAAAAACGGCGGCTACCCGCAGCCGTGGCGCGTCGACGGCCAGCTCGGTGTCGGCCCGGTTCGCGCGCGGCTCGGCGACTGGAAAATTGGGAAGGGAAAAACCGAGACCATCCGCCACCAAATTCACGTTTACAGCGGCACGCTGAACGACAAAGACCTCACGCAGCGCTGGATGCGCTACACCGGCCAACGCGGCACCGGCGCGCTTTGGGGCTTGGCCCAGCGCGAGGGGCGCGAGGCCAAGTTTCTGACGCCCGAGGCGGCGGTGAAAAACTCGACGATCGAGCCGGGCTTTGCGATCAACGCTTGGGCCAACGAGCCGATGATCACCCAGCCGATGGCGTTTTGCTGGGACGACCGCGGTCGGATGTGGGTGGCGGAAAACCGCGACTACGAATCTCGCGGCTACGGGTTTTCCAAGTTCGGCGACAGTCGCATTTTGATTTTGGAGGACACCGATCGCGACGGCGTGGCGGACAAACGCTCGGTCTTCCTCGAGGGCATCCCGTTCCCGTCCGCCGTGGCGGTTGGCTTGGGCGGGCTTTGGCTCGGCGCGCCGCCGAACCTGCTGTTCGTCCCGGACCGCGACGGCGACGACAAGGCGGATGTTGACGACATCGAGGTGCGCCTGACCGGCTGGGGCATCCGCGACCGGCACGAGGTCGTCAACAGTTTTCACTGGGGGCCGGACGGCTGGCTGTACGGCTGCCAAGGCGTCTTCACGCCGTCGGTCGTTGGCAAGCCCAAGGGCGAGGGGCGCATTTTCAAGCCGGGCGAGGCGTACCCGAAAAAAGTTGAGTTCGACGGCGAAGGCACGGCGATCAACGGCGGCGTCTGGCGGTATCATCCGGTGAAGGATCGGTTCGAGGTTGTCGCGCACGGTTTCAGCAACCCGTGGGGCATCGACTACGACGCGAAGGGCCAACTCTTCATCAGCGCCTGCGTGATCCCGCACTTGTGGCACGTCATTCCCGGCGGCGTGTTTCACCGGCAAAGCGGCCGCCATTTCAACCCGTACGTTTACAGCGACATCCGCACGATCGCCGATCACCGGCACCGCTCGGCGCACGGCGGCGCGCGGGTGTATTTGTCCGACGCATTCCCGGACGAGTACCGGGGAAAAATCTTCATGGCCAACATCCACGAGCATGCGGTGTTGACCGATGAACTCGTGCCGAGCGGCTCCGGTTTTGTCGGCAAACACCACAAAGATTTCATGAAAGCCAACAACGCGCAGTGGATCGGTTTCAGCATGGAGATCGGCCCGGGCGGCGACGTGTACGTGCTCGACTGGCACGATGCCGACATCTGCGGCAAGGAGGTTTTGCAGAAGGACACCGGCCGCATCTTCCGCCTCTCGCCGAACAAAAGCTTGGCCAAGGATTGGGAAGGCCGTTACGCCGACGTGTCCAAGCTGAGCGACGCCAAGCTCGTCGAGTATCAAGCCAGCGCCAGCGCTTGGCACGCCCGCCGCGCGCGGGTCGTTTTGCAGGGCAGGGCGATCGACGGCCGCTTGGCCAAGGGCACGCATCGGGCCTTGAAAAAAATGTTTCGCGAAAACGAAAATGCCGACCACCGGCTGCGCGCACTTTGGGCGTTGCACATCACCGGCGGCTTGAGCGAAACCGATTTGCTGAAAAACCTCAGCGACGAAGACGAGCACATTCGCGCTTGGTCGATTCAGCTGCTCTGTGAGGACAAGTCGCCCTCCGGCCAAGCGCTTGCGGCGTTCGCCGCCTTGGCCAAGCGCGACTCGTCGCCGGTCGTGCGGTTGTACTTGGCCTCGGCGATGCAGCGCGTGCCGCTCGACGATCGCTGGGCCATCGCCGCCGGCTTGGTCGCGCACGGCGACGATGCCGACGACCACAATTTGCCCAAGCTGACTTGGTACGGCATCGAGCCGCTGGTCCCGGACGATCCCGCCCGCGCGATGGAACTGGCGAGGGCCAGCCGGTTGCCGTTCGTCACCGAGTCCATCGCGCGCCGCGCCGTCGATGCCGGCCAGTTGGAGGCTGTTTCCGTGGCGCTTGGCCAAGCGGCGAGTGACGAGGCGGTCGCCAACATGCTTCGCGGTTTCAGCGCCGGGCTGAAGGGACTGCGCGACGTGAAGGCGCCGCCGAGTTGGGGCGCGACTTACGCCAAGCTGTACGGCACGCCGCTGGCGACGCAAATCGCGCAGATCCTCGGCGATACCGGCGCGGCGACCGCCATGCTCGCCACGCTCGATAACGCAAAAGCCAAGACTGGTGCCCGGCGCGACGCATTTCGAGGGCTTGCCGCCCAGGAGCACGATGCGCTGAAGGGCCGCTTGGTTGCCTTGCTCGATGACGACGCGCTGCGTCTCGAGTCGATCCGCGCGATGGCGGCTTACGACGAGGAAACTTACCCGCGAGCTTTGCTCAAGCGTTACGCCAAGCTCGATGCCGGTGACAAGACGGCGGCGATCCAGACGCTCGCCTCGCGTCCGTCGTACGGCAACGAACTCACGGCGGCGATCGAGTCGGGAGCGGTGCCGCGCCGCGATGTCCCGGCGTACGTCGTCCGGCAAATGCGCCGCGTTGTCGGCCCAAGTTTTGTCGATGTGTGGGGCGCGGTGGAGTCGCTCTCTGCCGATAAGGCAGCGGCGTTCGCCAAGTACCGGGCACTGCTCACCGGCGACGCTTTGGCCAAGGGCAGCGTCCGCAATGGCCGTGCGATTTACGAGCGCACCTGTTTCGCCTGCCACAAGCTGTACGGCAACGGCGGCGAGATCGGCCCGGACATCACCGGCTC
>JGI26061J44794_1001366_pt1 | contig 9953 bp, 2 predicted proteins | sample MarorgKNORR_S2LV_5_FD_44794 | JGI IMG/M metagenome (IMG submission 44794) | reverse complement strand
TCACAATCCGGATCGTCGGTGTCGGTGAGTAGATCACCGTCGTTATCCACCCCATCCGAACAAGAATCCTCGTATTCATCATCTGCGAAACCATCGGGGTTGTCGCCTCCATCCAAACCGCGGAAATCGAGGTGGAAGTTGGATGCCAACGAGAACCATGGCGTGTAACCATCTGAATCGGTCTCAAGGCTGTAGAGATCGTTGCCGTGAGCATCCTCGATCAGCACATTGGCATCTTCGACTCGCTCCCCGTTGATGAGAGCCTGGAGTCGAACAAGTTCAGCACGTTGCACCTGAACTGCGTAGCGAGTCGGCTGCGTGTTGATAAACACCTTCGATAAATCGATATTAGACAGATTCGAGAAGGTGAAGATCGTCGAATTATTGTCCATGTTGACAGCCAATGGGAAATCGTGTGGAGTGAAATCTTCACAGGTGGCACAAGCCCGGACATCATGAGGGATGATGCCATTCTGCCATTGATTGTTAGACCATGCCTCCTGGTCAGACCAACTGAGAATGACGGGGTACTGTCCGGGTGGCGGGCTCGGAATGTATTCAGATTGCACCGTCACTGATGACTTGGTAACATTGTAGGTGACTTCGACCCCATTCCAGACGTTGTTCGAGAAGAAAGCCAGTGTTCCATATTGCTGCTCTCCAGCAAAACCGCTGTCATAGTTCTGCAGGATGGCGCCCGTCGCTGGCACGTTGAAGATATTCCTGCGAACATCGAGTATTCCACCCGTCGCTCGAATGCCATCGGCACTTCCAGCCGCGTTGATGACATTGTCGAGAATCGTCGCGCCGGTGCGATGAATCATGATCGCTGGGCAGGTGAAGGAACCATCCCACCACCTGTTGCTCGAACAGGCGCCGGTGCCGGCGGTGGAGATTGTATTGTTGGCGAGATAGAGCCTAGCTGTTGTCGGAGCAGGTGCTTGAGTGCCATACTCACCAGCGAGAATCGGCTCCCTCTGAGTGTCGACGATTGTGTTGTGTTCAGCGATGACATCGTAGGAACCGAGGAGCCAGAGCCCATTCCAACCACCAATCGGTCCAATCTCGTTGTTCTGTATATTGGCACGGCTGGAATATACCGCGATTCCAGAACCTTCACTCGCGCCCTCGAGATTGTTGTTGTGAATGTTCACATTTGCACCGGCGTAAGCGGTGATCGGGCTGCCCTCAATAGTTGTGATATCGTTATAGGCGATCTCGAGACCGTATTCTGTATTCGCGATTGCCTTCAGGCTGTTGACATCGATTCCATTGCAGTTTACTGAGATTTCGCTGTTGGTGATCTTACCGGCTGAGTTCCGAATGCTGAATCCGAAATCTCCTGAGGCCACCTCTGAACCATCGATTTCGATGAATGTCTGCGAGGCCCAGATTGCTGCCCTGCCACCATCTCTTCGGCCACAGCCATTGTTGGTACTGGTGAATCGGGCATCCTCGAAAACCATCGGCGAAATCGGCGTACCGCCACCATAGATCTGGACTGCTTGACCCGTTACATCACTCTCAGCATCGTTACCAGCGATGTACTCTCCACCGATGAATCGAGGTTGAGCAAGATTGGTGGCTAGAACACTGGTTGTGTTGATATCGTTGAAGACCATCTCTCGCAGGGTCGGGCTGGCGCCATCGAGAATCAGGACACCGAAGCGGTATTCGAATTCCAACTGGATATAGAACGGAATGCCCCACGCACCTACGAAGTGCATGTGGCGCATTCCGGACTGAGACAGATCCATCGTATCTCTCAGAATCATCCCCTCTCCGCACGAGGAGTCCCGAATCCAGATCTTGCTATTCCCACTACCCAATCCATAACATTCGCCAGTAGCGTTGGACTGAGATGGTTCCAGCCAAGTCAGGGTGATGGGTGTTGCGGTTCCTGCATTGCCGTTTGCCCCACAGGAAGACACCCCAGCGCAGAGGTTTCCACGCACATCGAGTGAGGTGCCATTAGGGAAAGTGATGGTAGTACCCGGTTGAATGATGAGTTTCGCACCAGCCGCAACCGCGACATCTCCAGTGAGAACATGTGTGCCTGTCCAGACTTCAGTTCCAGTGATGATTCCACTCGTGGTCTCATTCGCTGCCATCACCGGACTCGCTGGGCCGACTAGAGCGACCAAGACGCTTGTCAGCATCAATAACACCAGGAATTGGCTTCGTGCTCGGTCGCTTTGCATGAATCACGGGGCTGTCAGTGTGGATTTAATCATAGGGATGAATCGAGCCGAAGGCTCGCGTGATACGATTTCAGGAGATTCGATACCCGAATCCATTCCGAAATCAATCAAGATTGAGTTCAAAAGCAACTTGCTCAGCCCAAGAAACTGCGTTCAAATCACCATAGCCGCGTTTCTGATGATGACCTGAATCAGTTTCCTCGCCTGCCAATGCGGAGGTTGCCAGAGCGCGTTTCACGAGAGACATCTCATCAGCATCGAGAATCCCATCCTCTCCTCGAATCGCATCACCGTAAAGCTCGAGGATGAGAGCGAGAGCACCCGCGACGAGAACTGTCGAATCCGAGGTTCCAGTCGAGTATGCATAGGGTGGTGAAATCGAGGTCGACGCGGTCGAGAACATTCTCACTCCAGGTGCGGTGACCTCGGGTTTCTGATTAGGAAATACTCTGTCCAAGCCACTGTGAGGGTCGGTTTCGGACCCCTTCGAGCTGTTCAACCAGATTCCGCCCTTGCTCGTTGAAGCCCCGACGGCGATGACGCCAGCAAGACTCGCTGGCACTGAGACATCGTCAACGGATGACCTCATGCCATTGTTTCCGGCAGCAGCAACGACGAATATTCCAGCATCAAGCGCTTCGGTGACTGCTTCCACTGTCTCTGAGCGAAATGCCATCGATTCAGAAGGATCTCCGCCAAGGCTCAGACTGATTATGTCGACATTCTGAGTGATGCGACACCACCGAATCGCCTGCGCCACCCTGTCCGCTTGACCTGATCTGCCCTCCGGACCCAGTGCCAAGGCGATGGATAGGCTGACTTCCGGAGCGGCGCCGATGAATGTCCCGTTAGCGACCAATAATCCTGCCATAAGTGTTCCATGGTATTCCTCTCCGACGTCTCGGATGTCGTCGTGTTGGTTAGCGTAGAAATCTCGGAATCCACGCAGATGAAGGCCATCGAAGTCCGGATGATCGATATCGATGCCGGTGTCGACGATGCAGATGTGGATCCCTTCGCCGTACAATCCCTGTGATTGGAGTTCTCGAATGCCTGTCGATTCGTAGGCCCACTCGGAATCTGGGAATATCGGAATTAGGTAAGCTTGGATGAATGGCCAAGTGATGAGCAACAGAACCGTTCCTATGGCGAAACTGACAGCCCCCCATGGCCAGAGATATTCCTTCATCGGACCCATTGGCCAGCGTAAGTCCAGCGCTTCCTCGTCGGATTTACCATAGACAACACCGGGATATCCGGGCGCTGCAGGGTCGACGGCGGTGAGTAGGCGCGAGTCATCGGGCTCGGGCATCAGTTCCAGATGCTCTATTCCGACCATTCGCTCACCAGTTGCTCGCGCGCGCGTTCCGCCTATGAGGGCTGCGCGCCTATAATCGAGTTCTTCACGCCTCTCATGATGCTCAGAATGGAGCGCCGGGTCGGCGTGTACCGCCTCGAGTCAGGTAAAATAATGCCACCAACAACATGATTGCCAAGCCATACATGATGACATTCGTCGCCGTTGAGTCATCGATGGCAGGTGATTTCAGCGTGTACCGCTTGCTCTTGACAGCAGGATCGTTGGCGAACTCCTGATCCTCATCCTCGATTGTGAAATCGATCCAAATCTGTTCTGGTCCGAAGGTAGTGAAATTGACATCGATGAAGTAGATGACTTCGGCTCCAGCCAAGATGTCGAGTGTCTGTGTGGCATGCACGTCGGTTCCCTGAACCGTTGCATTGATGACAACATTCTTGGCGTCGACAAGGCCTGAGTTCTCGACCTTGACCATGAATGTATGAGTGTTGCCGAAAGTAGGTTCAGTGCCAGTTGTCACCTCAATAATCGTCAGTACCGGAAGAGAGGTTCTGACATGAATCACGAGCGGTTGGTAGGTTCCGCCAGACTTGTCCGTGACGTTGACTGTGAAGGTGAAATCCTCCTCGCCAGTGGCATTCGCAGGTGCGATGACGATCAATGTGTGAGTGGTCATCACGAAGGCACCGATGGTGTGGGAAGTAGCACCGGTGCGCTCCCAATACTCGGGTAATTGAGTATCATCGAACTCGAACTCGAATCTCTCATCGCCATTTCCAGCATTGAGGAATTTGATTCCAATATTCAGGGATTCGCCTGGACGGATTCCATAGATATCGACCATTTCCTCTGTCAATTCGAAGGAGTGGAACTGCGGTATTCGGACCGTCAGTGAGTGCTCGAAGCTGTAACCATCTGCGGTCTGAATCAGAATTCTGACATTGTGACCAGCGTCAAACGAATGCGCGGTGGAGAGATTGGCCGGTGTCACACGTACGCGCAGATCGTCATAGGTAGTGCTGTTGTTGGTGTCCAAGAGACCGAATTGGAAAGTGAATTCATCATCCCAGGTCTCCGAATCAGGATTGAAGAAGGTCACAGCCCAATCCGAACCATCGGTTCCACCGACGGTTGCGACGACCGTGAAGGTCGAGATGGGCTCGTCACCCAGATAATCAAGAGAAAGTGTGTAATCGACGGAACTGTAGTTGCCATCCTCGTCGAATAGCACGGTGACATCTGAGAGATCACCTGGCACCGTGGCGTTCCCGCCGGCCATATTTGTGGTTGAGGAATCGATCTCGTGGTTGGTGATGCGACTGAACTTCAGTTCTTGAGTCACCGAGGCAGTGAGATCCGTTCCAGAGGCTGGAACATTGATGTTCTTGCCAGCTGTATATTCCATCGTGCGATTCATCTGATTGACTTCGAATTCACTCGATACCTCGATCGTGCCGCTCGGCATCAGAATCGAGATGCTTCCTGATGCATCGAGTATCGCGGCCCATTCGACACTCGCTCCAGTCGAGAGCGTGAAGGACGGATCCTCGACCATCTGTGCTCCCATCACATTCGATTCCGCGAGGCTGTGTTGCGTGCCATTGTAGTCGAGCCATTCGGTAGAGAGATGCAACCAGCCTCCATGTCGAAGTTCGATATCGACGCTGCCGCCGGTCGCGATGTCGGCTTCAACGACAGCCATTGCAATCAGATTCAAGGATTCATCAGTCGCTCGGATAATCCAGTTGCCAGGCTCCACGGTGGCGGTCCAAGAGCCATTCCAGGTACCATTTACCAGTGTCTTGACCGGCGTGACACGGTCTCGAACCATGCCCTCAACGGGGATGAGTTCGAGGATGACATCGTCGCCGAGAGAAGTCAGATCATCGTAAGTCACGACTCCACTGATATCGACGAAGCCTGCGGAGAGTTCGATTTCGATCGAATTGGGGTTGTTCATCGCTACTGACTGGTTCTCTTCTGAGAATCCAGTACGATTAGTGGTGATGTGCCAAGTCGANTTGAGCGGTACGAAGACGTTCCACTGGCCGCTCGCATCNGTGACCAGNGTAATGTTCTCAGCATCTTCGCTGGTCATGTGAATNCTCACATCTGGGACGCCTTCAGCAACATCAGCATCATCATCGTCGTCGAGATCCCAGAANATGGTTCCCGACATTTTNACCAATTGAGTCAGTTCGATATCGATGACTCCATTCGGTCCTGAAACGACGCCATCTTCAGCGAGAAGCGNCGTCTCGATGATCCAACGATTGCCGTCGTCNGTGAAATTCAACTCGATATTCCATGATCCGGAAACGACGCTGCTGTCCACTTGTCCGCCGTTGTCCGTCGGATCCAAAGTGATGTTTCCGAGGTTCTCGTTCGATGTCAGAATCAACTCCATGCCATCGAGGAGGGTCGCATTCCCTTCATTCCACAGGTCGATTGTGAAGAATGCGAGTTCTCTGGTGGAGAACGAATGCTCGGTCTCAGCGTTTGCCGATGACACGGTGATTCGCTCTCGCAGTCCCTCCATGACTGCTTGCCCAGTGTCGACATCCACGATTGAGACGATCCAATCACCCTCAGGTAGATGGTCGACCAGTGAGCCATTGCCATCGGTGAGACGTGAGAGTATCCATCCTGTCTCGATGTTGATGAATCGAACATTCTGATCCGCCAATGCCCCCCCGCTCTCATTGGTGAGAGTGAAGTCGACGCGCCATTCGGGGTCGAAGCCGATCGAACGCTCGATGACATCGCCGCCGAGCCCGACGACGAAGAATGGATCACCAGTCATGATGCGGGTCCCGAACAAGTCTCCCGCGCGCGCGTCTGAAATCTCGATATCAATTCGGTATTCGCCCGCTTCGATCGGCACTCTTGCATGACCAGCGCCTGTCCATTCATCGCCGTCGACAGTGACATCGACACTTTGACCGACAGCATTGATTGGAACGATCGAGAATCTGTATTCGACCAGTGTTCCGTTAGCAACGTCATTGTCGCCTTCGTGATCGAGGAAGAAATCGATTTCAATGAATGAATCCCCAGGTTTCAGAATGATGTTGATCGTGTCATTCTTGCCATCGACATTCAGTGTGGAATTCGTAGCATTCAGCCATTCGAGATCTGTCGTGAATGTCCAGTTACCCTGGGGCAGAACCGTTGAGAACATCCCGTCGTCAGCCACCTCGATGTGCCAGACAACATCGATCGATTCGTGGCTGGCAAGCACCGTGGCCACCTCCCAGCCAATGAGATTCGAAGAATAGAAATTACCCAGCCTGTTGAGGTTCAATGCTCCACTGACCTCGCTACCGGGACGTGCAACCATGGTGATGTTCTGCATGTCTTCGGCGACGGTGAATCTGGTTCCGTTGACGACATTCATCGTACCGGCATGAACCGTCGCGTCGACCACGGCTCCGACGGGCAGAACGACAGTGAAGATGCCCTGACCGTTGGTGAATGACGCGGTCGAGAAGCCCTCCCAGTGGAAGTAGACTGGGACGTGCTCGATCGGTTGAGCATCATCTATCTCACCGGGTTCCACGCGCGTATCGTAATAGACGATGCCAGTGACTTGTGTACTCTGACGGAATACGTAATCCGCATAGATGTCAGCACCATCGATCTCAATCTGCTCCCACATCTGTTCTGTCGGTGAATAGGTGTGACTGATTATCCACTCGCCGTCGATCAATTCGACGTGATATGAATCATCTTCTTCATCGAAGACGGCGTCAACATCAGCCTGATTGCCATCCGCACTGACGAGTGTGAGATTCAGATCAGAGACACTCTCCTGCGTTCCGTTGACGGTCCGCGTGAGCGTGAAAGTCAGATCGTGAACTGTTGGTACCGGACTCGGGAAGTCGAGTTCAGTAGGCATGTCCGCGTCGAAGAAGTAGATCATATCGACTTCCGTGAAGCCATCCGAATCAGCATCCAGAGACACGATGTAATCACCGGGAACGACTGGACCGTAGGTGAAAGTGCCGTTCTCATCAGGAGTGATGAGGCAGGGCGCGTAGATGATATCTGCGCACTCGGATACTGCATCCGCATCTTCTGAATCAATCACCTGTAACGAGACTGGATGAAGAATAGGATTCTGTTGGTCGTCGACGAGTTTGCCTTCTATCCAGCCACCCGCGACATCGATTGCAGTGACGGAAGGGATTCCCGAATACGGCACGGTGAAGCCGTCGGAAATATCTACACGAGTTCCATCAGAGAAGATGATGGTCACGTCGTATGAACCCGGAATCGCATTGATCAGATGGAAAGTTCCCTCTTGAACCATCGGCCCACTGAAGACCCCTTCACCAGAGAATGTGCCAGTTCCATTGATGGTTCCATAGGTTTCGATATTCTCATCGGAGGCATCGACGGTGAAAACTCCGGATCCTGACAAGGACGATCCGTTGTGAATCTGCGAGAATGAAGATGTGCCATTCGAGGTGAATCGTCCGGTAGCATTGATGACTCCGTCGATGAGATGATCTCCGTCGGCGAGTGAGCAGACTGAGTAATTCTCAGGCATCGTGCCATTCTCATTACAATCGCCGTCGATCACTGATTCGTTCTCGAAGACGCCTGAGAGTGTGCCACGGCCACTGAACTGGCCAANNGCGGTGAGACTGTGACCGTGTAGAATAGNCTGCATGTGAGTGCCATAGAAGTCATCAACAGATACGACACCATTACTGATNACCTCGCCTTCGCCAGTGAATGTGACCTCGCCGATTCCCTGGAAGGCGAGGTTAGGACCACTGACAGTTCCTGTTGAGGTCATGAGAGTGATCGGGTCGAGTGTGATCATGCTCCACGAAGCAGTCAACTCGACCACGGCATCGGTGATGGCATCTCCATCGAATGCATCGTTGCCAGCCCAGATGAGGCGCCCAGTGGCGAAGGCTGGGGTGACACTGATGTCAGCGACGATGTGTTCGACACCGTTGCTGTGTCCAGCGGTACCCGAGATGTTGACGATGGTCTCGGCGAGCCATTGAGAGCCGGAGACATTGCCGAGAATCCCAGTGATTAGATTGACATTGCGCTCGGTTGTGTATGAATGGGTCGCAAGGTCGCTGAGCATTCCTCCAGCTCCGCTAGAGAGTTGGGCTCGAGCAGTGTCGAGATCGGGCTCACCGAAGAAGGCGCTGACCCGAATTCTACCGGCTGGAACGATGAAGGAATAATCGCCATTCTCATCAGCGTCAACCGTGCCGATGGGAATCCATAGGATCGCGGATCCTGATCGATGATGCTGCCATTCTCATCGGCGACTTCTTCACCGCTGAAAGCATCGCGCTCGATGAGAATACGAGCGTTTGGAATAGGTCCGAAACCATCGAGTTCGACGCTTCCTTCGATCGTCGCGCCACTGTAGTATTTCACCACCTTGACATTCGTGTTGGCGCGACCGATCGCAGCAAAGCCACCATCGTGGATGTCGGCGACGCTGTTGTTGTCCGCATCCGGCCAACTAGAACCGTCGTCATACCAGTTCGCGATGACGAAGTGATTCATCATCGCGCCTGGCAGCGGGAAGGCATTCTCCAGGATGGAATTAGGAGTTCCGCCAATGGCCCAGGTTGGACCAGGTTGAGCGGGATCGCCCACGAGGCCGAGGCTGCTGGAGCCGTAGCCTACGTAAATACGAGAAATCATGGTTTCAAAGAATGAATCGGTCTGCTGGTAATCGATATCGACGAGTTGGATGATCAAGGTTGAATCCTGAAGAGCTCCTGATTGCTGTCTGACGATGTCATTCAGATACTCCTGTTCGTATTGTGCCTGAGTCATCGGGATGATTGGACCAGTACCGCGCTGAGTCAGATACACCGACTCGATGTAATGGTCAGGATCCAATCCAGAGAGAGTTGTCGGCGCGTAGAAGATTCCCGTCGTCTGACCACGGTGGTAACTCGAATCTTCGTAGTATCTGCCACCCAGTGGATAGAGGCGGTCATCTATCGCGAAGTATCGAATCTCGTTGTTGCGGAAGATTGTCTGACCCAATGCTCCTTCGTAATCCTGCACCTCATATTCGATTGAGGTTGTCAAGTCGTCGTACAGGTCGACCAATTCCTCAAGGGTGAATGCGGACGTCAGGAAAGCTCGAGCAAGACCAAGTTTCGCATTGACTCGATGAAGATTCGTCGAAATGTCACCGAAGTCCTCAATCAGGTCTGCTGTATATCGATAACCACCGATCTGATAGTGCGTGATTTTGTCTTTATAAGGCTGAGAATTGGCTCTTGTCTGATCGAAATAGGCTCTGGCTGCAGATTCGTTTGTGGTGGAATTGCCAATCTGCTCGCCGTCGAGATAGACATACCACATCGGTTCACTCGGCATACCGTTGCTGTCCAGGTCAACGCCATGCAACAATTCGACGCCTGCATCTTCTGCAATCACGG
>JGI26061J44794_1001356_pt1 | contig 10012 bp, 8 predicted proteins | sample MarorgKNORR_S2LV_5_FD_44794 | JGI IMG/M metagenome (IMG submission 44794) | reverse complement strand
CCAATATGACGAATACCAAGAGAATAAATAAATTTATCTAGACTAATTTTTTTTTTTTTTTCAATAGCATGTTTTAAATTAGATACGGATAAATTTCCCCATCCCTCCAATTTCTTTATTTTGTCAAAATCTAGTTTAAAAATATCGTGTGGAAATTTAACTATTTTAAATTCCCAAAACTTTTCTACGATTTTTTTTCCAAATCCATCAATATTTAATGCTTCTTTTGATACAAAATGCTTTATGTTTTCCATTGCAATTTTTTCACATTGAAAATCCTCGTTAGGACATCTTCTTACTGCATCATATTTTTTGGTTAATTCATTAAAATCTTTTACAGTTTTTGAACCACATGAAGGGCATTTATTTGGAAATATATATNTTTTTGAACTGTCTTCCCTTTTGCTTTTGTCTACTAAAACGATATGCGGAATTACATCGCCTGCTCTTTCCACTTTTACTGTATCTCCAATTCTAATATCTTTTCTATTTATTTCATCTTCGTTATGTAAGGTTGCATTTGAAACTACAACACCACCTATTTTTACAGGTTCAATTTTTGCAACTGGTGTTAATGCGCCTGTTCTACCAACTTGTATATCGATATTTAAAATTTTTGAAATAGAGCTATTTGCAGAAAACTTGTGAGCTATAGCCCATCTGGGTGCATTAGCTACAAACCCTAGTCTTTTTTGTAAATCAAAATTATTTACTTTATAAACAAGTCCATCAACATCATATTCTAAATTATATCTTTTTTCTTCAAATTTTTTATGATGTAAATTTAAATTTTTTATTCCTTTAATTGTTTTATTATATTGACTAATTTTAAAATTCCAATTTTTCAGATTAAATAAAAAATCTGATTGAGTTTTAATTTTGTTGTCACCTATGTGTCCAAAAGTATATGCTATAAATTTAAGAGGTATTTTTTTAGTTTCTTCAGGATTCTTTTGTCTTAAAGATCCAGACGCAGCATTTCTGGCATTTGCAAACTTTTCATGCATTTTTTTAAAATCATTTTTTATAATAAATACTTCTCCCCTAATATCAATTTCATCTGGAAAATTTTTAGATATTATTTTTTTTGGAATATCATTTATGGTTTTAAGATTTTCGGTAATGTCTTCTCCTTCTAGGCCATTACCTCTGGAAAGACCTGTTGCCAATATTCCTTTTTTATAAGTTAATGAAGCTGAAATTCCATCAATTTTAGGTTCAGTACTATATTCTATTTCATTATTTTTTTTTAAACTTAAAAAATTTAATATCTTTTTTTCAAAATTTTTTAAATCTTCTTCATCAAATGCATTAGATAAAGAAAGCATTGGAACTTTATGTTTAATTTTTTTAAAATTTTTTGAAGGTTTAAATCCAACTTTTAAAGATGGAGATTCTTTGCTTATTAAATTTGGATAATTTTTTTCAATTTTAAGTATATCCTGTTTTAAACCATCATATTCTTGATCGCTTACAACTGGACTACTTTTCTCATAGTAAAATTTGTTATATTTGTTTAGTAATCTTATTTTGTTTAAGTAATCTTTTTTTTTTGAAATACCGTTCATTACAATTCAAAAAGTGATTTAAATTTTCTAATAATAAAATTTCCCTTTTTTTTATTTTTATTAATTTTTCTTATTGGACTGTCATAATCTTTGTTAAAAATAATGTAAGTAGCTTCGTACCATTTGCTAGACTGATAATTATAGCCAAGTAATTTTGCATATTTTTTTGCTTCATCTATAAGTCCTATTCTATAATGTAGCTCAACAAGTCTGTGTAATGCTTCTTCAATGTAGATGGTTGTATCATAAAACTGAACAACTTGTTTAAATCTATTAATTGCAGCAATCCATTTTTCTTTTTTCATATAATATCTTCCGAGAAATATTTCCTTTGAAGCTAAAACATCGTTTATTAAATCTAATTTAAACTTTGAATCTAAAGCAAAATCTGAGTCCGGGTAATTTTTTATAATAAATTTGAATTCTTTCTGTGCATTTAATAAAGGTCCAATATCCTTTTTTTCATCAACTATCTGCTCATAATAACAGATTGCCAATAGAAAATGAGCATAATTTAATCTCTCATGCTTAGGGTATTTTTGTATAAATCTTTCTAGTTCTGAAATTGTGTCATAATAATAATCTTGAGAATAATAAGAGTATGCTGCCATCAAAATAGATCTTGCAGCCCATTTTGATTGAGGAAACAATATTTCTGCTTCGTTAAATTTTTTTGCAGCAAATAGAACATCTCCTTGTTCAAATGCCTCAACACCTTCTTTATAAGCATCAATCATTTGAAGGTTTATTTCCTTTTCTTTAATAATCGAAATTTTTTCTTCTTTTTTTGAACAAGAGTTTGTAAAGATAATTAAAATTATAAATAGTAATCTTAGAAACATTTTTATTAAAGATTTTTAACAGAATTTTCTAAAAACTCTAAACTTTTATGCTATTGATCTAAGATACTTTCGATTTATCAATGAATGTGGGATATTTTTTTCTTTTATTTCAATTATTGTAAAATTGTCTTTATTTTGAAAAACTTCTCTTAATAATTGATTTGTAAGTTTATGTCCCCCTTGAGAACAGCGAACTTTGCCAATAATTTTATAACCAGATAAAGAGAGGTCTCCAATACAATCCAAGATTTTATGATTTACAAATTCTTTACTGTTTCTTAACCCGCCTTTATTTAAAACTTTATTGTCCTTTACAACCAGTGCATTTTCAAGACTTCCACCTTTTGCAAGATTCATTTTTTTGAAATTTTCTATATCTTCATATACACAAAAAGTTCTTGAATTATATATTTCCGACAAATCTGCTTCAAAAACATTAACAAAATTTCTTTGGGTGCCAATTAATTCGTTGTTATATTTAATCTCAAAATCAATATCCAAACTAATTTTGTTTGGCTCAATAGACATAGTTTTAGTACTATCATTTATAGAAATTTTTTTTTCAATTTTTATAATTTTTATTGGTACATTGCTCGACTTAATTCCAGTTAAATTTATTCTCTCAACAAATTCTTTTGCTGATCCATCTAAAATCGGCACTTCTTGTGAGTCAATTTCTATTAAAGCATTATCAACTCCCAAACCAAATAATGCCCCCATTAAATGCTCTACCGTTGAAACTTTTGCACCAAATTCATTTGATACTGTTGTACAAAAACTTGTGNTGGTAACATTAAATATACTAGGGATAACATAATTATTATTTTTTAAGTCAGTTCTTTTAAAAACAATACCTGTATTTGGTTCGGCTGGATTAATTTTCATGTTAACTGATTCGCCAGTATGTAAACCTATGCCTTTAATGGATATCGGATTCTTAACTGTTTTTTGACTAAGAGCTGACATAGAGATTTTATAATGTTCTTTTTTAACTGTTAAAAAACAAGAAATGTTACGAGAAAATACAGTTTTTACTTAAAAAAATGGAATAATTTCTCAAAAAAACCTTTTTTCTCAAGCTCTTTCGGAATTGATACAACCTCTTGTTTATTTATTCCTTGAACTATATTCTTTGCGTATTCACAAATATTTTTTTCTTTATCTATAAAATCAAATTTTTTTANATAGTTCGAGCATACAAATTGAATTATATCTATTTGTTGTTTTAAAAACAATCTTTCAAAGCTTTTTAATAAAGCTTTTGGAAAACAGATAAATTTTACATCGATTGAAAACTTGGTGCATTTTTTTTCTAACGGTAAAAATTTATATTTAACATCATCCAAAACATAATTTTCAACAATGATGTGTATTATTCCTAAATCTTGATTTGATTTCAATAATTGTTGTTTCGCATCTTGAACAAGATACATAGCTTCTTCTTTAATTATTTTATTTCCTTCATTATTTTTTGTTACCGACAATTTTATTGATATTGATTGAGGAGTTTCAACTATTAAGTAAATATCTCTCACAAATTCTCCTGTTGATTTTTCTATTGCAAGAATATTTTTATCTAAAAGTGTATCTAATTTTTCAAAATTTAGTTCTTTGTAATTATCAAAATAAGATTTGTAAGTTTGTTCTTTGTAATATTCCAATTTATCACTAGTTTTGCTAAAAGCCGCCAAATTTAGTCTTGAATAATTAAATTCCAAATATATGTCAAATTTTTTTTCACTCATTTGACAAAATAATATTATTAGAAACTCTTAAATCTATAATCTTTTTATTTTTAAATTTATTGCTTGTTTTAATTAATTCTGCAAATTTTAAAGAATTTACTATATTTTTCTTCGGTAATTTAATTAAAAAGCCATCTTTTGTTTTAATGTCCCATCTATTGCTGGGAAAATAATAAAAAGATTCTATTTCTTCAAATTTAAATTCAGATTTGTCTATAATTTCCTTTAATTTAACAAAATCGATATAGTTACTTTTGCTATATACAAATGGTAATTTATTATTAGTGTCTTTAATTTGATTTATTGGAATTAATCTACCATTTGAACCAATATAAAATTTTTTGTTTTTTTTATTTGTTATTGCCAATAAGTCAGTTTTTTTTATTTTAACTTTTATTAAATTTGGATAAATTTTCTTTACGTAAAAAGAATCGATTAAATTGTTTTTTGTTAAAATATTTTGAAAATCTTTTTTATTTATAAAAAGAATATTTTCAGTTAATAAGAATTTTAAACTTTCATAAACTTTAAGATTATTTTCATCAGAAAGACCTATCACCTCAATGTTGTTTAATTTAGTAGTAATATTGCTTTTTATATTTTTGTTTTTTGTAATTTGAGTGCTTAATAAAAGAAATAATATTAAATAAAAAAATAATCTTAATTTTCTATCTATTGATTGAGGCATCATTAATGATCCATTCTACTAGGTTAATAAAACTCATGCCTGTATATGCAGCTATTTCTGGTACCAAAGAAAGATTTGTCATCCCTGGCTGAGTGTTAGTTTCTAATAAATAAAATTTTCCTTTATAAAATTTAAAATCAGATCTTGTCACACCTCTGCAACCAATCAAATTATGCGCTTTAAGCGCAATATTTAATACATTTTTTAAATCTCTCTTACTTAGATTTACTGGAATTATATGCTTAGTTTTTGCTTTTGAATTGTATTTTGCTTCATAATCGTAAAATTTTCTTTTGGGCACAAGCTCAATCGCACCCAATTTTTTTTTTCCTAAAATTGCAACTTGTATTTCTTTTCCTCCAATAAATTCCTCTATTAATATCTCTCTATATATAGATAATTTTTTTAGGTTTCGTAAAAAATTTTTTTCATTACAAATATAGACATCTACACTGGATCCCTCATTAATAGGTTTAATTACTGCTGGGAATTTTAACTTATTTTTAACTTTAAATAATATTTTTTTATTTATTACATTATCTTTGTTAAATATATATTTAATATATTCTGGCGTAGTTATACCATTTTTTAAAAAAAGTTTTTTTGAGACTTCTTTATCCATTGCAATACAGGAAGCCGGAACACCGGAATGGGTATATTTTACTTTTGTAGTTTCTAATATTGCCTGAATGTATCCGTCTTCGCCAAATCGACCATGTAAAGCGTTAAAGACAACATTTGGTTTAAAACTTTTAATTTTTTCTATTAATTTACCATTTGGTTCACAAATAATTGCTTTATATCTCTTTTTTTTAAGGGCTTTTAATACACTTTTTGCTGTAACTAAACTTATAGCTCGTTCTTTAGAAAAGCCTCCTCCTAATATTAAAATTTTTTTCATTTTTATCCAACTATCTCTATCTCAAGATCTAAATTTATACCTGTTTTTTCTCTTACACTATTTCTAACAAAATCTATTAATTTTTTCATATCTTCATAGGTTGCATTATTTTTGTTTACAAAAAAATTTGAATGTTTTTCTGAAATGGCTGCATCACCAAATGAAGTATTTGCCTGCACTGAAGATTTAATTAGTTTCCAAACTTTTTCTTTTGTTTGAGTTATTGGATTTTTAAAAGTGCTGCCTCCGGTTTTTACTCTTGCCGGTTGTGTTTTTTCTTTTTTGTTCTTTAAAATTTCCATATCTTTTTTTGCTATATCTTTATTTTTAAAGTTTCCTTTAAATGATGCGCTCAAAAATATTAAATCTCTTGGCAAATCATTTGTTCTATATTCAAATTTGATTCTAGAAGAAGGAATTGTTAAAACTTTGCCTTTTCTATCAACGGCTTGTACAGATAATAAAATATCCTTGAACTCTTCACCAAAGCAGCCTGAATTCATTCTAATTCCGCCGCCTATACTTCCAGGAATACAAGATAAAAATTCTAGACCACCTATATTATTTTCTGATGCAAACTCGGCAACTTTTTTATCTATTGATGCACTTCCAGCTATAATAGTTTTATTTGTTAGTATCGATATATTTGAAAAATCTTTTCCTAATTTAACTACAACTCCATCAAATCCTTGGTCCTTTATCAAAACATTTGAACCAGCGCCTAATATAAAAATTTTTTCTTTATTTCCAAAATTTTTTAAAAAATTGACTAAATCTTTTAAATTTTCAGGTTTAAAAAAAACTTTTGCATTTCCTCCGATATTAAACCAATTAGTTTTTTTTAAATCATAATCAAAAATTAATTTCCCCATTGGCTTGCTCTGAAAATTTTTTTAAACTATCAACTAGCATTATATTAATTTTTGTAAATTTCTNATCCAACTTGATATTGAGCCTGCNCCCATTCCAATTACAATTTTTTCTCCATAAATATTTTGTTTTACATATCTTGCTAATTGAATTTCATTTTTTACCAAAAAAACATTTACTCTAGAATTTTTTGCTATTGTTTTAGCAAAATTAAGATAATTAAAGCCTAATTTTAATTTTTCTCCTGCTGCATAAACTGGGCAAAGGATAACACAATTTGCTTCCTTAAAAGATAAACTGAATTCTTTTTTTAAATTTTTAAGCCTAGATATTCTGTGTGGTTGAAATACACAAACAACTTCTTCTTTACTATAAACTTTTTTAATTCCATTTAATAATTCTTTTATCTCAGTTGGGTGATGAGCGTAATCGTCAAAAAATATTGCCTTTTTAAATGTAAAGATTTTAGTAAATCTTCTTTGGACGCCTTTAAATTTTTTTAAAGCTTGCTTAATTATTTTTGAAGGGATCCCAATAGTCGTAGTAACTGCAACAGCTGCTGTTGCATTTCTAATATTATGAAGGCCTAAAAGAGGAACTTTGACATTGCAAATACTATAATTTTTTTTTCCTGGAAGGTTAATATTGATATCAAATTTTGAAAATTCTTTTGATTGTAAAACATTTTTTATTCTAAATTGTGAATTTTTATCTGTACCATATGTGTGAAAATTTTTAATTTTTATTTTTTTAATTATTTCTTTGTTATTTTTATCATCTAAGCAAATAAAAGATTTTCCAAAAGAAGGTGTTTTTTCAATAAATTTTATAAATAATTCTTTTAAGGCATTCATATTCTTATAATAATCCATATGTTCTTGGTCAACATTCGTTATGATTGAGTATGTGGGAGATACTTTAACAAAACTACCGTCAGATTCGTCTGACTCCAAAATACACCAATCGCCTTTTCCAAGCCTTGCAGAATTATTAAATGAATTTAATACACCTCCATTAATTATTGTGGGATCAAGTTTTGCTTTACTAAAAATTACAGATATAAGTGATGTTGTTGTTGTTTTGCCGTGAGATCCAGCAACTACAATATTTCTTTTTAGTAAAGAAACTATGTGAGCAAGCATATCTCCTCTCTTGTAAATAGGAAGATGTTTTTTTTTTGCAAATAATATTTCTGGGTTAGACTGTTTTATTGCAGATGAAATTACTAATATAGTTGAATTGCTAATATTTTTTTTACTATGTCCAATGTAAATTTTGATTTTATTTTTTTTTAATCTCTCAATATTTTTATTTGAATTTATATCACTCCCTTGAACCTTAAAACCTAAACCTTTCATAATATTNGCTAGGCCACTCATNCCTATTCCTCCTATACCAACGAAATGTATTGTTTCAGTTCTTGCTAGCTCAATTTTCATTTAAACAAGTTATTAATTTTTCATTTATATCATTCCAATTATTTTGATAACAAAAATTTTCTAAACTCTTTTTTTTTCTTAAATAATCTTCTTTATTTTGAATAATGTTAAGTAAAAGTGTCGTTAATTTGTTCTGACTAAATTCTTCTTCTTTTAATATCCAACAACATCCATATTTTTCATAATCCAAGGCATTTTCTAATTGATGATTGTCTGTAGCAAACTTATACGGAATAGCAACAAATGGCACTTTTAAAAATGCTAGCTCAGATAATGTTGAAGCGCCTGCTCTTGTTATGGCTAGGTTTGATTCATTTATATAATTAAAAATATTGTCCTCAAAATTAAACAATACATTTTCTATACCATGTTCTTTATAAAAAAATTCCAAATCTACAAAATCAGACGAACTAATTTGGTGATAAATCTTTAACCTATATTTCTTAGATATGTTAATTATAGAATTTTTTAAATTTTGATCAAAAAATCTAGCTCCTTGACTGCCTCCTACAATCAAAAGGTTTGTACAATTGTTAGTTTCTTCTTTATCAAAATTATTAAAATTATAGATTTCCTTTCTTAGTACATGATTAATAACAAATATTTTACCCTTATACTCTTTTGGAAAATTTATAATTTTATCTGAATAACAAAATAGCTTTGTACAAAATTTCACTAAAAATTTGTTAGCCCTTCCAATAACCATATTTGGTTCAAAAAGATAAATTTTAATGTTAAGAATCTTGGCTGCCAGACAAATTGGGACGGACATATAACCTCCTGTTCCAAGCAAAATATCTACTTTATTCTTTCTTAGAAAAAAAAATGATCTTATAACAGAAATAATTAAATTTATTAAAGTTATAGGTAACTTTAAAAAGTTTAAAGTTAAGCGTGGAGATTGAAAAATTTTATATTCATATTTTTTTTCATTAATGAAACTAGAACCCCGTTTATCAAGTACTAAAAAAACATCAAAATTTTCTTTCAAATGATCATAGAATGCCATAGCTGGAATTACATGACCACCCGAACCACCTGCACTTATCAAAATTTTCTTTTTCATTTAATTAATTCTTCTTTTTGTTAAATTTAAAATAATCCCTGATAAAATTGATGTACTAACAATAGAAGAGCCTCCATAGCTTATAAAAGGAAGAGTCATTCCAGTCGTTGGAAGCAATCCAATATTCACCCCTATATGAATAACTGCTTGCAACAATATAATTGACATGGAGCCCACAAGAATCAGCTTTGTTTGATTGTTATCTTCGGCGTATAATTTCTTAAATACTTGGTAAACAAAAAACAAAAAAATAATCATCAAAATAATTATAAATAATACTCCAAACTCTTCAGAAATTACTGAAACTATATAATCAGTATGAGCTTCTGGAACACGATTTTTTAATGTCCCTTCTCCAATTCCCTTTCCAAAAAAACCTCCACTAATAATTGCCTCTGAAGCTTTTTCTGATTGATAATTATTTCCTGAAGTAGGATCAAAAAAAGATTGTAACCTAGTAAAAATATATCCATATTTATTTGGAAAAAGATATACTGATCCTAACAACAAAAAACAAAGTAAAACAAAAAATACAAAAAAGATTATTAAATTTATTCCAGAAACAAAAATTAAACTTAACCATGTAAGAAAGGTTAGTAAGGCTTGGCCAACATCTGGTTGGGCTATTAATAACAAAATAACTGGGGTTAATATTAAAAAACTTAAAAAAAACTTGTAATAAATATTTTTATTATTTTCATAACTTAAAACTGAAGCAAGAATAACAATTAAAAAAGGCTTTAAAAGTTCTATTGGCTGGAACCTTGGCAGCAAAGGAAGATCCATCCATCTTCTTGATCCTTTTATCTCCACTCCCAAAAAAGGGACTAGAATTAAAAAAAATAAAAACAATATAAATAATAATCTAGAAACTTTAATTAAATCATCATGTT
>JGI26061J44794_1001353_pt1 | contig 10017 bp, 6 predicted proteins | sample MarorgKNORR_S2LV_5_FD_44794 | JGI IMG/M metagenome (IMG submission 44794) | reverse complement strand
ATGGTGGCCATGCTGCGGCGACGGCGACGTGCGGCGTTGCGCTGGCCAAGGCCGGTGAGGGAGAGTCCGTCCGCTTGGCCAAGCGCGCCCGCCTTGGCCAAGCGCGTCAACCGCGCCGACGCAAACGCCAGCCCGGCCAAGAGCAGCATCGCGCCGGCCGCGTAAAACGAACTGGGCGTCAGTTCGGTGCCGCCGGCCAGCGCGCCAGCCACCACTGCGGCGGCGCCCAACGCCAGCAAACTGCCGATGACCGTGGCGCGCTTGGCTGACTTGTGCGTGTGGGTGTTTTCCGCCGACTCACCGGAGAGGAGTTCGCGGGCAGTTTGCGTGTTCAACTTGCGAAGCGACCACCAAATTGTCCCGACCGCGATGACGAACGCGCTCAGCAAGCCGATGGCCCACGCCGTGCCGGAGCCGTGGTACGTCAGCGCGGCGGAGGCGACGGCGTCTTTCCAGTTGGTCGCCAAGCCGTTGAGCATCGCCCGGGCGTAAGCCGCGCCAGCGATCCCGCCGATGGCGCAACCGGCCAGCGCGATGAGGCCGCCCTCGAGCAGCAGCATGCGGCGGACGCGTTTGGCCGGGATGCCGAGCGCGAGCAGCGTGCCGGTTTCGCGCGTTCGTTTTTCCATCGTGAACTGGAACAGCAGCGAGATGAGCATCACCGCCGAGGCGATGAGAAAAAAACTGAAGCCCATGAACAGTCCGCCGAAGTCCATCGAGTTGCTGACCGACTCGTCGGCTTGGGCGCGGATGTCCCGGAAAGTCAGGCCGGTGTCGGCGGGAGTGAGTTCGGCGAGCAGCGCTCGGCCAAGCGCGGCCTTGTCGGTGGCGGCGAAGCGCACGGCGGTCAAATCGCCGAAACGGTTGCTCCAGATTTCCTGCCCGTCGGCGAGGCTGATGAACGCCTTGGGCGTGCCTTTGTATTCGTCCCAGTAGTCTTCGTCCTTGTCGCGGATGGCGTCGAGATCCATCGGGAAACCGGTGTCCCAGTCGGAGCAGTTTTCCGAGTCGGTCATGCCGGGGAACTGCGGCATCAGCGTCCGGTCGGCGCGCGGGTCGTCCATCGCGATGACGCCGCCAACAGTGAACTTGGCCGTGCGCTCCTCGAGTTGGCGCATGGTGCCGACGGTGTAATAGGCCAGCTCGACTTCGTCGCCAACCTTGGTTTGCAAGTCGTCGGCCGTCCATTGGTTGAGCCAGATTTTGCCCGGCGCAAAACCGTCCAGCGCGGCGACCATCGAGTACGGCGTGGCCTTGTCGCCGAGCTGGATTTTGTTCACGAAATAAGTCAGCACCGGCTTGGCTTCGGGATCGACGGCGCGGGCGGCCTTGGCCAGCGGCGACTCGAGAAAAATGCGCGGCGTGCGCAACTCGATGCCGTTGCCGTTCGGCAACTCGATCAACTGCGCCTGCGCGTCGGCGAGTTGCCAATGTTTCGCCAAGGCGGTTTGCGCGTCGTCGGTGGTCGCGTCGGCGACGAGCATGAGATTGGCCATGCCCGGCTTGTCGATTTCTGACTGCAATTGGCCAAGCGACACGAAGGCGGTGTGCGGCGGGATCTGCGAGGCTTGCAGGCTGAATCGGCCAAACTGCCGGTCGGTGACGACGGCGTGGACGTTGAGCTGGGCCATCGTCGCGGTGGCATCCTCGATCGGGGCCATCGGTGCGTCGCGGGAAAGCTGCGAAGGGTTGTGCACGCGCAGGTTGATGACGCCGCCTTTTGCAACGCCAAGTTGCCGGGCCAATCGCTCGTTGAGAACGACGGCGTCGTCGGGGATGTCGGCGAAGCCGGGCGGCTCAAGCGCGAGTTTCCAAAACCCAGCGTCAACGCCCATGACGACGACGTTGTTGGCGCGCGCCTCGCCGGAAGGGCGCTTGGCCAAGCCGGGGAGTTGCAGCGTCGCCGCTGTCGCGGTGTGCAACTCGTCGGCGAGGCGCTTGGCCAAGGCGGCGCGGAACAGGCGGTCGCCGGATGGGAGCGCGAGTTGCGCCTTGCCAAGGCGGGCGGCGGCCATGTCGCGCAGGCTGCCGCGCACTGACTCGCCGACAAGCATCGCGCCGACCAACACCATCGCGCCGACCGCGACGCCGAGCAGCGTGCCGAAGTGGCTCCGGGCGTAAAACCGGAACGAGCTCAGGACAAGGGACCAAGTCGTCATGCCGTCGGTGTGTTGTTAATCCGGCGATTTAAGGGTGTGCAGCCTCTCATTTTAATTATATGCGCTCTCCCTCTCCCCAGCCCTCTCCCGCTGGGAGAGGGAGCCAAGGGGAGCACACGCGTCTCGCGTGTGGATTCCGGCGCCTCGCCGGAATCATCAAAGCCGCAACCCACAAATCGAGCCTTGGGCGGGGGCGCGTGCGCTCCCCTTGATTCCTTCTCCCTCAGGGAGAAGGTGGCCGGAGGCCGGATGAGGGTGAACCACCGAATGTTTATTCTAAAGGCCACTGTTTCAAACGGTCTTACTGGTCGGCGAACTGGCCGTCGAGCAGTTGTCGGGTGGCGCCCATCTTGGCGGCGAGTTCGGCGGAGTGAGTGACGACGATCAGCGTCACTTGGTCGTCGCGGTTCAGTTCCACCAACAGGTCGCCCAGTGACTCGGCGGTGGAGTGGTCGAGCGCGCCGGTCGGTTCGTCGGCGAGGATGAGGCTGGGCCGGTTGATCAGCGCACGCACGACGGCGACACGCTGGCATTCGCCGCCGGAAAGCTGCGCGGGGCGGTGGGTGAGACGATGTCCAAGGCCGACGCGCTCGAGGAGTTGCTTGGCGCGTTCGGCGGCATCGGCGGGAGCGCGGCCGGTGGCGGCGAGCGTGGGGACGAGGACATTTTCCAGCACGGAACATTGAGGCAGCAAATGGTGCGACTGAAAAACAAAGCCGATCTTTTGGTTGCGAATGGTGGCGAGTTCCGGCTCGGGAAGATGCGCGAGTTCCTCGCCGTCCAGTTGGATGCTGCCGCGGGTGGGGGAGTCGAGCGAGCCGAGGATGTTGAGCAGCGTGCTTTTGCCGGAGCCGGACGGGCCGACGATCGCGACGGATTCGCCGCGCCGGACGGTGAGCGAAATGCCGCGCAGCACCGGCACCGGTTCACGATCCGCGCTTTCGTACTGTTTGTGCACGTCCTCCAGCTTGAGAACGATCGAGTCATCTGCCGCCATGCCCCGAACGCTACGGCACCGGCGAGCGCAGAGGAAGTTGGAAAACGCGGCAGCACTCGTGGAGTGCGCTGCTGTGCAGCGCTTTTCTGAGCATGCCAAAGCGGCGCACAGCGCCGCACTCCACGACGCTGTCGCGGAATTTTAGCGCCTCTAAGTTTGTCGGTGACGCTTGGCCGAGCGGTTATTGGTCGCCGTCGGCCTTTTTTTCGGATTGCTCCTTGGCCTTCTCGATCTCGGCGGGGAGGTCTTCCTTTTTGATGACCTCGATCTTGGCGCCCTTTTTCATCTCCGCAGCGGAGGGCACCTTGATGATGTCGCTGGTGACGACTTTGTTCGGGTCGGCCGGCTTGGGCGGTTTCACCACGATTGGCGCGGGGGCGGGCGTTGGGGCCGGAGTCGGCGTGAGAGTTGGCAGGGCAGGGAGGATGGGTGTCGGCGCTGCTGTGCCCGTGGCTGCCTCCTCTTTTTTCTCCTCCATCATCTCGGCGCGGGTCTTGTAGATGGCGTCGAAGGTGTAGCTGGAAACCTTGAACGTCCACCCGGCCAGTTTTTCAAGCTTGGCCAAGCTCTCGGTGAATGTCTTGTCGCGGTCTTCCTTCAGCGTGGCTTGATTGTCCTTGTGCGTTTTTTCGCGGTCGGCGATGAGCTTGGCCAAGGTGTCGGCGTGCTCCTTGTCGAGGCGTTCCGCGTCTTCGGGTTTTTCGTCCTTGGCTGGTTCTCGCGGCTTGGTTTCGTCCGGTTGCGGTTCGCGGTTCGCGGTTTCATCCGCTTGGCCAAGGCGCGTGCCGCTGGCGTTGAGACTCATGTAGTGGTCGTCGCCCTGCTTGGCCATCTTCACAATATAGTTGTAGCCCTCGAACGTGTCGATGGTCGCGGTGACGGCTTTGTCCATGCCGATGTCTTCCGGCTTGGCTGACTTGCTGGCGATGTCGTCGAAGCTTGGGTAACCGAGCACGCGTCCGGCGGTGTTGCCCTTGGAGGAGTCGAGTTTTTCCTCCGGCTTGGCGTCGGTGAAGGCCATGTCGTCGCCTTCATTGATGCGGGTCAGCGTCCATGAGTCTGCTTCGTTGGGCTGGGTGATGGCGATCGTCTTGATTTTTTCGACCTTGAAAAAGTCGTCTTTGGCCAGCCAGTTGGCGGGGTCGGCGCTGACGTCGTTGAGTGCGCTGGAGTAGTCGATGGCGACGACGGTCACCTTGCCGTTGGCCAGGACGTAGCGATGATTGTCGGACGACCCGAACGGCGAGCCGGCATTTGCGCCGGAGCTGGCGCTGCCTTTTTTGCCGAGCAACAGGCTCTTGAGCACCTGACCCTGCGCGTCCTTGAACTCGACGCGCGTGCCGGTGTTTTCGTCGTTGTCGGCGGGGTCGAGCAACTCGAACCGGCCGTGCTGTTTTTTGCTGGCGCGGATTTGCCGCAACGACTTGAGGCTGACGGCGCTGGTGACGAGTTTTTGAATGTCGTCGAACTTGGCCGCGAAGCCGTCCCGCTCGGTGACGGTCCATTTTTCGTCTTTTTGGGCCAACGTAAGAGTGGCGTCGTTGTCCGTGATGGCGATCGTGGCGATCTTTGACGGGTCGAGGTCGGTGACGACTGTCTTGCCGACGCCGATTTTTGCCTGACTGCCCTGATCGTGGGTCGAGGTGAAGTAGGCGATGCCGCCCAGGACTCCCAGAACGATCACGGCGATGAGAAGTTGTTTTCCTTTCATGGGTGTTAAACTGCTGCAGTTTTCTTGCGTTTGCGGATGAAAAAGCCGATGCCGAAGAGGATGACCAACGCCGGCATCAGCCCGATGTTGGCCAGCTTGATCTTCAGTTGAATCAAGTCGATCTCGGCGCGGAGTTCCTTCCTGATTTCGCGGATTTGTTTCCGCTTTTCAAGCTCCTTGGCCTGGATGGCCTTGAGGGCCTCGGGGTCAATCCGGAGTGTGAACTGGTTGTTGCCTTCGCCGGTGCTTTCCAGCTTGGTTTTTTCCTGAAGGATCGCCTGCTGCTCTTCTTCAAGTTTTTTGAGTCTCCCCTCGAATTTAGTCTGCGCCTTCTTTTCAAGATTCACGATCGTGGTGAACGGACGGTTTTGGTTTCGACTGCGGATGTTGATCAGCGTGTCGTCGCCAAAGTGATCGACGAGATTTTGCACGAACGTGATGTTCTCGCTGATGAGGTAGCGTTGTTGCAGGATGAAATGTTCATCGACGAGAATGTCTGTATCGCCGATCAGGCAGACATAGTTGTCTTCCTTGGACTCGGTGAGGTGCGCGGCAGAGTCGGGCTTGGTCGCGCCGGGTTTCGATGAGCCGGCATCCTCGGCAGCCGGTTTGCCGCTGGGAAAGGCGGTCGTGAATTTGCCGCCAAGTTTCAGGGCCAAGACGTGTTTTTTTATGCCGACAGGTTTGCCGTCCTCGGTGCCGGTCAGGAACGAGTCCATGATTTTGTCGCCGTTAAACTGCGAAGACATGCCGTCGACCAGCTTGGCCTGATCGGAGCTAGTGATCAACTCGGTGACCTTCAGGCCGGTGGCCACGTTGCTGGTATCGAAACTGCCCGCGTACGGGAGTCGAATCGTGCCGAGATCGCGGGTGACGACTTCATCCGGGTTCAGCGCATTGCGATTCAAAGCGAGGTAGGCCGGCTGCATGCGTCCCTGGGCGATCGGGTCGCGTGGGTTGAGACGGTAATTGAAATCGGCGACGACTTGGGTGTTGTCAAACGGAACGCCCCACTTGGTGAACAGGCGGTTCAGGTTGGAGCCGCCGCCCAGCCCCGGGATGCGCATCTGCGGGTTTTGCCGGCCGGAATCGTCGCGCTGAGCGAGAGGATCGACAAAGGCGATCAACTTGCCGCCGCGCAGGACGAACTGGTCGATGGCGTACTCGGTGGACTCGGAGACATTTTTCGGGTGGATGAGCAGCAGGACATTCACCGTCGCGGGGATTTCCGTGGCGGTCGGGTCGATGCGTTCGACAGTGAAGTCGCGCTGCAACTGTTGGAGGAAATACCACGGTGGCTGTTGCTGGCCTCGGTTGAACATGGCCATCGGGTTGGACGGATCCGGGCCACCCCAGACGTTGAGGCTGCTCATCACGCCGACGATTTGCCTTTCCTCCTTCAACTTGAGGACGTTTTTAATGGCACGGGAAATGTCGTACTCGAGGTTGGTCGCGCGGGACGGGTCGAGCACCGGGATGACCTCCGTGATGTCGAGATAGCTGACCGCCATGCCGATGTAAAAGGCGTTGTTCAGCAGCCGGATGCCGTCGTTCACGGCCAACTCCTCCGCATCGGTGTCGCGGCGCGGATTGACCTTTGTCAATTCAAGGTTGCCGCCGGCGTATGCCTTGTATTGGTCGAGCAAATCCGACACGCGAGTGCCGTGCTCGTTCACGACGACCGGCACGCCTTTCTCGCCCCGCGTGAGGTAAAAGCGGATCTCGAGCGGGCTGGATTCGTCGTCGCCCTCGCGCTCCTTGGCCAAGCCGTCGAGCAGTTCTTTCGAGCCCTTGGACAGGGTGAACAGGTTGCCATCCGTCAGGTCGGCTTTCATCTTGAACTGGGCGGAAATGATGTTGAAGGCGATCACGCACAGCAGAACCAGCAGCGCCCCGCCGACAGAGTTCAGGAAAATGGCAAACTTGGTTTCTTTTTTCATGGCTAAATTTTCAGGGTTGATTGCTTACGCGCGGAGTCCGCGGATGATGACGCTCGTGGCGAACAGAGGGAAGCCGATCACCGACAAAAAGTAGATCACCGCGCGGCTGTCGATCTGGCCGTTGTTGAACTGCTCGATGCCGGGCATCACGCTGAAGGCGGCGACGAACTCGACCACCGAGCGCGGCGCCAGCGTCTCGACGACATCCGTCACCGGTGGCCAGCCGCACAGCACGAGGAACAGGCATATCACCACCGAGAGAATGAAGCTGATGACTTGGTTGCGGGTGAACGCCGAGGTCATGCTGGTGATCGAAAGATACGCGCCGGCGAGGAAGAAGCTGCCGATGTAACTGGCAAGGATGACGCTGTTGTCGGGGTCGCCGAGATAGTTCACGGTGATCCAAATCGGGAATGTCATCACCAGCGCCAAGGTGAGGAAAATCCACGAGGCGAGGAACTTGCCGATGATGCAGTGCCACAGTGAAATGGGCAGGGTCAGCAGCAATTCCATCGTGCCCTGCCGGCGTTCCTCCGACCAAAGCCTCATGCCGACCGCCGGCACGAGGAACAGATAAATCCACGGGTGCCACATGAAAAAGGGCTGCAGTGTCGCTTGGTTTCGATCCATGAATTGACCGATCAGGAAAGTGAACGCGGCGGTCATCAACAGGAAAATCACCAGAAACACGTAGGCGACCGGCGAGTTGAAGTAACCAGCCAGTTCCCGTTTTGTGATGGTCCAAATACTTTTCATTGTACGTTAAATTATTGGGATTTTGTGTCGGACAGGGTGATGTTGCGGAAGACGTCATCAAGGCGTCCCTCCTCTTTTTTGATTTCGTTGACCTTCCAGTTGTTCTGCGCGGCGACGGCGAAGATCGCTTGGCCAAGCTCTCCGTCAGTGCCGGTTTTTTTGGGAAAGACGCGGGCGACGACGGTCGGTGCTTTGTCGATTATGATGGTGACCTTGGCCGCCTGGATGACGGAGCCAAGCTTGCCGCGCACCGTGGCGGCCTCGGTGCCGCTGATGGAGACGACGTACGAGTCGGCCAACTCGGACTTGGCCTTGAGTTCCTGCGGCGTGCCGTTGGCGACGATTCTGCCTTGGTCGATGATGATCGCCCGCGTGCAGGTGGCCTCGACCTCCTCGAGAATGTGGGTGGAGAAAATGATCGCTTTGGTCTGGCCCATGCGGCGGATGAGCGAGCGCACCTCGTGCTTTTGGTTGGGGTCGAGTCCGTCGGTCGGCTCGTCCATGACGAGGATGTCCGGGTCATGAATGATCGCTTGGGCGAAGCCGGTGCGATGCCGGAATCCCTTCGAGAGCGTATCGACGCTTTGATGGCGAACCGACTTGAGGAAGCACATGTCGATGGCGCGATCGATCGCCTTGGCCTTGTCCGCGCCGTTGATGCCGCGCACCTCGGCGCAAAAACCAAGGAAGCCCTCGACGGTCATGTCGGTGTAGAGCGGCGCACTCTCCGGCAGGTAGCCCATCAGGCGCTTGGCCTCGATCGGTTTTTCCGTCACGTCGTTGCCGCCGACCCGCACCACACCCGCCGTCGGGGGGATGTAGCCGGTGATCATCCGCATGGTGGTTGATTTGCCGGCGCCGTTCGGCCCAAGAAAGCCCAGGACCTCTCCCCGTTTCACGGAGAACGAGATATCGTTCACGGCGTTCTTCGGCCCGAAAGCCTTGCTCAGGTTCTCGACTTTTATCATTTCAATTTGATTGAGTGCGGGAACGCTTGGCCAAGCGCTTGGCCAGACTGGCAAGCAGATCAAACGTCCCGCGAAGTTCCCTGTTCCCTCAAAAAAGAGCCGGAAAGTGTACCCCACCTGTCAAGGGGTTTCGCCCGTTCGACGCCAAAAACCGGTAATTGTTCAAAATATCCAATTTTGCTCCAATTCCACTAATTCCCGAGCAAGCGTTCATGCTCGAGAATGACGAAACGATCCGTCATGCAGGCAAGATGATCGCAGATGGCGCGCTGCAACCCGTGCCCGGGAATCAGCGCCTGCACAAATTCGCCCATCGCCTCCGGGTGTTTCTCAAGATAACGGAATAACTCACCCAGCAGCTTTGCCGCCCGCGTATGCGGCTCGTGGACGACGTCGTTGTAGTACAGGTTCTCGTAAAGATAAGCGCGGAGTTTCAGGTTGGCCTCGCGCCGGTTCGCGCTGTAGGCGACGAGCGGCTTGGCTTGGGCGCGAACCTCGTCGGCCGATGCCACTTCGGCTTTGGCGATGTTGGCCTCGGTCGTGTGGACGACGTCGTGCACTTGGTCGTCGATCAGGCAGCGGATGATGAAATAGTGTCGGCACTCGTCCGCTAGGTCGCCGTGCTCCGAGCGCATGCGCCCGGAGGCGTCCCGCCAAAAGTCGAGGTCACGCTCCAGTTGCGCCTCGGTGAGCAGGCCGGAGTCGAGCCCGTCGTCGAGGTCGTGGCTGTAGTAGGTGATCTCGTCGGCGAGGTTGGCCACCTGCGCCTCGAGCGACGGGTGGTGAAACTCGGTTGCCGCTTGGCCAAGCGGCGGCTCGGGGGCGGTGTCGTGCTTGGCCAAGCCCTCGAGCGTTTCCCATGTGAGGTTCAAGCCGGGGAAGGCGGGATACTTGTGCTCGAGCAACTCGACCACGCGCCGGCTCTGCTTGTTGTGCTCGAAGCCGCCGTGGTCGCGCATCAGGTCGTCGAGCGCCTGTTCGCCGGAGTGGCCGAACGGCGAGTGGCCAAGGTCGTGGGCAAGCGCGATCGCCTCGGTGAGATCCTCGTTGAGCCGCAATGCGCGGGCGATGTTCCGGGCGATGGCGGCGACCTCCATCGTGTGTGTCAGCCGTGTGCGCAGGTGGTCGCCGCTGCCGCTCAAGAAAACTTGAGTCTTGCAGTCGAGCCGCCGAAAGGCGCGAGAATGGATGATCCGGTCGCGGTCGCGCTGATACTGCGTGCGCCATTCCGGCGGCGGCTCGTGGACGTTTCGGCCCCGTGAACCGGCGCTTAATTGAGCATAATGGGCCAGTGTATCGCGCTCGCGGGACTCGAGTTCTTCGCAGTTGCAGGGCATCCTTTATCGGGCCACATCGGAAGCGCTCTCCGCATTGATGGAGCCGAGCACCTCGTCGGCCGAAGCACCGCGCAATTCGTAAGCCCGCAGGATTATTTCCTCGACGATATTGTTCGGACAGGAGGCGCCGGCGGTGACGCCGAAGGTCA
>JGI26061J44794_1001348_pt1 | contig 10037 bp, 6 predicted proteins | sample MarorgKNORR_S2LV_5_FD_44794 | JGI IMG/M metagenome (IMG submission 44794) | reverse complement strand
TAACGGGAGATTCAAGTAATATTTTTCCTTCTAATTCTCTCAAGCCAGTCACCCACCTTAAGGTAACCTTGTACCCTGATGGCGGTATAGCCAGGCTTAGAGCATATGGTAGTGTTTGGTCTGACGATAATAGATATAAAGTTAAGGGTACCAATGTAATTGCTAAGGAAAGTGGAGCAAAAGCGGTTTTTGCAAATGATGAACATTTTGGCTGTTTAAGTAATATTCTTGAAAAACATGAACCAATCAATATGGCAGATGGTTGGGAGACAAGGCGACGACGTGAGCCTGGAAATGACTGGGGAATTGTTGCGCTTGCAAAACCAGCAACAGTAGATGAGATTGTGATTGATACAAAATTTTTTAAAGGCAACTATCCAGACACGTTTTCTATTTGTACAACCTGCAGTGATGAGTCTGATGCGAAAGCATTAATAGAGCAAAGCAATTCCTGGGACCAACTGATTGGCAGAAAAAAACTGGAAATGAATCAAATACATGTCTTTAAGAAGAGTGAATTATTACACCAAGATCCTATCACTCATATCCGCATTGACATTTTTCCTGATGGAGGAATTGCCCGATTAAAACTTATTGGAAACTTTATCAATCATGAATAATTTAATCCTTACTCCAGAAGCCCTGACGGCTGAAAACTTTAGCCAGTTTGGTCAAGTGATCAGCTGTGAACAGAAAGATTACCTGACCATTAATAACGGCTATGCAAAAAAATATCCTGACCTAGCGACAATAGACACTCAGGAAAATGGTGGAACAACCGCAGTGCATATTTTTGTAGCCAAAAAGAGACAATTTCCCTTGCAAATTAAGATGCTAGAGAAGCACCCTTTTTTCAGTCAAACCTTTATTCCTAAAGATAATCAACCCTTTTTGGTAGTCGTTGCACCACCCTCTGATGAGCCAAATATTGAAGATATCAGGTCCTTTATTAGTAACGGTGAGCAGGGCGTAAACTATTCACGGGGGGTTTGGCATTTCCCTCTAATTAGTGTCAAAGATGATGTTCAATTTATAGTTATTGATAGAAAGNATGATATCGATTCTGATGACNTAGAGCAATGTATCGTGCATCCCATAGAAGATTCTAACATTACATTAGAGTTCAGCTTATGATGAAAATATATCTATTTGAATGGATAAGCTTGTCGTTGAAGTTGTTCCACATTGTCGTGGGTATTGCGTGGATTGGAGCTTCTTTTTATTTTAATTGGCTAGAAAATAAGCTTAATCGAGTCGGCAACAAAGATGAAATTGATGGTCATCTATGGGCAATCCATGGTGGTGGCTTCTATTACCTAGAAAAATACAAAAAATATCCAGAAAATTTACCAGAACCATTGCATTGGTTTAAGTGGGAAGCTTATTTCACTTGGATATCTGGAATATTGCTATTGTCACTCATTTATTACTTCAATGCTAGTACCCATTTGTTGAGTTCTGATAGCTCTATACTGCCTGCTTATGGAGTTGCTTTGAGTCTATTGGGGTTGCTGGTCATCTGGCTTGTATATGACCTCTTGTGTAAATCGAAATTAGTGGATAAACCGACTATTTTTATAGGGATTTTGTTTCTAATTATCACGCTGAGCGCTTATTTGTACAGCTATATCTTTATTCCTAGAGCAGTCTATATGCAGATTGGTTCTATGATTGGAACCATCATGGTGGCAAATGTTTTTTTCGTAATTATTCCTGTACAAAAAAAATTGGTGGCCGCCTGCATAGATAAAACCCAGGTCAGTAGAGAGTTAGGATTGAAGGGCTATATCCGCTCTCGACATAACAACTACTTCACGCTCCCTGTAGTGTTTACGATGATAAGCTTTCACTACCCTGGGGTGTATAGTGGTTCTTATGGTTGGCTAGTGTTGATAGCCATTATGGGTATTTTGGTGTTGATACGTCACTATTTCAATTTAAGGGGAGTAGGGCAGGCAACAAATAGTTTGATTGGTCTAATAATATTAGCAATAATAGTGCTGTTTTTTGCCCTTTCACCAAGTCAAAATAAGTCAGAAATTCAGGAAATAGTGAGTATTAGTGAAGTAAAAAGTATCATTGATAGGCGCTGTACTAGTTGTCACTCTGACAGTCCTACTGACGATGTTTTNGTCGTCGCCCCTAACGGCTTTATGTTGAATACTGAAGAACAGATTATTGCCAGNAAGNATCTAATTTATCAACGCACAGTGGCAACTAATTCTATGCCGTTTAATAACAAAACNAATATGACTGAAACTGAAAGAGAGAAATTAAAGGTTTGGTTTGAGGGTGAGTAATGACTGACTATAACCTATACCGTGGCTCAATCTTTCACTGCATTGAAAATGATAGTAATGTTGAGCCTGTTTACTTCCCAGATGGCTTAATGGTTGTTAGTGGAGGAAGAATTGTTGAAGTCGGNGAATACTCTGAGCTCTCTGTTAGGTTTAGATCTGGAGATCCTATAGTTCACTTCAAAGATAGNTTGATTATGCCTGGATTCATTGATTCTCACATCCATTACCCACAATACAAAGTGATCAGTTCATATGGCACAAGCTTGTTGGAATGGTTAAACAAGTACACATTTGTTGAGGAACAGAAGTTTTCTGATGTTGACTATGCGACCAGGGTTGCTGAATTGTTTCTTGATGAGCTGCTAAAAAACGGAACTACAACAGCAATGACATTTTGTACTTCACATAAGCAATCCGTCGACGCCTTCTATAGTGCCGCAGAAAAAAGAAATCTGCGCATGATAGCTGGCAAAGTGATGATGGACAGGAACGCCCCGGATGAATTATGTGATGATATTGAGAGTAGCTATGCCGATTCAAAGTTGCTCATTGAAAAGTGGCATAACAAGGGTCGTTTGAGCTATGCAGTGACACCGAGGTTTGCCCCCACATCAACCGAAGGTCAATTAATTCAGGCTGCTAAACTTTTAAAAGAGTACCCCAATACAAAGAGCGCCAAAGGGGTGCTTTTACAAACTCATCTCAATGAGAATAGTGATGAAATAGCTTGGGTTAAAGCGCTCTATCCTCAATCTAAGAATTATTTTGATGTATACGATAATCTCGGACTGTCAGGAACGAATTCAGTATTTGGCCACTGCATTCATAACTCAACTGATGAATATAAACGCATGGCAGAAACCAATTCCAAGGTTGCACTTTGCCCGACTTCAAATCTGTTTCTGGGGAGTGGTTTGTTTGCTTTGGATAAACTAGAGCAACACGGCATAAATGTAGCTCTAGCCTCAGATGTCGGTGGTGGCGATAGTTTTTCGATGTTTGATGTTATGAATCAAGCCTATAAAATATGTAGACTGAATGATTACAACCTAGACCCGGTCAAGGCATTTTATTTGACCACTTTAGCCGCTGCAAAGGTATTAAACATGAGTGACTGTTTGGGCAATTTTGAATCAAACAAGGAAGCTGACTTTATTGTGCTTGACTTAAATGCCACAGAACTATTAACTCAGAGACTGAAAANAGCTAGCAATATTAATGACTTATTGTTTTGTTTGATGACGCTTGGNGATGATAGACTTGTGAGCAAGGTGTATATTTTAGGTCAATGCGCCTATCAAAAATAAAATGAAAAAGGAACAAACATGGCAAAACTAACGACACATATATTAGACACAAGTACAGGCACACCTGCTAATGGTGTAAAGATTAATTTATATCGAAAAGAAGACCAAAACTCAGTGCTCATTAAAACAGCGCAAACAAATTCTGATGGTCGATGTGATGAGGCTCTATTATCTGGTAAGGACTTTATAGTGGGTTGTTACGAGCTTGAGTTCGTAGTCGACCAATATTTCAAAGCTAATAGGGTTGATTGTCCTTTTTTAAGGGATGTGGTTGTTCGTTTCTATATCACTGAGGGAAATGAAAACTATCACGTACCTTTATTAATCTCTCCTTTTAGTTATTCCACATACAGAGGCAGTTAGTGCANTTTTTATTAAACCAAAACACAACACCAACAGAACTGGGTGTAATAAATCCAAATACCACTGTATTGCAATGGCTGCGTAATAACAATCTTGTTGGAAGTAAAGAAGGCTGTGCTTCTGGAGACTGTGGAGCTTGTACGTCGGTAATTTGTGAACTGGTTGTTCAAAACAAGAAGCAAGTAATTGAATATAAAAGCATCAATACCTGTATAGCACTAGCGTACAGCTTAGTAGGTAAACACTTGGTCACTATTGAAGGCCTAATAGAGGGAAAAGTTCTTCACCCCGTGCAACAGGCGATGGTAGATGAAAGTGGTTCTCAGTGTGGCTTTTGTACACCTGGATTTGTGATGTCTTTGTTTGCCTTATACCACAACGAGACAAAAGTAAACCTAACTAAAATCAATGACGCTTTATCTGGTAATTTATGCAGATGNACGGGNTATAAACCAATCATTGCTGCCGCGTTTTCAGCATTCAACGAAAAACCTAAAAAACCTTCGGACTATTACACTCAAAATCGGAGCAAAATCAAACAAGCGCTCATTCGGTTAAATGACCATCAAAAAGCCAGTTCAAGTTACACAAATAATGGCAACACTGTTCGTTATGATGCGCCAACAAGTTTGCAGGAGTTAGATCAAGTTTTAAACAAAAATCCTGCAGCAAAAATAATAGCAGCTGGGACTGACTTGAGTCTTGAAATTACGCAATCATTAAAAGAGTTTAGTCACATCGTTAATGTCACTTCTGTAAAGGAATTACAAGCAATCAGGGACGGTCATTCGGAATTGGAGATTGGCTCTGCAGTTACTTACCAAGACGCATCTGCAAGTCTGTTTAATTACTGGCCAGGGTTGGAAGCGTTTTTGCATCGCTTTGCTTCACTCCCAATCAAAAATTGGGCAACGATTGGTGGCAACATTGCCAACGCCTCACCCATCGGAGACATGCCGCCGGTATTGATTGCACTGGAGGCAGAATTAAAGCTCAGAAAAAATTCAAATGTTCGTTTAGTGAAATTGGAGGATTTTTTTGTTAGTTACAAAAAAACCATACTCAAAAAAGGAGAATTTATTGAAAGTATCGTTATCCCTAAACCTACCAGCAAAGAACAATTAATCACCCACAAAATATCAAAAAGATATGAAGACGACATTTCTGCCGTCTGTATGGCTATCAAGATTACTTTAAGTGGAGATCAACCAAGTTCAGTTAGGATTGCGCTCGGTGGTATGTCAGAGATACCCCAAAGAGCACATCAACTTGAGAAAGCATTAATACAACATTGGAATCAAGAAAATCTAACTCAGCATGTTTATAAGGCATTAAAGAAAGAATTTTCTCCATTCAATGATGTTCGAGCTTCTGCTGAGTACCGTTTAAAAGTGTCTGCCAATCTGATTAAAAAATCAATCCTAATGATGAAAGGAGAGAATGTTGCAGACCTAGCAGAGATGACTCAAACGAGTTCTTATTTGGAGGTCAAGACTATCATCGCTAAAACCAGCAAAAATTTATCTGAGAGTGCAAGCGAAATTATAGGCCGTCCTATAGTTCACGATAGCGCACATATGCATGTCCAAGGTAATGCAACCTATATTGATGACATGCCTGTGCCAGAAGAAACTCTCCATGCGGCCTTTGCTTTGAGCGATGTCGCTCATGGCAAGATAAATCATATAGACATAAAAAAAGCCAAACAAGCACCAGGCGTGCACAGTGTTATAGTTGCGCAAGACATTGAGCGTTTAAATATTGGTCCAATAAGGCACGACGAACCTTTGCTAGCGAAAGATGAGGTTGTTTTTTATGGTCAAGCAATAGCGGCAGTGCTTGCAGATAGCCATGAAAATGCCCGAAAAGCTGCCTCACTAATTGAAGCGAATGTCACTCAACTCGAGGCAACCGTAACTATCGAACAGGCGATGTCTAAGAAAAGCTTCCTCGATCAACCTCTTGAAATAATTACCGGTGATACTGAGAGTGCTATAAATGCGGCAAAAAATCACTTATCAGGCAGTCTAACGATTGGTGGCCAGGAGCATTATTACTTGGAAGGTCAGGTCGCTCTAGCTATTCCAACTGAAGACAACGAAATGGTTGTTTATTCTTCGACTCAAAATCCAACCGAAGTCCAACATTTAGTGGCACATGTACTAAATGTCCCCCACAATGCTATAGAGGTTATTACTCGAAGGATGGGTGGAGGTTTCGGTGGCAAAGAAACAGATTCGTCTCAATTGGCTTGTATTTGTGCCATATTTGCACGACAAACCCTACTACCAGTTAAGGCTAGATTATCAAGAAGAGATGACATTCTTATGACTGGAAAACGTCACGATTTTGTAGCCAACTATGAGGTTGGTTACAATGACAAAGGTCAGATTGAAGGAGTCAAGATTGATNTCGCAGCTCGTTGTGGTTATTCACTTGATTTATCAAAAGCCATCCTTTCTCGCGCTTTGTTTCATGCAGACAACGCCTATTACTTGCCAAATGCAACATTTCGTGGATTTTTATGTAAAACTAACACTGCTTCAAATACAGCATTTAGAGGGTTTGGTGGTCCTCAAGGTATGCTGTCAATTGAAAATATTATTGAAGAGATTGCTAACAATTTAGGTATGGATTCTTTAGAAGTAAGACAGGTTAACTTTTATCAACAAAAAACAAATAACGTGACGCCATATGCACAAGTTATTGAAGACAATATCATCAATGAGTTAACTAGTGAGTTGGTTGACGAAACTGGCTATCATAAGCGCCGAAAGGAGGTGCAAAAATTCAACCAAAAAAGCAAATACCTCAAAAAAGGATTGGCGCTATCTCCTGTTAAATTTGGGATTTCTTTTACAACACAGCTAATGAACCAGGCTGGAGCCTTAGTCCATGTTTATAAAGATGGTAGTATATATCTAAACCATGGTGGCACAGAAATGGGTCAGGGCCTATTTATTAAAGTAGCGCAGGTAGTTGCTAACGAATTTGGTGTCAAGTTAGACCAGGTCAAAGTTTCGGCAACGAGCACTTCAAAAGTTCCAAACACATCACCCACAGCAGCCTCTTCTGGTTCCGATTTAAATGGTATGGCAGCTAAAGAGGCATGCATAAGAATCAAAAGAAATCTATGTGCTTTTGCAGTTCAGCATTTTGGTGTAGATGTAGATGATGTAAAGTTTGAAGACTCCAATGTTTGCTTAGGCGACAAAAAAATGACTTTCAAAGAGTTTATATCTTTGGCATTTCTTAATCGGGTTGAGTTATTCAGTAATGGCTATTACAAAACGCCAAAAATATATTACGATGAGGCTAAAAAACAGGGCCGACCTTTCTATTATTATTCATATGGGGTATGTCTTAGCGAAGTTATTGTTGATTGCCTGACAGGAGAATACAAGTTNCTTNCTGTCGATATTTTGCATGATGTAGGTGCTTCCTTAAATCCTGCAATCGACATGGGTCAAATAGTTGGCGGATTTATTCAAGGTATGGGATGGCTATGCTCTGAAGAATTGAAGTGGGATGATTCTGGAGTCCTACTAACAACTGGAGCGTCAACCTATAAAATTCCAGCGATCGGTGACACTCCAGAACATTTCAATGTCAAAATTAAACCCAACATCTCTAACCATGAAAACACTATTCATAAATCCAAAGCCGTAGGTGAACCACCGCTTATGCTTGCTTTATCTGTATGGCTAGCAATCAAAAATGCCATCTACAATGATGATAACGACAACAAAACTGGTCTAGATGCCCCTGCTAGTTTTGAAAAAGTTTTCTTTAATCTTAATAAAAAATTTAATTAATCAATCATGACCTGGTTAAGTTCTTTAAAAAAAGCCATTGCCCTAAACAATGGTTGCGTACTGTTAACAGTGATAGAGACAAAAGGGTCCACACCTTGTAGCGTGGGAGACAAGATTGTCTACTCTAATAAGCAACTGACATTCGGTAGTATAGGGGGTGGTAATCTAGAGTTTCAGGCTTTGACGCTCGCTCAAGATTTATTGGGCAAAGACAGCAATTCCACTCATTTGGAAAGATATCCACTAGGAGCCACACTTGGGCAATGTTGCGGTGGCTATGTGAAGGTGATGTTTGAAAGTTTCGTAAATAATAGNANTAAACTCAGGAAAAAAAACTCATGGCTTGAAAGTGTTTCCGATTTAATTGAAAAGCAACAAGACTTTGTTGTAGCAACAATAATTGATAATCAAACTGACAAACGCAATTCTGGAAAAAAATTTGTCTACACAGCCAATCAAGACAGCTCTCCTTCTAGTGATAGCGGTTTGACTAGCAAGATTAGTTCTGGAGCTTACAATTTATTATCGGAAAATGATAGCCCGACCATAGTTCAATATCAGAGTACTTCAGAGTCTTTAATTGAAGTCTGCTATGAAAAGGTGAATAACTCTGAGCTCCAATCTGTAGCGATTTTTGGTGCGGGACATATCTCAAGAGCATTGATGCCAATATTGATAAAACTACCCATTAGAATTTATTGGATTGATGACAGAGCTCAGCAGTTTGAGCAATACCCGGGAGACACCAGTCAGATTAACATTATTTGTGATGATTTCATAAGTGGATTGGCAGATTTACCAGACGAAATATACTGCTTGGTGATTACTTATAGTCATCAAATGGATTTTGACATTTGTGAGAAGATTATCTCTCGAAATAGTTTTAGTTATTTAGGTATGATTGGTTCAAGAATTAAGGGCAACAAATTTAGAGATCGATTATTACAAAAAGGTTATCCTAAGGAGACTGTTGACAAATTTATTTGCCCCATAGGCGCGAAACAAAAATTCTTAAAATCTCCTACTGCAATTGCAGTTACTATTGCTATGGATTTGTTAAATTTTCTTGAAGATAAGAAACAATCGATGGCTTTATGAAATATCAGTTAGAAATTCAAAACATCACGAAATCGTACGGTGATTTAAAGGCCAATGATGATATTTCGCTCAGTATTAAACCTGCAAGTATTCATGCTTTGTTGGGTGAAAACGGGGCAGGTAAATCGACCTTAGTGAAAGTCATCTATGGCTCTTTACAGGCTGACAGTGGACAAATGCAATGGTGTGGTGAAGGATATAGTCCAAAGAGTCCCTTTGAGGCGAGAGAGCAGGGTATAGCGATGGTATTCCAACACTTTTCATTGTTTGAATCCTTGACTGTTGCTGAAAACATCATACTCGGTCTTGACGATATTGGTCTGGATACTGATTTCACTGAACAAATTATCAAATATTCGAAGCAATATGGTCTAGATATTAATCCACAACAAGTGGTCGGTGATTTGTCAGTTGGAGCTCGCCAAAGAGTTGAAATCATCCGTTGCTTGATGCAGAATCCAAAACTGTTAATTATGGATGAACCAACCTCGGTTTTGACACCACAGGAGGTGACTGATTTATTTATAACGCTACGAAAACTAGCAGAGGATGGCTGTGCCATTTTGTATATTTCACATAAGTTAGAAGAGGTCCGTCAATTATGCTCTGAGGCCACTATTTTACGAGGTGGCCAGTTGGTGCAAAATTGCAATCCCCAGGATCACAATAAGCAGGAACTTGCTGAGATGATGATCGGTAAAAAATTAGTTCAATTAGCAAGAAGCAATATAACGACCGGACAAGATATCTTCTCAATTAACAATTTAAGTCGAAAAAGTGAAGACATGTTTGGCGTTGATCTGCATGATATCTCTTTGACCATCAAGCAAGGCAGTATAGTAGGAATAGCCGGCGTTGCCGGTAATGGTCAGGATGAATTAATGGAGCTATTGATTGGTGAGGTTGAAGCGCCAGCTGATTCTCTGATTTTTAAGGGTGAAGACGTTGGTCGACTGAACCCCCATCAGAGAAGACAGTTGTCAATGTTTTTTATTCCTGAAGAACGCCTAGGTCATGGTGCAGTACCGGATATGGGGCTACACGAAAATATGCTACTCAGCAGACCCCAAAAGAGTGAAATGACGAATTACGGGGTCATTAATTGGCAGAATGTTGAGAAACTCACACAACAAGTTATCGATGATTTTAAAGTG
>JGI26061J44794_1001343_pt1 | contig 10059 bp, 9 predicted proteins | sample MarorgKNORR_S2LV_5_FD_44794 | JGI IMG/M metagenome (IMG submission 44794) | reverse complement strand
TAATCACTAATCACTAATCACTAATCACTAATCACTAATCACTAATCACTAATCACTAATCACTAATCTACCAGCTTCCTCCAGCTCCTCCACCTGAGAAGCCTCCGCCTCCAAATCCTCCACCAAATCCTCCAGAAAAACCTCCTCCAGAACTTCTTCTACCCATACTACTCAAAATAATAACATCGAGAATACTTGAGCTTAACGATCGTTTTCCACCACCATTTCGTCTATTTTTAGAAATGGCAATTATAAAAAAGATAAATACGATTGTAAAAAAGATTATTTTACCTATAGGAATTTCATTTGAACCACTTGACTTTCGCTGTCCTTGATATGCTCCAGTTAAGACTTCAAAAATAGCATCTACACCTTTATCTAAACCACTGTAATAATTATCGCGTTTAAATTCAGGAATAATTATATTTCGGATTAATTCTCCAACAATACCAGCTATGAGCCTATCTTCAACACCATAACCTGGAGAAATCCATATTTTTCGATCGTCTTTAGCCAATAAAATAAACACCCCATTATCTTCTTTAGCCTGTCCAACACCCCATTTTTGTGCCCATTTTGGAGCTAATAACCCAATATTTTCTCCTTTAGTTGTACTAATAATAGCGACAACCATTTGTGTTGAAGTAGTATCAGAATATTTAATGAGTTTTTGTTCTAAATTTTGTTTTTCTGTTGCAGATAATAAGTTAATATAATCATAAATACTAGTTTGTTCTTTAGGTATTTCAGGAATATCAAATTGAGCAAATACAACATTCGAAAAACAAAAAAAACAGATTAATAAAGGTCTTATAAATTTTAGTTTTATCATTTACAATTTAGAGATTTCGTCTGACAATTCGTTAGTATCGTCTTGTAGCCACGGAAAGTAAGTTTTTAATTGAATACCAGCTTCATTTATGCCTTCAACCAACCCTTGTTTGAAATTTCCTGATTTAAAATGTTGTTGTATGACATCGCGAGTCGTATTCCAAAAATTTTCCGATACTACTTCATTGATGCCTTTATCACCATAAATAGCAAAGGTTTTATCGGCAATAGCTACATATATTAACACAGCATTTTGTAGTTTGGTTTCATCCATTTTTAAATAATGGAACACTTCCATAGCACGTTTATAAGCATCAGTTTTTGAGGTTTCCTCAATATGTACTCGAATTTCTCCTGAAGTGTTTTTCTCGGCGTTTTTTATGGCGTCTATAATATCTTGCTCTTCTTCTGCTGACAGAAATTCTTCTACTTTAGACATAAGTGTTATTAATTAAAATCAAACTTTACATCAACAGGATTTTCAGCTCCAGCTTCTGCATCAAAATAAGGTTTACCTTCAAAATTGAGCCATCCTGCCAAAATTGAATTTGGGAACTTTTTAACATGATTGTTATAAGGTTTTATAGCTTGATTATAACGTACTCTAGCTGTTTGAATAGTGTTTTCAGTACTGGTTAATTCGTCTTGCAGCTTTAAAAAGTTTTGATTAGCCTTCAGCTCCGGGTAACGTTCAATAGTAACCAACAATCGGGATAAGGCACTACTTAATCCGCCTTGAACTTGATTAAATTGTTGGAGTTGTTCAGGTGTAATATTTGAAGGGTCTATGGTGGTTTTTGTGGCTTCAGAACGTGCTTTAATAACAGCTTCTAAAGTGCTTTTTTCAAAATCGGCAGCACCTTTTACAGTATTTACTAAATTTCCAATAAGGTCATTTCTGCGTTGGTAAGAAGTTTGAACATTTCCCCAGGATTCCCCTACATTTTCGTTTAATTCTACAGCAGTATTGTTAAATCCTTTTCCCCAAGAATACAATCCTACTACAATTATTGCAACAATAATCCAAGGCATCCATTTTTTCATTATAAATTAAATTTTAAAGTTGATTTTTTATTTTAATAAGCTGATTTTTAACGCCTTCAAGTTTACTAATGATCTCATAATTTGAAAGTGATTTTTTCTTTTCTTCTTTAAGATGCGTTTTTGCACCTTCAAGCGTAAAACCACGTTCTTTTACAAGGTGATAGATAAATTTGAGGTTTTTAATATCTTCAGGCGTAAATTTACGATTTCCTTTGGCATTCTTTTTTGGCTTAATTGCATCAAACTCTTTTTCCCAAAAACGAATGAGCGATGTGTTCACTCCAAAAGCTTTGGCGACTTCGCCAATAGCATAATAACGTTTTTCTGGTAATTCTATGTACATTTAATTACTGTTAATCCAAAGATTGATTTTCCAATGATGCTTTTGCTAATAATTCACTAAACTCTTTAGCCGATAAGTTGCCGTAATAGAAATTTATTGGGTTAATACGTTGCTTATCTTTAAATATTTCATAGTGTAAATGTGGTGCTTCGGAACGTCCAGTACTTCCCACAAAACCAATTAAATCACCACGATTCACTTTCTGATTCTTTTTTACATTGTATTTGTACAGGTGTGCATAAAGGCTCACGTAACCATAACCATGATCTATTCTAATATGTTTACCATAACCAGTAGCTCTTGAGTCAGCACGTTTTATAACACCATCGCCAGATGCATAAATGGGAGTACCTCTTGGTGCAGTAAAATCCATTCCCCAATGCATTTTGCGGGCTTTGGTAAAAGGATCTGTTCTACGACCGTAACCAGAAGCCATTCGTGTTAAATCGTCATTTTTTATGGGCTGTATTGCAGGAATTGCTTCTAAAAATTTTTCTTTGTTTTCGGCAAGAATAGTTATTTCATCAAGCGATTTAGACTGTACAACAATTTGTTTTAAAATAATATCTAAACGTTTACTTGTAGAAATAATTAATTTAGAATTATCGTAGCCTTCAAGATTTTTATATCTGTTAATTCCTCCAAAACCAGCTCTTCGTTGTTCTTCAGGAATTGGGTTAGCTTCAAAATACAATCTGTAAATAGCATTGTCACGCTCTTCAACATTTTCTAAAACAATCTCGGCTTCATCCATTTTTTTATTGAGGAATTCATATTGAAGTTCCATATTCTGTAACTCTCTTGCTAAAGCTTTTTCCTTTGGAGATTCAAAATATTGACTGGCTATGAGAACAAATATAAAACCAAATAAACCTGCAGCAGTTAAAAAAACAAAAACGTATTTAAAGGTTGTTCTTTTTTTTCGCTCTATTTTGCGATAAGAAAGTGTATCAGAATCGTAATAATATTTTACCTTCGACATAAGTTTAAAAAGTTCTATTTTTGCATGATTAATAGAACGAATCACAAATATATAAATTGTTTCAGACTTAAAGTAATTTAATAGAAACAAGGTTGATAATAACTGAATATGAAATAAGCATAGCAAAGATTTCAATAGTTACCGAAATTGATATTATGCGAATTATATGTGACCAATAAAAACATTAATTAATAACATATGAATTCTCAGGAAGTAAGATCCAAATTCTTAAGTTTTTTTGAAGAAAAGAAACATACTATTGTGCCTTCTGCTCCAATGGTGTTAAAGGACGATCCAACATTAATGTTTGTAAATTCTGGAATGGCACCTTTTAAGGAGTATTTTTTGGGTAATTCACAACCTATAAGTAATCGTATTGCCGATACTCAAAAATGTTTACGTGTGTCTGGTAAACATAACGATTTAGAAGAAGTCGGTTACGATACATATCATCACACACTTTTTGAAATGGTTGGTAACTGGAGCTTTGGAGATTATTTTAAAAAAGAAGCGATTGCTTGGGCTTGGGAATTACTAACCGAAGTTTATGGTATAGATAAAGATATTTTATACGTTACTGTTTATGAAGGAGATGAAAAAGATAATCTTCCTATGGATAATGAGGCTTACGATTTTTGGAAAGCACTTATACCAGAAGAGCGTATCCTTATGGGAGATAAGAAAGATAATTTCTGGGAAATGGGCGAACAAGGACCTTGTGGACCATGTAGTGAGATTCATGTAGATATACGTTCAGAAGAGGAAAAAGCAAAAATTTCAGGAAAAGATTTGGTTAATAAAGATCATCCTCATGTTGTAGAATTATGGAATTTGGTTTTTATACAATACAATCGAAAAGCTAACGGCTCTTTGGAGAATTTACCAAACAAGCATATTGATACAGGAATGGGTTTTGAACGTTTGTGCATGGTTCTGCAAGGTGTACAATCTAACTACGATACCGATGTTTTTACACCAATTATTCGTGAAATTGAAATTATTACTAATACCAAATATGGTAGCGANGAAAAGAAAGATGTTGCCATTCGTGTAATTGCAGACCATCTTCGTGCAGTTGCCTTTTCAATTGCAGATGGACAGTTGCCGAGCAATACTGGTGCTGGTTATGTGATTCGTAGAATTTTGAGACGTGCAGTACGATACGGATTTACTTTTTTAGATAAAAAAGAGCCATTTATATATAGATTAGTTGAAGTGTTAAGTAATAAAATGGGAACAGCCTTTCCAGAATTGAAAAGTCAGAAACAGCTTATTGAAAATGTAATTAAAGAAGAAGAAAGTTCCTTTTTACGCACTTTAGACCAAGGATTAATTTTATTAGATAGGATAATCGAAAATTCTAGAGGAAATGAAATTTCAGGTGTAAAAGCCTTCGAGCTGTATGATACTTATGGTTTTCCGATAGATTTAACCAGTTTAATTTTAAATGAGAAAGGGTTAAACCTCGATGTGAAGGGTTTCAAAGAAGAATTAGAGAAGCAAAAATCACGTTCTCGTGCTGCAAGTGAAACGTCAACCGGCGATTGGACCGTTTTAATTGATGTTTCTGATGAAGAGTTTGTTGGCTATGATACACTCGAAGTAGAAGTTAAATTAACAAGATATCGAAAAGTTACTTCAAAAAAAGATGGTGAAATATATCAGTTGGTTTTTAACCAAACACCATTTTATCCGGAAGGTGGCGGACAAGTGGGAGACAAAGGTTATTTGGAAGTGCCAAATGGCGATGTGGTTTATATTTTGGACACCAAAAAGGAAAACAATGTCATCATTCATTTTGCTAAAAATTTACCAAAGCATATTAACGAAACATTTAAAGCTGTTGTAGATGTAAAACAACGTTATCGAACTGCTTGTAACCATACAGCAACACACTTGTTACATCAAGCTTTACGAGAAATTATCGGTACTCATGTTGAACAAAAAGGATCGGCTGTACATTCAAAACATTTCCGCTTCGATTTTTCGCATTTTGTTAAAGTAACGATTGAACAATTACAGGATATTGAGAATTTTGTAAATGCACGTATTGAAGGCAAACTACCTTTGGAAGAAAACAGAAGTGCGACTATGGTCGATGCTTTAAAAGATGGAGCTATTGCTCTATTTGGTGAAAAGTATGAAGATGCTGTTCGCACTATTCGTTTTGGACAGTCTATTGAACTTTGTGGTGGAACACATGTGCAAAATACAGGAGATATTTGGCATTTCAAAATTGTTTCTGAAAGTGCAATTGCTTCAGGAATACGTCGTATTGTAGCGATTACTAATGATGCTGTAAAAGACTTTTATTTTGAAAACAGTAGAGTTCTTTTTGAAGTTAAAGGCTTACTTAACAATGCAAAAAATCCAGTAAAATCGGTTTCTGATTTGCAAGAAGAAAATACTGATCTTAAAAAACAGATAGAAGGTTTACTAAAAGACAAAGCTAAAAAAGTTGTTGCTGAACTTAAAAGTGAACTCACCGAAATTAATGGCATTAAGTTTCTATCTAAAGAGTTAGATTTAGATGCTACTGGAATTAAAGATGTTTCTTTCGAATTAGGAAAAAGATACAAAAATTTATTTGTATTATTTGCATCACAACAAAACGGAAAAGCAATTTTGTCGTGTTATATTTCTAAAGAAATAGTAGAAACAAAAAAATTAGATGCAGGCAAAGTAGTTCGAGAACTTGGCAAGTACATACAAGGAGGAGGAGGAGGACAAGCATTTTTTGCGACTGCTGGCGGAAAAAATCCTAACGGAATTAAAGATGCGTTGGAAAAAGCAAAAGATTATATTAAAGAATGAATCAATTTCTCTCCTTTTTAAGGAGAGATGTCACGTAGTGACAGAGAGGTTATGAAACTTCAAACCAAAATACCATTACTAAAACAATCTAATAATCTAATAGACTACCATTCTAAAATTCTATTACTAGGTTCTTGTTTTGTTGAGAATATTGGCGAAAAATTAGAATATTTCAAATTTCAGAATACTATTAATCCGTTTGGGATTTTGTTTCATCCTAAAGCTATTGAAATTTTAATAGAGAATGCAATAAATGCAAAAAAAAATACTGAAGATGATATCTTTTTTCACCATGAACGATGGCATTGTTTTGATGCACATTCTAAATTGAGCGACCCTTCAAAAAATTCTTTGATAGAGGAGTTAAACAAACAAACTCGCTTAACAACTCAACAACTCAACGATTCAACACATATAATAATTACACTTGGCACAGCTTGGGTTTATAAATTTTTGGAGCATAACCAAATTGTTGCAAATTGCCATAAAGTACCTCAAAAACAATTCAAAAAAGAATTACTGTCTATTGGAGAAATTGCTTCAAGTTTAGAAAATAATGAAAGACAAATACGTTCCATAAATCCTAAAGTTCAATTTATTTATACAGTTTCTCCAGTACGACATCTTAAAGATGGATTTATTGAAAACACATTAAGTAAATCACATTTAATTACAGCAATTCATCAGTTCAAAAATCGACAATCAAAAANCGACAATCATCAATCGTTTTATTTTCCTTCCTATGAAATTATNATGGACGAGCTGCGAGACTATCGTTTTTACGATGAAGATATGATTCATCCAAACAACACAGCCATAAATTACATTTGGAAAAAGTTTCAGCAAGTTTGGATATCTTCAGAAGCAATTCAAACTATGGATGGTGTTAATACAATTCAAAAAGGAATGCTTCACAAACCATTTAATCCGAACTCTAAATTGCATCAGCAATTTATTCAAGATTTAGAGAGTAAAAAAACACAAATTAAAAAGGAATTCCCACACATTACATTTTAAACATAGTAGAAATTAATATTCATTCTCTCTGAACTGTTTATTGGTTTGCAAGTCTTTATTNTAATGTCTTTTAGCGAAGCGGTCTTTTTTCTTTTTTAAAATATACGTAATTCATCGTATTGACTTCATTTTTATTTAATTNCAATTTTGGAATATTATTAACCAATAAATATTTCAACAATGAAAAACTTAAAACAATTTATGTTATTTCTAATGATTGGATCATTAGTAACATTATCTGGATGTTCGAGCAGCGACGATGGAGGAAATGGAGGAAACGCAACAGAAGGAACAATTACAGCAAAGGTAGATGGTGCGTCATTTACTTCATTAGAAATCGCATCTACAGCAACTTTAGTATCTGCAACTAGCACACTTATTCTGCAAGGATCAGATGCTGACGGGAAAGGGTTTCTTATTACTATTAATGGCTACGCTGGATCTGGAACATATAATATAGATGGTAATTCCATAGGGTTTAGTGTTGCAGTATATTTAAGCAGACGTTAGTAACCCTGCGAATACGCAAACATGGTTAGCTCCTTATAATACATCTGTTAATGGAACTATTTCTGTATCTGAAGAAACATCTGATAATGTTAAAGGAACATTTGAGTTTACAGGTCAGAATGCTAACGACAATAGCCAAAAAGTTATTTCGGAAGGCTCTTTTAATTTAGGTAAACAAACAGTATAAAATTAAATACACAAAAACAAATNAACAATGAGAACTATTAATCAATTTGTCTTACTAATAATGGGAGTGTTATTAGTAACAAGCGTACAAGCTCAAAGTCCAGACCATCAATATAATTTTAGTGGGCAAGTAAAATGGATGATGTTACACGAGTCNGGAACTTTAATCGCATCAACAGGCGAGGCTTTAATTGGGATTAGACCAAATAGTAATGACGTTTCATTTATGTTTGACCGTCTTAAACGGGTAAAAGAAGAAAATTTAGAACCAGTTCTCGGAACACCTTATTTAATTATTAAGCCAAAAGGACTAATACNACATACATCGGTTGTAGATGTAATAAAAGGAAAATTAGTTTTCGATTCTAAACGGGAAGATTGGAAAGGGGGTGTTACAAGCCGATATTTTATTGGACCAGAAATGATGTTTGTTGTAAATGGAATGCATAAAGAAGAAGGTGTTGGTAAATATAAACAAGGTGTTGGTTTATACGATTTAAAAATCGGGAAACTGATTAAGATATTTGAGCGTAAAGCCGCAAACCTAATGGTTGGCAGACCAGATATTTTTGGTAATAATATTATAATTCCAGGCATAAAAAATGTAGAATGTTATGATATTGCTACTGGAGCAGTAAAATGGACTGCAGCTGTAAAAAATGCCACAGAGATTTCTAGTAATGAGGGAACCAACGAAATTTATGCGTTTAGAACAAAAGNAGGTAATACGGTAGTCTATAAAATTGATGCTAAATCTGGAAGTTTACTTTGGGCAGAAGGAAATAAATTAAAAGGAAATTTAGACAGATTTGAATTCACAAAAGCTGGATTGGNAGTAGTTACTGCTATTGATAATTCTGGTAAAAAAGGACTCGGGAAATTGGCTTCGGCTAAAAGTCAATCAAAAATTTATTTATTAGATAATAAATCAGGAGTTGACCTTTGGGAAAAGTCTCCAAAAACTAAAGGGTTTATCAGTCATTTTTATGTAGAAGATGATGGTATTTTATTTGGAGTAGCTACAGGAGGAATAAATAAAATAGGCTTTGATGGTGTTCCTCTTTGGAAAAAACCGTTAAAAACAGGAGNAAATATTCAGCTTATGGCTAGAATGCCAAAAGGTGTTCTTTATATTTCTGAAAGTGATACTGATCTTATTAATATGGATACTGGCGAATCTGTTTTTGGCAACGCTATTAAGTATAAAAAATCAAAATCTGTGGCTTCAACTTTTGACGAGCAAAGAAATAGATTTTTAATTACCTGTAGTGATGGTGTATATGAAATTGATCGTGATAATGGAGAATATAATCTTCTTACATCAAACACCAACTTTGATNAAAAAGAAGAACCAACAGATATTGAAATTCGATCTAACGGAATTTTATTAAGTGCTTCACAAAACCTGATGATGTTGGATTTTAATGACAACTAAAATGGCATGTATATCATAGAGCTCCTGGAAAAAGTGCATTCGGAGCTATTATGGCGGGAGCTTTAACGGCAGTAGCATTAACTGCAGCCGTGTAACATGCAGCAAATGCTGGATATTTAAAAGCTTCAGGAGCCCATCTTATAACAGTACTGTAAGATTTCATGATAGGCAAGCCGATAATTGGGCAAAAATTGCTGATCAAGGATTTCAAGAACTTGCAAAACGGTTTAAAGCTACAAAAGCTACAGAAAATGCAGCGTTTATTCTTACAAAAATTGATGGTGGTGTAGGATTAATAAAAGTTGATAAAGACTCTGGAGACACCTTAAATGAGATTTTGATAAAAGATAAAAAACCAATGTATGAAGTTGATGAAATTGCAGGATTTCTATATTTTGGTAAAGGGAGTACTATTTTAGTTTACGATCTTAAAAAGTAAAATCTTGTTGTTGAGATTTGTTGATTGGGCGTAATAATTAACATTATTGCGCTTAATCTTTTTTTAATGCTTTTTGTCGAATAAATCTCGCATTCGATTATAATAAGTTTTACATTAGTGCTGCTATTAATCAATTTTTTTAAAAAAGCATCAGATTATTGTTCTGTCTTACAGGAAAGTACTGATGCTTTTTTTATGTTCTTAAAATGAGAGCTTTAACTTTAAGTTCTAGAACTTTCCTTTTGTTAGAATTATTAATAAATGCATATTTAGATTAAAATTAGTATATTTAATGTGTATTTAAATCGACTCTGTTTTATATGAAAAGGCTATTATTTTCAATATTTATTTTTTCGTTTTCATTTCAGTTACTACCTCAAACAAAATCTAAATTAGACAGTTTACTTGTGGTGTCAAAAACCCAAGAAAAGCTTGTTTTAGTAAATATTCTAAATAAA
>JGI26061J44794_1001340_pt1 | contig 10064 bp, 9 predicted proteins | sample MarorgKNORR_S2LV_5_FD_44794 | JGI IMG/M metagenome (IMG submission 44794) | reverse complement strand
ATAAGAAAGATTATGAAACAGCCAGCAAGAAAAGTTGCTAAACTTAGTAAGACCCCCATAGAAAAATAATTAAAAAAGTAACCAAGATGCTTATCAGGTTCTCTAAAGTTTTCTCCAATAATTCTTGCAATTGAATAAAAGATTAAAAAAAGACCCGAAACGTATCCAACTTTTAATAATAATTGTTTTTTTAAGGCAAAAAAATTTATTAAAATGAAAAGAACAATTCCCTCTAAAATGGCTTCATAAATTTGCGAGGGATGTCTTGAGATATTGCCACCGTTTGGAAAAACTATCGCCCAAGGTAGAGTGGAAATTTTTCCAAAAAGCTCACCATTAATAAAGTTAGCAATTCTTCCTAGGAAAAGACCTATGGGAGCTACACAGCAAATAATGTCTGTGAAATAAAAAAAGTTAATTCTTTTAATTTTGGAAAAAATAATAGTTGCAATTATTACTCCTAGTAATCCACCGTGAAAAGACATTCCTCCTTCCCAAAGTTTTAAAATCTCAAAAAGATTTCTACTGTAATACTCAAAATTGTAAAAAATTACGTAGCCTAGTCGACCACCAAGAACAATTCCTATTATCAAATAGATTATTAAATCGTCAAAGACTGTTTTCTTAACCATTGTAAAATTGTGTTTTCTTGCCATTTCTTTGATTATTTTGATCGCATAAATCCAACCTAAGATGATCCCAACAATATAGGCAATGGAGTACCATCTAATTTGAAATACTCCCAAATCTATAAATACCGGATCAAAATTATGGACTATCATTCATAAAAAAAGATTTAATTAACAATAAAATTAAAATAGCTTAAAGATATTTAAAAATACATGGAAAAGTATAATAAGTTTTTAAGGAATATAACAGAATTAATTGAAAAAGGTTTATTCACTTCAAGAGATTTAAAAAAGAAGTAGAGAATGCCCTTAAATTTAAAGTAGAAAATATTGCTAATAGATTAAATCTTGTCTCTAGAGAAGAATTTGAAGTACAAAAAAAAAGGATTGAAAAATTACAAAAGGATTTAATTAAACTTAAAACCAAAAAAGGAAATAGCAGAATAAATAAAAAGATTAGAAAGGTAAAGAAACTTTAACCCTGAGTCCATTCAAAGGACTTTTTTCAAGAGAAATATTTCCACCATGTGAGCGAATAATGTCGTTAGCAATCGATAATCCCAATCCCACACCCAATTTATTTTGTCCTCTACTTTTATCAATTCTATAGAATGGCTTCAGCACATTTTGGTATTCACTTTCAGGAATTCCGGGTCCATCGTCATCAATTAAAATTACCATGTTATTCATCATTTTTTTTGTAAAAATTTCTATTTTCTGTCCGTAAACTAATGCATTGTCTATTAAATTGATCAGGCATCTTTTTATTGAGTTAGGACGTATGTCCATTTCTGGATTGTCCTCAAGAAATATATTGATTTGTTTACCTTCGTATTTTTTTACTATATCTTTGATTACATAATTAAGATTCATCAGTTTTGTTTTTTCACTTTTTTGGTATTGAGCAAATTCTAAATATTCATTTAGCATTCGTTCCATTTCTTCAATATCATCACCCATTTTTTTTGCTAAGTCTTGCTGTGTTAACATAGCTAATTGTAGTTTAAGTCGCGTCAAGGGAGTTCTCAAATCATGACTTATTCCGGATAACATTTCTGACCTTTGATTTAAATGAATTGTAATTCTCTTTCTCATTCTGTCGAATTCATAACCTGCCTGCCTAATTTCTTGCGCACCAGATGGTGCAAATCCTTTGGTAGACTCTCCTTTACCAAATTTTTCTGCCGCCTTTGCCAAATTAACAATTGGACGAGTTTGATTTTTTAAAAAAACCATAGCAATCAAAATTAAAAGAAGTCCAGGCAACGTTATCCATAAGGCAAAAATACGAGCGGACGAAGGAGCAATTTTATGTTTTGGAAGAAATATTTGAAGGAAGCCATCATTATATTCGATTCTTAAATCCACCAATTCTTTATATGATGTTGTGTCGAACCAATATGAGTCAAACACAGGTTTCAATTCACGCCTTAAACTTCTATCAATAGGACTAAACCACCTTTCTGTTTTTTGTTTGGGCAAAAGTTCATTTTCTTTAAATGCAATAACAAAATCAAAATTTTTATTGTATAAATTTATAATCATTCGTTGGTTATCCTCATTACCATTTTTGTAAACATCAAACATAGTTTGGATCTCGCCAACCAAAGATCGAGTCATTCCTTTATTTGCTTTTATCCAAAGGCTATCAAAAAAAACTATTGTAATAATTATTTGTAGTAAAATTATTGGCGCAGCTACTATTAATAATGATCTGTAAAAAAGTCTTTTTGGAAGAATTTTTTTAATAAAACTATTCAATCCATAAAACATAACCTGATCCTCTAATTGTTTGTAAATATTTTGGATTTTTTGGATTAGATTCAATTTTCTGTCTTAGTCTGGTAATCATGACATCTATAGTTCTTTCCTTTGAAATATTTATAATTTTTCCAATATCATCTCTAGAAAAAACTTTTCCAGGCGATCTAAGCATTTTTTCCAAAACTTTTTCTTCTTGTGGGTTAATTTTCTTTGTTTGATTGTTTATTTTGATACTTAGTTTTTTTAAATTAATCAATACATCACCAATATATATTTCCTCTGGCAAAACGGGTACTTGAGTTTTATTTAAAATATTTTTTATCCTCAATAAAAGTTCTTTAGGTTCAAAGGGTTTTCCAAGATAGTCATCTGCACCTAATTCCAATCCTTTAATTCTATCTTGAGTTTCTCCTTTTGCTGTTAAGAGAATTATTGGTGTAGTGTTATTTTTTTTTATTTCTTTAGTTAAAGATAAACCACTTTCTCCAGGCATCATAATGTCTAAAATAAGTATATCAAATTTTACCATTTCTATTTTTTTTTTGGCATCCAAAGCATCTTTTGCTGTAGTAACCAAAAAGTGATTTTCCTCAAGATATTCTTTTACCAATTCTCTTATTCTATCGTCGTCATCAACTACTAGTATATGAAAGATGTTTTTATTCATTAATAATTTTACTCAAAACATTTTTAAATTTAATTACTGAGTCAGAGTCTGAATTTTTAAGGGCATTGTAAATTCTTTTTTTTTGTTCCAAAAAAATTTCATCAAAAAGTTTTTGACCTTTTTCGTTTAAGAAAATATGTCTTTGTCTAGAGTCTATCTCTCCTTTTTTTATAAGAACAGATTTATTTTTTATTAAATCTCTTAACACTCTATTCAAACTTTGTTTAGTAATTTTTAATTTATTTAAAAGGCCAGAAATGGTTATTCCTTTATGCCTCTCAATTATATGGATTGCTCGATGATGGGCTGTTCCGAAAGAGTATTTCTTTAAAATTTTTCTTGGATCAGAATAAGTTTCTCTATACGCATAAAATATCTGCTCTATAAAATCTTTGATTTGATCATCTTTTAAATATAATAAATCTTTCATAATCTATTTTAGGTCAGTTATATTGACATATCTATTTAAGATAGATACTTTTTTGCACTAAATAAATCAATTAAGATTAAGAAATTTTTTATGGAATCTATACCTTTTGATAAAAGATCGGGCAAGATTTGGTTTAATGGCAAACCATTAAATTGGTCTGATGTAAAAATACATGTTCTAAGCCACGGACTACATTATGCTAGTTGTGTTTTTGAAGGCGAAAGAGTTTATGATGGAGAAATATTTAAACTTCATGAGCATACAGAAAGATTATTTCATTCTGCTTCAAGACTAGGTTTTGAAATGCCATATAACAAAGAATCCCTAAACAAGGCTTGTAAAGATATAGTCGCAATTCAAAAAGTAAAAAATGGATATGTTAGGCCAGTAGTGTGGAGAGGAAGTGAAATGATGGCAATTTCAGCTCAACAAACAAAAATTCATGTAGCAATTGCAGCATGGGAGTGGGGTTCATATTTTGACCCCAACCTTAAATTGAAAGGTATTAAATTAAATATTTCTAAATGGAGAAGGCCAGCCCCTGATACAATTCCATGGGATACAAAGGCTTCAGGTTTATATATGATTTGTACTTTGTCAAAACATGAAGCAGAAAAAAAAGGTTTTACAGATTCACTAATGCTCGATTATCAAGGCAATGTAGCAGAAGCAACAGGTGCNAATATATTTTTTAAGAACAATGATAATGAATTNCACACGCCTATTCCAGATTCTTTTTTAGACGGAATTACCAGAAGATGNGTTATTGAAATTGCAAAGTCAAAAAATATTAAAATTGTCGAAAGAAAAATTAAACCNGAGGAAATGAGTAAATTTANAGGTTGCTTTTTAACAGGTACAGCAGCAGAAATCACACCAGTTTCTCAAATTGATAAATATAAATTTTCAGTTTGTAATGTTATTAAAGATCTGTCCGAAAGTTATCAAGCTTTAGTTAGAAAAAAAACAGCAGCTTAATATTTTTAAGTTTAGTCAATTGCGTGGTGTATTTTTTTTCTTATATAATCGTAGCCTGTATAGAGCGTAAAAAAAGCGGATAACCACAACAAAATAATTCCAATTGAATGTGCGTTATAATCTGCAAAGTTAACCAGTTTGTTACCGCTTTCTCCTGTCAGTAAAGTTGCGATTGCAAACATCTGTATAAATGTTTTGAATTTGGCTAAGCTGGTAACTGGCATGGCAACTTGAACCTTGGCTAAAAACTCTCTCAAACCAGAAATTAATATTTCTCTTATCAGAATAATTATAGCAGCTATAACTTCATAATTTTTTATAGTGTCATCCATTACCAAAAGTACCAAAGCGCTTGCTACAATAATTTTATCGGCAATAGGATCTAAAAGTTCACCAAGCTTTGACTCTTCTTTGTATAATCTGGCAAGTAAACCATCTAAAAAATCTGTAAAACTTGCTAATACAAATATAAAAAATGGAATCCAATCACCTAAAGCTCCTGGTAGATAAAAAGTTGATATAAATATAGGAACCAAAATGATTCTGCCTATAGTTAAAATATTTGGTATTTTAAGTTTCATATTTTTTATTAGTTATGAAAAAAATCATGTATTTTTTGTGCCACAGAAGTTTCAATACCTTCTACCTTTTTTAAATCATCAAAACTAGCTGATTCAACTGCTCTGGCGGATCCGAAATAATTTAATAAAGCTCTTTTCCTTGTTCTACCAATACCATTTATTTGATCCAATAAAGATTTTGTTAAGCTTTTCTTTCTTTTCATTCTGTGACTACTTACAGCAAATCTATGCGCTTCATCTCTCAATCTTTGAAGAAAAAACAACAAAGGTTCTCTTTTATTTAATTTAATACTATTACTTTTGTGTATGAAAGTTTCATCACCTTTATTTCTATTTTTGCCTTTGGCAATAGCTATTATTGGAATATCATGGAAACCGTATTCGTCTAAGATTTTTCTGCCGACTGAATATTGTCCTTTTCCACCATCGACAATTACTAGATCAGGAATTATTACATCTGTTTGTTTTTTATTTTTAATGATTTTAGAAAATCTTCTTTCGAATACTTCTTTTAACATTCCGTAGTCATCTCCACTATTAAGTTCTTTATTTTTTATATTAAATTTTCTGTATTGTTTTTTAATAAAACCTTCTGAACCAAATGTAATTAATGCACCAACAGAATTAGATCCCTGAATATGGCTATTATCATACACTTCTATCGTTCTTGGTGAGATATTTAATTTGAATTTATCAGCGACTTGATCAAGAAGTTTAATATTAGTTTCAGACTCAAAAATTTTTCTGGTTAAAGCTTCTTTCGCATTTTTTTCAGCCATTTTTGATAACTTTAAAGCATTACCCTTGTGGCAACTTTTATGGATATAAATTTTTCTTCTTTTTTTTCGAGGGCAGATTTAATTAAATTTAAATCGTTAATTTTTTTATTTAATAAAATTTCAGCTGGTACGTTTTTATTTTCATAAAATTGAGTAATAAATGAAGTTAAAACTTCTTCGGCAGTATGAGATTGGTCATGGGAAGGAAAATAAGATTGATTACCCCAATTTTGTTTAGATCTATAAAAGAAAACCTGGATACAGCTTTTGCCTGCTTCTTGGGAAATNGATATTACGTCTGCATTATCAAGATTTGTAGAACTTATATATTGAGATGTTTGAATTTGAGTTAATGCCTTTATTCTGTCTCTATAGGTAGCAGCTTTTTCATAATCCATTTTTTTACTACTTTTTTCCATATCAAATGATAATTTTTTTTGAATACTTTTTGATTTTCCTGAAAGAAATGATATCGCGTCTGACACAAGTTTAGAGTATTCGGTTTTACTTAGGTAATTTACACAAGGTGCCGAACATCTTTTAATTTGATAAAGGATACACGGTCTATCTCTATTTTTGAAAACAGAATCATTGCAAACTCTCAACAAAAATACTTTCTGTAAAATTTTTATGGTCCAGTTTGCTGAGCCAACAGAGGCAAATGGACCAAAATAATAACCATTTTTATTTTTTTTTCCTCTATGTTTTGATAACTGAGGCCAATCACAATCCTTTTCTATAAAAATATAAGGAAAAGATTTATCATCCCGCAGGAGTACATTAAATTTAGGTTTAAACTTTTTAATTAAATTTGCTTCTAAAAGCAACGCTTCGGCTTCACTGTTAGTTGTTATTATTTCTAAATTCTGCGTTAAAGCTAACATTCGTTCCGTTCTTGTGGGTTGGTTTTTATCTAATGCGTAACTTTTCAATCGATTTGGTAGGTTTTTGGCTTTACCGACATAGAGTACTTGATTTTTTTTATCAAGCATTCTGTATACTCCAGGACTATTAGAAACTAATGGAATTTTTTTTCTAATTAACTCTTTTCCAAAATCAAGATCCCTCATAATCACTTCTACTTTTAAAGACTTCTACACCAACCGAATCAGCATTTTTTATAGCATCAGGTTTTTCTATTTTGATTTTTACATAATTTATTCTTTTGTCTTCAAATATTTCTTTAAAAGAATCCTCAGCTAAACTTTCTAAAAAATTATAATGTGTACTTTTGGTAAGATTTTCTATTTTGGTTATAATTTTTTCATAATCTATAATGCTTCTTATATCTTTTTCATCAGGTATTGTATTTTGATTTACATCAATGACTATATTAAATTTTATTTTTTGCTTTTTAATTTTTTCGTGGTCGTGAATTCCTATTATTTCATGAACAATAAAATCTTTTATAAATACAGTTCTTTTAACCGAATTTTTATTTTTTTCAGGTTTTAGTTCTATAATTTTAAAATTATTCTTTTTCATCTTTCTTATTCCACAATAAATTTTGGCCGCCATCAACAGCTATAATCTGTCCAGTGATAGAATTATTGTTGACTAGGAACTCAACGGTATTGCAAATATCCTCTAAACGAACAGATTTTTTAAGCAATGTAGATTTTAACTGATTTCTAAAGTGTTTGTCCGTTTGTCTTTTACTTTTTATTGTAGGTCCAGGAGCAATACCATTAACTTTTATATTTGGTGCCAATCTCATACTCATGGTTTTTGTTAAAGTATGTAAGGCGCTTTTACTAATAGTATACGACATAAAAAATGGTGTAAGTTTGAATATTCTTTGATCAATAATATTTATAATGTTCGAGGTAGTTTTCTTTGAAGTTTGTTTTGCAAATTGTTTAGTTAAGATTGTTGGGGCAAGAAGGTTTACATTTAAATGATCGTTCCAGCTTTTAAGTGTAAAATTAGAAATATCATCTTTTTCAAATAATGCTGCGTTATTTATCAGGCAATCAATTGTTCCCAACTGTTTTTTCGCTAATGGGATAATTTTTTCAACTTGTTTTACATTTTTTAGATCAGCTTTAATTAAAGCTACTTTTACCCAATTTTGTTCAATTATTTTTTTTAGATTTCGAGCTTTTGATGATGATTTAAAATAATGAAGAGCAATATTCCAACCTCTTTCAGCAAAATGTAGCGCTATTGCTTTTCCAACTCTTGTCGCTGCTCCCGTAATTAATAGATTTTTATTTTTCATTTCTTTCTTTTTGGCCTTGTTCCAGGTCTGCCTTGAGTTGATCTTCCTTCGGGATAAATTTTATTTTGCAATTTAGACTGTCTAATTTTGGGATTAATGCCAATCTCTAATTCGCTTGCTTCTAATTTTCTTATTTCGTCTCTGATTTTAGCCGCCTCTTCGAATTCAAGATTTTCAGCAGCTTCTTTCATCTTTTTCTTAAGAGATTTTAAATGTTTTTTTAAGTTATGACCAATTGAGGTATCAATATCAATTTTTGTGTAATCTCTTTCATAAATACTTCCTAAAATATCCGATATTCCTTTTTTAATTGATGTAGCAGTAATGTTATTTTTTTTATTATATTGTAACTGCAGTTTTCTTCTTCTATCAGTTTCTTCAATCGCTTTTTTTATGCTTTTAGTTTTTTTATCCGCATACAATATTACTTTTCCTTCAAGATTTCTTGCAGCTCTTCCCATCGTTTGAATTAAAGATCTTTCAGATCTTAAAAAACCTTCTTTGTCGGCATCCAGAATTGCAACTAAGGCACACTCTGGAATATCTAATCCTTCTCTTAATAAGTTGATACCTACCAAGACATCAAAAACTCCCATTCTTAAATCTCTCATGATTTCAATTCTTTCCAAGGTATCTATATCAGAATGCATGTATCTAACTTTTACTCCATTCTCATGTAGGTATTCTGTCAAATCTTCAGCCATTTTTTTAGTTAAAGTTGTTACTAATGATCTAAAATTTTTTTTAGCAACTTCTTTACATTCTGCTAAAAGATCATCTACTTGATTTTTTGCTGGTCTAATTTGAACTTCAGGATCGCATAGTCCGGTGGGCCTTATTACTTGATCAACAAATTTTCCCGAAGTTTGTTGAAGCTCCCATGGACCTGGAGTTGCCGATACAAAGACTGTTTGAGTTCTCATTGAATCCCACTCCTCAAATTTAAGTGGTCGATTATCCATACATGATGGCAATCGGAAACCATATTCAGACAAAGTTTTTTTTCTTGTGTAATCTCCTTTGTACATTCCATTTAATTGCGGGACTGTTACGTGACTTTCATCGACAAATATTAAAGTGTTATCTGGAAAATATTCAAATAGAGTAGGAGGAGGCTCACCAGGCTTTCTTCCAGTCAAAAATCTAGAATAATTTTCTATTCCAGCACAAGTTCCTGTAGCTTCTATCATTTCTAAGTCAAAACGAGTTCTTTCCTCTAATCTTTGGGCTTCTAAAAGTTTATTTTCTGATTTATGTTTTTCTAGGGTAATTTCTAATTCTTTTTTGATTTCTTTGATTGCTTGTTCGATTGTAGGTCTTGGCGTTATGTAGTGACTATTGGCGTACAATTTAATTAAATTTAAATCATTAGTTTTACTGCCTGTCAGAGGATCGAATTCAACTATACTTTCTATTTTGTTTCCAAATAAGGANAGTCTCCANGCTCTATCTTCTAAATGAGACGGAAAAATATCTAAATTATCCCCTCTAACTCTAAATGTNCCCCGATGAAANTTTTGATCATTTCTTTTGTATTGAAGATCAACCAGAGTTTTTATAATTTGNTCACGGTTATGTTCATGATTTTTTTTGATACCTAAGGTCATTTTACTGTAAGATTCGACTGATCCTAAACCGTAAATACAAGAAACACTTGCAACTATTATTACATCATCCCTTTCAAGAAGTGATCTCGTAGCTGAATGACGCATTCGATCAATCTGTTCATTGATTGAAGCTTCTTTTTCTATATATGTGTCAGATCTTGGAACATAAGCTTCTGGGGTGTAATAATCATAATAAGATACAAAGTATTCAACAGCATTATTAGGAAAGAAAGTTTTCATCTCACCATATAATTGAGCAGCCAAAGTTTTATTTGGTGCAAGAATTAGAGCTGGTCTATTTAAAGCCTCAATTATTTTTACCATAGAAAAAGTTTTACCCGAACCTGTTACGCCTAATAGAACTTGATCATTTTTTTTATTTTTTATTCCAGAAATAAGCTTTTTTAT
>JGI26061J44794_1001333_pt1 | contig 10080 bp, 7 predicted proteins | sample MarorgKNORR_S2LV_5_FD_44794 | JGI IMG/M metagenome (IMG submission 44794) | reverse complement strand
ATAAAAAAAGCAACAGCTTCAACAACAGAAGAAAAAAAAAATAAAAAACTTATCGAAAAAAAAGAAAATAAAAAAAAGAAAGAAATATCTAATAAAGAAAAAAAATAGATTTTTTTTAAATGTCACTAACATTGTACGATAAAATTTGGAATGAACATTTAGTTNATCAACAGGAAGATGGAACAGCTTTACTGTATGTGGACAGACATTTGATTCATGAGGTAACAAGCCCTCAAGCTTTTGAAGGATTAAGGACTGCTCATAGAAAAGTAAGGCAACCAAATTTAACGCTTGCAGTTGCAGATCATAATGTACCAACTACTGATAGATCAAAAGGTATTGATGATGAAGAATCAAAAATTCAAATAGAAACATTAGGGAATAATTGTAAAGAGTTTGGAATTGAAGTTTTTGATATGAAGGATAAAAGACAGGGTATTGTTCATATTATTGGTCCAGAACAAGGTTTTACCCAACCTGGTACAATTATAGTTTGTGGAGACAGTCATACAGCCACACATGGAGCCTTTGGAGCATTAGCTTTTGGTATTGGTACATCGGAAGTTGAACATGTATTGGCAACTCAAACTATAATTCAAAAAAAATCAAAAAATCTTTGTGTAAAAGTAACGGGTAAATTACATGCAGGAGTTACATCAAAAGATGTTATTTTACAGACGATAGGCAAAATAGGTACCGCAGGTGGAACTGGTATGGTTATTGAGTATGCCGGATCTGTAATAGAAAATTTAAATGTTGAACAGCGAATGACAATTTGCAATATGTCAATAGAAGCAGGTGCGCGTGCAGGATTAATTGCACCTGATGAAAAAACTTTTCATTATCTTAAAGACAAACCTAAATCTCCAAAGGGAGCAAACTGGGATAAAGCTACTGTATATTGGTCTAAACTTAATTCAGATTCTGGAGCAAAATTTGATAAAGAAGTAGAAATTAGAGGTGATGATATTAGTCCAATGGTAACTTGGGGTACCTCTCCTCAAGATGTTGTACCAGTTACTGGTATTGTTCCTGATCCTGAAGGTGAAAAGGATGAAGACAAAAAAGCATCAATGAATCGATCTTTGAACTATATGGGACTTAAACCAAATACTAAAATAATTGACATTAAGGTTGATAGAATTTTTATTGGAAGCTGTACCAATGGAAGAATTGGTGATCTAAGAGATGCAGCCAAAATAGCAAAAGGAAGAAAAATTGCTCAGCATGTAAATGCTATGGTTGTTCCGGGATCTGGCCTAGTAAAACAGCAGGCAGAAGAAGAAGGAATAGACAAAGTTTTAAAAGATGCTGGATTTGAATGGAGAGAACCAGGTTGTTCTATGTGTTTGGCTATGAATGCAGATAAGCTTAATCCTAAAGAAAGATGTGCATCTACTTCAAACAGAAATTTTGAAGGACGACAAGGACGTGGAGGCAGGACTCATTTATTAAGTCCAGCTATGGCTGCAGCCGCAGCAATTGATGGACATTTAACAGATGTAAGAAAGTTTCAAAATTAAAATGGAAAAATTTAATATTTTAAAAAGCATACCAGCAAATCTACCAATGATGAATGTTGATACAGACATGATTATTCCTAAGCAATTTTTAAAAACAATAAAAAAAAGTGGACTTGGAAAAAGTTTATTTTTTGAAATGCGGTACGACGAACAGGGAAAAAAAATAAACGATTTTGTTTTAAACAAAGAACCTTACAATAAGTCCTCAATTTTATTAGCTGGAAAAAATTTTGGATGTGGTTCTTCAAGGGAGCATGCTCCTTGGTCTCTGTTAGATTTTGGAATTAAATGTGTAATAAGCCCAAGTTTTGCAGATATTTTTTATAATAATTGTTTTAAGAATGGTATGTTACCGATAGTTTTAGATNCAAAACAAGTAGAAGAACTAATCAAATATTCAAAAAGAAAAGANACTATAGAAATAAATCTATCCGAACAGAAAATTAAATTAGGTAATAAAATAATTAATTTTGAAATTGATACTTTCAAAAAAAAATGTTTGCTAAATGGTTTGGATGATATTGCCCTTTCTTTGGAAAAATCTGAAAAAATATCTTCTTATGAAAAAAATATCCAAAAAACTAAACCTTGGATGAATTAGTATGATTAAAGTTAAAAATAGAAAAATTTTGTTATTACCTGGTGATGGTATTGGTCCAGAGGTTGTTGCTGAGGTTAAAAAAGTTATTCAATGGCTTAATGCTAAAAAATCTTTAGATTTTACAATTGAAGAAGATTTGATTGGTGGAGCATCATATGAAAAACACAAAAATCCAATTACTGATGAGGTATTTTATAAAGCACTAGAATCTGAGGTAGTAATTTTAGGTGCTTGTGGTGGCCCCAAGTGGGACAATTTAGAATTTTCAAAGAAACCCGAAAGAGCATTATTAAAATTAAGAAAAGAATTAAAGCTATTTGCAAATCTTAGACCGGCAATTTGTTTCAAACAACTGGTAGAGGCATCTAGTTTAAAACCAGAAATTGTTTCAGGCCTGGATCTCATGATTGTTAGAGAACTTACTGGAGGTATATATTTTGGTGAGCCAAGAGGAATAAAACCTATCGAAAATGGAGAAAGAAAAGGTATTAATACTCTTACATATACGAGCCATGAAATAATTAGAGTAGCCAAAGTAGCTTTTGAACTTGCAAAAAAAAGAAATAAAAAAGTCACTTCCTGTGAGAAATCAAATGTCATGGAGGTAGGCGTTCTATGGAGAGAAGAAGTTCAAAAAGTTAAAGATAATGATTATCCAGATATTAATCTGAATCATATGCTTGCAGACAACTGCGCTATGCAACTATTAAGGAATCCAAAACAGTTTGATGTTATTGTAACAGATAATTTATTTGGTGATATGTTGTCTGATGAAGCGGCCATGTTGACTGGATCATTAGGTTTATTACCATCAGCATCTTTAGGAGCAAAAGATAAAAATGGTAAAATGAGATCTATGTACGAGCCGGTTCATGGTTCCGCTCCGGATATTGCTGGGAAAGGAATAGCAAATCCTATAGCAAGCATTCTNAGTTTTTCCATGGCTCTTAAATACTCTTTAGATCTAGACCAAGAAGCTGATAACTTGGATCAGGCAGTTCAAAAAGTTCTTGATGATGGTTTAAGAACTAAAGATATTTTAACTAAAGGAAAAAAAGAAGTATCAACCTCACAAATGGGGGATGCAATAATCTCTAAATTGCAATAGTTATAAATTTTTTATAATTTATCCCAATGAAAATTAATAACGTTGTGGTAATTGGGTCAGGAACAATGGGAATTGGTATTGCGGCACAATTATGCAATGCAAATATTCCTGTTACATTATTAGACTTAAAAACAGAAATTTGTGAAAAAGCAAAAAAAAGAATTTATGAATCTAGACCTCCTTTACTGGTAGATAAAAATAAAATTGATACAATTAAAACTGGCACTATAGATACAAATTTTGATGTCGTCGGAAAAGCCGATTGGATAGTTGAAGCTGTAGTCGAGAGAATAGATATTAAAATCAGCCTTTATGAAAAGATATTGAAGACTAGAAAAAAAGGTTCAATTATTTCATCAAATACATCAACTATTCCGTTAAAAGTTCTATCCTCAAAAATGTCTGATGAAGATAAAAAGGATTTTTGTATAACTCATTTTTTTAATCCTGTTCGATATATGGGTCTGTTAGAGATTGTTAAAGAAAGTTTTAATGATTTAGATAAAATAAATTTTTTAAAAAATTTTTGCGAAGAAAGTTTAGGTAAACAAGTTATTATCTGCAAGGATACACCAGGCTTTTTAGGAAATAGAGTTGGGGTTTATGCAATTCAAGTAGCAATAACAGAATCTATCAAAATGGGATTGAGCGTAGACGAATCCGACACACTTTATGGTAGACCAATGGGATTACCTAAAATAGGAGCTTTTGGCCTGTATGATCTAATCGGGATAGATTTAATGGCTGACGTTTTAAAGAGTTTTTTAAAAGAATTGCCCACTACAGATGTTTTTCATGAGGTCGCAAAAGAAATTCCACTAATTATACATCTAATTAAAAATGGGTATACAGGAAGAAAAGGCAAAGGTGGATTTCGTAGAATTAACAAAAAAGACGGCAAAAAAGTTTTAGAAGTTATTGATTTAAAAACTAGAGAATATTCACCTTCAAAAAAAATTGAATTCAATATTCAAGAGAACGTTTCCTTAAAAGATTTAGTTTCCAGAAATGATAAATATGGAAAGTACGCTTGGTCAGTGGTTTCAAAAATTATACTTTACGCCTCTTCTTTAATTCCCAGTGTGACAAAAGATTATAATAATATTGATGAAGCAATGAGATTAGGCTTTAGTTGGTCAAAAGGTCCATTCGAAATGTTAGAAGAGCTTGGGGTAAAATTTTTTGTAGAAAAAGATAAAAATTTACAAATAAATGAATTTATAAAAAAATTATATGAAAAAAAATCTGATACTTTTTATGGGAAAAGACAAATCTATACTGATTTGGAAACTCTAGGAAAAGTAAAACAAGTAGCAAAAATTAATAAAGATAATAAATCAGCCATTACATATGAGCATAAAAATTACAAAATTGTAGAATTTAATACTAAAGCTAATACGTTGGACTATGATTCAATGAATGCATTGAAAAAAGCATCTGATCAAAATCTTATAATTATCAATGAGGGCATGCAATTTTCAGCCGGGGTTAATTTAAATTACGTTATGGATTTTGCGAAAGAAAAAAATTGGAAGGCAATTGAAAAGTTCATCCATCATTTTCAAATGACCTGTAAGCAACTAAAATATTCTGATAATTTGGTTATTGCCGCGCCATCAGGTCTAGTTTTGGGAGGTGGTGAAGAAATTTGTATTCAGAGTGATTACGTGGTTGCACACACTAATATCGTGATGGGCCTTGTAGAAACCCTTGTAGGGTTAATACCCGCTGGAGGGGGAACTAAAGAAATGTTGTGGAGATGGACTCAAACTCAAGAAGCTAAAAAAGATCCCGACTTTGCCCCACAAAAAGTGTTTGATATTATTGGCTATGGCAAAACAGCTACTTCACCTATTGAAGCAATGCCACTTAAGTTTTTACTAGAAAAAGACAAAAGTATTATGAATAGAAACAAGCTACTTTCAGTTTCTCAAGATTTAATTAATGAGAAAAAAAATGGATATAAACCACCAAAAAAACCAATTTTTAAATTATCAGGAAGCCAAGTAAAAGATAAAATGTTCCAAACTCTTGAAAATCTTTTTAGAGAAAAGAAAATTTTGGAGCATGGGATGGAAGTTGGAAAAAAATTAGCTTTTGTATTAAGTGGAGGCAATACAACTCTTGATAAAGAATTATCCGAAGATGATATGTATGCTTTGGAATTAGAAGCTTTTATGCAACTAATGCAAATGGAAAAAACTCAAGCTAGAATTAAACACACACTTTCAACAGGAAAACCTTTGGTAAATTAAATGGCAACTTACAGCGCTCCTATAGATGATATGATGTTTCTCTTTGAAAAATTAAGAGATAATCCTCATTACAATGAACTTGAAAAATACAAAGAAGTTAATCCTGATCTTGCAAAAGATATATTGGAACAGGCTGCAAAGATAACCGAAAATCTTATATTACCCTTAGCTAAAGTTGGAGATGAGACACCTGCCACTTTCGAGAATGGAGTAGTGAGAGTTCCACCTGGATATAAAGAAGTTTACAAAAAATTTATTGAAAACGGCTGGGTATCTCTGTCTTGCGATCCAGAGTACGGAGGTCAAGGGATGCCAAAGACTATAAATGCATTTTTTGACGAAATGCTGTCTTCTGCTAGTCTTTCTTTTAAACTCTATAGTGAGCTTAGCATTGGAGCTTATAATTGCATACTTCATCACGGAAGCGATTCTATAAAAAAAAAATTTCTTCCTAATATTGTTAAAGGCACTTGGAGTGGGACTATGTGCTTAACAGAATCGGTTTGTGGAACAGATTTAGGATTGTTAAAAACAAAAGCCATAGAGCAGTCAGATGGAACTTTTAAATTAAATGGTCAAAAAATATTCATAACTTCTGGAGATCATGATCTCACAGAAAATATAATACACTTAGTTCTAGCAAGAACTACCGATGCCCCATCAGGAACAAAAGGAATTAGTTTATTTTTAGTACCTAAAGTTCAAGTTAAAGAAGATGGATCGTTAGGTCCAAGGAATNGAGTTTCAACTAATTCAATTGAAAGCAAAATGGGAATTAAAGGTTCTGCTACTTGTGNTTTAAATTTTGATGGCGCTATTGGATATATGATTGGACCAAAAAACAAAGGATTAAGCTCAATNTTTACAATGATGAATTTGGAAAGAATTATTGTGGGGCTTCAAGGTTTGGGATTATCAGAAATTGCATATCAAAATGCACTAAATTATTCGAAAGAGAGAAAACAAGGAAAATCTAATAATAGTAAAACACAAAATGGAGCAGATTTAATTATTGATCACGCGGACATTAGAAGATCATTATTAAATATGAAATCTATTATTGAGGGGGAGAGAGCTTTAAGTTTTTGGTTAGCTCAACAAACTGAAGTTAGCTTGCATCATAGTGATAATAAAATTAAACAAGAAGCTTCGGATTTTGTATCTTTAATGACACCTGTAGTGAAATCATTATTTACAGATATGGGTATGGAAATTACCAGCGATGCTATGCAAATCTTTGGAGGCTATGGTTATACAAAAGACCAAGGGATTGAACAGCTATATCGAGATAATAGAATTACACCAATATATGAAGGAACAAATTCAGTTCAAGCAATTGATTTGGTCTTTAGAAAACTTGTTAACAAAAATGGCAATGTTGTTAATCGGTATGTAAAATTTATTGAAGAGGAAATCAAAAAAAATAAAGGTGAGAAGCAGATAAAAGAATTTGCTGAAAAGTTGGAATATTATTTAAAAATATTAATTAATTTTAATCTTTGGATAGAAAAAAATATGGAAAAGTCAAAGGATGATATTAATGCTGCCTGCAATGATTATCTAAAAGTCCTAGGTTTGGTTGCGGTGGCATTTTCATGGTTAAAAATACTTAACGTAAGCTATAAAGAGTTAAAAAATAATAAGAAATTTTATGAGGATAAAATTGAAACCGCAAAATTTTTCTTTAATAGAGTACTACCTAGAATTGATGCTTATTACAATTCCGCAATTTCAGGAAGTAAGTATATAATGGATTTTAAATTTAATTAATTATGAATGATTACGATAAGAATCTTGATAAAAATAAAGCAAATTTTGTTCCGTTAACACCAATAAGCTTTATTGAAAGAACAAAAGATATTTATCCAGACTATGAAGCTTTAGTTTATAAAAAACGTTCTTATACATGGAAACAAGTTTATGAGCGAAGTGTAAAATTTGCTAGTGCTTTAGAAAAACATGGAATTAAGTTAGGCGATACCGTGTCAATTATGGCTGCAAATACACCTGAATTATTTGAAGCTCATTATTCTGTTCCAATGACTGGTGCGGTACTTAATGCAATTAATACAAGGTTAGATCCAAAAACAGTGGGCTACATACTTAAACATGCAGATGCCAAAGCGCTAATCGTGGATCGTCAATTTCACGGAGTTGTAATAAAAGCTTTAGAAAGTTTTGGTAAGAAAATTTTAATTATAGATATAGTTGACGAACAAGCTGACCTAAAAGACATTGAAANAATTGGAGAATATGAATATGAAAGTTTTTTAGAGCAAGGTGATCCTAATTATGTATGGAAGAGGCCAAAGGATGAATGGCAGTCGATTTCATTAAATTATACATCTGGTACTACTGGCAATCCAAAAGGAGTTGTATATCATCACAGAGGCTCTTATTTGATGGCAACTGGCAGTGCAGTAGCGTGGAATATGCCAAACCGTTTAAATTTTTTATATACTGTTCCTATGTTTCACTGCAACGGTTGGTGTTATCCATGGACACTAGCCATGCTTCATGCTCGAGTAATATGCATAAGAAATATTAGAGCTAAGGAAATTTTTGATTTAATAACGGAACATAAAGTAACTCATTTTGGTGGAGCACCGATTATATTAAATATGTTGGCTAGTGCTCCAAAGGATGAACAAAAACCACTAAAACATAAAGTGTACATTTTGACAGCGGCCGCACCTCCACCAAGTATTATTTTTAAAAAAATGAAAAGCTTAGGTTTCGAAGTTATGCATGTTTATGGTCTAACAGAGACCTATGGACATATTTTGCAGTGCGCGTGGAATCAAGAATGGGATAATTTAAACGAAGATGAAAAAGCTGATATTAGTGCCCGCCAAGGCGTACGTTATCCAAACACAGAAGATGTCGATGTTATGGGTCCAGAAACCATGAAGCCGGTTCCACGAGATGGAAAAACTATAGGAGAAATAATGATACGTGGAAACGTTGTTATGAAAGGGTATTTTAAAGACAAAGAAGCAACAGAAAAATCTATGAAAGGTGGATGGTTTCACTCTGGTGATTTAGCGGTAATACATTCCAACGGTTACATTCAAATAAAAGATAGGTCTAAAGATATTATCATTTCAGGTGGAGAAAATATCTCATCAATAGAGATTGAAAATACAGTAGCTAAACATCCGTCAGTTTCTCTTGCTGCGGTCGTAGCTAAACCCGACAAAAAATGGGGAGAAACACCTTGTGCTTTTGTTGAATTAGCTCCTCAAAAGAAAGCTACAGAAGAAGAAATAATAATATTTTGTAGAGAAACCTTGGCTGGATTTAAAATTCCAAAAAAAATAGTTTTTGGTGAATTGCCCAAAACGTCCACTGGAAAAATAAAAAAATTCGAATTGAGAAAAAAAGCCAAGGAGATGAACTGAATTTTGAAGTAGGTCAAAAAAGCGTTTTCGCATCAACGGGTGGACTAGATTTCGATATCACAAAACCAGTAATTGTTTTGATGCATGGTAGTGGACTAACACATATAGTTTGGTCCTTCCACGAGCACTTTCTTGCTTCAAAGGGATATAGTATTTTGTCAGTTGATTTACCTGGACATGGTAGTTCAGAAGGACCTGCCATAAAATCTATAGAAGAAATAGCTGAATGGATTAAAAAATTGATAGAAAAATTAAAAATTAATGAAATTTCATTTATGGGTCATTCTCAAGGTTGCTTAGTGGGACTTGAATTTGCTTCCCGTTTTCCAAAATTAATTAAAAGTTTAAACCTCATAGCAGGATCTTATGAATTGCCGGTTAATCCAGATCTGATTAATTATGCAGACGGGGGTGATATGAAGTCTGTAGAACTTATGATGAAATGGGGTTACGAGGGAGTAAAAAAATTTATTGGAGGAAATCCAGTTCAAAAAATTATTAATTCACCAAGACAAGTTCAGGAAGGTTTAGCTGTTGATCTTAGAGCATGCAATAATTATAAGAATGGATCAAAAGCAGCATCAAATATAAATTGTCCGACCCTTTGTATACTAGGCGATAAAGACAAGATGGTTCCTCTAAATAAAGGAAAACAAATGGCTGAAAAAATTAAAAATTCTGAATTACAAGTGCTTAAAGAATGTGGTCACATGATTATATTTGAAAAAGCCTTTGAAATGAGAGAAATTGTTAAAAATTTTATTGAAAAAAATCACAACTAGAATTGGTCATAAAACAATAGTAATACTTTAATTAATATGAATATAGCAATTGTTGGAGCGACAGGAAATGTCGGTAGAAAACTTTTAGAAGTTCTAGAGAGAACTAATTTTGAATTCAGTGAAATATACTTAATAGCTTCTGATAAGAGTGTAGGAAAAAAAATTACATTTAAAAATAAAAATTACTCAATTATTGGTTTAAGTGATTTTGATTTTGGAAAAGTAAAATTAGCTTTTTTTTCTGCTGGCAGTTCTATTGCAGAAAAATGGGCACCTATAGCTGCAAAAAAGACAATAGTAATTGATAATTCAAAATATTTTAGAATGGATAAAGAAATTCCTTTAGTAGTACCCGAAGTGAACAGTGATGCCTTAAAGTTGTATAAAAATAAAAATATTATAGCTAATGC
>JGI26061J44794_1001331_pt1 | contig 10095 bp, 10 predicted proteins | sample MarorgKNORR_S2LV_5_FD_44794 | JGI IMG/M metagenome (IMG submission 44794) | reverse complement strand
CACATCATCGACGCCGTTGCCAAGGCCAACGCAGTATTCAGCACCGCCGAACCGGAACCCACCGCTGCCCAAGCATGACCAATCCCGACTTTAAAAACCCCCGCGCCGAGCACGGCTTCGTCGGGCGCACCTGCTCCATCTCCGCCGTCGGCTCCTACGTGCCGGAAAAAGTGCTGACCAACGCCGACCTCGAGAAATTGACGGACACAACCGACGAGTGGATCACCACCCGCACCGGCATCAAGGAGCGCCGCATCGCCGCGGACGACGAGTACACCTCCGACATGGCCACCCGCGCCGCGCAGCGCGCCCTCGAGCGGGCGGGGGTCGATCCCGCCGACATCGACCTGATCATCCTCGCCACCATCACCCCGGACATGCCCTTCCCCGCCACGGCCTGTCTCGTGCAGCAAAAGCTCGGCGCCCACAACGCGGCGGCGTTCGACATCGAGGCGGCCTGCTCCGGGTTCGTTTACGCGCTCGAGATCGGGCAGCAGTTCATCATGTCCCGCACGTACGACACCGTGCTGGTGATCGGCGCGGAGAAACTCTCCTCCATCATCGACTGGAAGGATCGCAACACCTGCGTCCTCTTCGGCGACGGCGCGGGCGCTGCCGTGCTGCAGAACCGCGAAAACTCCCACGGCCTGCTGACCGTCTGCATGGGAGCCGACGGCCGGAAGGCATCGATCCTCTCACAGCCCGGCGGCGGCTGCCTGCACCCGGCCTCGGCCGAGTCCGTTTCCGGCCGGCTCCACTTCCTCAGGATGGACGGAAAGGAAGTGTTCAAAAGCGCCGTCACGGCGATGACCACCGCCGCCCGCGAGGCCTTGGCCCGGTGCGAACTCGAGATCGACCGCATCAAGTGCATCATCCCGCACCAAGCCAACATGCGCATCCTCAAGGCCGTGGGCGACCGCTTGGGCGCCCGCGAAGATCAGGTCTTCAGCAATTTGCAGCGATACGGTAACACCTCCGCCGCCTCCGTGGCCATCGCGCTGGATGAGGCCGTCGAGCTGGGCCAAGTGCAGCGTGGCGACCTGATCCTGCTGCTCGTCTTCGGGGCCGGCCTGACTTGGGGCGCGGCTGTCATCGAGTGGTAACCCCGCTTGGCCAAGCAGNCGAGTGGGGATGCCTGTCCCCAGCCGTCCGAAACCTCCGCCCCACCTTCGTCCTTGGCCGGGCNCTGTTTTGGCACTTGTCGGGCTGCTGCTTTCCTGTTTGTCTCTCCATCCCTTTTTGAGATGGAACTGTTTCACAAAATCCTGAAAACCGCCGTCGAAGGCGGCGCTTCCGATGTCCACATCAAAGCGGACGCGCCGGTGGTTTACCGCATCAGCAGCCAGTTGGTGGAGACCGAGATGAGCCAGCAACCGAACGAGCAATGGCTGAGCAGCGTCATCGACAACATCGTTCCCTCCCAGTTCAAGCCGAAACTGAATGACGACCGGGAAATCGATTTTTCCTATAACATTCCCGGCATTGGCCGGTTCCGGACGAACTGCTTCCAGCATCTCGGCAAATGGTGCCTCGCCATGCGCTACGTCGTCGCCGAGGTTCCGAAAATCGACAGCCTCGGCCTGCCCGATATCATCAAATCCATCGCCGAGGAGCACCGGGGCATCGTGTTGGTGGCCGGAACCACAGGTTGCGGCAAGTCCACCACCCTCGCCGGGATGATCGACCACATCAACTCCACCCAAAAGCGGCACATCATCACCATAGAGGATCCTGTCGAGTACGTGTTCGAGGACAAAAACTGCATCATCGAGCAGCGCGAAGTCGGCCTCGACACCCCGTCGTATCAACACAGTCTCAAGCACGTCATGCGGCAGGATCCCGACGTCATAATGATCGGCGAAATGCGCGACGCCGTCAGCTTCCGCGCCGCAATGAGCGCGGCCGACACCGGCCATCTCGTCATGTCCACCCTGCACACCATCGACGCACCGCAATCCATCTCCCGCGTGCTCGACTTCTTCCCCGCCGCCGAGCGCGAACCCGTACGCAAGCAGATGGTCGGCACCCTCAAGGCCATCATCGTGCAGCGCATGACCGTGCGAAAAGACGGCACCGTGATCCCCGCCATCGAGATCATGATCAACACCCCCACCATCTCCAAGTTGATCGTCGAGAATCGCCTCGAGAAACTCCACGTCGCCATCGAGACCGGCACCGACGACGGCATGCAGAATTTCAACCACTCCCTGTTCCAACTGGTCAAGGATGACATCATCACCAAGGAGGAAGCCCTCGATAAAGCCACCAACCCACAGGCACTCGAGATGAATTTCAAGGGCATTTTCCTCTCCGAGGGCAACCGCATCCTCAACTAACGCCACCGCTCTCGCCGGTTGCGCCCGAGCGGCATTGCCGCCAAGCTCCGCCGCGTGCCACTTCGCCGAAACATCTTGGCGCTGGGCCTCGCCGCCGCCGCGCTTGGCCAAGCGGACGAACCGCCCAAGCCGCTCGTCGCCACGACCCCGCGCGTTCCCGCCGTCGGCATCGAGCTTCCCGCCGCCGCCCGCACCCAACTGCGCGCACACACCGACGCGCTTGGCCAAGCGATCGATGCCTTGGCCCGGCAGCACGCCGATACGCCGCCGCTGCTCCGCCACCTCCCCGACGTGCAGGTCTTTCACAAGGCCGTTGACTGGGCGCTGAAGCACCAGCTCTTTTTCAGGCCAAGCGAGCTAAAAACCGCCGAGTCGCTGCTCGCCGCTGGCACCGAACGCGCCGCGCAACTGGCCAAGGGCAGGACGCCGTGGACACGCGCCACCGGCCTCGTCGTGCGCGGCTACGTCTCCCGGATCGACGACTCGGTGCAGCCGTACGGGCTCGTGATCCCGCAGTCGTTCTCCACCGACCCGTGGCGCAAACGCCGGCTCGACCTCTGGCTGCACGGCCGCGACAACAAGCTGAGCGAACTGAAATTCATCCAGCAGCGCCGCACCAGCGCCGGGCAGTTCACCCCGCCCGACACAATCGTCCTCCACCCGTACGGCCGGTTCTGCAACGCCTTCAAATTCGCCGGCGAAGTCGATGTGCTCGAGGCGCTCGCCCACGCCAAGACACAGTATCCCGTGGACAACAACCGGGTGAGCATCCGCGGCTTCTCGATGGGCGGCGGCGGTTGCTGGCACTTGGGCGCGCACCTCGCCGCCGACTGGGTGGCCGTCGCGCCGGGAGCCGGTTTCGCCGAGTCGCTCGACTACCTCGGCTTGGCCCGAAAAAACGCGATGCCCCCCGCCTACGAGCAGATGCTCTGGGGACTTTACGACGCCACGAAATACGCCGGCAACCTGTTCAACACCACCACCGTCGCGTACAGCGGCGAGATCGACAAACAGAAGCAGGCCGCGGATATCATGGCACGCCACCTCGCCGACGAAGGCCTGACGCTGCGCCACGTCATCGGCCCGGACACCGGCCACAAATATCACCCCGCCGCCAAGGCGGAAATCGACGAGCGCATCAACGCCGCTGCCGCTAAGGGCCGCAACCCGGTGCCGAGCGAAGTGCGCTTGGTCACGCGGACACTGCGCTACAATCGCCAAGCCTGGGTTCGAGTTGACGGGCTCGAGGCGCACTGGAAACCGGCCCGCGTCGAGGCGCGCCTGGCCAGCGACGAGCGCGTCGAAGTGACCACCGAAAACGTCTCGCGCCTGGTGCTGTCCATGCCCTCCGGGCGTTGCCCGCTGCGGCCCGACGGCCACCCCACCGTCGTCATCGACGGCACCGAACTGACCGGCGCGCGCGTCCGCACCGACCGCTCGTGGGAATCGCTCTTCCTCAAGGCACTCGGCAGATGGCGTGCCGTTGGCCAGTTTCAATTCGCCGGCTTGGCCAAGCGCCCCGGCCTGCAGGGACCGGTCGACGATGCGTTTATGGAACGGTTTTTAATGGTGCGCCCGACAGGCCAAGCGATGAAGCCGTTGGCCGCAAAGTGGACCGACGCGCAGCTTGGCCAAGCGCTGGCCGACTGGGAATTGCAGTTCCGCGCCAAGCCGCTCGTCAAGGACGACATCGACTTGACCGACGCCGACATCGCCGACTGCAACCTCATCCTTTGGGGCGACCCGCAAAGCAACTCGCTCATCGCCCGCGTCATCGACCAACTGCCGCTCACGTGGAACGAAACGACATTGCAGCTTGGCCAAGCGGAAACGGAGTCGGCGACGCACGCGCCGGTTCTGATTTTCCCGAACCCGCTCAATCCCAAGCGATACGTCGTGCTCAATTCCGGCTTCACCTTCAGCCGGTTCGGCCACTCAAGCAACGCCACGCAGACGCCNAAGCTGCCCGACTGGGCGCTGGCGGACATGCGCCAACCGTACAACGCCGGCGACCCCAACTGCATCGCCGCCGCCGGCTTCTTCAACGAACGCTGGCAAGTGACCAAAGCCGAGTGACGCCCGTTGCGGCTTGGGGAGCACACGCGGCTCGCGTGTTCATTTCGGCGGCTCGCCGAAATGCGCCTTGGCGGGCCGCCAAGGCGAGCACGCGAGCCGCGTGCTCTCCCCGACCATTCACCCTCTCCCAGCGGGAGAGGGCCGGGGAGAGGGAGAACGCATTAAACGTTAATGACGGCACACCGAAGCCAGCCGACCGCCAGCCACCCGTTGCGGGTTTGCCTCCGCGCGTCTGGCCTGTCATTTTTTCCGCATGACAATTCGTTTTATTATTTGTTTTCTACTGACTGTTGCTGCCGCACGTGCATGTTGACAAAGGTGATGGCACGGCCAAGTTTTGGTTGGTACCGGTCAAGCTGGAATATGTTGACGGCCTAAAAAAACAGGAACAACGCAAGGCCAAACGCTTGGTGGAGGAGCACCGGCTGTTCTTGTTGGAAAAGTGGAATGAACATTTTGAGGGATAAAATTTCGAGCGTACGTTTTCGGCGAGGGCGGTTGCATTTGTCGCTTGAGGACGGGCGTAGCGTGCCGGTCCCGCTGGAGTGGTATCCCACTCTCGAAACCGCCACCCCGAAAGAACGGAANAATTGGAAAACGTGCGGTGCGGGCAGCGGCATCCACTGGACGCTGCTCGATTTCCACTTGAGTGCCGAGGGGATTTTGAAGGGACTCAAGGAAGCAAAGCCTCTCACCACCGCCGCCTAGCCAAGCAGTTGCCCCCTTTTCCGCATGACAATTCGTTTTGTTATTTGTTTTCTGCTGACTGTTGCCGCCGCTCCGCGCTTGGCCAAGGCCGAGCCGGCCAAACCAAGCGGCAGCCCGTCCATCCTGCCGTCGAGTTCCCGGCTTGAGGAACTTTGGAACCAAGGCGAGTTCACCGAGGGCGTCGCGGTGGCGGCCGACGGCTCGGTGTATTTCAGCGACATCCCCAGCGGCGAAGGCATCTCCGGGAAGGTTCACAGGTTCAATCCAAAGACCGGCAAAACCTCCGTCCACTGTACCGCCTCCGGCAAGAGCAACGGGCTGATGTTCGACCGCGCCGGGCGGCTGATCGCCTGCTGCGGCGCGAACAACGGCCTCATGGCGCTTTGCGAAATCCTGCCTAACGGAAAACTGAAAGTGCTCACCGGGCGATTCAACGGCGGACGCTACCTCTCGCCGAACGACCTCGTGATTTTGCCCACCGGAATGATTTTCTTCAGCGACCCGCGCTACGTCGGCGATGAAAAAGAGGAGCAGGATCAAATGGCGGTTTACCGTTACGACCCGGCGGACGGCTCCGTGAAACGGGCCATCGGCGCGGATCAAGTCGAGAAGCCCAACGGCCTTGCCCTGTCGCCGGACGGCAAAACGCTTTACGTCGCCGGGAACAATAACGCCCCGGGTGGCCGGATGACACTCAACTCGTTTGCGCTTCGCAGCGACGGCGGCTTGGGGCCGAAGAAAGTGCTCGTCGATTTCGGTGACGAGGCCGGCATCGACGGCATGACGACCGACGTGCAGGGAAACATTTACGCCGCCGTGCGCTCAGCGAGCCGCTTCGGCATCGTGGTTTACACCGCCGACGGCCAAGAACTGGCCCGCATCCCGACCGAGACGCTGCCGACAAACTGCTGCTTCGGCACCGGCACGGAAGCCAACGTGCTGTACATCACTGCGGGCGGTGGCCTGTACCGCATCCCGATGAACGCCGCCGGCCACCACCCCGCCACCGCCCGCTTGGCCAAGGGAGTGGAGTAATCGCGTCAGAGACCAAGCGATCGTCTGTTTTTTCGTTCCACTGGCTTGGGGGTGTGGTAACTGTTGCCGCAGCGACATGGCTGATCTTCGTTACAAAAAACTCGCCGAAGTCCTCACCGGCTACTCGACCGCCCTGAAAAAGGGCGACACGGTCCTGTTCGATGTCACCGACGCGCCCGATGCGTTCGCTGTGGAACTCGTCCGCGCCGCCCGCAAGCGCGGCGCCATCCCGCTGGTCGAGACGCGCTCCGGCCGCGTCGGCCGCGAGATGCTGATGGGCACCAGCGAAGCGCACGCCAAGACCGTCCGCGACATCGAGTTGCACCGCATGAAAAAGTGCGACGCCTACGTCGCTGTCCGCGGTTCCCACAACGCGACGGAGAATTCCGACATCCCGTCCGACAATCTCTCGATGTACTCGCGCACGCTGCGGCCGGTGCTGAATTATCGCGTGAACAAGACCCGCTGGGTGGTGATCCGCTGGCCAAACGGCGCGATGGCCCAGGGGGCCGGCATGAGCACCGAGGCGTTCGAGGATTTCTTTTTTCAGGTCTGCACGATGGATTACGCCAAGATGGCCAAGGCGCAGAAACCGCTGATCCGCCGCATGGCCAAGGCGGACAAGGTGCGCATCAAGTCACCCGGCACCGACCTGTCGTTCAGCATCAAGGGGCTTGGCGCGGTGGGCTGCGCCGGCGATCGGAACATCCCGGACGGTGAGGTGTTTTCCTGCCCGGTGAAAAAGTCGGTGAACGGCGTGCTGCAGTACAACACCCCCACGCTTTACGCGGGGACGAAGTTCGAAAACGTGCGGCTTGAGTTCAAAAACGGCAAAATCGTCGATGCCACGGCGAGCGACACCAAGCGGCTCAACGAGATTTTCGACACCGATCCCGGCGCGAGGTACGTCGGCGAGTTCTCGCTTGGCTTCAATCCGTACATTAAGGAGCCGATGTGCGATATTTTGTTCGACGAGAAGATCGCCGGCTCGCTGCATTTCACGCCGGGCCAAGCGTATGAGGAGTGTGATAACGGCAACCGCTCGGCGGTGCACTGGGACATGGTGTTGATCCAGCGGCCGGAGTACGGCGGGGGCGAGGTGTGGTTTGATGACGAGTTAATCCGCAAGAACGGCCAATTCGTGCCAAAAGACCTCAAGCCGTTGAACCCGAGCCACCTTAAATAACGCGCTTGGCCAAGCGGCGCGCGGGAGGGGCAAACTCCGCCTTGCCCCGCTTTTGTTTTGGTTTGGGACGAGGTGGAACTCGTCCCTCCCGCGTTCTTTTTTTGGCGAAAAGCATCTTTCTCCAATAAAAAGTTTGTGTCTCGCCAGTTTTTTGACATAAAGCCGTTCCGCTTTTCTGGAAGCGGCTCATCTCCTTGAGGTGAGTTAGCAGCCAATCCACAGTTTCTGGATGATTTTTCGCCGCTTTTTACTCCTCATAACACTAATCGCAGCCCTGCCAACACCGGCATTGTTCGGTGCCGGTGAGGTTGCCGGTGGGCACGCTGCTGAAGAACACGCAGAGCACCACGCGCTGCCGCCCAACGCGGTGGTCTTGACGGAGATTGGGCCATTCGCCATCACAAACTCGATGGTGGTCACTTGGATCGTGGCGATCGGATTGATTGTTATTGCGCAGCTCGCCACGAAAAACGCGAAAACAATCCCGTCAGGCTTGCAAAACTTTGTCGAGTGGCTCGTGGAAAGTTTGTTTGCCTTTTTCGAGGGTGTCCTCGGGGAGAGGATGACCAAGCAAACTTTTTGGTTTTTCGGCACGATATTCATCTTCATTCTGTTTACCAACTGGTTTGGGCTGATCCCCGGCTTGGGAACCATCGGCTGGGGCCACGCCACTGAGCACGGTTTTGTTACCACAGAACCGTTGCTGCGGGGCGTGAACGCCGATCTGAACATGACCTCCGCGATGGCGCTTTTCTTCTTTGCGCTGTGGATTTATTGGTCGCTCAAAGAGATTGGGGTGGGCGGGTTTTTCTTTCACATCTTTAATATCAAGGGCCACGGGGTGACTGCGATGGGGCTGTTTTTGATGGTGATTTACCTTTTTGTTGGCGTCATCGAGGTGGTCTCGATTGGCGTGCGCCCGGTGGCGTTAATGTTCCGGCTCTACGGAAATGTTTTCGCTGGTGAAAACATACTCGAAACAGTCATGTCACTTGGCGGCACTTACTTTGGCTGGCTGGTGGTGCTGCCGTTTTATTTTCTAGAGTTGTTGGTGGGGCTTGTCCAAGCGCTTGTGTTTGCACTGCTGACGGCGGTGTTCACCTCGCTCATGTGCAGTCATCACGATAAAGAAAAGTCTCACTAGCAAAGAATCTCGGTGGCTTGACCATACATGTTCGTGGGAGTCACCAACTAAACTGAAACAAAAAAAGAAACAAGAAAATGAGTGGTAGTATTCATATCGGCCTAGCGGCTCTGGGTTCAGCCATCGGCGTGGGTTTGGTCGGCGCGAAAGCAGCCGAAGCGACCGGACGCAATCCTGGAGCCTCTGGCCCCATCCTGACAGCGGCGATTATTTTTGCTGCACTGGCTGAGGGAGTGGTGTTCATTTCGATCTTCCTCGGGAAGAGCGGGATTTAATCAAAAAACCTTCGGGTGGCGGGGCAACCCGCCGCCATTTTTGACTTTCAATAATTAAAATGACTCAATTCATCGTTCTGGCGGCTGACGGCGGGGTTGTTGGCGACATCACCAAGACTTTTGGTGTCAGTTGGCAACTGTTCATCTCCCAGTTAATCGCCTTCATCATTGTCGCCTTGGTTCTCAAGAAATTCGCCTATAAACCGGTGCTCGACATGCTGGAGCAACGCAAAGAGCGCATTGCCCAAGCCGAAACCAATGCCGAGAAAATTCAGACTGAGTTGGCCGCCACAGAAGCCGAGCGCGACAAGGTGCTGGCCAAGGCCAACCAAAAGGCTCAGGAAATGATCGCTGACGCCAAGGAAGCCGCCCAGCAGGTCGGCGAGGTCGAGGGCCAAAAGGCGGTCAAGCAGGCCGAGGGAATTATCCGCAAAGCCCGCGAAGCCACCGATGCCGACCGTGACCAGATGATGTCTGAATTGAGGGCCGAGATCGGCCGCTTGGTGGTCGAGACCACCGCCAAGGTCAGCGGCAAGGTGCTGACCGACGAGGATCAGCAACGGCTGATCGACGAGACCAACCGCGAGCTCGCCGCTTAATTCAACCGGATGAAAGGCAGTAAACAATCCCGCCGCTTGGCCAAGCAGCTTTTCCGAAGCTGCCAAGTTGACGGTCGCCTCGATGCCGATCGGGTGCGGAAGGCCGTGAGTCTGCTCATCGAGCGGAAGCCTCGCGGTTACTTCGGCATCCTGCAAAACCTGAAACGGCTGGTGAAGCTCGACGAGGCCAGCCGATCCGCCCGCGTGGAGAGCGCCGTGCCGCTTGGCCAAGCGCAGCAGGAAGACGTCCGGAACAGCTTGAACCGGCTGAAGGGCGGCGATGTGACGGTGGAGTTCGCCACGAACCCCGACCTCATCGGCGGCATGCGGGTGAAGATCGGCGACGATGTTTTTGATGGCAGCGTGAAGATGCGCTTGGCCAGCTTGAGTGAGAGTTTTTAATTTATTTCAACGAACAAGATATGAGCAACCTACTGCAGGATATTGAAGCCCAGATCACCGGCGCGAAAACAGACGTGGCGCGCGAGAACGTGGGCACGGTGCGCGAAATCGGCGACGGCGTGGCCAAGATCGAGGGCCTCACCGGCGCGATGATGAACGAGATGCTCGACTTCGGCGGCGGCGTGATGGGCCTCGCGCTGAACCTCGAGGAAACGGAAGTGGGCGCGGTGATTATCGGCGACCACACCGGCATCGCCGAGGGCGACGAGGTGAAAACCACCGGCAAACTGCTCTCCGTGCCCGTGGGCAAGGCGCTGCTTGGCCGCGTGGTGGA
>JGI26061J44794_1001327_pt1 | contig 10117 bp, 8 predicted proteins | sample MarorgKNORR_S2LV_5_FD_44794 | JGI IMG/M metagenome (IMG submission 44794) | reverse complement strand
GGTAATAGGGCCATAGTCGTCACGTCATCAGGGATACTGAGCAGTTGTTTGATCTCTTTTTCAAAGCGCGTTTGACGGGTGGTCAAGACGCTGCCCAGCCCTCCTTCCATTCTTTCTGCAAAACCATCGATAGCGTTGTTCTCCAGGTAGGTGTTGTGTGGTATGGCGATTCGCTGGCTTTCTCGCGCGCCCAGTCTTAAACTCTTATCTGTTAACGGAGCATCGACTGAGTACACTACGCAGGCACAACCGGATGCCTAGCCTGAAGGAGGCCGGACGGCCACCGGAAGGTCCACTCGTGCCAAGGCGCCACACAAAAAGTGCAGTGCGATCAGGCTATTTCCGCATGCCAACAGGAGGAGGAACAGTGCTCGAATATCAGCCAAACATGGTTTTATCAACCGAGGAATATAGCGTGGTAGGTACCCGTCCGATCCGGCATGACGGTCCCGACAAAGTGATGGGCCGCGCCCGTTACGCCGCCGATATACACCTGCCCGGGATGCTGCACGGCAAGATATTGCGTAGTCCCCACGCCCATGCCCGTATCCGAAGCATCGACCCCAGCCGGGCATTGGCGCTGCCGGGAGTGAAAGCCGTCGTCACATCCGCCGACCTGCCGGAGGTCTCTGCTGAAGTGGCCGACCAAGAGGAAGGAGCCACCGTAAATTACGGGTTCTACAGTAGAAATGTCATGGCCCGCGAAAAGGCTCTGTACCAGGGCCATGCCGTTGCGGCTGTGGCAGCCACCAGCCCCCACCTGGCCGAAGAAGCGCTCGCCCTTTTAGACATCGATTACGAAGTCCTCTCGCCGGTGTTGAACGCATTCGACGCCATGAAGGACGGGGCTCCGATTCTCCATGACCGGCTCCTTACCATGAGCAGTCCGGCGATGCGCTCCGGCGGCTGGGGAAACGTCGAAGATGGCCTGCAAACCAACATTGCCAATCGGTTTGAGTTCCGCATGGGAAACGTGGAACAAGGGTTCAAGGAGGCGGAATTAGTCCTGGAGCGGGAGTATCACACAAAACCCGTCCATCAGGGTTACATCGAACCTCACTCCGCCACCGCTCAATGGAATGCGGATGAAACGGTGACCATATGGGCGAGTAGCCAAGGCCACTTCGCACTTCGCGACCATACGTCCACGCTGCTCGGTCTGCCCGTCTCCAAAGTAAAGATCATACCCATGGAGATTGGCGGGGGATTTGGCGGAAAGGGGCAGGGCGGCTGTTACTTGGAACCGGTGGCGGCGGCGCTGGCTCGCAAATCAGGCCAGCCGGTCAAAATCACCATGAGCCGCACCGAGGTTTTCCACGGCACCGGCCCTACTTCAGGCACCCAAATTACGGTGAAGATGGGAGTCACCAACGCTGGAAAGATCACAGCAGCGGAAGCCCATTTGGTCTTTGAAGCCGGAGCGTTCCCCGGATCGCCGGTCCCTTCCGGTTGCCGTACAATATTCGGTCCCTACGATATTCCCAACGCCTATATAGAAGGGCTTGATGTTGTCATCAACAGCCAGAAGTCGGCTGCCTACCGGGCGCCGGGCTCTCCACCCGCCGCATTCGCCGCCGAGTCATTGATCGACGAGATCTGTGGCCGAATCGGCATGGACCCAATCGAATTCCGCCTGATAAATGCCTCGGCGGAAGGAACCAGACAGGCAGCCGGACCCACGTACCGGCGGATCGGAATGGTGGAGGTGCTGCAAGCTGCTCAGCAACACCCTCACCTGGCTGCTCAGGTGGAAGGCCCGAACCGTGGCAGAGGCATCGCGGCCGGTGCATGGTTCAATGGGACCGGCCCTGCCAGCGCAACAGCAAGCGTCAATTCAGACGGGACCATTAGCCTGGTAGAGGGGTCTCCAGACATCGGCGGGAGCCGGGTCGCAATGGCGATGCACGTTGCCGAAGTTCTTGGGATTCCGGCCACCGAGATCAACCCATCCATCGCTGATACCGACTCCATCGGTTACAGTTCGGGCGCGGGCGGTAGCGGCGTTACCTTCAAGATGGGCACCGCTGTATACCAGGCTGCGGAGGACGTGCGCAACCAGTTGATCGAGCGCGCAGCCACCATATGGGACGTGAACGAGGCTGACGTGGAATTTGCGAATGGCGAACTGAGCCACAAAGAAGACCCCGAGCTGAAGATCACCCTGAAGCAGATCGCCCGCCGGCTCAACGCTACAGGCGGCCCCATCGTGGGCCGGGCCACCGCGAACCCGGGCGGGGTGGGTAACGCATTCGGCCTCCACATAGTCGACGTGGAAGTCGACCCCGAAACCGGCAAAGTGGATATCCTTCGCTATACCGCATTACAGGACGCTGGCAAAGCCATTCACCCGAGCTACGTCGAAGGCCAGATACAGGGCGGCGTGGTCCAAGGTATCGGCTGGGCCCTCAACGAAGAGTATTTCGTGGACCACGAAGGGGCGATGCTGAACTCCAGTTTCCTGGACTATCGAATGCCCACGAGCCTCGACCTCCCGATGATCGATACCGTCATCGTAGAGGTAGCCAACCCCGGCCATCCTTTCGGGGTGCGGGGCGTGGGCGAGGTTCCATTGGTGCCCCCGATGGGGGCGGTGGCCAATGCCATCGCCAACGCGATCGGAGTTCGGACTAACAAACTTCCCATGACACCCGGGACCCTACTGGAAAAATTGTGGGAGAGATCGAGCGTCGGCGCCTAGCGGCCAACCGGCCGACGGGGGGAGCGGAATTTGGGAATCGCAATCGGACGCCGGCACTCTGAGTCAGAAATTCGGTAGGAGATTCGATGAGATACGACGTGATTGTTATCGGGGCGGGGTCGGCAGGCGGGACCATCGCCACCAGGCTGTCCGAGAACCCGGACCGGTCGGTCCTGCTGCTGGAAGCCGGGCCTGATTACCCGGACTTTGAGTTGGTGCCCGACGATGTCAAATTCGGTTATAGCCCTACAGCCTCTGAGATGGGCGCGCCCCACAACTGGTCGTTCGTCGGCACCGCCACTCCGGCCCAACCCAACGAGGTTGCCGTGCCCCGCGGTAAGGTGATGGGCGGGACAAGCGCGATCAACGGCCAGGTTTTTCTTCGGGGGGTTCCCGAGGACTACGACGACTGGGCGTCCTGGGGAAACGATGAATGGAGCTACATCAATCTCCTCCCCTACTTCCGAAAGTTGGAGACCGACACGGACGTTCAAGACGACTTCCACGGTTCGGAGGGGCCGGTGCCGGTCCGGCGTCATAAGCCAGAGGACTGGCTGCCGCTGCAACATGCATTCAAACAGGCCTGCCTGGACCGGGGCTATCCCGAGGCCTACGACCACAATAACCCGGACGCCACCGGGTTCGGCCCATTCCCTATGAATAATCCCAACGGAGTGCGGATGAGCACGGCCCTATCCTACGTCAATCCGAACCGCCACCGGCTCAACCTCACCATTCGCGCCAATGTCCTGGTGCGGCGGGTCCTGATCAAGGGAGGCCGCGCCACCGGAGTGGAGGTGGATAGTGGCGGAGAGACATTCCGCTTGGACGCGGGGGAGGTCGTTCTCTCGGCGGGAGCCATCGCTTCGCCTCAGGTCTTGATGTTATCCGGAGTGGGGCCGACCGCACATCTCCGTGAAATGGGCATCGACGTTGTGGCAGACCTCCCCGGAGTCGGCAAGAATCTCCGGGACCATCCGCTTGTGCCGGTACGGGTCAAAACCAAAGATGACTTTCCCCTGGACCCCGACGCCCCGCGGTTGCAGACGGTGCTTCGTTACACGGCCACGGGGTCCCGCAACCGCAACGACATGCAGATATTTCCTTCATCGTTCTCGACTCCGTTGGGTGGCGACCCAATGGCCGAGGAGGGAATCCGCTTCACCTGCATGGTCGAGTTGGCCCAGAGCGCCGGAGAGCTGCGGCTCAATTCAGATGATCCCCACGAACAACCCTTCATTGATTGCCGATTTCTAGAAGAGCCTTGGGATCGGGAGCGGTTGCGGGAAGGGGTGCGGATCATCCTGGATATGTTGGAGCAGGAATCGTTCAAGGACATCGTGGAGGAACTTATCTCGCCGGTGGAATCCGACCTGGTTTCGGATGACACTCTGGACCAATGGCTCTTGGAGAACGTGTGGATCGGCCAGCACCTTTCGGGCACCTGCAAGATGGGGCCGGATTCGGACCCTATGGCGGTGGTTGACCAGTACGGGCGGGTTCACGGAATCGCCGGACTTCGGGTTGCTGACGCGTCGATAATGCCCAATGTGATCCGCGCCAATACAAATGCCACCACCATAATGATCGGTGAACGGGTGGCAGACTGGATCGCCAATACTGCGCCTTCGGCAGCCGCGGAATAGACATACTCTACGTCAATACTGATGGCGGCCATCTATTCCAGATATCGAACATGGGACGGCGGAGGTTAGTCTTGTACCCTCCGTAGGGGAGGCCAAACGTTCCAGGCCGATTGCCCGAGTGGAGGGCGATGGCTATACTTGCCCACCGGCCTTAGCCAGGCAGGGGCACGCTGGCCGAGACACGGTCACCAACAGAGCGGGTGGTGTGGCCTTGTCCAGTAACGTCTTCCACTTGCAATATGTCTCCCGGGTACAACAACCGTTTGGACCCGTCTCCGATTCCAATCTCCATCTGACCAGATAGCACGATGACGTATTGGACGCGAGGGGCGTTGTGCCAATCGCTGAAGCTCCCATCCTGGAACCGGCGATAGGTCATTTCGGCGCCGGCTTTGAGGGCGACGGTTTCGGTATCCCCGGCGGGCACGTTAAGATCCTCGAAGTGAGCTTGGCCATCTTCGCCGGTGTATAGGCGTATGATCATTTGGCCTCCTGCGTTTCGGGTAGTGAATCTCCTTCAGTAGGACATGAGGCTAAATCAAGTTAAGCTTTCAACTTTGGGCCCAACTTGCTCCATCAGCAACCGTTGGGACCGCTGCACCAGCGTATGGTCATCGGGGTCCTGGGTGGTGTTCAGCAGGACGCCAAAGCCCCCAGTATCTTCATAGGTCTGATGAATCTTCTCGGCGCACTCCGAGGGGTCGCCGACGATCCAGACATTTTCAATCATGTAGTCCACGTCCACATCTTCATCAGTCATCGAAGGATCATTCTTTAGATATCCTAGGATTCCCCCGGCTTTACGGTTTTTCCACTGGTGGTCTTCGAAGGGCTGGCCCAAGACGATACGGGCTTCCTCTCGGGCGGCCTCCGGGGTCTCACCGACGTAGATTTCCCTTCCCAAGCGCAGTTCGCTTTTGTCTGCGATCTTCCCGGTGCTCGCAGCGCCTTCTTCAACGATGTGCCAAAGGTCTGGGATGAAACGGTCGGGCAGGTTGCTCATGGGAATCCAACCACGTTCCCCTGCCATCCTGATACTTTCTGTATTAGGCGTTGAGGCGGCTACGCCGATGGGTGGATGCGGCTGTTGATAGGGCTTGAAATAGAGCCTGCGTCCCAGCTCCACCGACTGTTCCGGAGCGTGTACCTGATAGTATTTGCCCTCGAACCCAAAATGTCCGTCCTCGGCGGCCCACAACCCCAGGATCACTTCCAAAGCTTCCCGGCCTTGTTCCCGAACGTCGTCCATAGTGTCGTAATCGATACCGTAAAGCTGCAAATCTGTGGGCAGCGACCGGAACCCAATGCCCCAGTAGATGCGACCACGTGCCATATGATCCAACATTGCGATTCGGTGGGCGGTGTCAACCGGATGGTGCAATGGCAGCATGGTTACACCCGTGGCCATGACAATGTTCTCTGTCAGGGCCAATGCCCTGGCCATGAGCAACTCGGGCGCAGGGACGTTCTCCCAAGTCTCGGTGATATGCTCACCGATCCATGCCTCGGTGTACCCGAGCTGGTCCGCCTGTACAATCAACTCGATGTCACGGTCGTAGGAGTCTGCGTAAGACCGCCTGGGGGGATGCAAGGGCATCATGAACAGTCCGAATTTCATATTTGATCTCCGATTCTAAGTTTGCTGTCCGGTCGATGATTGACTAGAACCGATAACTCGGTCGGATTGTGGCACATTATCGCAGATAGCGACATCGCCGATCACCAGACGTGAATTTCTTACTGTTCTATTGGTTATTGAATATATGGTTTAATATCTCGTGTGGCTGCGGCAGTCGACATTGAGCCGTTGATAAGTACGAGGATTCCTACTCGGTCTCACACGAGAAACTCGCTGACCTGTAAGGACCATAAAACATGGCCTCCCAAAATAGAAAGGGAACCGTATCTCTGCGTCAAGTGAGCGGCTCAGCCCGCTCGAAAAAAGTTAGAATCGACCTGGGGGAAGAGGCTACATTTACCAGATTCCCGGCTCCAGTGAAAGTTGGTGACGCTTCTTACTTCTTGGTCCGGGGGCGGGACGGATATAAGCTGTTGTCTACGGTCTGTCCCCACCAAGGCGGAGAGGTGATGGACGAAGGCGACAATCTGTTCGTCTGCGATGGCCACGGTTGGCAGTATCATAAAACTGAAGGGACCTGCGAGGGCAAACCCGATTTCCGTATGAAGGCCTTCTTGGTTACGCTAAATGGAAACCATCTTATCGCCTTGGTACCCGACGAATAACCCGACCCAGGCGCCGACAGGCGAAAAGCGGGCAATCCTGTCTCTACGAGTATCGCGACGCATTTCCCCAATACGATCCAAAGGCCTCACCACACTAGGTGAGGCCTTTCAATTTGAACCGGTCGTTGGTCCGGGAGCCGCATGCTCTCGCGGGTTAACCGACCATATCGTAGCTGCGCAGGAGCTTGCCGGGGAGAGCGTTGGTACATTCGTTTTCCACGAAAGTTACAGTCCCATTTACGACTATGTAGCGGATTCCCGTTGGCTTCTGGACCAACCGCTTCTCTCCACCCGGGAAGTCGGTCTCGAACCGAGGTTTGTCGTACAGTAATCCCAGCTCGTCCATGTTGTAAATCATGATGTCGGCGAAATCTCCCACACGCAAAGTCCCTCGGTTCTTCATGTCGGAGAACCAAGCTGGGAGGGCGCTCATTTTTTGATGGGCCTGTTCCAGAGTCATGAGTTCCCTATCCCTGATCCAATGGGCCAGGAAATAGACCGGCCACACGCTGTTAACCAAAAACCGGGTGTGAGCGCCGCCGTCTGAAACCGAGATGTGGACGAAAGGGTTGGTGAGGCGATCGGCCCGGACTTCGTCACTTTGTGCCGCAGCCGGATGGGCAAACTCCGTCTCCAGGTCCTCGTCCAAGGCGATATCCAAAAAGGCGTCCAACGGATGTTTGCTTTCGGCTTCGGCGATGTCCGCGATGCTCAACCCCTCGTACTTGAGGTTGCGATCTAAAGCCACCTCGACCACTTGGACCTGCGCCCAATCGGTCCTGGGATGAGGGCGATCTAAAACGTCTCGCTTCATGCCTTCCCTGATACCATCTTCCGAGAGTTTGGCTATCCGTTCCTCCTTGGTGCCGACCAATGGTTGCACCCAATTGGGCATGTAATCGAACAAGTTGTACTCGGATAGCTTGAACTCGGCGACCGTCGGGACCGAACCTAGTTGTGCGAGAATGGGCAGCCCCTCTTTCCGCATCTCCTCCAGCCATTCATAGCCTTCTTCGTCACCCAATACCACATGGAGCGGACGGCCGCTGATCCTGACCATCTCCGCCAGCATGTCGCGTTGTTCCGGACGGTCATCTGAGATTCCAATGGTCCATCCGATCTGGCCGACTCCGAACTCGCTCATCACCTGAGCCAAGGCTAAGAACTCCTCCTTGGAGGCCACGTGGCTCGGTAGCCAGCTCCCGTCTTCGGGCCGGTCCTCCAGGTTCTTATCCGCGGATATGCCAAAAGCTCCGGCCTTCATGGAGTCATGCAGGATCTGTTTCATCTGATTCAACTCCGCTTCGGTAACGGAGGTCCGTTCCCGTGCCGGAATCATGCCCAGTACGTATCCTCGCAAGGGAGAAAAGGGCACCAGCGCCCCCACGTTGACCCCCAACCCTTGGCGATCCAGGCTGTCCATGTACTCTGGGAATGTCTCCCAGTCCCAGCGCATGCCTTGGCGCATCGACTCCAAGGGTATCGCCTCGATCCGGTTCATCATCCGCATGTTCAGGTCCCGGTCCTCCGGTCTGGTCGGAGCAAAGCCAAAACCACACTGGCCCACCGTGAGCGAGGTCACGCCGAACCACCCCGAAAGCGAGGCGTAGGGGTCCCAATTTAGTTGAGCGTCATAGTGGGTGTGAAGGTCTATCGCGCCCGGCGCTACTATGCACCCGCTCGCGTCCAACTCCTTGGCTCCCGACGCGGTTATCCTGCCGCTGACCATGGCAACCCTGCCGTCCCTGATGCCAACGTCCGCACGGATTTTCGGGAGACCGGTGCCATCGACAACGGTTCCTCCACGAATCACCAAATCAAATTCGGGCATTAGGAAACCTCCTAAATAATGATTGATCCGGGCTCATTCGAGTTTCGCCCACTGATCTGAGAGTTAGGAGTATAACTAGCCTGCTTTTGCCGAGCAACCACTATCTCTACCCCCGATAGATACGAGTTCAGGGTAGTTTGGCTGTTTTTCCGGAATTCTTCGTCATGCTGAGTCAGAGGAGGTTGCCGAGCCAAGTAGAATTTCGGCATGCCGGTACCGGAGATTCTCCTGCTTTATCGATGCTCACCCCACCGAATTCATTCTCGTACCTGCTATAGTATTGCCGCTCTCAAAGGCTTTGTGGAGCGTGCCGACCTGGACGGGGCCGACCTGTTCGAGGCCAACCTGTCCCGGGCCGACCTGGCCGGGGCCAGCCTGATCGCAGCCAACCTGACCGGGGCCAACCTGTCCGGTGCCGACCTATCCGAGGCCAACCTGTTCAAGGCCAACCTGGCCGACCTGGACGGGGCCGACCTGTTCGAGGCCAACCTGAACCGTGCCGACCTATCCGAGACCAACCTGGACGGGGCTAACCTGTCCGACGCCAACATGCCCAATGCCAACCTGACCGGGGCCAACCTGTCCCATGTCGACCTGTCCGGTGCCAACTTGGACGGTGTTATCGGTGCTGACTTTAGTCGCGCTAAAAACGTTCCACCTAAATACCTAAAAGATTAGGAATCGTCGAAGCCGGAAATCCCGGCAATCACAGTCCACAGTTCTAGGCTTAGTTCGGTGTTGCCGAAGAAGAACCCGATACAGTCGGAGGCTTCTTTTTGGCCATTCTGCCAAACACAGACCAATTTACAGACCAATTCACTTGGAAAGTGGTTTGGATTAGGTAGCCGTTCGGACAACCCTGCACGAAGAAATTTTGTCGCCCCTCTTTAAGTAAACAACCATCGCTACGCCATCGTTGTCGCCCCTGTTAGCACTGTGATGGACGACGGCTACCTCATCGTTCTCGTAGATGACTTCCAAATTATCTATAGCCATTTCTCCAGAAGAAGTCCAATCCAACGTCTCTTGTTTGCCTATATCACGTATGTTGGACACGAACCTGAAATCGTCGGTAAAGAACTCTCCGACTTTGCTGGAATCTTTATTGGCAAAGCCTTCCTGCCATGCCTTGAACACTTCGGAAACTGCAACCATTGGTATCCCTCCGATTAGCAAGATGGCGGGACTTTACTACAGTGACACCTAATCATCAAATCCTGATATCCCAGCAATCACCGTCCAAAGTTTCAGGCTGAGTTCAGTGTTCCCGAAGAAGAACCCGACAGCCGAACGCTAGGACCTTGATGCTCCGGCTGCCGATACCCCTATCCTCTACGTACCCCGCCCGGGTATGGTTCCTCGATGGGGGCAGTTTTACGCTTGGAAAATTCGGCGCGGAAAAAGTTCGTGGCCAATCCGTGGACATTAGCAAAGAAAAAGCCCCGCAGATTTCGGTCTACGGGGCTTTTTCGTGCCTAGAAACATGGTGCCGAAGGTCAGAGTCGAACTGACACAGGGTCACCCCTACCGGTTTTTGAGTTTGTCGCCGTGCGTACCACTAGACCTCACCAGCCTTTTTATGTTCCACAATCGTGACTGCAATGTACCAATGTGTTTCACCAGACCTCAGGAGACATTAACCCTTTGGGCGACGTTCTGGGCGACGGTTTTAGGCCTCACCAATCAACGAGGCAGGGC
>JGI26061J44794_1001320_pt1 | contig 10180 bp, 9 predicted proteins | sample MarorgKNORR_S2LV_5_FD_44794 | JGI IMG/M metagenome (IMG submission 44794) | reverse complement strand
TTTTTCGCGTTGCTAGGAACGCGCTTATGAATTAGCTTAAACATTGATTTTTTTTAGTGATTTATTTGGAAGATTAAGACTTTGTAGCAGATACCGACGGCGTGATTGAAGACACATCAGCATTTTGGGCACGATGTCTGAGCGCATGGTCCATCAAAGTGATTGCCAGCATAGCTTCCGCTATCGGGGTGGCTCTGATGCCGACACAGGGATCGTGGCGACCTGTCGTACTAATCTCGGTTGCTTTGCCTTTTTTGTCAATAGTCTGGGCACTTAGGCGGATACTCGAGGTAGGCTTAAGTGCAATAGAAATCAGTAGGTCTTGTCCAGAACTTATGCCACCCAGGATGCCACCAGAATTGTTCGATGTGAAACCTTCAGGCGTTATCGGGTCTCTATGAACAGAGCCTTTCTGATTGACGACATCAAATCCGGCACCAATTTCGACACCCTTGACAGCATTAATACTCATCATTGCATGGGCTATTTCAGCGTCAAGACGGTCAAAGATAGGCTCTCCAAGTCCTGTAATCATGTTACTAGCGACAACATTGATCCTCGCGCCAATGGAATCACCAGCCTTTCTGAGTTTGTCTACGTAGTCTTCNAGCTCACTAACCTTGCTGGCGTCAGGACAAAAGAATGGATTATTGTGTACCTCTTTCCAATCAAAATTCTCAAACGCAATCGGNCCNAGTTGAGCTAGGTAGCCATGGATCTCAATGCCATGCTTTTCTTTGAGGTATTTTTTTGCAATACCTCCAGCTGCAACCCTTATTGCGGTCTCTCTAGCAGATGAACGGCCACCACCACGGTAATCTCTGAGACCATATTTTTGTTGATAGGTGTAGTCTGCGTGACCTGGACGAAAAGAGTTTGCAATGTTGCTATAGTCTCTCGGGCGCTGGTCAGCGTTTTGAATGATAAGGGCTATCGGCGTGCCTGTTGTTACTCCTTCAAAAGTGCCGGATAGAATCTTAACTTCGTCTGTTTCCCGCCTCTGAGTGGTATGCCTTGAACTGCCAGGCTTCCTCAAATCAAGGTCATCCTGTAAGTCTTTCTCTGTCAATGACATTCCAGGCGGGCAACCATCGACGATTCCAATCAGGGCTTCACCGTGACTTTCTCCAGCGGTTGTTAGAGTAAATAATTTTCCAAAAGAATTGCCAGACATTGACTATAGTTGAGCTTAAGTTAGATGGCTAATATTATACCTGTGACAATTTTTTTATCACAAAAGATTAGATTATTCGCCGTAGAGTAGATAAAACTTGTTCAAAAGTTTGGTGCCCTGGGCGAGATTTGAACTCACGACCCCTCGCTTAGGAGGCGAGTGCTCTATCCAGCTGAGCTACCAAGGCAGGACTCCTATTATTGCCAGTTATGGCTATTATTTCAAGGAATTATTTGCTTAACAATGTAATTAGCATCTAGGTAGTCAATATCAATTACTTTCAGGGTGCCATTGATATGCAAAACTAAAGAAGGCATTGAATTCATATCCATTGATCTAGCAAGCTTAATTTCATTAAGCAGAATTTCATTTACCTGTGATGATTTTAAATCTATTTTAAATTTATCAGTATCAAGCCCTAGGCTCTCTGCAATGTTAATCAATACATCGTCGTTTGAAGGATTTTGAGCCTCTAGATAGTAAGACTTTTGAATGCCATAGATCATCAAATTTTCAAAAACAGTGTGCTGCTGTTTGGCACAAATCACCGCCCTGCAGGCAGGATATGTTGAGCGTTTTGGTTCACAGGATGTCCAAAAATCATAATTAAATCTTGTGTCTGGAATCATCCCCTGAATTCTCTTCCAGTTTCCCTTGACGTATTCACGGGTTTCAATGGGCATCGGTTCGTTACTGTCTGGCGCCAATCCACCGAGCAGGTAGTCCACCTTCACTTTCCCTAATAGTGCCTCTTTAACTTTATCCCAGGCTGGTTTAAATGCCCAACACCAGGAACACATCGGGTCATGGACATAGTAAAGGGTATCGTTAGCTAAATTCAATGAAAAAAATCAATAAAGGTATATAATTTACATTATAGGGGCTAAAAGATATTGGAGAATGAGTATGAAAATAATTGTAAAAAGTTTGGTACTGATATCGTTATTTCTTGGCACACAACTGGTGATGGCTGGTAGTTTTATTGACTATGCAACTGTGACCTCTGTTGAGAAAGTTTACAAACAATACAGGACTGAAGAGCCTTATCAGGAATGTTACATAAAAGAGACCTTACAGAACCAAGGTGACGGTAGTGCCACCAACGAGATAATGGGAGCGATACTCGGTGGCGCGATTGGTAACACACTTGGTGGGAGTGATGATGCCAGAGATGTCATGACTCTTGCCGGTATTTTTTTAGGTGCTTCTATAGCACATGATGCAGAGAAAGCAAACTCAACTGGCCAAGTTGTGGTCAGCCAAGAGGTTTGTGAAACAAAGGTTAAAACGAGCTACCTGAAAAAGCTTAGTCATTATTTAGTTCATATCGATTATGAAGGTCGTGATTTATCATTTACAAGCAAAAAAAGACCTTATGACGATGTCATTAAAATTAAGGTGACTGTTAGCTCGCTTGACTAACAATTGAGTTCCTAAGCTACATCATAAACCTTTAAGGTGTATTTCACGGGTAAAACCTCAGGCAACTTGTTGTGTTGTTGACTGCTATCGTCTATGAAATCAAAGTATAATTTTTTAAACCAGATTTACATGGCTAATTGAGTTTATGAGTTATAGAGTTTTAATGAGGCTTTTATGAAAGATATTAATGTAGAAGATAGGTTAATTTTCGCTCTAGATTTACCAGAGATTGACCAAGCTAAAGACATCGTCACTGAACTCGATGACAGTGTAAATTTTTATAAAATCGGCATGGAAATGTTGATGACAGGTAGCTACTTCGAACTGCTAAATTGGCTTACAGAAAGAGACAAAAAAGTTTTTGTTGATTTAAAGTTTTTCGATGTTCCTGAAACGGTAGGTCGAACGATAGCAAGACTGAGTGGCTATGGCGCTACATTTGCAACCATTCATGGCAACCAGGCGATGATGGAAAAGGCTGCAGAAAACAAGAATGATTTAAAAATATTAGCAGTAACTGCGCTTACCAGTCTGGATCGAGGCGACTTAGATGATCTGGGATTTGATTGTGATGTCCAGGAATTAGTGATTTCACGCGCTAAACGTGCGTTTGAGGCTGGCTGTGATGGAGTTGTTTCATCAGGTTTAGAGGTGCCCTACATTCGAAAATATGTAGACAAGAAGTTAATTGCTGTGACTCCTGGAATTCGCCCGGTTGCAAATGATGACGACCAAAAGCGTGTAGTTGATGTCGCTACAGCATTTAAAAGCGGTTCCGACTACATTGTTGTTGGACGACCAATCAAAAATGCTGAAAACCGTTATCAAGCGGCAAGTGACATACAAAAAATTATCCGTTCGGTTTTCGAGGCAGTATAATAAGCCCCTTCGTAGTCGCGTAACTCAGCTGGTTAGAGTGTCACCTCGACAAGGTGGAAGTCGTCAGTTCAAATCTGACCGCGACTACCACTCTATAATCTTCATCTTATCTTCGCTCATAAAACATTCGACACTTGCATTTAGAGTGTAGACTTGCAATAATATTTCTTTATTTGGTAGATAAAGACAATGATATTAGAAATTTTTTTTGCGGCAGGTTGTTTTTGGAGTGTTGAAAAAAACTTTGAAAACATTGACGGTGTCATTGATGTTGTTTCTGGATACTCCGGAGGCAACTATGAACACCCTAGCTATGAGGACGTTCTCAATAATCGCATTCCACAAACCGGGACTTTTCTAGATATTTTAAAAAATATTGGTCTTTCAGCCGAAGAGAAGGCAAGAAATGACAATGATTTGGTTAATCATACCGAGACAGTCAGAGTTATTTATGACTCAAGTCAAGTTTCAACTGAGTCTTTAATCAGAAACTTTTGGGAAATTCATGACCCTACTCAGTTCAACAGACAAGGAAATGATGTAGGCAACAATTATCGCTCTGCAATTTATTGGACAACTCCAGAACAAAAAGAGATAGCTTATAGAACTAAACAAGAATTTCAAACACTGTTGACAGCTCAAGGTTATGGGCAAATTGTAACTGAGATGGGTGCATTAGAAAAGTTTTGGCCAGCAGAGAGCTATCATCAAAACTATTTATTGAAAAATCCTAACGGTTACTGTCCTGATCACTCGACAGGTGTGAGCTTTCTAAACCAGTCGTTGTCTAAAATTGCTAAAAATGACATAGTTCCCCTTGGGGATAAAGAGATAATTGTGATTGGTCCTGAGATAGAAGGGACCTGTCTTTTTTGCTTAGAATTTGAAAAAAAAGTTACTTCAAAATATAAAGGCACCATTCCATTGAGGTCTTCCCCTGCATCTACCTTGAAGGGGTTTGAATTGAACACAGAGACCTGGGCAACGCCAACTATATTTTTTATCGTTGATGGTAGAGAGGTCTGGGCGCACCAGGGGATTATGACTTCTGAGGAGTTTTACCAAGCCTTAGGAGAATTCAAGTTGGGTAAGGATTCCGAGGCCTTTAATGTTGCCTTTAATGATGGAACAGATAGACGTTTTTGCAAACAATATGAGATATTTAAGGATACCCCCGAAGGCATATTCGTAGATAAGCTTTCAGGAAGGCCGCTATTTGATACTGCTGATCGATTTAAGTCTAAATCAGGTTGGCTTTCCTTTACTAAGCCTGTGGATAATGAGGTTTATGAGAAGTTTGACTTTAGTTTTGGTATGGTTCGGACCGAGATAAGGTCTGTTAGTTCTGATATTCATTTAGGTCACGTATTTAATGATGGACCTGACGGAATGCCGAGGTATTGTATCAATGCAACAGTATTAGAGTTTGTTCCCAGAAATGGCGTGTAAACATATTGCATATCATTGAACGTAATAGTGGCTCATGTTTTGTTTAAATGGACTTAATCGTAGTGTAAAAAGTTTAATCTAAGACTACACAGTTACGTAGTATTTCGTATACAATTTCCTTCTATGAAATTTTTATTATTAATAACCCTTTTATTTGCCACTTCGTTCCCTGTTAATGCAGATTCTAGCCTTTACGAAAGAGGGCGGGCTTACTTTTATGGTGACGGTGTTGAACAGGACTATGAAAAAGCGCTACTGGCTTTCGAACATGCAGCCAAAACTGGAGATTTGGATGCAATTACTGCTATTGGCATAATGCATATTGTAGGTGTCGGAGTTGAACAAAATGACGCAAAGGGGCTTGAATATTTACACAAGGCTGCCAACCAATCGCACCCCAAATCTCAGTACTATCTGGGAGCCATGTATTATCTAGGTATCGGGGTACCTTTGGATTTGGAGAAAGCCTTCAGCTGGATTAGCTTATCTGCGAACCAGGATTACCTTTTTGCACAACACAATCTGGCTGAGATGTATGAGCAAGGAAAGGGAGTCAGTAAGAACCTTGAGAAGGCTTTTGAGTACTACATTATTGCTGCAAGGAAGGGCGGTATAGAGTCACAAATCAAGGTCTCTGAAATGTATAAAGAAGGCATCGGTACAGAAAAAAATATAGAAAAAAGTGAGTATTGGTTAAAGCAGATCGAGGAATCCAAAGTCATCACTCAGTAAGACCGTTTTTTATTCGGTCAATATATATTTTTTAAAGGGTGCTAAAATGAATCCTCATCAAATTAACGCAACAGTGAGATGGATTACGATATCGTTATTATAGGGGGTGGACCTGCCGGCCTTAGCTTTGCCTGTTCTGTGGCTGGTTTGGACTTGAATATTCTTCTAGTTGAAAAGTCATCGCTTGAATCAATTTCAAAACCTAAGCCAGATGGTCGCGAAATAGCACTCACTCATCATTCCCGTAAAATATTAATAAAACTTGGCGTTTGGGCGCTTATTGACGAAGCTAAGGTGAGCCCATTAAAAGAGGCAAAAGTATTTGACGGCGGTTCAGATTCTTTGCTGAACTTTGACGCTAAAAAATCCGCAATTGAAGCTTTGGGTTATTTAGTGCCAAACTATTTGATTAGAGCAGCACTATTTGAAAGGGCCTCGCAAGCAGACAATGTGACGATTTTGAATGAGCTGATGGTAGACGGTGTTAATACTACTAATACGAGCGCAGAAATTTCACTATCTAATGGTAAAACCATTAAATCTAAACTGGTTGTTGCGGCAGACAGTCGTTTTTCTGAAATTAGGAGAAAGATGGGTATACCTTCGGTTATGAAAGACTTCTCCAAGGTAATGATAACAACAAGGATGTCACACGAAAAGGCTCACAATCATGTCGCCTTAGAGTGTTTTAATTACGGCCACACGTTAGCACTTTTACCACTTAATGGTAATGTGTCATCTTTCGTATTAACGGTTCCAACCGATAGGTTAGATGAGATGTTAGACCTTGATGAGGAGCAATTTAGTGAGATGGCAAGCGATGGCTTTGGTGGTAAATTAGGCCAAATGAAGCAGATAGGAGATCGCTACTCGTACCCCTTGGTTGGGGTCTATGCTCATAAATTTAGAGCAACAAGGTTTGCCCTGATTGGTGATGCAGCTGTGGGTATGCACCCAGTAACCGCGCATGGTTTTAATTTAGGTTTGAGAGGCCAGGATCTGCTATCGTTGTCCATTAGTAAGGCGCTTAATAACGGCCTTGATATTGGAGCAGACGCGGTACTAAAAGAGTTTGAAAGAAAACAAATCAACCTCTCTAAGTTGATGTATTTTGGTACAAACGTCATTGTTTCATTGTTTACTAATGATGATGCGGCAATTAGGCAGGTTAGAAAGTTAGTACTTAAGTTTGCAAACCGCTTTCCACCAGTCAAGGCTTTGATTACTCAACACCTAACAGAATCAAAAAAGAGTAACCTGATACCCTTTTAATTTTAGATATTATGACAGTTGATTTGACTAATCTAAGAAAAGAGTTTCGACAAACCGGACTGAACAGATCTGAGCTCGATAGTGATCCATTTAAGCAGTTTTCGCTTTGGTTCTCTCAGGCAATCAAGGTGGGTATCGTTGAGCCCAGTGCTATGAGTTTGGCAACTGCTGATGAGAGCGAGATTGGCATTCGCACAGTGCTCCTCAAGCATTTCGATGACAAAGGTTTTGTTTTTTTTACGAACTATAGTTCAAAAAAATCCCAACAAATTGAGGTAAAACCTCAGGCTGCCCTTTTGTTTTCATGGTTAGACCTAGGGAGGCAAGTAAAAATCGTTGGTAGCGTCGAAAAGATAACAACGCTTGAATCAATTAAGTATTTTGCTTCAAGGCCAAAAGATTCACAGCTGGGTGCTTGGGCTTCACAGCAATCTGTAACAATCTCCTCAAGAAGTTTACTGGTCAGTCAATTTGAGTCAATGAAAAATAAATTTTCTAAAGGAGAGGTGCCTTTGCCTGATTTTTGGGGAGGTTACCGTGTAATACCTCAGAGTATTGAGTTTTGGCAAGGAAGAGAGAGTCGACTGCACGATCGATTCATTTATCAGCGTTCAGAGACTGGCTGGAGCATTAATCGGTTGTCTCCCTAAGAGATTTTAATACTTCTTTTGTTTCTGGGGTCTTGCCATGCCAAAAAGCAAAAGCGCTGGCAGCTTGCTCGACCAACATCCCAAGACCATCAGTCACTGCTAGAGCAGAGTTTTCCCTTGCCCACTGCATAAATGGTGTTTGCTTACCATACATTAAGTCATAACATAGCGCACCAGCGGCAACACCTGGTGCAATTTCAGGCATTTTTCCATCCAATGAAGCGCTCGTGGCATTAATGATAATATCTACAGGTTTGGCTTTTATTTGATCTAAACCAAAGCCACAAACTTTGCCATACTCGCTAAAATTGTTTGCCAATTTTAAGGATTTTGTTTTTGTTCGGTTTGCAACTAAAATACGTTCTGGTTGACATTCTAGTAATGGTAGCAAGATGCCCTGAGTCGCACCACCAGCCCCTAAAATTAAGATGTCTTTTCCTTTGATCGACTGTTGTAAATTATTACAAAGGTCGTTAACAAGGCCGATTCCGTCAGTATTTTCTCCATAAAGAGTGCCATTTTCCACTTTAATGGTATTGACAGCACCTGCAGTCTTTGCATTTAAGGTGTACTCATCTATAAGATCGTATGCTTCAACTTTAAATGGGGCGGTGATGTTGAATCCCAAAGCGCCAGAACTGATAAAGTTTTTGGCAGCGACACTAAATCCGTCTAGTGGTGCTAGAATTTTTTTATAACTCATTGAAAGCCCAATCTGCTTAGCAAATTGGGCGTGAATAGTCGGTGACAAGCTATGATCAACAGGATTGCCAATGACAGCGTATTTATTCATATATCGAACTATTGAGTAACCTTTTCAGTCGATTTTTGTTCGGTGTTTGAAGCAGCTTTCTGATTTCGGTTTTTATTCTGATTGCGGTTTCTATTCTGGTTCTCAGAACTCTTCTTATTTTCACCTCTTTTTTGGTTTCTATTCTGGTTCCGATTCCGATTCCGATTCTGATTCCTATTTTGTGGTCTGGTAGTTTTTTGTTGGGGTGTTGCTTGCTTTTCTATAGAAAACATATCAGACAGTTTGCTCATAAATGAGGCCTTTCTTTCAGGCATTTTAGTTGAAGGGTGGTTGGCTAAAATAACTGGNATTTCAAGCTTTTCAAGATAATTAATTTCGTTGTGATTGATTTGAGGTTTTGATATACCTTGAAAGCTTTTGTGTTGCGATTTTTTGTCACCCTTTTGCTTATTTATACTGAAGCTTGGGAATTCCATATATTGGTTAGGTAACAAGGTTATCTTAATACCATGCTTAACCTCCATATCAATTATATTTTGTCTTTTTTCATTAAGAAGATAAGTGATTACTTCAACGCTTGACTGAATTGTAACATCACCATTAATTTTTCTGGAGTTAAGTGAATCCTCAAGCTGACGAATAATGTTAAGCGCTAGCGTAGGTATGGTTGGTGTTGTTCCACTTCCATTGCATTGCGAACAAGTTTTGCCTGTTGACTCTGCTACCGAGCTCATTAATCGTTGGCGTGACAACTCTAGCAGGCCAAATCTTGAAATTGTTCCAATTTGAACGCGCGCACGGTCATTGCCAGTTGCTTTCTCCATGGCCTTTTCAATAGCAACTCTGTTTTCTTCTATTGCCATATCAATGAAGTCAATAACGATCAAACCTCCAATATCTCTTAGCTGTAGTTGGACAGCAATTTCTTCTGCAGCATCTAGGTTTGCTTTAAAGGCTGTGTCTTCAATACTGGTACCCCTCGTTGCTCGTGCGGAATTAATATCGATGGCTGTTAATGCCTCTGTTGTATCAAACACAATTGTCGCTCCAGATTTAAGTATCACTTCTCTGTTAAAGACACTTTTGACCTGTGATTCGACACTCATGTGAGCAAATAAAGAATGTTCAGTAATATCGAAATACTTAATTCGATCTAGATAGTGTGGCATCACAAAGCTAACAAAGTCTCGGGCCTTTTGATAGGTTTCTAGGTCGTCAATTATGACGCTATCAGTATCTTCTCTGAGATAGTCACGTAGAGCTCTTACAGTTATATCACTCTCTTGATAAATTAAAAAANGTTCGTCTTGATTCTTTGTTGCAGTTTTAATAGACTTCCAAAGTTGCGTCAAATGATCTACTTCCCACTGCAATTCTTGAAGGCCTTTTCCTGCGCCTTCTGTACGAATTATTAGACCTGAATGTTTTGGGACTTGCAACTTTGGTAAAAGGTTTTTTAGATCTTGTCGGTCAGTTGCATTAATCTGTCTTGAGATTCCAGAACTTTTTGGATTATTGGGGGTAAGAATCATGTAAGCACCAGCCAAATTGATGTAGGTACTAAGAGCAGCACCCTTGTTACCTCGCTCTTCCTTTTCAACCTGAACGATGATTTCTTGACCTTCCCTGAGAACGTCACTGATTGTTAGTTTATCGCCTTTAGGTTTGAGACTATCAGCAAAGAACTTTGAAACCTCTTTGAACGGCAAAAAGCCGTGTTTTTCTTTGCCATAATCTACGAACGCAGCCTCAAGAGACTGCTCTACTCGAGAGATTCTTGCTTTGTATATGTTGCCTTTAGCTTTTCGATTTAGTCTTGTTTCTATATTGAGATCAGTTAACTTCTGA
>JGI26061J44794_1001319_pt1 | contig 10184 bp, 5 predicted proteins | sample MarorgKNORR_S2LV_5_FD_44794 | JGI IMG/M metagenome (IMG submission 44794) | reverse complement strand
AGACCAATTCTCATTCAGTTTTCCGCTGATTTTTACGGCTCCTAATATGGCAGTGCCATCAGGATAAATAATTGAATCGGGGTCTGNNACATCCACATAGCCCTGCACCGGTCGTCCNATCCTTCGGGAATAAAATAAATCCGGCACNGTAAAAGGGGTATAATCCCTATTGGAGGNACCNCCGGAACCGAAGGAAAATATATCNTTGCCTTCAACGAAAAAGGGACGTTTTTCCCGGTNATATGTTTCATATGCTGAGAGGTTGATCTGAGCCGGGTCCACTTCTACTTGGCCAAAGTCAGGATTAATTGCAGCATCCAAAGTGAGGCTGCTCCCAAGCCCCATTTTAATATCTGTTCCAATCCCCAGATTATTGCGCAAGCTGCTTTCAATGGCATTATTGGACTCAGCCGGCAAATGGGAAACACCACCAGTAAGATAGGGCAGGAATTCTTTCCGCTTTGTCTGGGTAATATTTTCCAGCCCCTTTAACACGGCAAACCTGGAAACATTTCCTGTCTCTCCTCTTGGATACCAGGTGAGCGCAGCCCTTTCGTTTTTCCTGGCTATTGTACGGACAACTTGTACTCCCCATACTTGTTCTGGTGATTCCTCAAAGCGCAGTTGAGAAAAAGGAATCCTCATTTCAACCGTCCAACCCAGTTCATCTAATAAGGCAGCTGACTCCCAGACACCATTCCAGGAAATATCAAAACCAGTATCATTCTGCAGTTTTCCATCCATAATAGAACCAGAGGGTGTGATGCCAAAGGCAAATCCTGAACGTCCATCATAATATGTATCCAGGGCAAACTGAATTTCGTCGCCGCCAGAAGATGAATCACGCCGCCCTACCCGGGAAATGATTTTATCAGGTTCACTGTCAAACATGCGGGCGCCAACTATTACAGCATCACTCGTATATCCAATCCAGATATGGGTTTCTTCTGTGACCAATTCCCCATTATCCGGATTCACCTGAATGAGGTTTTGGATAGGTGCTAAGGAATAAAAATTTTCATCCAAGACTCCATCAATACTAATATGTTCATTTAAGAATACAGCCTTTATTTCTCGATGCCGGTAATCCTCTGCAGAATGTGTGGCAGAAAAAATATATCCCGGAACCAGGAGTATAAGATATAGAAGAATATTACGATTTTGTGTTTGGATATTTTTCACCAAGAGGTTTTCATTAACAAAACGAGTAGGGAAGTTTAATTTGACTTTTGGTAGAAAAATAAGTATTAATACTTATTTAATTGAATTTATGACCTCGGCTAAAAAGAGATATTTAACGAGATAATATTTACAAAGGATTTATTGTAAAATAATGTTCACCAACAGTACAATATCGAGCACATTATATAGGCCATCCTGATTCAAATCTCCAGCGAGATTCTCTTCTTCAATACCAAGCACAATGTTGACTAATAGAACCACATCCAAAATATTTATCTCTCCATCTGAATTTAGATCACCATCGGAAAAACAAGGAGAGCCCTCACCCCCACATACGCCGCATTCATCTACAACAGCAGAACCACCGGGAATACCCGCACAGTCTTCTGTTGGGGTTGAGAAAGTATCTACATCAAAACAACCATTAAGTGGATCAAGATCTGCATCACAGGCATTTAAGGTGACTGAGCCACCCGTAAATGGATTTACACCGGATACAACAAAATCAGATATGGTAACAGCCACTTCAGCGCCTGAACCGGTATATTGAGTAGATAGTACCAATACCGCTAATAAGTTGCCTTCATTACCTCCATCCCCTGGATATCCAGCAGGAATAGAGCTTTGACCATTTATATCAAAACCCATAACTATACCACTGCTTCCAGGAGAACTTATTAGAGATTGAAGACCAATACTATAGCCAGCACTTTCACAATATGCAGCTGCAGAAGTTTCATCCATGCCCACTTCCATAGCTTGTGAAATGCAAATCTCAAACTGAATATTGGTACCATCAAATGGAGCTATTATATCCACAATGTCTGGATCCATACTAAAGTTGAACTGATAGCCATTTATAGGGAAAAAGTTCACCATCTTTACCATTATGACAGCATCTACGTTTCCATCACCAGTGAGATCACCAAATGGTGATTCAACCTCTGCGACATCAAGATTTCCCAGACTGACATCTAAATCTAAGAAAGCCTGGAGTTGTGGAAGGGTCTTGGCACAAACTTCATCAGCATTTTCACCTTCATTGCCACTGGCTTCAACAACTGTAACAGTGTAGCAATACTCAGTATNGTAAGCAAGACCCCAGCCTGCCTCATCTCCCAATGTACCATCATCTAAATAATATGGAGTAGTTGCAGGAATGTTACCAACGAACTCACCATCTCTAAATATATTATAAGATTCTGAAAAAGGATTAGGCTCCCATTGTAGTAATACTTCATTTAGCCCGCCTTCAGCAACTAAGCATAAAGATAAAGGATCTTGTTGGGCACAATCTAAATAATTGTAAAGAAATGAATATGCATCGTTTTGAATCTGGTAAAAATATTCATTGGGACCGCCAAACCAGTTTCCATTAACCGTTCCCCAGTATTCATGAAGCAGTCCCGGTTCAGCGTGCAATTCATGTGGGATATCAAATTCCTCTAATCTGTCATGAATCAAATTGGAGCCATATACAATTGGTAAGGCAATATCCAGTGTAAATGGAAATCCTGAGTTGAAGGGAACAATGGGATCTAGTGTACCATGAAACATGATAGCGGGAACAGTATCATCAGCATCAATCCAATCCAGATCACCAACAGCTCCCCAGCAACTAACAATTGCATTAGGCTTTGGATCGTGAACATAGTCATTTCCTTCACAGATAGGACAGCCTAGATCAGGGTCACCTCCGCCTCCATAAGATGATTCAGGCCGATCATCATTATCCAAATAGCTCAAGTGCAGAGCAACTATTGCACCCGCACTGGTGCCCCACATGAAAATTTGATTGGGATTAATACCAAATTCTTCTGGAAATTCCCGTAAATAACGGATTGCAGCACCGCCATCCTGCACGGCCCTGTAAACTGCTCTTTCTCCGCTATATGTGCTTATAATATTAAGACCCAGACGATAATTAATACTAATAGCCACATACCCCCGTTTGGCTGCAGATATGGAAAGATCTACAACATCCTCTAACTCATTGTGTCCTGAGAAAAAAGAACCAGTATGTGCAAAAATGATTACCGGCCTATTGGTGAGGGTATCCCCAACAGGTTCATAAATATCCATATCCAGATCAATATCTACAGTATTAGATTCAACCCAAAACCAGAAAGGAAGATCAGGCGCATTACCATAGATTACATCCTCAGTTTTGGTTACTTCATCAAATACCTCATCCAAATAGCGTGTATTCTGCGAAAACCCCATGGCTATAAAAAATATTATTAATAGTTTACTTTTCATAAAATATCCAAAATGCTAATTAAACAGAAAATAAAAACAATTAATTTACATTACCTCATCCCAATAAANATATCAGAATATTATAAGGAGAAAAAGAGTCATCAAGATCATAATTAACATTATTAATTCAACAATGCTGACCTGCCCCTACTAATTGGCTGCAATAAAATCCTGTCCACAACCTTTAGCATATCCGTAAATTATTGTATCAAATTAAACAAAGGAAAAATGAGATGAAGTTTATAATTATTATAATTTCTATTATGTTTGTGGTCCCTGGTTGTGCGGTTAAATCGGTTAATCAAACAGATAGAACTGAGCCTGAAAAACCTGTGGAGCCAGTTGTGCCTGCAGAAGGAGTTATGCCGGAAATGCCCGCAGTGCAAATGCCTGAGATTCCTAATGTGAAAATGGCAGTCATACCTGAATTACCTGCTAACACAGAATCACCAAAAGGAAATAATATGTCTATAAATCAAGTTGTAGAAGCAGCCTGTGGTCAGTGTCAATTTGGAATTACCGGAAAAGCGGGCTGCGATTTAGCAGTTCGAATTGATGGAAAATCCTATTTTGTAGATGGGACATCTATTCATGATCATGGTGATGCCCATGCAGATGATGGATTCTGCGAAGCCATCCGCCAGGCGGAAGTTAAAGGGGAAATTATTGATGGGCGGTTTAAGGCAGAAACATTTACTATAATTAAATAGAGCTTTCTTTTGATTCTCCGCAGGGGGTTTTAAAATTTAAACCAAAGTTATCTCCGTTATCTCTGGTTCAGTGCCAATGCGGAGTGGCGGACCCCAATAGCCAGTTCCCTGGTTGATGTAAATCCATGTATTTTCCCGTTTGTGGAGTCCCTTTATAAACGGATGTGCCAATTGCACCAACAAGCTGAATGGAAAATACTGCCCACCATGGGTATGCCCCGAAAGCTGGAGATCAAACCCGTATTTCAGCGCATGTTCTACATCCTTCGGTTGATGCGCCAGTAGTATTTTCAGATCGCTGGGATTCATTCCCCCTACGGCTTTTTTCATATTGGTTTTATGAAATGAGGAAAAATGACCTCCGCCGCGATCGGGAATTCCCGTAATCATAATGGTAGCATCATTAACGATTATATTCTGACTTTCATTTACCAATATTTTAAATCCCAAACCTTCAATTAACTGCAGCCAGCCATTCATATCTGAATAATATTCATGGTTCCCCGTAACAAAATATTTCCCATACTTGGGATTTATTTCAGCCAAAGATTGTAGATGTTTTCCGTAAGACTGCACCGATCCATCGGCAGCATCGCCAGTGAAAAAAAGCATGTCTGTATTCAATTCCTTAATTTTCCGTGTAACTGTTTTTACAAATTTTCCGGTGATCATGCTGCCCACATGCAAATCAGTAATCTGTGCCATACGAAAGCCCTTTAAACTTTCCGGTAATCCATCAATTTTTATTCGACTCTTTTAATCACCGGCTCCTTCGTGGCATTATACATGCCCCAGATTGAGCCTAATCCGGCAATACTCCCCACTATTGTTTTGGCAGACAAACCAAGGAATGCCCTTCGGTGAGGGTCAAAGCTATGACCTTTAGCAAAAAGTGATTTTAAGAGTAAGAGTAAATCTGCACCTGCTTGAATAAAAAACAACAAACTCACAAAGCCCAGTCCGGTATATCCCAACCAATGAATGAGCGTGGAAAGATTATTTTCAATTTTATTAAAATAGAGGATAATTCCAATAATGGGGAAACAATAAAATACAAAGAGGGTAAAGCATAGTAAATATTTGTAGCTGGACATTATTTCCAGGGGCATTACAAATCGCAGCCCAACATAGGCATATAGCACAAATAAAACTGCTGAAAATATTAATAAAAAAATCAAATCATCGCTCCGACTAGATAGTAAAAAGTCCTAAATTTAAGGTCTATAAATAGATTCAAATTTAAATTCAAATACATCAAAGGAAATAAAACAAAATGGCATCAAGTAAATATATTACCATTTTTATTTTTGGTATTTTATCCACTCTTTTGGCCCAACCTCATGGAGGTGGTGGTTATGGTAAACAGATGGGAAAGGGATGTGAGATATCTGGAGCGGTAATTGATTCCCTTACTTCAATTCCCCTTGAATACACCTCCATATCCGTAATGGGAGAAGACAATCAAGTTGTTACAGGTGGAGTAACTAACTCACAAGGAAAATTTCATATTGATAAAATTAGACCTGGCAATTATTCATTAAAAATTGAATTTATGGGATATGCTCCTGTAATCATTCCTGGAATTTCCCTGTCTTTCAGGGGATCCCGAACAAGGGATGTCGGCATTATAATACTTCAACTATCTGCCATTGAATTGGAAGCAGTAAAAGTAATTGATGACAAACCCATCTTCGAATTTGAAACCGATAAACTGATATATAATTCTTCTGATGATATCATTGCTGACAGCGGTACAGCAGAGGATGTACTCAATAAAGTCCCCATGGTTGTAGTTGACCAAGACGGGGAGGTCACCTTGAGAGGAAATCCCAATGTGAAAATACTGGTAAACGGCAGGCCCAACCGAACCGGTGAAGGGGGAAATGATGTGGATAACATTCCTGCATCCCTCATTGATAGAGTGGAGGTCATTACCTCGCCATCAGCAAAATATGACCCGGATGGTATGGCGGGAATAATCAATATTGTGCTGAAAAAGGGCAAGTACGAAGGTTTGAACGGCAGCATAAAAATTAATGGCAAGCATAATAGCTACGGTAGTATTGGGGAGATGAACGGATTTACCACCTATGGAAATTACAAGAGTGAAAAGTGGAATCTTTATTCATCGCTCAGTCTCAATAATCGCCAACGGAATATGAATGGCTATAGGCGAGTGGATACAGAATATGATGCAACTAATATATTGCCTATATTGCCAGATTCAACTGAATCTATCCATTATGATTTTATAAATGAGTCAGATCGAGTTGGACATTCTGTAAAATTTGGTGCAGACTATTCTATTACTGACCAATTAGTTGTTAATGGTGAAGTGAATTATAATGTTCATTTACGAAACGGTGTAAATAATCAAAATAATATCCTGCCTATTCCATCGCTCCGGATTACTGAGGATTATGATTTCGATGATAATTATAATTTGGAAGGTTTTTTTGAAATTAACAAAACTTATGATAATCCAGATCGTGAATTAATATTCTCTGCCAGCAGCAATTTCAAAAAGGATAATGGATATAAAATACTTGACTTGGGTTCTAGTGATGCGGATTCCACCTATTTAGGTCAGGATATTTCAGAAACACAATTGGATTTCTCCTATAAACATCCCTTAAATGAAAATTCAAAATTAGAATTTGGTTATGATGGAAAATTCACAGATAATAATGAAAATATGAATTTTCAACTCACGAAAGGTTTTGATGTTTTTTCAGGGAAAAATACTTTCGGTTATAACAGAAATATTCATGGATTCTTTTTTGAATTTGATTATAAACTCAATGATAAATTCAGCATCAAACCCAGTATTCGGTATGAGTATGTGGATAAGAATATCTCCTTTAAATCTACCATTTTGGATAGTGCAGATTTCTCAATCATTTATGCGGATATTTTAAATGAGATGAATGATTCTGTATTTGTGAGTGATTATCATACCATCTATCCCAATCTGCATTTTACCTACAATATTACGGAAAAGCAAAGCCTGCAGTTTGGCATGAGCAAACGGGTAAACCGTCCCGGTGAAGGTGGACATGGACCAGGGTCAAGACAAATCAGACCATTCCCCCGGGATGTGTATTCTGAGAATTTTATTTTTATGGGGAATCCATTTTTAAAACCGGAATATTCCACTCAATATGAACTCTCATTTAAATCACCCATTCCAATGGGATTTGCCTACGCTAATTTGTATTATCATCAACTTGAAAATGTAATCGAATGGTATGATGATGACCGCTTTGAGGATGCGGATGTTCTCACTTTCAGGAATGCTGCTTCCGGTGAAAATATGGGTATTGAATTTTTTACTATGATCATGGGTCAAACCTTAGGAGGGGGGTATAATTTAAGTAAATTAGAAGACCCCACCGGTGATTATGAACTCAATGGTAACAGCCAACGTATAATGCTGTATAATCGCATTAATTTCCCTGAGAAATACATCAAATATTTTGATTTTGAATTTGGCTTCTTTTTCATGAAGATGACCGTTCCCGGGGGTGATTTATTTGGCGCTAAAGGAACAATGTGGGCAAATACAGGTATTTCAAAATCATTTATGGAAGAGCGCTTCTCCATTTCACTGGGTATCCATAATTTATTTGATGCCGGCGGATTTCAAATGAAGCGGGAGAAACCGCTCTTTCCTTCTGATGATGGTGACCCGGAAACTATAGATACATTTGAAAATGGATATACTTTTGCAACTGAATTGACTGACGTTTCAACCAGCCGCCATGGTAGAACTTTCACCATAAATATCAAATATCGATTTGGACAAATGCAGAGGGAGCGAGACCGAAACCGCCCGGGTAGGAAAGAAGATGGCGGTGGTAATATGGACATGGGGTTTTAGATTTATCTAGAAAATGACCACCGTTAAATCACTCATATTTTCATTATGTTGCTACGCAGCCATTGCATACCCCAACAATTCCCCCAAAATTGGATTAGTCCTTTCTGGAGGCGGCTCCAAAGGTTTTGCCCATATTGCTACCCTCAAAGCATTAGACTCACTTAATATTCCAATAGATTATATTGCAGGGACCAGCTTTGGCGCAATTGTTGGCGCTATGTATGCCCTGGGATATTCTGGCAAAGAAATCGAAATAATGGCGCTGGAAACAGATTGGTATGAAGTTCAAAATGATGAGCCGGAACGAAAATTTATGCCCTACTTCCGGAAAAAAGATACTGGTAAATATCAATTGAATTTTGATTTAAAAGGCGTAAAGCCGGTAGCTCCAACGGGATTAATCTACGGGCAGAAAATAATTCTTGAACTTAGTAAATGGACCCGCAAATATGGGCAAGTTTATGATTTTGATAATTTTCCTATCCCCTTTCGCTGTAATGCATTTGATATAATTTCCGGAAAAGAAGTCATTATTAAAGAAGGTTCACTGGCAAATGCACTTAGAGCATCTCTGTCAATTCCAACTATATTTGCCCCTGTAGAATGGGGTGATGCACTCTTAGTAGATGGAGGTGTAGTTAATAATCTTCCCGTTGATATTGCCAAAGAAATGGGTGCAGATATCGTTTTGGCCATTGATGTTTCTTCGCCGGCTCAAACAAAGGTGAACCTTAATAATATTTATGACATTATTTACCAATCTATCTCAGTTCATGGTAATGAAAAATGGTTTAAGAGTATGGAAGCCGCTGATTATTTAATAAAGCCGGAAATAAAAAATGTAAGCCTTACTGACTACCGCATAAGCACTATAAAATATTTGTTTCAAGCTGGTGAGGATGGTGTGATTTCCAATTGGGATATATTTTTTCAACTTAAGGAAATAACAAAACATAGAGATAGATCTGCTGCCAAAATAAGTCACATTGAAAAACCAACAATCAGACAAGTAACCATTAAGGGGAATGATGAACTGCCTGATAAATTTATATTGGATTATATCGCAATTGATAATGGCACTCAATTAGATATTGAAAAATTAGATGATAATATTTCTCAGCTTTACAGCTTGGGATATTTCAAAACCCTTTATTATGAAATCCATACAAATAATGAGGGTTGGGTGGACGTTGTAATTCAGGTTAATGAAAGCTCCATGCGAAAATTTCAATTAGGATTGCGGTGGGATAATTATTATGATTTGGTGGGAGTTGCAAATGTGCAATTGAACAGTAATTGGATACCGGGATTAAGAATTGAAAACCAAACACAATTTGCCGGTATTCGAAAAAATGTGTTTTCGATTTATTATCCCAGTCGCAAATTGAATATTCCTGTCTATCCTTTCCTCCGAATAACAAATTCCAGATATGATTATCAATATTTCAATAAGGGAGATTATTGGGAGAAGTATACCTTATTATCAGATGGTATTACTGCGGGTATGGGTTTATTATTAAAAAATTACTGGAATACTGAATTGGAATATTTTTGGAAAATGGAAAGTTTCCTGCCTGAAAATGATTCTTCGGGAAAAAGAAATTTTTGCAGGCATCAGTTTATCAGCACAATTAGACCTTTTGGATGATGTACTTTTCCCAATGAATGGTATTGTGGTACAAGGTAAATATGAAAATAGCAGTACCGAATGGGGCTCATCGGTTAATTATCACCTATATCAAGGGTCGGCGGATATGTTTGTTACTCGAAAACGCAATACATTCCGGATTGCAGGCTATTATCATCAGGGGTTAAATGACCTACCTAAAAATCTAACCACTATATCAAATGGAAGTCAAATATTTGCCGGCTTGAATGAATTTCAATTGCAGGGGAATACGCTATTATTTTCTCGATTTGAATATCGTTATAAGCATAAAAGGGATATCTTTGCACATGTTATTCTTAGCTGGCTCATTACTGCAAAGTCAGATGACGGCAACATTTCTGCTGAGAATATCCTCTGCCCCGGATTTGGTATTACGCTCCTGTCTCCCCTGGGACCTTTAGAGTTTATTTGGAGCCGTGGACCTGAGAACTTATATACTAACCAGCGTTGGAAAAACGTATTTCATTTTTCTGTTGGGTATAGG
>JGI26061J44794_1001311_pt1 | contig 10232 bp, 7 predicted proteins | sample MarorgKNORR_S2LV_5_FD_44794 | JGI IMG/M metagenome (IMG submission 44794) | reverse complement strand
CGTCGAGTAGCGATGGCGCCATCTGTGGTAAAACAGAGTCTGAAAAATGGTCATTCTGTACTGGTGGAGCAAGGCGCAGGAGTAATCGCCAATTTTACAGATGATCAATACGAAGATTTTGGCGCGGAAATAGTTGAAAATGCTCACCAAGTTTGGGGGCGTGCAGATGTAATACTCAAGATTCGTGCTCCAGAAATAATTCATGAAACTGGTGAACATGAGGCAGAATTGCTTCGCAAAGAATCATGTCTGATTTGTCTGTTAAATCCTGGACGTAACTCTGATCTATTGAAAATGCTTGCAAAAACAGGTGGAACCGCGATTGCTGTTGATCAGATTCCTCGAATATCACGCGCGCAGTCAATGGATGTGCTGAGTTCCATGGCAAACATTTCCGGATATAGAGCGGTTACTGAAGCAGCACATAATTTTGGTCGTCTTTTTACAGGACAAATTACGGCAGCTGGAAAAATTCCACCAGCCAAGGTTTTGGTAATTGGCGCTGGAGTAGCTGGTCTTTCCGCAGTGGGTTGTGCCAAAAGTTTGGGTGCAATTGTACGTGCCTTTGACACAAGATCTGGAGTACGTGAAGAGGTACAAAGCATGGGTGCTGAATACTTGGAATTGAATTTTGAAGAGGATGGTACAGGCCGCGGGGGCTATGCTAAAACAATGAGCAAGGAATTCATTGACGCAGAAATGAGATTGTTTGCCGAGCAGGCAAAGGAAGTAAATATTATCATTACGACAGCTGCTATTCCCGGTAAGAAATCTCCGGTACTGATTACAAAAGAAATGGTTGAAAGTATGATTCCGGGATCAGTAATAGTTGATTTGGCTGCGGAAGGAGGTGGAAATTGTGAAATGACAATTCCAGGAGAATTTCGTGTTTACAAAAAAGTGATCATCATTGGTTTTACAGACCTTCCCAGTCGTTTGCCGACTCAGGCAAGTCAACTTTTTAGTAACAATACGTCCAAACTACTTCAGCATCTTTGTCAGCATGGTCAACTCAAACTTGATCTGGATGATGAAATAACAGGTGCAATTACTGTTGTTCATGACGGAAAAATAATCTGGGATCCTGATAAACCAAAACGTGTTGCTGAAAAATCGGCACAACCTGTAAAACAGGAAACGTTTCCTAAATCGGTTTCTTCCAAGTCGCCTGTTAAAGAAAGCAAAAATGGATCCTGGCTCAAATTACCGTTCTTGATACTCGCTGGCGTGCTGATTGGGCTGTTAGGATATGGAGGATCTTCTGAGTTCCTTTCTCATATTACAGTCTTCGTCCTGGCGTGTTTTGTGGGTTTCATGGTGATTTGGAATGTTTCCCCCTCTCTGCATACACCACTTATGAGCGTCACCAATGCTATCAGTGGAATTATTGTGATTGGAGGAATGATCCATCTTTCCGGAGATCAGATCATTTTATCTTCCGTTGCGGTTTTGATTGCCACTATCAACATCGTCGGCGGTTTTCTGGTGACTCACCGTATGCTGGAAATGTTCCGGAAATAATGAGACAATTCTTATACTCCGAAGGCCTTAAACAGCCGTTTAATCTTTAAACTTTGAATCATAAAAATGCCTGAAGGATTGATTAATGTTGCTTACATTGTGGCAGCTGTACTTTTTATTCTCAGTTTGAGAGGACTTTCTAAGCAGGAAACTGCCAGAAAAGGAAACATCTATGGTGCAGCCGGAATGATGCTGGCAGTGATTGCCACTATTCTTGGGGGACATGTTGATAGTTTAGGAACGTTAATGCTCGTGATGCTGGTTGGAGGTGGAATTGGGCTGATTGTTGCCCGGCGTGTAGCTATGTCTGCCATGCCTGAACTCGTAGCCATACTGCACAGTTTTGTTGGTGCTGCCGCGGTTTTGGTTGGTATAGTCAGTCACATGGAACCGGGCAATCTGGCNGGTACTGAACTCTTGATTCACGAAATTGAAATCGTGCTGGGTGTTTTTATTGGCGCCTACACTTTTACGGGTTCAGTGATTGCCTTTTTGAAATTGCGCGGGAGCATTGGCGGAAAGCCTTTGACATTGCCTTTACGACACNAACTCAATTTATTGTTGGTGTTGAGCAGTGTTTTATTTGGTGTTTGGTTTGTGAATGGAAATCCGGAAGAACAAATTCTGTACCTCATGATTATTATCGCCATTTCCGGATTGCTGGGAATCCACATGATTATGGCAATCGGNGGTGCAGATATGCCGGTTGTCGTTTCAATGCTCAACAGCTATTCCGGATGGGCTGCCGCCGCGGCGGGATTCATGCTATCTAATGATTTGCTGATTATCACCGGAGCGCTTGTTGGAAGCAGTGGAGCAATTCTAAGCTACATCATGTGCAGTGGGATGAATCGTTCTTTTATCAGTGTGATTGCAGGAGGGTTTGGTGTAGCAGAAGGAACGGCGGTCGTGGTCTCGCAAGAGTTTGACGGAAAAGAGGCACAATCAATAACTGCCGAAGAAACCGCCGATTTNTTGCGTGGTGCCAAACAAGTTATTGTTGTTCCGGGTTACGGAATGGCAGTGGCTCAGGCACAGCANATTGTCCACGAAATTACCAAAAACTTGCACAACAGAAATGTGAGTGTTAAATTTGCTATTCATCCGGTTGCAGGGCGTTTACCCGGACACATGAACGTTTTGCTTGCTGAAGCAAACTTGCCTTATGATATCGTTTTTGAAATGGACGAAATCAATTCAGAGTTTAAAGCTGCGGATGTGGTTTTGGTAATTGGAGCAAATGATATCGTCAATCCTGGAGCCTTGGATGATGAATCAAGTCCGATTTTCGGCATGCCGGTCCTTGAGGTCTGGGATGCCAAAACCGTGATTGTACTCAAACGCAGCATGGCCACCGGATATTCAGGAGTCGGAAATTCTCTTTATTTCAGAGACAATACCCGGATGTTATTTGGTGATGCAAAGGATAGTCTGAACAAGGTTTCCGCTCTCCTTAATTAAACAATAAAAATAATCATTAAAAATAACAAAACTATAACTGCATTTAAAAAGATATCATCAAAACAACTTTGTTGTGGAAGTTGACAATTCCTGAAACTATTTTAACAGCCGATTCTGTAAAGCCCACCTTTGCAGCTGTTTTTGGTTTCGTATCCTTTTTTTCTTCAAGAAAATTTCAAAATAGCCGAAAAGTAAAGAGCATTCAAGTTAAATGCTCTAACTGATTCAATTATTGAGCTGACGCCATGCATATTACGTCTGCTTTAAACTTTTGGCTTAAAAGGAATCGACATGTCTAAATCAGTTTTTAAAATCGTACTAACTTTAATTGGATTCTGTTTACTTGCTACAGATGCCTTTGCAGTTGAAAACTCAAGGTTTCGTTTCATGCTTGGATTGTCCGGAAAAGTGAATGAATATAATCAAACAATCAGCGGCAACAAAACAGATTTTGTCAAACTGTCAGGATACTCAACTACAGCCGGTGGAATGGATTTCGCGTATATTTTTGAAAATGGTATTGGTCTGGGATTTGGGAGTGGCACAGTAAAACTTTCTGATGACGCAATCCTGCCGACTGAAATAGCAATAGGTGTAGGAGGAATTGATCTTTCTTATACTTTAGGAGAATCTTTCAATATGACTGTTGGTGCAACAGTTTTTGGCAACTCTTCACTTTCTTCCTACAAAATATCTGGTGTAGAGTATAAGGGGCTGTATGAATCAACTTCAAAACGCAGTCAGTCTGTATTCCTTAATCTTGGTTTTTCTCTTGGAGAAAACTGGGAGTTACTTCTTGGACAACGAAACTATGATCTTGCTGTAAAAACAGTTAATTCTACCGACAGTACTGATGTGAAGGAATATGATGCAAAGTTTTCAGTGTATTTACTTGGCTTTGGTTACAGGTTCAAATAAGACAACATTCTGAGCAAAAAACTAATTCCGCTTATTGGTTCAGGAAGGTTTTATTAAGAAAGTCTTGAAAAATTGTTCTGCAAATATTTTTAGCATAGAATTATTTTTTGCATAATCAGAAATCGTGGATTGCTTTTTAATTTTTAGAGCTATGCTCTAAATTTTTTCTATTATTGTAAAAGCGTGCACGTAATCCATACGGTGCAATTCTGGAGATTCCTCAACTTGATCCTGGTAGGTTTTGTAGTAATCGTGAATGATTTGTTGTCTTTCTTCAAATGGTCGCTGAGAATCCAGAGCACCAAAAAAAATACTTTCATTCCAACTTCTGATGGTAGGAATATATTCTTTGGCAAAACGGTGAGCATCATGGTGTACCTTAAAGGAATCAGCGAAAGAACATGGAGTGATGTGGGTTTCAATCTGTTTGAGTCTCAAACCTGCTTGATAGACAGGATTTTCAATATTTATCAAAGGAGAACTAAGTTCCTCGACCGTGTTGTAATACTGCGGTAAAGTCATGCTCTGGTATTCTTCTTCTTTAATTCGTCCTTGTGCCATAAAATCCTGCCAGATTTTTGCAAAGTTGGAAAACATATTTACTCCAGTCGTGTTACCAAGATATTTGCCTTTTTCATCACGGCAAAAATTTAGCAATACCAATTGACCTCCGGACCTCAATTCTCTGGCACGGTTCAGCAAAATAGATTCCCAGTCCTTTCTTCCTTGTTCAGCAAAACGTAGATATTCTTCGCCATCCGCACCAACCATGTGAACGTGATTGCTCAGGTCACAAGGTTTTCTGCTCAACCAGTGCATGGCGGCTGCGGAAAAACCAAAATCTAAAGTGTAATCAGGTAGTATCTGCTTATAAAAAGAATTCGCGGAAAAAAGAGGATAAACGTTATTTGTACGTTCCAGGTAACTGCTGAAATGACCTAAACCAAGCACAGTTTGTACAAGACCATTGAAATCGTTTTTTGGTTGATCTGCATAAACGATGTTAATGCTGATTCCAGGCACTTTTTTCTGGAGTGCATGAATGAACTTTTCAACCATCTTGAGCGATGTGCCTCCATCAGCGGTGCCCATGTCGGAGAAAGTGAAACCATCCTGATTTTCAGGAATTTTCATTGAATTAAGCGCATCCAGCAACAGTGGTGTGGCAGCATTGATTACATCTTCTGCTCCTCTGGTAGTAAGAGAATATACTCCACCTCCGGACATTGTGATGTTTTGGACTGCGCTTGTTTGGCTAGCCATTCGATCAGAAGTTGTTCTTTGTCACAGAAATCCTCAGAAATACAATGACACATCTCGGTTTCCGGAGTTGCAGTCCGCGACATACAACGCCTGCTCGTGCGACAGGCGTTTTTGCTGGCGGAGGCCGATGGTGTTGCGGATGGTAGCTTCATACGCTGAGATCGTAGCCATGAGGGACCGGGGTCGCCTTCGCGCGCCAGACCTTTTGCTCCTCGTAAAGCTTAATCGCCTTGTCCACCTCCTTCAGGGCTTTCTCCTTGCGGGGTTTCTTCGACTTCAGGGCACGCCGAGCTTTGGAGAGGTGCGATTTGATTTTCGATGCGCCTTCGATACTCCGGAACTGGCCGGAAAGTGTCTTGAGCGGCACCAGCATGTCGGCGGGTTCATTGACTTCCACCTGTTCGCGCATGACGGTCAAATCACTTTCTAGAGCATTGAAAGCTGTGGTTCCATGCAGGGTGTCAAGCAGTTTGGTCGCCGAGCCATAGCCTTTGTCGGCGGCGCGGCGGTACAGCATGCGGGCTTTGTTTGCGGCTTTCCTCAAGATCGAGAACTTTGCATAAGCATCCGGCCACTGCTCCGGAATGCCTTGGAGCAGTTGCTCACTCTCGGTTTTGAGTTCCACAATCAGTTGCTCCAACGCGGCTCTTTGAGAGGCTTCCGCGTTCTCGGGGAAGTAGCGGAGATTGGTTTCCAACTCTTTGATTTCTTTGTGGATGCCCCGGACTTGTCGCTCGATGATGCGGGTGGTCGTGTGCACAGGGCGATATTCCACGGCCCCAACCGTCATGGCCTGACCGGCTTCACGCGCTTTGTCGAACAAGCCTATTGCATTTTCCACACTGTCGAAGCCCTTGCTCGTGTTGGAGGCCAGTTTTTTCGGCAGTGCGCTCAGGTCAAGCGCACGGACATTGGCAAGGCCGCTTTGAATGGCGGCGCCATCTTCGGCAAGTTGCTCAACCACATACTCCTCCACGCAGAACTGGAGCTGGGGATTGCGTGGTGGCGGGGCGGTGTCCGAGGTCAGGGAAACCCGATTGGGCAGGTAGTTGACCAAACCGGGATACACGGCAACGATGCCCAGTGCCACCAGCTGTAAAATGATGAAAGCGACCACCCCTTTGTACATCTCAATGGTTTTCACTATCGCTGGGGCCACGCCTCTCAGGTAGAAGAGGGCGAAGCCGAAGGGTGGGGTCAGGAAGGAGGTTTGGATGTTGAGACCAATCATCACCCCAAGCCAGACCGCGGTGACATTGGCGGAGGGATCGGCGAGCAGGATGGGTGCGGTGATTGGCACCACCACCACGGCGATTTCGATGAAATCAAGAAAGAAGCCCATGAGGAAGATGACCCCCATCACAATAATGAACTGCATCCAAAAACCGCCGGGCAGGCTGTTGAGGAATTCCCGGACAAGGTCCTCACCTCCAAACGCCCGGAAGGCTGCGGTCAGCATTGCGGCTCCCAGCAGGATGATGAAGACCAGCGAGGAGGTCTTCGCGGTTTCCACCATCACGCTTTGCAGGGTGTTGTCGATCTTGTAGGTTCTCCAGCCGCTCCAGCAGAGGGCAACCAACAGCAGGATCACCGCAAACACGGCGAGGGCCACCACCACCCCATCGGTGCTGGACTTGATGTTTTTGACGTTGACCTGAAAATTCGCCAGCAGGACGCCAATGATGGCCAGCGCAGCGAACGCGAGGAGTGCCGGATAGTAGGTGCCCTTCTTGCCCTCCATGAGACGGTAGCCCCCCATGAAAAGCGCACCCGTCGCACCGATGGCCCCCGCCTGATTCACCGTCGCAATCCCGGCGATGATCGACCCCAGCACGAGGATGATCAATCCCAGCGGCGGGATGAGAATGAGCAACACCTTGAGGAAGAATTTTGCATCAAACGGCTCGTCGTTGTGGATTGCAGGTGCATGATGGGGCCGGAGCAGGGCGTAACCCAAGATAAACGCCATGTAGAGTCCCACCAGCACCAGACCCGGAACGAAGGCGCCGAGGAACATTTCTCCGGCACTCGTGGAGGAAACGTCAAACTCGGTGGGCATGGAAAGCTCGCCCGTCGTGACCTTGTAGAGCGCCTTGCGGGCGGAGCTGGCCTGATCCGTCGCACTGGCCAACTGGTCGGCGAGGATGATGAGGACGATGGAGGGCGGGATGATTTGGCCGAGTGTTCCGGAAGCGGCAATGGTTCCGGTCGCCAGGGAATGCGAGTAGTTGTTGCGCAGCATCACCGGGAGCGAAATCAAGCCCATCGCCACGACCGTTGCCCCGACAATGCCCGTGGTTGCGGCCAGCAAGGCACCGACAAAAACCACGGAAATGCCGAGTCCTCCGGGAACCGAACCAAAGAGTTGGGCCATCGTCACCAGCAGGTCTTCCGCGATGCGGGAGCGCTGGAGCATGATGCCCATGAAGATGAAGAGGGGAATGGCGATGAGGGTGTCGCGTTCGACCTCCCAGTAAACGCCCCGCAGGTTGGTGACTCCTGCGCTGAGCCACTGTCCGGGACCGCCCTGCGCAAAGTACACGTCAACGTTGCCTTCGAGCAGATAACCCGTGATGGCGGCAAGGCAGATGGTGACCACCGCCGAGCCGGGCAGGGCAAACGCCACGGGAAAGCCGGACCCGAGGGCGAGGGCCATCAGGAGGACAAGGAGAGCGAGAAATACGAATTCCATGAGATGACGACAAGGACTTAGGGTGCAGCGGGAGTTCCAGGCAGGCGCTTCCCTGGTTCCTGACGAAAATCCGCCACCGCGTCCAGCAGGTAGCTGGCAAACTGGATTGCCATGGTGAAGGCAAAGACCCCCAAGAAGGCGGCCATCTGGTATTTGATGTACATGCCATAACCCGACTGCGAGACTTCAAAGTTCATGACGGGGCTGTTGATGATCGAGGATTTTCCGCTGGTGCCGATGAGGATGATGGTCGCGCACACGGAGAAGCCCAGAAAGATGCAGCCGATGGCATTCACGAATCCCTTGGTGCGGGACTGGAAGTTAGTGTAGAACACGTCCACGCGCACATGCCCCTCCTCCAGCAGAGTGTAGGCACTGGCAAACAGGAAGAGCGCCGCGTACCAGTAGCGCACGAGGTCGCCCATGAAGGCTTGCTCATAGGAGAGTACAAAGCGCGTGATGACAATGGCCAGTTCCGCAACCACGATCAGCAGTGCAAACCAAGTGAAGCCCAACGTGCGCGTGAAAATCGCGGTGACAATGCCCACCAGCACGAGCGGCAGATGCAGGTACTGCCCCCGGAAGTGCGGGCGTCCCAGTTCCTTCGCCAATTCTTCTCCGACGACCGCAGGCAAAAAGCCCTCCACCCGGATGAACGACACCGCCATGTCCGCAAGCCCAACGAACACCACCACCCAGAAGGCGGCTCGGATCAGGAAGGTGTTGATCTCCGTGATGCGGGCGCTGTCCCGGCGCAGGGTCAGTTCCGGAGTGCGCAAGACGTAGTAGCCTGCAACTGCAAAACTAAGCAGGTAGAAAAAGGTCTGCACCCAACCAAGCGTTCCGGACTCACTGGAAAAAATCGCGCCGGCACCAGGCCATTCGTAGGCGAGATTGAGGTAGTTGTTGATCAGGTAAATCAGCAGGGTGGCGATCACGCACCAGGAAAACAAACGAAAGAACGGCGTGAGCCAGTCATTGCGAGGGAGGGCGTCAGCAGAATTTTCCATACTCCATTCCAAAAAAAAGGGACGGAGTGAACTCCGTCCCTAAAGCAACTTTGAGCTTTTTGGCTGCAGCCATCATGTGTAGAGGTCTGAAACCGTGAATCAAATTCCGAGCACGCGGTTGCGTTGCACGGAGAAGGCGACTTCGGCGATCTTCTGCCAGCCTGCAAGCTCTCGCAGCGTACTCTGGAAGTGATCGTTGACCTTCTTGGCGAGGGCACTGTGGTCCCGGACCTCCTCGTAGATTTCGGCAGTGGCTTCGCCGAAGCTGTCGAAGGTGTCGTCGGAGAACTGCCGCAGTTCCACCCCGTGATCGTTGATCATACGGGCGAGGTACTCACCGTTGTTGGCCTGGGCTTCCTCGTACTGCGCAGCATGTTCCTCCATGCACGCTGCCGTGATGACGGCCTGCTCCCAACTTGAGAGCGCCCCCCACCATGAGGCGTTTATGCCAAAAGAGAGACCGCCTCCCGGCTCGTGGAAGCCTGGATAGTAGTAGTACTTCGCGGCTTCGTAGAACTTCATGAAGTAGTCATTGTACGGACCCACCCACTCTGTGGCGTCAATGGCTCCAGAGACGAGGTTCTCGTAAATCTGACCGCCGGGCAGCGAAACCGGAGAAGCGCCGAGCTTCGCCATCACATCTCCGCCAAATCCGGGAATCCTCATCTTGAGTCCCTTGAGGTCATCCGCCGATTCGATCTCCTTGTTGAACCAGCCGCCCATCTGGGTGCCAGTTGCACCGCAGGCGATTGACTTGAGGCCATAGCCTCCGGCCAACTCGTCCCAAAGCTCCTGTCCGCCCTTGTACTTGATCCAGGCGTTCCACTCGATGGTGGTCATGCCGAACGGGACGCTCGTGAAATAGGCCCAAGCCGGATGCTTGCCCTTCCAGTAGTAGTCGGCGGCGATGTAGGCTTGGGAGTTTCCGGAAGCCACTTCGTCAAAGGAGTCGAAGGCACCAACCCGCTCGCCAGCCGCGAAATAATGGGTGGTGATCCGACCTTCGGTGAGTTCGGTGATCCGTGCGGCCAGGCGCTGGGCGCTGATGCCCAAGCCCGGAAAGTCGCGGGGCCATGTGGAAACGATGGTCATCTCCTTGCGACCCTGTGCAATCGCGGGAGCTGACATCGTGGAAGCGGCAACTACCGTTGCACCGCCAGCAACAGCGGCACCCTTAATAAATTTTCTTCGATTCATGTGGACCTTTATGAATAGTTATGAAAATAAAAAAAGGCAGCAAGTTCATCAATGATCATTGCTGTCGTGTTTTGTATTTTTCCTTTATGGAAAAATACTTGAGAAACGTGAAGTTACAGTTGTTGATGATTGATGTCAAGTTATTAAATAATTATTTAAAAAAACTGGAG
>JGI26061J44794_1001304_pt1 | contig 10255 bp, 9 predicted proteins | sample MarorgKNORR_S2LV_5_FD_44794 | JGI IMG/M metagenome (IMG submission 44794) | reverse complement strand
TTGCATTACGATAGACAATCAAAGCTGGTAACCCAGATGAGCTAATGTGTCTCTTAAACTAGGAGGTGGTTAGTCCAAAATGGTTTGACGACGTACACATAGCTAACGACATCGACTGGTCGGGTGTTCCGATTAAAGATTCTCGGCGCCACCGCGCCAGGGAGTATCGAATGCGGATGAACACGCTCCCAATGTGTGAACAGATCAGCCCGCCCTTCCACGGTTCCAAGTGTAAACCAGAGCCTTGGGTTTATTTCTTCATCCTCTTGCGCGTACAGGACATGTACGTTCAGCAATACTATTGCCGGGATAATAATTGCTCTTGCTAAAATCTTTTTCATCCTTCGATTTCCTTTTTCAAACGCTTTCAATAGCAGTGCCCATCTGTCCGCTTTCAGCTGCTTACTCGATCGATCGATGCAACACAGTCGTTAAATTTGTAAGCCGGCGTCTTAAAGCCCAAGGTCTCTCTCGACCGTTCATTTAACCTTCGTGCTACCTTGTTCAAATGTGTTTGTGAATGTACCGACAAATCCGTCCTCTTGGGAAAGTACTGCCTTAGTAGTCCATGCGTATTTTCATTCGAGCCGCGCCCAGCCGTCGGCTGTCCTAATCTGATCTCATCAGATTAGTCTGTCCCTGGGAACCATTACCGATTGAATTAATTAGTTTTTTAGCTGACAAAGCCCTCAATTCCATAGCACATTAGACCTGGCAGACTTTAGCTATTTGTTTTTTTATCACATGGCTAATACGATATACCGACCTTTTGCTCTGGAACAGCAAGTCATCATGCGGTCTAGACTATATTTTTCTTTGCTTGTTAAAACATGATCCCTGTGATCAATCTTGCCATCCAGAACAGCCACCTCACAGGTGCCGCAGATACCTTCCTTGCAGTCGTGAGGAGCGTCGATACCGACGGATAGCAAGGCGTCAAGAATGGTTTGATCAGCTTTAACGTGCACAGTAATATCCGAATCTTTCAGTGTTACATCAAATTCATGTTCGTCGTCAGGGTTCAGCGTCGAGCTCTGAGATGAAAAGCGTTCCATGTGAAGAATATTTTCGGGCCAGTCGGCCCCAATGTTTTCCAATTCATCAAGCAGTCGTTCCGGCCCACAGGCATAGACCTGCTGTCCTTCACTAACATCGTGAGTGATGAGATTAAGGCTTAATCGCCCACCGTCCTGTTTCGAATATATCTTAAGATGGTCTGCGTGCTTTAACAGCAGTTTTTCTCGCATCGCCATTGATGACTTTGATTTTCCTGCGTAGTGGATGATGTATTTTTTACCCAATAGTTTTAATCGGTCCGCCATCGCGATTATTGGCGTAATACCAATACCACCCGCAATAAGGATGTATTCAGCGGCACTTTCATCCAGTCTGAAATGATTTTTGGGCCCGACTATTTGTGCGAGTTGGCCGATATTCACTTTGTCGTGAATATACGCCGATCCGCCTTTGCTCTGCGGTTCTTTTAAAATGGCTATCTCGTAGGATGTCTTGCGCGATGGGGAGCCACAAAGTGAATATTTGCGGTTAAACCCACCGATAATTAAATCAATGTGAGATCCGGGACTCCACTTGGGCAATTTTTGACTGTTCGGCATTTTTAGCACCAAACGTACAACATCATCACATTCATTATGAACTTCCGTGACTTCGATACGGCGCGTAATTTCATTCTTCGCTGGTGACCCGATTTGAAAATGGAGATGCTTTTTCAAAAGCGCCGGGTCGGAACGCTCAGGATTGAGCTTGGGGTCCCACTGTACCCATAAGCTTGAAGGTCCACGAAACGACGTATTCGGTAAATAGCTATATTCCTGATCAGGTACTATTTCCAGGTGCGGCAAGCGCCTGGTAAATTCTTCCAGAAAAATACGCAGTTGCATCCGCGCTATATTCTTACCCATACATTGATGGCTGCCATAACCAAAGGTCAGGTGATCGGTGGTATTTTCGCGGTACAAATCCACCTCGTCCGGGTTTTCGAATTGACGTTCATCATGGTTCGCGGAGGCGAGGACGATGAGCAATCTGGCATCCGCCGGAATATCCACGCCGTCTATTTGCGTGTCCCTGGTCGCCCGCCTTCTCCATGCAACGACCGATCCCTCAAAACGAAGGCATTCCTCAACAGCGTTCGGTATTAAAGTTGGATTTTCGCATATTTCCTGCCATGCTCTCCTGTTCGTGAGCAAAGTGCGTATCGCATTTGCCGAGGCGTTTGACGTTGTTTCATGAGCGGCAACAAGAATAGCCATCATCATAGAATGCAGATAAGATTCAGTGACAATTTCCGGAAATAATTTATGTTGGCGGATGGTATGATGCATCCATCCCGGCCCGTCGGGGTTTGCCTTCATTTTTTCTATGATCCTGCCGGCAGCTTGCCAGAATTTACCAACAGAATGTGCCACCGATAGTTGCTCATCGGGCAATGGACGCCCCCAGGTATTAACAGTATGAGCCACGGAAAACTCACGTAGGCGGTCAATGTCTTCGCCTGGAACACCCAGAAAATGCAGGGCAACCATCAGAGGGATTTCCCAAAACATTTCAGCGACCAGATCTACCTCTCCTTTATCGATAAAGCGGTCCATATATTCCCGTGTTAATTTTCGTACCGAGTCCTGATGTTGTTCCAGAGCTTCGGGATTGAAGCTATCCATCAGTACGCGGCGGCGCTCCATATGGGCGGGCTCGTCCTCATTAACCAGGGTACGGTTCAAGGCATAACCATATGATTTTAATATTTCCTCAGCCTCAGCTGGGGCAGGCGTTATTTTCTCGAGCGCAACGGACGGCGAAAATAAAATATTGTCCCGAAATACTGCTTTAACATCGTCGTAACGGGTGACAACCCAATACCCTAACTTCGGATCATAAAATACCGGCTCTTTATCCCGTGACCAACGCAGTGCTTCCGCAGGATTAACCTGAAAATCCCTACCGAAGACATCAAACTGTGCTGCTTTCGCCGAGATAGGACAGCCCGTCGGGGACGTTTTGCCGCCATACTGATTGCTAGGTGAATTTGGCATTATTTACAGGGCCTCCCAGGCGCCTGACTTTTCCGTAAGATGTTCCAAAGAAATAAGAAGTTCTAAGCTATCGGAGCGACTTCTTGCTCAATAGCACCAAAAAGTGATTTGCCTTCATAATCCTGATGATCAATTTTTACAACCTCGCCGAATTTAAGAAATTCGGTCTTGGCACTACCCTCGTTTATGATCTCCACAGCTCTCTGCTCTCCAACACAGCCAAACCCGACCGTTTCATCCTCGTTTGACACTGTACCGATGGCAATGATCGTGCCGGGCTCAAACGCTCTGGTTTGGGCGACATGGGCGATCATATCGCCATAATTAAATGGGGTATCAATACCGGATTCCAATTCGCCGAATTTTTTACCGCGCACCCAGCAATTCATCTTGCCAGATACCAGTTTACCGTCCCATAGATCACCAAGCTCATCCGGGGTAATAGCGATCGGGCCAAGCGCCGAAGATGGCTTGCCAGTTAGAAATCCAAATGATCTTTTGAGCTCCGGCGGGATAAGTGCCCTGAGGGAAATATCATTCAAAAGCATGAATAGCTTGATATGTTTTGTCGCCTCTGCGGAAGATACGCCGAGGGGAACATCGTCGGTAACGGCGGCAATTTCAGCTTCGAAATCTATTCCCAAATCTTCACTGGGTAACTTAATCGGATCATTCCAGGCCATAAATCCGTGGGATATGCCTTGATAAATCAGCGGCGCATCCAGGATATCCTCGGGAAGGCTATCCCCGCGTGCGGCCCGGTTCCGCCTGATGTGACTTATGTAACAGGCACCGTCCAAATACTGGTACGCTCGGGGCAGGGGCGCACAGAGCGCGTTAAAGTCAAGCTCATAAACTCCCTGTGCAATCTCCTGATTAAGATCATCGTAGAGAGCTTGCAGTGCTACCGAAGCATTGTCCCAATCATCCAGTGCCGCTTGCATAGTTTTTGCAATGTGAGTGGCATCCACCGCGGTTTTAGTATCTTTACTCACGACAATCAATGCGCCGTCGCGTCCAGCTCTTTTTGAGGCTAGTTTCATTGCCTAACTCCGTTCGTAGCCGGTTTTGCCGCCAAATATTTTTCCTCGTTGCGACCAGTCATGGGTCTCGCTCCATAAATCCAGAACATCATAGGCCTCGTTTTCAAATATTTTATTTCGATCTTCTCCACAGGTATCCGTGGTCAACTCCAGACGATGCCCACTAGGGTCAAAAAAGTAGATCGACTGGATAAAATCGTCATGATTTACCGGTCCAAGCACATCTATTCCCAAGCCCTCGAGTCTTTCTTTTTCGGCAAGCAGGACATCGACATTTTCAACCATAAAGGCGAAATGCTGCACCCATTCGGGCATCTCAAGATCTTTCATATTGCCTTTATCTTTAGGCAACTCAAAAAATGCGATACAAGAACCATCTTCCATTTTAAGGAAGATGTGTATGTGAGGACTATATTCCCCGGTCGAGGGAACATGGTCCTCACCCATCGCATGAGAGAATTTAAGACCCAGGACATCGACATAAAAATCCACTGTTTCTCTTGCATCCCGGCATCTGAAAGCTGCATGGTGAAGTCGCTTTATGCTCATTTTCTTATCCTTTGACTATTTCCGGCGTAACGACCACCCTGGCGCCCACATTATAAGCCGCTATCGGCATTCTTACGACCATACTCGCGCGGACGGGATTTTGTGCATTTCGCACCGCGTCGCGACGCCCTGGCGGTCATGAATCTGAGCATAGGCAATGCCGGGTTCACGTTTTCTTTCTCTCGCCATATCCCGTCCAGTGAGATTTATCGTACCGCATTGTGGGATTAGACTATTCCTATATTGAACGATTGTCAACTCCGCAGCAAAATGTTTGTGACGGGTACAATCGCACAGTCCCTACAATTAGCTTAGCCAGTACCTGTTTGACAGTAACAAAAAAGTGAAGGGGTACGCGACACGATTGCCCTGGACTTACAACAACGATGGGCCGCACGGAGCCGTCATTCGGGTTTTCTGAGAACATGCAGACGGCATAAAATGAAAGAGAAGCATACCTTTCCAATTGCACACTTCTTTGGTTTTATATCTTGATCAAGCAGTAGTGTCATATGATTGCCTTTTCTAAGGTCGCAAATCAGCGGCTGCCAAAAGTTGCAGAGCGAGGTACGCATAGGCAACTTTTCGATTATCTTTCATAAACCCCTAGCTCTACTCAATTGAAGTATTTCGAGAGCGCCGCCTCAGGACCCCTCGAAGATGACTGTCTTCGAATGGAGATAGCCGTCCAGCGACTCCGGTCCCAGGTCCCTGCCGTAGCCTGATGCCTTCTTGCCACCCTCGGGCAGTCCGGGGTACGGGAAACCGGGCGAGTTCACCGATACCTTACCGCACTCCAATCCGTCGACCATCGCCTCAGCGTGGCCGAGACTCGATGTCCAGACGGTGGCGGCGAGTCCGTACGAGGTTCCGTTCGCCGCCTGCAGCACATCGGCCTCGTCGTCGAACGGGTAAACCGAGAGTACTGGACCGAAGACCTCCTCCTGGGTTATCGCTGCGCCGTGCCTGGCGCCGGTGACGATGGTGGGAGCCACAAAGAAACCCTGCTCGGGAGTGGAGTGGCTCGAAATGAGCTCAGCCCCGTCGCTCTCGGCGGCGTTGATGTACCCGTCGACTCGTTCCTTGTGGCGCCGACTGATCACAGGCCCGAGGGTCGTGGCCGGGTCGAGGCTGTTCCCGAGGACGTGCTTCGATGCGAGAGATGCAACCCGGTTCACGACGTCGTCGTAGACGCTTTTCTGAACATACAGCCGGGAGCCGGCCACGCAAATCTGCCCGGAATTCAGGAAGATCGCCTCTGCTGCACCCGCCGCAGCCGCATCGAGATCGGCGTCGGCGAAGATGATCGTGGGCGACTTACCCCCTAACTCCAGAGACACGGGTTTGATGTGGGCAGCGGCCGCTCGGCCAACTTTGATCCCCGTTGTGGTCGAGCCCGTAAAGAAGACCTTGCTCACCAGCGGGTGCTCAATGAGCGGCTGACCGGCTTCGGGCCCAGTCCCCGTGACGATGTTCACGACCCCTGGTGGGAAGCCGGCTTCAAGAACCAGATCTCCCAGGAACAGCGCCGTCAGCGACGTGTCCTCGGCCGGCTTCAGGACAATGGTGCATCCTGCGGCAAGCGCGGGCGCCACTTTCCAGATCGCCAGCATGAACGGCACATTCCACGGAATGATACCGCCGACGACACCAACGGGCTCCCGGCGAGTATGGCCCATCACCCGGTTGCCAAAGGGACTCTCGAACGCCATGGTCCGCCCAGCGATCTTGGTCGGCCATCCCGCCATGTAGCGCAGGACACCGGCGGCTCCCGCGATGTCGAGATTGTGAGCCAGGGGCAACGGCATCCCGTTGTCGAGCGACTCGAGAAAGGCCAGCGTCGCTATGTTCTCATCGATAAGGGCTGCGAGTCGGTGCATGAGGGACTCGCGTGTAGTCGGGCTCGCCTTTGTCCAGGATGAGGATCGCAGTGCCGAGTCCGCCGCCTGAACTGCAGCGTCCACATCCTCGGATCGCCCCCGCGCGATGTGTGAGATCACGTCTCCGGTGGACGGGTCGACAACTTCAATTTCCTCACCTGACCCGGAAGGTCGCTTCGTGCCTCCGATGACGTGTGCTGGTGCACTTTGCAGGAACTCCTGGACCTCCTGCGGTGCAGTGGTAACCGATATCGCTTGCTGTTGCGTTGCCATTTTCGCGCCTCCTTTCTCTGTGCCTTTTATGTGCAATCTATGTGCTATCGTCCTGGCTGATCCGGTAGCTCCCGTCTGGATCAACGATGGCAACGACACGGACTCCGCATCCGTCGCCCTCGGTCCATCGCCACGGGAAAGCAGCAAATGTGCATCGCCTGCCAGTCACCGCATCGAGGTCTCCACCGATATTCTCGATACCAGGTATCCCGTTCCCCATGAGAATCTTGTGGGCGGGTTCCCAAAGAGGGAAGTCCTCGGCGGGTTCGTGCCCGAACTCTCGTCGATACTCCTCGATGAGATGAGGGTGCGACGGTCCCGGCCCATGCTCGACAAGCTTCGTGCCGAGAGGATGGTCCATGGCCTGGACGCCCATGCCGACAAGTTTCACCTGGCGCTCAACGAGCCAGCGGGCGGCGGCGTCATAAAGGCCGGGGGAGTAATTGAAGTAGTCGTCGTTGTCGCCGAACAGCCGATGCGACCCGGTGTTGATCATCACGATGTCGTGCGGCTGGATGCGAGGCTCGGCTGCTTCGAGGTCGTCGGGCGTGATCACTCCCCACCGGCCTTTCGGAATCGAGACGGCTACCCCCGTGCCGAAGAAGCGCCACGTCTCGTAACCCGTGATGGTCGGCCAGTCGGCCGTGACGTGCACGGGTGCGTCCATGTGTGTCCCGCGATGCATGATCGCATCTATTTCGTGAACGGAATGCCCATGGTTGGCGTGGAATTGTATCCGGTTGACCCGGACACCGGGAGCTGAGGGCCACTCCGGCATTTCGTGGCCCCACACATGGCTAAGGTTGTAAAATTCAAGGCCGCTCACTTCGTTTCTCCTGTCTCGATTCGATAGTCACCTTTGTCGTCCCGCAGGCCAACCAGTCTCACCGGGCAGGCGTCACCTTCCGGCCACCGCCAGGGGAACGACTGGATCGTGACCCGCTTGCCGAGGAGGAGGTCGACATCGCCCCCCACGTTCTCGATAGTCGGGATCTCAGCCTCAAGTAGCACCCGGTGAGCCGGATTGAGCTCTGGGAAGTCTTCGGATGCGACTCTGCCCGTTTCCGACTCGTACCGGGGGACGAGGTACGGCGCCAGAGGGCCACCTCGATGATCGGCGAGTTGCGTCGCCAACGGGTGGTCGACATACGCTGTGTCGACGCCCACCAGTTTTGCTCCGGCATCACGCAGCCACAGGGCCGCCTCCGGGGCAAGGCCTGGCCCGTGAGCGAAGTAGTCCTGGCTGTCGGAATAACGCCGGTGCCATCCGGTGACGATCAATACGATGTCACCCGCTTCGACCGCAGGTGTTGCCGACTCGAGGTCGGCTACGGTGACGAGTTGCCACTGCTCTTTCGGGATATCGAGGACGACACCATTGCCGAAGAACATGCCCAGGGGGAGCGTGCCGATACCCGCGGCTCGCTGGATGAGATGGATGGGTGCGTTGACGTGAGTGCCCGTGTGCATCACCGTACGAATGCGCTGGGTCATGACGCCGTGACTGGCGTGCGTCACGGAACGCTCCATCCGCGTGTCCGGGAAGCCGGGGTAGGCCGGTGCCCCGTGGCCCCACGGGTGACTCAGTTCGTATAGCTCAAGGCCAGTCTGGGGATCGATTACCGGACTCGGCGCAGGTGTGGGTTGGTGGCGCGTAACGCTGGGATTCATATAATTCTCTCTTATTTGAGCGGTTAAGGGTCGCCTTCGGCTGGCGACATCCGGGTGTTCCATTGATCGAGCCGTTCGCGAACCGCCTTCGCCTCTGCCGGGGTCCAGGTTCGAAAGCCTGCGCCGGTATCCATGCCGAGTTCGCCCTTGTTGACCTTCTCTATGAGGTAGGGGTGAGCATCGGCCGTTCTGTCCAACGTCGGCATAAGGCTATTATGGATCGCGAGGGTAAGATCGAGGCCAACGAGGTCCGACTGCTCCATCGGGCCGAGCACGGCCATTCGGGCTCCGAACCCGAACTTGACGACGTCGTCGATGGTGGTGGCGTCGCAAACACCGTCTGCGATAAGCGCTATCGCCTCACGTTTCAGGGCGTGCTGGAGCCGGTTCCCGATGAGTCCGGGCACCGTTCGCTGCAGCGACACCGGCGCCAACCCGGCACCTTTCAGCCAGTCGGCGACGGTGTCCATTGCCAGTTTGTCAGTATATGGTCCAGGTGCGACCTCGACCAGCGGAATGGCATAGGGCGGGTTCCAGAAGTGGGCGTAGACCAGTCGGCCAGGGTTCGGAAAGTCCTGCGCGAAACTCTCGATCTGCAGCGATGAGGTGTTCGTGCCGATCATAGCATCCGCCCTCGCCGCCCCTCCAAGTTCGTTGAATAGAGCCCGCTTGATGGCGGTGTCCTCCGGGGCGGCCTCGATGATCAGATCAGCGTTTTGGACGACCTCGTTCAGGTCACCGGAAATGAGAATGTCGGATGGCAGCGGACGATGCAGCATCTTCGCCACCTCTCGGAGGCGGTCACTCGCCCGATCACGCGCCGATTGATCTGGTTCGTACAAGCGAACGTGGTGATCGCTTTGGCCAAAGACAAAGGCGATGGCCGTCCCCATGCGTCCTGCGCCGAGGACTGCAACCTTCGGTAGTGTATTCATCATCCTGCGGTGTAGCCGCCGTCGACGTACATGACCTGACCGGTGCAGAAATCCGACGCCGGAGACAGCAGGTAGATGGCCATGCCGAGGAGGTCGTCGACTTCACCGAGCCGGCCCAGGGGGATGCGCGCCAGGCTTCGTTTCCGCGTGGCCTGGCCGAGCTCGTTGTCGCTGAACATCCACTCGGTCACACCCGACCGAAACACCGTCGGCGCGATCGCATTGACGGTAATGCCGTACTGCGCCCATTCCGTCGCCAGCGAACGCGTCAGCGCGTCAGTGGCGCCTTTCGACGTGCAGTAAGCCGTATAACCAGAGTAGTTGCCGTGACGACCCCGCACAGATGAGATAAGCAAAACTTTGCCGCCTGTTCCCTGTTCGAGGGCTCGCTTACCGAACGCCTGAGCCATCAGCCAAGCCCCACGGACGTTGGCATCCATAACCTTCTCCCAGTCCGCCAGATCCTGCTCGTGAATGAAGCCGGCCTGGTTGAACCCGGATGCGATGACGAGCAGGTCGACGGACCCGAATGCGTCCACAGCTCGCTCGACAATGGCCTCGGCATCCTCGATGCTGTCGGGTCGACGGTTGACGGTTTGTGCGATGCCACCGGCCTCCGTGATCCGTCGGGCCAGGTCGGCGAGCGGCTCTGCACCGCCGGAGGCGAGGGTGATCTTCGCGCCCATCGCCCCGAGGGTCTCGGCGATGCCGGTTCCCAGTGCTCCCGAGGCGCCCGTAATGACAGCGCTCTTGCCCTCGACGGAGAATCGATCGAGGGGGTGCGATGCCGGATTATCCGTTTCATTCGTGTTCACAGCGCTTTATCCTGCAGGCTTGATAGGGTCCTTCGG
>JGI26061J44794_1001298_pt1 | contig 10264 bp, 6 predicted proteins | sample MarorgKNORR_S2LV_5_FD_44794 | JGI IMG/M metagenome (IMG submission 44794) | reverse complement strand
TGCGGTATTAATCCGAATTTCTTCGGGCTATCCCCCACTATCAGGCAGATTCCTACGCGTTACTCACCCGTCCGCCACTCGACGCCTACTAGCAAGCTAGTTTCGTTTCCGTTCGACTTGCATGTGTTAAGCATACCGCCAGCGTTCAATCTGAGCCAGGATCAAACTCTTCAGTTTAATCTTTGACTTTTTAGAACACATGGTATTTAGTAACCATTAGTTCAATTTTTTTAAAAGCTTATCTGCTTTTGTTTTTTATGTGCACTGCACAATTTCTTGCACGAGTGCCCACACAAGTTGCTTGATAAATTGTTAAAGAACTACCACCCCAAAATTGATCATTTTGTAGCGGTAAGAGCGNGAAATTATACAGGCTCAAAATGTTGCGTCAAGTTATAATTTTGAATATTTATAAAATAAAGCCTGATGCGCTATACTTTCAAAAATTACACAACCAATAATAGTGTGTAAAATCAATATTATAGACCTAATTAATTACCCAGATAAGTTCCGTAAGTTTATTAACTTACGAGTCCAATATTCCTCTATTTTCCAATACAAAAAGAAGAGAAGATTTCACCCAATAAATCGTCTGAGGAAAACTCCCCAGTTATCATACCAAGTGACATACCTGCTTGACGTAAATCTTCAGCAACTAATTCACTCGCACCAACTTCTAGTTGCTCAATAGCACAGTTGATAGATATAAGTGTCGATTCAATTGCCAGGATATGTCTTTTGCGAGCAAGGAAAACACCATTACCTACGGGGTTATAACCAGCAACATCTGATAATGCTTGTCTTAATAACTCAATCCCATCTCCAAATTTCGCCGATAAGCTAATTTCTGTTTGACCTTCAAATTGCCGCATCCCGGCCTTAGCATTTAGTAAGTCAATCTTATTTCTTATAGCTATGATGGGTTTACTCACCATGACGTCTGGCAAGATAGAGGGATCGGCTGACGAGTCCTTAGCATCATAAACCAACAATACAACGTCAGCATTATCAATTTCGGCATGCGCTCTCCGGATGCCTTCTTGCTCAATAATGTTATCACTTTTGTGAAGGCCTGCGGTATCTATAATATGTAACGGCATGCCCTCAACATGTATTGTTTCTTTTAATACATCGCGTGTTGTTCCAGCTATATCAGTAACAATTGCACTGGGCTGTTTGGTTAGAGCATTAAGTAAACTTGACTTGCCTGCATTTGGTTTGCCGGCAATTGCAACATGCAAGCCATCTCTCAGAATAGCACCCTGATTTGCNCAATCAAGTGTGTCAAGAAGTTCTTTTTTTAAAATTTCAAGTTTTGTTGACACCTCGTGAGATTCCAAAAAATCGATCTCCTCATCAGANAAGTCGATAGTGGCCTCAACAAAAACCCTTAAATCAATCAAATCTCTCAGTAGTTGGTTTATTTTTTCAGAAAATTCTCCAGTAAGTGACCTTACNGCACTGAGAGCTGATTTGTCAGAGCTTGCCTGAATAAGATCTTGCACTGCCTCTGCTTGAACTAAGTCCATCTTTCCATTTAAAAACGCACGCTTTGTAAACTCTCCNGGCTCTGAAAGTCGAGCCCCAAAAAAAATGACAGTTTCTAACAACTTTCGCAAAACACTCATTCCACCATGGCCTTGNAGTTCTAGTACATCTTCACCTGTATAGGATTGAGGGCCAGAGAAATAAATTGCGACACCTTTATCAACTTGATTACTTTCTTCATCATAAAAAGAACCATAGTGAGCAGATCTAGGTTCAAGTTCAACATTAAGAACTTTGTTAGCAATCACTTTAGACAAGGGTCCTGAGACACGAATCACCCCAATACCGCTTTGTCCAATAGCAGTAGCTAGAGCGCATATAGTTTCAATCTTATCCATCGACGGCAAAATATTCTTCAATGAATTCGTCAAAACTTAATACATCTTTGGCCTCCATCTTCAGTTGCTCTTGGTGTGAAGATATTGCCAACTCCTCTAATGCATCAAAATAGTCCTTGTCAATACTCTTGCTTCGATATAGTTCTCTATTTTGATGACTTAATTTATCAATATATTCAAAAAAACCTGACTCTGTCTGTCTCATTTCTTCAAGTATCATCGCTGAAGGTGTCAAATCAGGATTATTAATACGACTTAACATTTTTTGAACAGATTTCTGATGCTCTTTAGTTAAAAGCTTAGAGCAATCCGTAACCCCTACAAAGATTTCTTTACCCCAATCCTGCAACAATACTTCCTTCCCATTATTTGTAAGCATTAAGCCAGACTGTCGCCCTTTATGAGCCACTAAATTATCGTTATTATCAATATCGAATTGCTCTGACGTAGAGATAGCTGCAGAATCTTGAAGAAGGCAAAACAATAAAAATACCTCCAAAAATTGTATCTGTGGTTTATCAATACCTAAACTTATTAATGGATTAACATCCAAAGATCTAATTTCAATATAACCAATTCCATTATTGGTAAGTGCCCTCAATGGCCTATCCATTCCATGTAATAGAGGCTTGGGTCGAACCGAAGCGTAATATTCATTTGCAATTTGCAGTATATTGGTATTGAGTTGTTGGTATTCTCCATCTTTCTTTAAACCAATCTCTTCAAAATCTTTACAACTTGTTTGCATTGCAGCACGAAGACTATGAACATAGTTATGAAGACTATTGTAATTTGCCTTCACTCCCTTTTCTTCTTCCTGAGAGTTCTGATAACCAATATCACCCATTCTTAGTGAGGTCGCATATGGNAGGTAAAAAGTATTATCATCGAACTCTTCCAAATCGTGTTTATGATAATCTTTCATAAAAGACTTACAAACTGATGCAGAGGCTCCAAACAAATAAGGGATTATCCAACCGTACCTCATAACGTTCCGTGCAAGCCCCATATAGTGGTAATCAATAAAGCTTCTTAAAGACATATCTGGTGACATCAAATCACGATAGGCTTGCAAAAAATCTAAAGAAAATGAATAATTAAAATGAATGCCTGAGATTGCTTGCATTACACTTCCATAACGATTCGCGAGACCGCGACGATATACCGTTTTCATGATGCCCAAATTTGAACTGCCATATTGCGCAATAGGTATATTGGTATGCCCTCGCAAAATACAAGGCATACTTGCTGGCCAAAAACGTTCACCTGGTGTCAGATGATGATGCACAAAATGTTGGATTTTAGCTAACTCATTTAGAGCCTTATCAGCGCTATCAAATGGTTCGGTAACAAGTTCGATTAAAGCCTCGCTAAAATCAGTTGTAATTGCAGGGTTGGTCAGTGGAGAGCCGTAAGCCTCTGGATGTGGTTCTTGTGAAATACTACCATTCTCCGAGACACGCAAACTCTCCTTTTCAATACCAATAAGGTTTTGAATAAGTGAGTCCTTAACTGGTACTAACGACTGAATTTTATCGAGAAGGTCCAATCCACTAACTCAAATAGTAAAATACGTATTTTACCTTGCACTGTTAACAACGATGACAGTAGAAAACATCTGTTCAACACCATAAATCATTACTGAGTCATGTCATCTAATAAAAAAATCATAGTAGAGGAAGTAGTTGTTGGAATCCTTCTAAACAAAAATGGACAAATACTCGTCGCCAAAAGACGTAATAACCAGTTTATGCCAGGCTATTGGGAATTGCCAGGAGGAAAAATTAAAGTTGGTGAAAACAAAAAAGATAGTCTTAAACGAGAACTTTCTGAGGAACTAGGAGTCACTGTTAACAAAAGCAGTCTTAAACACACGATGTTTCATCAATACCCAAATAAGGTTGTAAAATTGTGGATATACAATGTTGACAAATACTCTGGAGAACCATCAGGCCAAGAAGGGCAAGACACATCCTGGTGTAGTTTAGATCAGCTAAATAACTATAAATTACTACCTACNATGAGAGAAATTGTGCACAAAATTTCTCTACCAGAGCATTACTGGATCACNCCTGATGATCATCATTCTGAATCCGTTATAGAAAAATGTCGTGAACACTTAATTGCTGGCACTATGATTGTCCAGCTTCGAAGTAAAGTATCTCTTGATCATACTTATATAGATAAAGTGTACAAACTCTGTCAGGATTACCAAGCAAGTCTTATCCTAAACACACCAAATAAAACATACCAAGAACTTTGTGATGGTTGGCATTTAACAAGCAATGAACTTTTGTCTCTTAAAGAAAGGCCTTGCGACAACAATAAACTTCTTGGTGTCTCAACTCATAATGCTCTTGAAGCAGAATATGCAGAAAATATTTCTGCAGATTATATTAGTTTGTCACCAGTAAATTCGACCCCGAGTCATCCAGATATCCCACCTCTTGGCTGGCAAGTAGCCTCAGATATTATCAGCAAAAGCAACTTACCTGTATATCTACTCGGGGGAATGAGCAAGGAAGTACTTGATAAAGCATTAAGTATTGGAGCCCAGGGAGTCGCAGGTATCAGTCAAATCTAGTAGCTATCCTTTGTTAATTCTAAAACTTTATTTTGTATATCTTCTTTAGTCATCCTAACAAGACCATCAGAGCCGCCCTCGCATAAAAGTCTATCACCTACAAACACTTGGGGGACTGTTCGATAACCAGTCTTTATAAAAAAATCTCTAGCTTCATTATCTTCTTGAATATTTAACGTTTCATATTCTATACCGTGCAAATCTAAATAGTTTTTAGCTCTAGTGCAATAAGGGCACGAGTAGGTCGTATATACTTTAATCATTGTTCTCTATATGGTCTGAAGTAACTAGTTAGACTAGCCTCTAACGTATACCCATGTCTTATCACTAGACAATTCCTGATTATATAGGTATCCCTCGTCGGAAAAATCTTTAAGCACCTCGGCATCAGTCAAACGGTTTCTAATTATGTAATTAATCATTAACCCTCTTGCTCGCTTGGCATAAATACCAATAACTTTATAAGTCTCGTTTTTCTTTTCCTTAAAAACGATATCCAGTATCTGGGCTTTGAGCATTTTTTTGTCAATCGCTTTATAATACTCATTGGATGCTAGGTTAACAATCAACTCCTCTTCATCTTCATTCAAGACTTCACTAATACCACTCCCCCAATAATCATATAGATTGTTTCCCTTAGCATTAATGAGTCTTGTTCCCATCTCCAAGCGATAGGGCTGTATCAAATCAAGCGGCCTAAGAACACCATATAAACCCGAAAGCATGCGTACATTTTTTTGTGCAAAGTCAAGATCTTTATCAGAAAGTGAAGATGCATTAATACCATTGTATACATCTCCTTTGAAAGCCAAAAAAGCTTGCTTGGCATTGTCTAATGAGAATGGTGTCTTAAATGCTTGAAATCGATCAAAATTTAATTTTGATAAATTTTCACTCAGAGACATAAGTTTTGAAATTTGTTTCCGGGTTTTATTTTTTAAAATATTTACTAANTCTTGGGTGTGACCTAACTGCCGAGTCTGTGTGAAAGAGTTTATATCACATGACGAAAAATCTTGTGTTTTGGAAGGTGAAATTATTGCTAACATTTCGTGAATAAATATAAACATTCTACCCGAAGATGCCTGCTATAACAATATAATCGAGTTTATTTGGTATTCAAAAAGTGTACGTTATACGTTATAATCACTTAAAAAAATTTCGTTCATTTTTACCTAGAGTTTTCATGATAAAAAAACAATTATACTTACCAAAACCTCACGGTCTTTATCATCCAAACAATGAGAAGGAAAATTGTGGTGTTGGTTTTATTGCCAACATAAAATCTAAGGCTTCACACAAAATTACTGAAGATGCTCTAGAAATGCTTTCTCGTATGGGCCATCGAGGTGCTTGTGGCTGTGAAGCTAACACCGGCGATGGAGCGGGAATTTTAACCAACATTCCCCATGAGTTTTTTTCCCAGGAAATACAATCTCTATTTGGTATTGATGTTGAAGCTGGCAGTTATGGTGTTGGAAATATTTTCTTACCTCAAGACGATAAACAAAGACAACACTGCATTTCTATAGTTGAAAAAGTTGTTAAAAATGAAGGACAAACGCTGATTGGTTGGCGTGACGTTCCCGTTGATGCCATCAAGGCTGACGTGGGAGATACTGCAAGAAACTCTCAACCGGTCATTAAACAACTTATTATTGGAAAAGCTGAAGGCATAGATAATGATGTTTTTGAGGGCGCCCTTTATATTATAAAAAAGCATATTTCTAAAGTAATTCGTACGGATGAATCACTTTCACAAGCTTTACTGTTTTATGTTTGTAGCCTTTCTACCCGGGTTATTGTTTATAAGGGCATGCTGATGGGTTCACAGTTATTGGATTTCTATCCAGACCTAACCAATAAAGACTTCAAAACATATTTGGCAATGGTTCATTCACGCTTTTCAACCAATACATTCCCTTCATGGGATCGTGCTCAGCCTTGTCGCTTTATGGCCCACAATGGCGAAATTAATACACGTCAAGGTAACTACAACTGGATGAGAGCTCGTGAAGGAGTTTTAGAAAGTGATTTTTTTGGTGACAATTTAGACAAAACCTTACCTGTTATTGAAACAGAAGTTTCTGACTCTGGCAGCTTTGATAATGTTCTAGAATTTCTTTTAATGAATGGTAGATCCTTGCAGGAAGCTGTATTGATGATGGTTCCTGAAGCATGGCAAAATGATCATGAAATGAGCGATCAGAAGAAAGCCTTTTATGAATACTTCTCAAATGTTATGGAGCCTTGGGATGGTCCCGCTTCAATTACTTTCACAGATGGACGCTATATCGGAGCCATCCTAGATCGAAATGGTCTGCGCCCATCACGCTATTACTTAACACATGATGACAGAGTCATCATGGCATCCGAAGTAGGTGTTGTTGATGTAGCAACTGACAATATAAAAACTAAAGGCAGACTTCGTCCAGGCAAAATGTTTTTAGTCGATTTTGGTCAAGGAAAACTAGTTGATGATGACGAAATAAAAGACAATTTTTCTGCTAAAAACCCTTATCAAAAGTGGCTCAACGACCAACAAATTCATTTAAGTGAACTAGCTAGTAATAAGGAGGCTCATGGTTTCTATCCAGACACTCTCTTACATCGCTTAAAAGTATTCGGTTACAGTACGGAAACATTGGAATTTATGCTATTGCCGCTTGTCACTGAACTTAGAGACCCTGTTGGATCAATGGGAAATGATTCAGCATTGGCCTGTCTCTCAGATCAATCTCGCATTATTTATGACTACTTTAAGCAACTATTTGCCCAAGTTACCAACCCTGCTATCGATTCCATTCGCGAAGAGGTAGTCATGTCATTGCGCTGTGCTATAGGTCCAGAAGGAAACTTACTTATCAATAGCGCTAAAAATGCCAACCGTTTGGTGATAGAGCATCCTATTCTGACGAATGAAGAAACGTTAGCTCTTAAGGATTGTAACCATCGAGGTTGGACAAGTAAAACTATTGATATCACTTATGACATTGATGAAGGACACAAATTAAGCGACATGCTTGATGATATTTGTCAACAAAGTTCACAAGCCATCAAAAATGGTCACAGCTTGGTTATCTTATCTGATCGCAAAGTAAACTCTAGTCGTGGCGCTATAAGTGCCTTGTTGGCGTCTTCGGCAGTTCACAGATACTTGGTGGCCAATCACAAAAGAACCCAGGTTGGAATTATCGTTGAAACGGGAGAAGCTCGAGAAGTCCATCATTTCTGTCTAATGATTGGTTTTGGTGCTGATGCAGTTAATCCATACCTAGCATTTGAAGCTCTTTGGCAGGCAAGGCGTGATAATTTAATCAAACTAGAAGATGATGATGCTATCGTTGCAGCCTATCGTAAAGGTGTTGCTAAAGGGATGTTGAAGGTAATGGCTAAAATGGGTATTTCAACCTTAGCGTCCTATAAAGGCGCCCAAATCTTCGAAGCGGTTGGCTTATCTCCTGAAGTGATGGATAAATGTTTCTTTGAAACTTTCAGTCGAATCAGTGGTGTTGGTTTTGAAGTCCTTCAAACTGAAGCTGAAGCGCAACATAAAAAGGCGTACCTTTCAACTTCATTCGATAATCTTGGACAATATCATTGGCGCAGTGGTGGCGAAAAACATATGTGGGAACCACAAACCATTACAGACCTTCAAAAGGCTGCTCGTAGTAACGATAAAAATGCTTATTGGGAATTTGCAAAAAAATCTAACGAAGAAGGAACTCGTAACTGCACACTACGTGGCTTGATGTCATTTAAGTCAGGCAATCCAGTCGATATTGATAAGGTTGAATCTGCCAAAGAAATCGTAAAAAGATTTGCCACAGGTGCGATGAGTTATGGTTCCATCTCCGCTGAATCTCATGAAACACTTGCCATTGCCATGAATCGTATCGGTGGTAAGTCAAATACCGGAGAGGGTGGCGAAGATTCTGCACGCTGGATACCTGATTCAAATGGCGACTCTCGAAGAAGCGCTATCAAGCAAGTTGCTTCTGGTCGCTTTGGTGTTACTATCGAATACCTTAATAATGCCGATGAATTGCAGATTAAAATCTCGCAAGGTGCCAAACCAGGTGAGGGTGGCGAGCTGCCAGGAAAAAAAGTTGATGAAGATATTGCTAAGATACGTTGTTCGACTGCTGGAGTTGGCTTAATTAGCCCACCACCACACCATGATATTTATTCTATTGAAGATTTATCACAATTGATTTTTGACCTTAAGAGGTCCAATCCAGAAGCCCGTATTAGTGTGAAATTGGTTTCCGAAGTGGGCGTGGGAACTGTCGCTGCAGGGGTAACTAAAGCAAAATCTGACCATATCCTCATTGCTGGTCATGATGGTGGTACTGGTGCATCACCTCTGACCTCTATTAAGCATGCAGGCCTGCCTTGGGAATTGGGTGTTGCCGAAACCCACCAAACCTTGGTAATGAATGATCTTCGTTCACGTGTTGTCATTCAGACAGATGGGCAACTTAAAACGGGGCGCGATGTTGCTATAGCGGCATTGCTTGGGGCAGAAGAGTTTGGTTTCTCTACAGCACCACTAATTACACTCGGCTGCATCATGATGCGTAAATGCCATCTCAATACGTGCCCTGTTGGAATTGCAACTCAAGACAAGGTTTTACGTAAAAAGTTTACAGGTAAGCCAGAACATGTTGTGAATTATCTATTTATGGTCGCTGAAGAGTTGCGTACTATTATGGCGGATCTTGGATTTAAAACGCTCAATGAAATGGTTGGTCGTGTCGATATGCTGGAAATGAATGAAGCGATTGACCATTGGAAGCAAGACTCTATTGATCTTNGTGCAATTTTGACACCTGCTGATACACAATATAAAAATGCTGGCACCTATCAAAGCATCCCGCAAGACCACCAACTCGATCAGCAATTAGACCATGAGTTAATAGCTCAATCAAAGGTCGCCATTGAGGGCAATGGTAAAGTTAAAATCGAGTCAGTTATTACAAACGTTGATAGGGCTGTTGGCGCAATGCTCTCTTCCCATGTCGTTAAAACAAGGGGTGAAAATAATCTAATTGAAGATGCAATTCATGTTGACTTTAAAGGTTCCGCTGGTCAATCGTTTGGTGCATTCCTAGCAAAAGGGATAACCTTGTCTGTTGAGGGGGATGCCAATGATTATGTTGGCAAGGGACTTTCTGGTGGTCGTATTATTATCTATCCACCTAAAAATTCAACATTCATTACACAAGATGAAATCATAGCAGGTAACGTTTGTGGTTATGGCGCTACTGGCGGTGAAATGTATTTATCCGGTTGTGTTGCAGAACGCTTCTGCGTTAGAAATTCTGGACTCATTGCNGTCGTTGAAGGTGTCGGAGATCATGGCTGCGAATACATGACAAGCGGTCGAGCAGTAATTCTTGGTGAGGTTGGACGTAACTTTGGTGCGGGCATGAGTGGTGGTATAGCTTACGTCTACAATCCAAACCTTACACTTCAGAGTCGGGCCAACTCATCCATGATCGATTTTGATCCGATGGACGACGAATCACAAAAAGAGTTGTTGGATTTGCTATCTAAGCACGCCGAATTTACAGGCTCTCCAATCGCAAAACAAATTTTAGGTGACTGGAATGCAGAATTAGCACATTTCGTCAAAGTTATGCCAAAGGCTTTAAAAGAAGTTTTGGCAGCACAAAATAAACAGTTATTGGAAGCTAGCTAGTAAGGTAGGTCGTCTATAAGATCAGCACTCTGACCTATCACTTCATCGATTTGGTTACCAACAATTGGAATAACTGAAATTAATGAACCT
>JGI26061J44794_1001295_pt1 | contig 10273 bp, 8 predicted proteins | sample MarorgKNORR_S2LV_5_FD_44794 | JGI IMG/M metagenome (IMG submission 44794) | reverse complement strand
GATTTTTAGATATTGCCAGAGAAGAATCGATTGAAACAATCTTGCAGGCAGCTGAACTAAAAAAATCAGGCAATCTAAAACAGTTGGTGGTTATGGGTTGTCTTTCTGAACGATTTCCGGAAGAATTGGCCAAAGAAATCCCGGAAGTAGATCGATTTTTTGGGAGTAAAAATATTCATCAGGTGACCTCATTTTTAACCGGAAAAGACTACGCTAAAGACGACCCTTTATTTTATCGGTCTCTAATGACGCCCGGTCATTATGCCTATCTCAAAATTGCAGAAGGATGTGATAATGGATGTTCTTTTTGTAGTATCCCGCTTATGCGCGGACTCCAAAAAAGTCGACCCATCGATTCCATTATGTGGGAAGCGGAAAAATTGGTTGACCAAGGAATAAAAGAAATGTTGGTCATTGCCCAGGATTCCACAAGTTATGGCTGGGATTTGACGCCCAAAGTTTATTTAAGCGATTTAATAAAAGAATTAGATACCTTAGATATTGAATGGATTCGCCTCCATTATGCTCACCCGGCCCATTTATCTCAACGGATTATTGACGCCATGGCGAATGCGAAAAAAGTTTGCCGATATTTGGATATGCCCATCCAGCATGGATCGGACAAAATTTTAAAATCTATGCGGCGCGGATTGGGGAAGGATGGAATCCGCGATCGTGTGCTCCGGTTGCGGGAAGCTATTCCTGATATTCGAATTCGCACCACACTTATTGTGGGTTATCCCGGTGAGACGGATGATGAATTCAAACAGCTCTATGATTTTATTGAAGAAATGGAATTCGATCGTTTGGGTATTTTTACCTACTCAGAAGAAGAAGGTACCCTTGCAGAAGCTTTAAAAGATGATGTACCCACTGATGTGAAACATGAACGAAAAGCCGAAATCATGGATTTACAAGCCAATATCAGTTCTGAGAAAAACAATGCCATGGTTGGCGCGACTTTAACAGTGTTGGTCGATAAAAGTGGCGATACGGTTTCTGTAGGTCGTACGGAATATGATTCCCCGGAAATTGATAATATTGTTCATATTAAAGCATCGGTCCCCAAAGGGGAATTCGTTCAAATAAAAATTAACTCGGCGAATGAATTTGAATTGATTGGGATTCCTATTTAATTTTTTGTTGAGACGGAGCATGCCGCGTCTTTAATTATTTTCTAAAATATAATAATCCTTCCCGCCAACCACTGTTCGCAATACTTTAGAATTCAATATTTCTTCCGGTGTAGCCGTTAAGAAATCCACTGAATGAACCACAAAGTCCGCATATTTACCCATAAAAATCGACCCGGTAACATTTTCTCGAAATGCAGCATAGGCATTATTAGCTGTATAACATTTTAATGCTTCCTGAACTGTAAGTCGTTCTTTAGGATACCAGCCATTGGGATTCTCACCATCCCGTGTATGGCGGGTAATGGCAGCATAGATACCTTTTACGGGACTCAATGGGCCCACGTACAATCGGAAATGTGAGGTTTGCGCCGCTTCCTGATTGCGATAGGTCTTTAATTATGGGATTGATTTTATTTTTTAATTGAACATCATTACCCGCTAAATCTACCATGGCCTGAATGGAGAATGTGACCAAAATCCGGCTTCGGTTATTTAAAAAAGAAACAAATGATTTTATCAATTGCATCCTTTCATTTTTTGATAATGAAAGCCTTGGTATAATTTAAGCCAAATGCCACAAGACTTCTTGCTGAGTCNATTGTCTTAATAGTCTATTAAGAATGGTTTTTGAGGTACTAACCACCGAGGGTGGGTGGTCGTTAGTTTTTCAATGGCATCGGAAGATCGCATGGCAATGACTTCATTATCGTGACACATGCCTTTGATCAAAGTTGAAAATAAAGGTGGATCATTTTTGACTGACTCAATGGCTTCTTAACCACCTAAAACCATTCGTTTATCACCATGTTTTAATGATTGAAGCAGTCGGTGCATATTATATTTCACCTGAAATAGCTACATCACCCGGAACGAAAATACGCCTGTCCGAAAAACTCAAAAAATTGGGTGAGAAAGAATTATGATTATTTACCTTTGAGATACTGATTCAAAAAATTCAAAATGGCTGTATTGGAAGCGATTTGATTTTTCTTTTTTGCAAAGCCATGTCCTTCATCAGGAAAGATCACATATTCCACAGGGACACCCTGGGCCCTTACTGCTTCAACCATTTCATCAGATTCAACCTGGAGGACACGGGGATCGTTGGTACCCTGTAAAACCAATACAGGTTTGGTAATATTTTCTGCATGGAATAGTGGAGATATNCTGTATAGATACGCTTCCTGTGTATGGGGATTACCCATTTCTTTATATAAAGATTCTCGCATCGCTTCCCACCATGGTGGAATGCTTTTCAGGGTACGAACCCAATTGGTAACACCGAATAAATTGACCCCTACATCAAAAGCATCAGGGCGAAACGCCAGTGCTGCCATAACCATATATCCGCCATAACTGCCGCCCAAAATGCCGATTTTATCGCCATCAACATGTTTTTGTTTTTTCAACCAATTCATGGCCCAAACACAATCATCCAAATCGCCTTCACCGTGGGCCTGATCATCCAATGTCTGGAAAGTTTTTCCATAGCCATTGCTACCGCGATTATTGATATCCAACACAGCATAGCCATGATTTACCAGATATTGGGTAGAAGCACGGTAGCCGACTCTTGCTTGCCCGCCGGGGCCACCATGTACTTTAACAATGGCTGGCACACGATTTTTGCTGGAAGCATTGGGTGGTTTATAGTACACAGCAGGAATCTCCAATCCATCGAAAGATTTAAACCGAATAACCTTGGCATTCCCAAGATATTCTGGATTAACATCAGGATTCATGGCATTTGTGAGTTTTTGGTATTTCTTTGATTCTACGTCGAGTAAATAAAGATCGGAAGGTGATTTGGCGCTTCCATGGTATAGAGCCATATATTTTTCACTTTTAGAAATAGATACAGATGAAATGCTTCCTGCGGGTAATTGGGGGAGGCGAACAGGCCTATTCTTTTCATAATCAAAAACTTCGATCTCTGTTTGAGAATCGGCATTGATACCGGTGACGCGATAACGGCCCGAATGGGAAAAATAACTGTACCAAATATCCCATTCTTCTTTTTGGATCTCAATGATAGTACCATCTGCAATAATATACTTTTGAAGATATTTGAATTCACTATCCTTATCGGTTAAAAAATATAGGCTTTTGGAATCCACAGAAAAACTTGATGGATTAAAGTTAACATTTCCTTCATGGTTACTGATATGATTTAGATTTCCACTTTGAACATCATAGAGATACATATCCGAATTGTCTCTGGTATGAGATTTATTTAGGGCAAGATAACGTCCATCATTGGAAACATCTGCAAAGTTCAATGCATCATCATTTTGGTATATCATTTCGGACTTAAATGAATAAATATTCATCACGTAAATATCCATATATTTAGGATTACGTTGATTGGATGTATAATAAAAACTTTTCTCATCATAGGTCCATCCTGAAAAAAGAGATCGTGATTTTTCACCGGGAGTCAAATCGCGGGTTGAGCCATTTTCATTTTGTACATAAATATGCCAAATTTCATTTCCATTCTGGTCTCCACGGTATAGGAATCGTTTATCCTTTGGAAAATAGGAGATTGGGAAAATAGAGTTTGAATCTGAGTGAGTCAGTTGGGTTGTTATGCCCGAGTCTATATTAATTTCAAATGCATTGTAAATCCCCGATTGATTGCTGCGAATTAGAATAGATTTTTCGTCGGGTGAAAAACTGGCACCGCCAATGGTAGTGGTATTCATGAATGCTTCGATTGAATACTCCTGATGCCCTGTTTCACAACTCACTAATAGCATTAAACAAATGCCGATTAATTTGATTCTCATTGAATTACTCCTTATTTACTTGTTGATTGAATATACAACTGTCTGAAAATTTCTGTTTTGAGGATTATTAAATGTTTTTTCAATCGTCATGCCATTGCGTTCTGCCACCATTCGTGATTGCCAATGATCGGTCGCCATATATGAGCAAAGTTTATTCATACCTAATGTATTGAATCCATATTTTTTCACTGCCTTGGCGGTTTCGGTCGCATAGCTATTTCCCCAATATTTTTTATTTAAATGGTAGCCGATTTCGTATTCATCTACGCCATCAATATGTTGAATTGTAATTCCACAGTCACCAATGAGTTTATGACTTGATTTTAATATGATTGACCATAATCCACATCCAATAGATAGATATCTATCTATATTTTTATCAATATATTCTTGAACACCGGATTTTGTATAGGGTGCAGGGTAGAAAGACATGGTTTCAGGGTCAGATAAAAATTCATATAATGGCTCAAAATCATCCTGAACCATTTCTCGTAATTGGAGGTTTTCTGTTTCCAGAATCCAATTCATTCAGAGGTAGTTACATCATTTATAATGAGCCAATCACCATTAATTTTTTTAAATATGAGAGTGAAGCCACCTTTTGGATTATCATTCTCACGATAAAGTGCCCATTTTCCAACCAATGTGCCTGTGGTCTTATCCATCAATTGGACATCGATGATGTCAAATTTAAGGCGACCCATGGCTCCTTTGTTTGGATAGGCATTATGATATCTATAATGTATTTTGCCATCCCTTAACGGTGCCGTTTGTGGAGGTAAAAGCCAACGAATCGGACTGCCAGTAGCCCAGCATAAATGCATCAATATTACCATTATTCCATGCGGTCTGTTGTGTATGCAATACATTTTTAATTTGATCTATTTCATTTGATTTGTTTATGCCACAGGCCGTAAAGACGAGCAAAATGGTATTTATGATGTATTTCATTAATTTCCTCTTTTTAATAGATCGAATCGCCGACATATCATATCATTTATTCTGAACATTATTTATGTAAAATATTGCTTCATCATCGACCGCCTGTGAATTCCAATCCACAGATATGAGCGTTGGGTTTCCATAAGTTTTGTCATATTCCAGTTTAAATTTGGCTGCCTCTTCTATGATGGCCTTGGACAAATCAAATAATGAATTGATGGTATGCCAATCACTGATTTGTAATATCTGGGGTGGTTCCCCATCATCTGTGAATAGAATAGAAATGACCGAATCATTATTCACAGTCACACTGACTTCTCGCACCCATTCGTCTATACAGTAGCAGCTGGCTCTAAAATTATATACATAATGGGTCATATTCATTGATTCCCATTTATTCCAATTCTTTTGCCATGTAATCAGATCGGAATCCGGTTCATTATCACAACTGAGTAGTAGTAGGAATGAGAGAATGGAAAAAAATATTTTCATAGATCTAATCAATGATACCTTGATAAATGAGAGATCTCAACTTCTGTTGATCATCGATATTTTTTGCTGGAATTAATTGAGTAAAATATACAACAACTAAATCTTCCTTTGGATCTATCCCAATATGTGGAATGATATGCACCACCCCAACCAAATTCGCCTTCGGAACCCAAAGTGCCACGTTTTCCCAAATCTTTTACGATTGCAAATCCCAGCCCAAACCCAACGCCATTTGTCCATGGGAATTCAATTGATCCCAAATGATCAACCGTCATGAGTTCGACAGATTTGCGACTGAGTATCCGTTGTTTATTGAAGGTACCGCCATTGAGTATCATTTGGAGAAATGTGGCATAATCTTCTGCAGTGGAAAGCAACCCCGCTCCCCCAGAAAAACTTTTTTGGGGACCTATATCATAATGACCCTGACCGATCATGCCTGCCCCAATCCTTTTTCCCGGATCGGGGGAGAGGGAAATGCCATTATCCGTCGATGAATAAACTGTCGTAAGTCGATCCTGTTTATTAACAGGGATATAGAAGTGCGTGTCTTTCATGCGTAACGGTTTAAAAATTTCTGTGTCTAAAAAATGATCCAATGAAAGGCCGGAAACCACTTCAATCAGTGCACCCAATATATCCGTGCTGAGGCCATAAACAAATCGTTCTCCAGGTTGGGCATCCATTGGTAGTGTTGCGATGCGTTTTATCGTGGTTTGAATAGGTTCGTCCCTATAGGCGAAATACCATCCCATAATTTCAGCTTTTTCCCATTGGTCTCTACCGGGACCAAATCCCCATCCAACACCTGCTGTATGGCTTAAAAGATCACGGATTGTTATCTTTCGATTGGCGGGAACAATTTTATAACCCACTTCGGTTTTCACTGCGACTGTGGTTGAATTGAATTCCGGAATATATTTGCCGACGGGGTCGCTAATCAGCAATTGACCTCTTTCTTGAAGAATCATGATGCCCAGGCTGATTATGGATTTAGTCTGAGAGGCTATCCTGAAAATATCATCTTTTTCCATTTTGTCTTTTGATTCAGTATCGCGATAACCAAATGCATCAAAGTAGGCGACCTTTCCATGACGCATGACAAGGGTTACACCCCCGGAAAGTTGATTATTCAGAACATAGGTCTCCATGTGATGGGTAATTTTTTCCAATCGATCGCTGGACATGCCCACAACTTCTGGCCGCACTTGGCGTAATGGCTGGGCAAATACAATGGAGAGAAAAAATAATCCATATATAATTGTTTTATTAGAGCGAGTGAATTTTGACATAAGTATCTTTCTATCTATTTACTTAATCGTGCAAATCCCGGAGGCGGTTTACGATGGCTTGTTTTTTGTTCATAGGCATAAACATACCCCATAATTCTCGGTTCATCAAAATGTCGGCCGATAAATGTAATTCCTGCGGGAAGGCCATTCTCTGTAAACCCAGTTGGAACTGTAATTGCAGGCATGCCGGTATGGGGAGAAATATATTGGCTATTATCTCCGGCGGGACTTTCCATATCGCCCACCAAACGGGGCGGATTGCTCCAGGTGGGATATATAAATGCATCAATGCCTGCTGCATCCATGGCATCATTCACCGCTTGTGAAAAGGCTATATTCTTGGGTGAATTGTAGATGTCAATGCAAATGGGATCTCGTTCTGCCGGTGGGATTATTTTCTTTAAGCTGCCTTCAATCATTTTTTCCACATAAGGCAGATACAAGCCGGAATCTTTGATTTCCTGTAATGAATGAAGCGGCGCATTTTTCCCAAGAGAGGCAAAGGTAGTTATTTACGTCATGTTGAAACACGTTACACCAAATTCCATCTATCAATTCATCATAATTGGGAATATCAAATGGGTCGACGATTTCGGCACCAGCAGCTTTTAAATCGGCAATGGCTTTTTCAGTTAATGCAATCATTTCGGGATCAGCAGTGGGTGTGTCAATATAGCGGCGAAGTACACCGATGCGCGCACCTCTTAGACAATTGGGATCCAAATACTGCAGATAATCGTCGGCGATTTTTCCTTGAGATCGTTTGGTAATAGAATCCTTTGGATCGTACCCGGCAATCACTTTATAAATGCGCACAGCATCTTCTACGGTTCTGGCAAAAGGTCCCCCAATATCATTCCTCAGCATGAGGGGAATAATGCCATCTCGGCTTGTGGCACCCATGGTGGATCGAATGCCAACAAGGTTATTATGAGACGATGGACCTCGTATGGAATTGCCCGTATCCGTCCCCAACCCCGCCAAAGCCAAATTGGCGGCCACTGAAGCGGCTGTACCACCACTGGAGCCCGCCGGCACACGTGATAGATCATAAGGGTTACGTGTGATGCCTGCAATGGAACTTTCCGTTTTATAAGCACTAAATGCCCATTCAGCCATATTGGATTTTCCCAAGACAATCGCCCCTGCTTCTCTGATTTTTGCTACTTGGAATGCATCATCGGGAGCGATAGACCCTTTCATAGCCAATGATCCCCCTGTAGTGGGTAAATCGTAGGTGTCGTAGTTATCCTTTACAATAATGGGAATACCATGGAGGGGGCGAAGCTTTCCGGTCTTTTTAAATTCAGCATCTAATTCGTCTGCTTTATTTAATGCATTTGGGTTCACCACGACAATGGAATTTAGTTTGGTGGATTGATCGTATGCTTCGATTCTATCCAGATACATTTGAACCAATTGCCGTGCGGTTAAACCACCATTCTCAAATGCATGATGCACTTTGGCAATGGTGGTTTCCATGATGTTGAATTGTGTTTTGGCTGGCTTATTGTTATTACAAGAAAAACCCCACAAAGAAATAAGAATGATTGTAATAAAAGAAGGGACAGTTTTTCTGTGCATAGGATTAATTCAGTTTAATTTATGAAATTTAGGTGAATATTAGTGTTAATTGTGCTCAATTCATAAACGAATATATGAAGGTGGCTTCGGTATTCCATGGTACAATCGTAATATAAAATAGTTACTCTCTGCCATTGTATCCTATGATCTAACCGAGGTAAATTTGCCGATATGTCAGAGTTTCAAATTCAATCGGACTTCAAACCCCAGGGGGATCAGCCACAGGCCATAGAAGGATTAGTCCAGGGCCTGAACAATGGAGATAAACATCAGGTGTTGTTGGGGATTACCGGTTCCGGTAAAACATTTACGATAGCGAATGTGATCCAGGAAGTACAGCGACCGGCTTTAATCATTTCCCATAACAAGACGTTGGCTGCCCAATTGTATGGCGAATTCAAACAACTTTTCCCCAATAATGCAGTTGAGTTTTTTATTAGCTATTATGACTATTATCAACCGGAAGCCTATATGCCCATTACAGATACGTTTATTGAAAAAGACATGTCTGTGAATGAAGAAATTGATATCCTCCGATTAAAAGCCACCAGCTCACTCTTGGAGCGGAAAGACGTGATTGTCATTAGTTCCGTTTCCTGTATTTACGGGATCGGCTCCCCGGAAGAGTATAAAGATAAAGTGATTCACTTGAAGCGGGGAACAGTGTTGCATCGAAGAGAATTTCTTAAAAAACTGATAAATATACATTATCTCAGGAATGATACGGTTTTTGAACGGAGTACTTTTCGGGTCAGGGGAGATGTGATTGAAATTTATTTGGCTTACGAAGATGTGGGCATTCGAATAGAATTGTTTGGGAATAAGGTCGATCAAATTACACGATTCCATCCATTGACAGGCGAAATACTAAAGGAAATGGATTCAGATTTTATTTATCCGGGGAAACATTTTGTAACGGACCAAGCAACCATCAACAAAGTTGTAGGTGATATTCGCCTTGAAATGATACATCGGTTGGAAGATTTGAGGGGAATGGATAAACTACTGGAAGCGCAGCGACTGGAGCAGCGAACCAACTTTGATCTTGAAATGATGATGGAAGTGGGATACTGTTCAGGGATTGAAAATTATTCTCGATACTTTTCAGGAAGAAAGCCCGGGGACCGTCCATTTACACTTATTGATTTTTTCCCGGATAATTTTATCACCATCCTTGACGAATCTCATGTGTCCTTACCTCAAATTCAAGCCATGTATAATGGAGATCGAGCCCGCAAAGAAGTATTGGTGGAGCATGGTTTTCGACTCCCAAGCGCAATGGATAATCGCCCTATGAAAATAGAGGAATTCCATGCCAAACAAAACCAGGTTATCTATGTATCGGCCACACCGGCTTATCGGGAATTAGAAAAGGCAAAAGGTGTTGTGGTGGAGCAGGTGATTCGGCCGACAGGGCTGTTGGATCCTGTGGTTGAAGTGAGAAAAAGTGAAGGACAAATTGATAATTTAATTGGGGAGATTCGAGAACGAACAGAACGAAACGAACGGATTCTGGTGACGACCCTCACAAAACGTATGGCAGAAGATTTAAGCGAATTCCTACGGGGTGTAAACCTTCGCGTCCGATATTTACACAGTGAGATTGATACATTCAAGCGGGTACAGATTCTTCGAGACCTTCGTCTTGGGGAATTTGATGTTCTTGTTGGGATTAACTTGTTGAGAGAGGGGCTGGATTTGCCGGAAGTATCATTGGTGGCAGTAATTGATGCGGATAAGCAGGGATTTTTACGATCCCGCAGTTCACTCATGCAAGTGGCTGGCCGGGCGTCACGGCATGTAAATGGACAGGTTATCCTGTATGGAGATCGTGTTTCTGATGCCATGGATTACCTGATTAAAGAAACAAAGCGCCGCAGAAAAATTCAGGAAAAATTTAATAAAGATCATGACGTTTTGCCGAGAACTGTGTATAAATCCACCGATGATATCATGGGTACTACTGCCGTGGCAGATTCGATTCATGAAACTGAACCATATAAAAACCGAAAGGGTGATGATTTCAGCAATATGGATA
>JGI26061J44794_1001291_pt1 | contig 10294 bp, 8 predicted proteins | sample MarorgKNORR_S2LV_5_FD_44794 | JGI IMG/M metagenome (IMG submission 44794) | reverse complement strand
TCACTGGAAATGGTGAGCGATGACGAACTATAGTTTTAAGCAGCAACCCAAACCAAACAGCACCCGGACATGGCAATCAGCAAAATTACATTCGAGGAGGACGAGGCGATCAAGCGGATGGCGTCCGCGCAGGACGCGCCATCGCGTTTCAAGTGGGACGAGTCTCTCCGTGGAGACGGTTCTGCGGGCGCCAATCTCCGGCTGCACTCGATCGACGGCGAGCGCGATATCGCGCTGGGTGACATCGCCAACACGGTCGGCAACGCCTTGGCCAACTTGCTGTTGTCCCAAGGCGAGGAGGACGTTTTCACCAGTGAAAACAGGGATTTTGTGGCCAAGGTGGCTCGGACGGTCGGCGAGCGGTTTCAGGAAAACGCGCTTGGCCAAGCGGAGGACTCGAGGCTGTCCGAGACGGATTTGCACCGCGGCATCGAGCGGGTGCTGATCGAGAACAACGCGCACGACGTGGCCCGCAGCTTGGTGTTTGACACGGCACGCAACGTGGCGCAGTCGAACGAAAAAATCGGCGTTCGGTTGATCCGCCGGAACAACCAAGTTGTCAGTTGGAACGAAAACAAAATTGAGATCGCGATTCGCAAGGCGTTCCTTTCGCAGCAGAAAGACAGCGCGCCGGCGGTGTCGGTTGCCAAGTCGGTGACGGAGCGGGTGAGGGATGCCGGCCAAGCGTTCATTCACATCGAGGAAGTCCAGGATGTCGTCCAGGAGGAGTTGATGAAGGCCGGTCATTACAAGGTGGCCGAGGCTTATATTTTATATCGTTCGCAGCGCTCACTGCAGCGTGCCGATGAACTCGTCACGAGTGAAAGTGAAGCGGGACCTGCAGATGCCACGCAGCAGGAGTTGCTGCTCATCACGCAGCCCGATGGCAGCTCTCTGTTTTGGAAGGGGGAGGATCTGCTTGAGCGCATCACGTACGCGAACATCGACCTCGACCTTTGCCTGAATGAGGAGCAGATCGAGGCCGAGTTGCGCCGCTCGCTTTTCAGCGAGATGTCGGCGGAGGAATTGCAGACAACGATCCTCCTCAACGCCAAGGCGCTGATGGAGCGCGACGCCGACTTCGCGCGGTTTGCAGGTCGGTTACTCTGCACTTATATTTACGAGGAAGTGCTTGACTGGGACATCCTCCGCGACGGTGTCGGCGCGTTGAAGGAGGCGCACACCCGGTATCTGCCGGAGTACCTGCGACACGGCGTGGAGATCAAGCGACTCAGTCCCGACTTGCTGCAGTACGACACCGAGAAACTCAGCGCAGCGCTCGATCCCTCCGCCGATTTGGAGTTTGATTACCTCGGCATCCAGACGCTTTACGATCGGTACTTGATTGTCGATCGTACCAACGGCGGCAGCGAGGAGCGCCGGATCGAGACGCCGCAACTTTTTTGGATGCGCGTCGCCATGGGCCTGTTCCACAACGAGGTAGACAACAAAGAGGAACGGGTCATTTCGCTGTATAATTTGTATAAAAACCGGCGGTTCTGCTCGTCCACCCCGACGCTGTTCAACTCCGGCACGCCGCACTCGCAGTTGTCCTCCTGTTACCTGTACTGGGTGGATGACTCGATCGAGGGCATCATGGAGCGCGGCATCACCGAGAACGCCTATCTCTCCAAGTGGGCGGGCGGCTTGGGTGGCAGTTGGACGTCGGTGCGCGGCATGGGCGGCTACATCCGGGGCACCAACGGCAGGAGTCAGGGCGTTATTCCATTCCTGAAATTGCACAACGACTTGCTGGTCGCAGTCAACCAAGGCGGCAAGCGGCGGGGCAGCGGTTGCGCCTATCTCGAGACATGGCACAACGACATCAAAGAGTTTCTCGAACTGCGAAAAAACACCGGCGACGACCGCCGCCGCACGCACGACATGAACACGGCCAACTGGGTCCCCGACCTGTTCATGAAACGGATGGAAGCTCGCGAGGACTGGACGCTGTTTTGCTCCAGCGACGCGCCGGATTTGCACGAGACTTACGGCAGGGATTTCGAGGAACGCTACGTCGCATACGAGGCCAAGGTGGAGAGTGGCGAGATGAACGGCGAGAAGATCCCGGCCATCGATTTGTGGAAACGTATGCTGCAGATGATCTTCGAGACGGGTCATCCGTGGATCACGTTCAAGGATGCCTGCAACATCCGCAGCCCGCAGGACCACGCCGGCGTCATCCACAGCTCCAACCTCTGCACCGAGATTACGCTCAACACCGGCAGCGACGAGACGGCTGTCTGCAACTTGGGCTCGGTCGTGCTAGACAATCATCTCACCGAGAGCGGCGAACTCGACTTGGCCAAGTTGAGGGAAACGATTCGCATCGCCGTGCGCGCGCTGGACAACGTCATCGACATCAACTTTTATCCGACGCAACCGGCCCGCAACGCGAACATGCGCCATCGCCCGATCGGCCTCGGTGTGATGGGGTTGCAAAATACGCTTTACCAAAAAGGCGTGCCGTTTGCCTCCGAGGCGGCGGTGGATTTCAACGACGAATTCATGGAGGCGATCGCCTACTACGCCTACGAGGCGTCGAGCGACTTGGCCAAGGAGAAGGGGCGTTATGAATCTTACGAAGGCTCCAAGTGGGATCGCGGTCTGCTGCCGCCGGACACGGTCGACCTGCTCGAGCAGGAGCGCGGCCAAGCGGTGGATGTGCCGCGCGGCGGCAGGATGGACTGGGAACCCATCCGGAAAAAGATCGCCAGCCAAGGCATGCGAAACAGCAACGTGCTGGCCATCGCGCCGACGGCGACCATCTCCAACATCATGGGCACCTCGCCGTGCATTGAGCCGCTCTACAAGAATCTTTACGTGAAGAGCAACTTGTCCGGCGACTTCATCGTGCTGAACCGCCACTTGGTTGACAACCTCAAGGGGAGGGGGCTTTGGAACGAGGACGTGATGAACAAGCTCAAATATCTCGACGGCGACTTGCACGACATCGCCGAGGTGCCGGACGAGCTGAAACAGCTTTACGCAACAGCATTTGACATCGACCCGATGCTGATGATCGCTGCCGCTGCCCGCCGGCAAAAATGGATCGACCAGTCGCAGTCAGTGAACCTGTTCCTGGCCAAGCCGGACATGAAGCGGCTCTCGCACATGTACCGCGCCGCCTGGCGTTGCGGCCTCAAGACGACCTACTATTTGCGGACGCTGGGCGCCTCGAATATCGAGAAAGCCACCATCGCCGTGAAGAAGCAGGGCGTCGAGTTGCCGGAAAAAGAGCACACCACCGAGGAGCGCTTGGCCTGCTCGATCGAGGCCGCGCGAAACGGCGAAGAGTGCGAAGCGTGCCAGTGACCGCGCTTGGCCAAGCGGAGAGTCGCTTGGCCAATTTCTAAACTCGACTTGGGCGCTTGGCTTGGCCAAGTTGCCGCCCGGCTTTTTTAACAAATCATCATGGCACTCACATCTGTTAAACAACTCAAGACCGTCAAAAAAAATGTCCGCAAACACGTGGACGCCGCGCTCGAGGAAACCGGCGGGCTGCTCCGGCTCGCGCCGGCTTGGGTGCCGCGGTCGTTTTTGCAGCCGGGGTTGCGGCTCAAGCTGCATCCGGATGACACTTACGCCTACGGACTCAATCGCGGCGGCATTGATGAGCGTTGGTTTGGCTCCACCACCGAGGCCGCCAACGAAGGGCGCGTTCCGGACGAGGGCTTGAGCTATGTGGTGCACGGGCGCAACCGGTTTACGCTGCGCGATGTGGTGGCCGAGTGCGGCGCGGACATCATCGGCAAACGCATTTGGAACAAGTACGGCAAGTGGCCGGTGTACTCAAAATTTTTTGATAACATGGGGCCCATCCCGCATCACATGCACCAAAGCGCGGCGCAGGCGAAACTGGTCGGGCAGGAAGGCAAGCCGGAGAGTTATTATTTCCCGCCGCAACACAACAACGTCGGCAACAATTTCCCGTACACCTTCATGGGCCTCGAGCCCGGCACCACCAAGGCGCAAGTGCGCCAGTGTCTCGCGGATTGGAACAAGGGCGACAACGGCATCCTCGACCTCAGCCGCGCCTACCGCCTCCGGCCCGGCACCGGCTGGCTCATTCCGCCGTGCGTTCTGCACGCACCCGGCAGCCTTTGCACCTACGAGCCGCAATGGGGCAGCGACGTCTTTGGCATGTATCAAAACCTCGTCGAAGGCCGCGAAGTGCCGTGGAGTTTGCTCGTGAAAGATATGCCCAAGAGCAAACACCGCGACCTCGATTTCATCGTCAACCAACTCGACTGGGCCGGGAACACGAACGAGAATTTCAAGGACAGCCATTACCTCGAGCCCATCCCCGTGGCCGACACGCGCGCCGAAGGCTACGTCGACCGCTGGATCGTCTACGGCCGAATCAAGCGCGAGCAACTCTTCACCGCCAAAGAACTCACCATCGACCCCGGCGTGAAATGCACCATCAAAGACAAAGGCGCCTGGAGCGGCATCTGCGTCCAAGGCAAAGGCACGATTAACGGCCAGCCGCTGAACAGCCCCAAACTAATCCGCTTCAACGAACTCACCGAAGACGAATACTTCTGCACCGAGTCCGGAGCCAAAACCGGCATCACCTTCGAAAACACCAGCACCACCGAGCCCCTAGTCCTCCTCCGCTACTTCGGCCCCGAAGTAAACAAAGACGCCCCCGAGATGGGCGACTACCGCAAGCGGAAGTTTGATTAATTCACCCGCATAACCAACAGGCAGATGGCCAAAAAGAAAAAGTCACTGACTGTACTGGAACCGGTTGAGCCGTTGATTCGGGAGATTCGCGAGGAGCGGGCGATTTTTGATTTTGATCTCGCTCGCATTTACGGTGTGACAACCAAAATGTTGAACCAAGCTATCAAGCGCAATCTGGACAGATTCCCGCCGGACTTCCTTTTCCGGGTGACAAAGAGTGAATTGGAAACCTTGAACCGGTCACAACCTGTGACCGGTTCGCAGAAGCATCGTGATCCGCGCTTCCTCCCCAACGCTTTTACCGAGCACGGTGAAAAGCCGATCCGTGGTCGAAGAATGGGGGTAGGCGCACACCCCTCTTTTCCCCTTCGGTGTCCTTTTTTATGAGTCAACACGGGCGATTACCGCAGACGGATTTCTGTTTTGACATTGAGGCATGAATGCAGCAATATTGCTGTATGCGGACGACTGTTGAAATTCCGGATGCTTTGTTGCGGCAGGCCAAGCTCGTAGCTGTTGAACAACGCACTACTCTTAAAGACCTGATCGCCAAAGGCTTGGATGCTATTTTAAACAAGCAACTCAAGCCGAATGGCAAGCGATTGGAGTTCCCGCTCTACAAAGGCAAAAACCCTGGGAGCTTGAATTTAACCAACGAGATGATTCGCCAATTGGAGGAAGAAGAGGACATGGAGAAGTGTGGCAAATTTATTAGACGTTAATNTGCTGGTGGCGTTAATGCATGGCAATCACATGCATTCGCCGGTCGCGAGTGCTTGGCTCGATGGTATTACGGAACGAAANTCGTTGTTACTTTGTCGTGTCGTACAAATGGGCGCCCTGCGCATTTCAACATCCCCGGCGGCATTTGGGAATGATCCGTTGTCTGCATTGGAGGCTTGGCGTCAATGGGAATCATTGGAAGCAGACAGCCGCTTTGTTTGGGGCGAAGAACATCCGAACATGAATCAGGCTTGGAAANCCTTAACGTCTGCATTCAAACGAGGCCGGATCGCTGGCACTGACTCGTACCTTGCCGCGTTTGCGTTGGCGGGCGGGCACTCATTGGTGACGTTTGACCGCGGCTTTGCCGGGTTTCCCGGCCTGCAAGTCGAGTTGCTTGGGTGATGCTTTAATCGTTGGTTTCGAGATAAACTGTTACGGAAAATAACGGTAAATCTCACGGCGGTGGAGAACTCGGTAAAAAGTGATTTTCCTTTCTCAAACTTGAATCCCACTCGGTAGTTGCCGAATCGTTTTCGGAAGTAGGTGGGATAGCCTGTGATCTTGGTTATTCGACCAAGGCCGGTCATGGAAGCAGCGGCAGAAGCCTCTTGAAGCGCGAAGGTCTGGATTCGCGATCTGGATTCTGCGGGCAGTTTTTGGAGGTCTTTTAGGAACGATTTCTTGTAGGCCGCATCCATCAATCTTGAAGGATAGCTTGGGCGGTTTGCAAATCGACTTCCTCGTCGTCTTCAACTTCCGACATGGCTTTGCCGAGACCTTGGTCCATCAGGACACTTTCAATCCGGCGATAAGTTTACACGTCAATCATGACTGCCTTGACGGCTCCCGATTCATCTGTGACGTATGATTTGGCGATTTCCATTCAAATGCACTTTCAGCAGCAGAATCCAGCAGTCTGAACCCAAATACGCGATGACCAAACTGCGCCTTGGTTTCATCGTTTGGCTTGGGTAAATCCAATTGTTGCCGATCATTTCTTGGGCTGATCCCAGAGGGGGTACGGGTCGTTTAGGCGGGTCATCTCGGCGTGGAGGAGGGCTTCCATTTCCTTGCGCTTGGCCAAGTGTCGGGGGGAGTCGGCCAAGTTGGCTTGGAGCGGGTGTGGATCAGCCTGTTTTTTCAGGGCGTGGTGCTGGGCGAGATATTCGTGCGGATTGGCCTTGAGGTTGAACAGTTGGGTTTCGTGGACTTGCCCGTCCATCACGTCGTACTTGATGAGTTTCCAGTCGCCGCGCCGGATGCTTCGCATGCCGGGCTTTGTCCCGCCGCAGTAGACGCCGAAGAGCGTGTCACGGACGGTGTCCGCTTGGCCAAGCAGCACCGGCTTGAGGCTGCGGCCTTCGTTGGTTTTGGGGATGCCGACTCCGGTCAAATCGCAGAGTGTCGCCAGCATGTCGAGCAGGTAGCTGTTCCCCTGCGCACGCGAGCCGGGCGCGATGCCGGGGCCCTTGATGATCAACGGCACGCGCCATGTGTGCTCGTAAAGATTCTGTTTGCCCTGCAAGCCGTGCCGGCCAATCGCCATGCCGTGGTCGGCGGTGTAAATAACAAATGTGTTTTCGAGTTCGCCCATCGTCTCGAGTTTTTTCAACACGCGGCCAATCTGGGTGTCGATGTTTTCGCTACACGCAAACTGCCGGCCAATCTCGTTCCGGATCGTGCGCTCGTCGCGTCGCTCCCAGACGCCGGACACGTTCACTTCATCACGCAACCCCGGGTGGCCGTGGTGGAAGGGATGCTTGGGCAGCCAGTTGACCGGCAGCTTGGGCGCGTTGGCGCTGGCGGGCGGCGGCGACTTGCGATCGGAATGGTTCACTGCGCCGTATTTTTTCAAAAGCTCCGGCGTGCCGTCACGTTTGTCGTGCGGGTGGGAGAAACCGAAATAAATCAGGAACGGGTCGTCGTCCCTGGCCTGTTGCCGGTCGTCGAGGTAGTCGAGTACCTGTTCGGCGTGCCAAGCGCTGCCGGTCTCGGCGCTGCCGCCGCGCTTGGTGGCGTCGCGGCGGACGGTGAACAGCTTGTTTGCCGCCTCGTAGCTGTTGCCACGTTTGCAAGTGCGCATGGTGTCGTATCCGGCGCGGTTGAAAACGGCGGGCAGGGTGAACTTGGCCAAGCCCGGCGGCACGAGCTTGGGGTTGTTCACGTGCGGGTTTTTTGCGCGGCCGCGCTTGTCCGGGATGTGCCACACCGTGCGGCCGGTCATGATCATGTGGCGCGAGGCGGTGCAAACGCCGCCGACCCACGAGCCCATCTGGTACGCGCCGTCGATCACCATGCCCTGCGCCGCGAGCCGGTCGATGCTCGGCGTTTGGAGCGCGGAACGTGGGTTGTAGATTTTCAGGTCAAACGGCGACTGGTCGTCGGCGATGATGAACAGAATGTTCGGCCGCTTGGCTTCGGCTTGCGAAAGCAACGGAAGCAAACCAACGGCGAGTGCGAATAACAGGCGTGTCATTTTTTTGCTGGATTATTTATACGTCGATTTAACAGAGTGTCGGCTTTCGTTATATTTTTATACGTCCTCCCTCACCCCGGCCCTCTCCCGCTGGGAGAGGGTGCTGCTGCGTTCGCGCCAGCGTCGTGGAGTGCGGTTCTCTGCACCGCTTTTTTGGAAGTTTTCAGTTTGTAGTTTCAAGTTTTCAGTTCTTCAAAATCGTGTCCATCCTGTTCATCCATGTTTCCTTTTTCACAGCCCCTAATTCGGCCCCCGAAAGCGGCAGGGACGACCGCACTCCAAGACGCTCCCGCGCCACCCACGCGCCGCTTGGCCAAGCGCTTGTTTTTAACCGCGAATGGACGCGAAGTAACGCGAAGGGGGCGGAACATTCCTTCTCCCTCAGGGAGAAGGTGGCCGCNGGCCGGATGAGGGTGAACGGTCGGATGGTTTTTGCACAGGCCACTGTTTGATTTCCAGATTATTATTTCCCGCGCAGCTTGATGTCGTCGAAGTCGTTCATGTCGTCGAACGACCCGATGCCGATGCGGCCCTTGCCGAAGGTTTTGTCGACGACACTCATGTGCGGCTTCGTCATGTCGTCGAAGTAAACCTCGATCGTTCCCTTGGCTGTGTCGCGCACGACCTTGACGTTATGCCATGTGTCGCTCTTCCATGGCGTCTTGTTTTTGTTGTCGGTCATGGCTTTACGCGGGGCATCCTTCACGATCATGATTTGGCCGCTGTGCGGATCCGGTTTCGCGCCGAGATGGCAGTAATAAAAATGTTCGGCGTCCTGCCAGTTAAAAAACACGCAGCAGTCGCGGTGATTGCCGGTGTCCTTGGTGCTGCGCACGCGGAAGGTCAGGACAAAGTCGGCGACCGCGACCCCCTTGATCAGCGCGATGTGGCGCGGGCTGCGAACCTTGGGCTTGTAATCGCTCTCCCGCCGGTTGATCCCGAAAACGTGGTTGCCGCCGACCTCGCGGTGCGTCCAACTTTTCTCGTCGGTGACCTCCCAGCGTTTTCGTCCCTTTTCAAAATCCTCCTCGAAAACCAAGGGCAGCTTGGTTGCTGCGGAATCCTCCGCTTGGCCAAGCGCCACGAACGAAAAGACTGCGGTTGCGAAAAGTAACTTGGTGGCGTTCATCCCGGCGACTGTATCGAATCTAAGTCAGAACGCCACCCAAACAAAAAAGGGGTCAGTCCCAGTAATTAACAATCCGTCATTCGGAGCCTTTCAAGCAGTGCGTCACCATGCTTGCGCTGCCCATTTTTAGGCGTTGGGCTATCCACTTGAGCGTCATTATCGTCTCCCTCCTCAATCGTCGTGCAATCGACGCCTTGGGAGCTGCGCCCTTGCGATGCTTGGCCAAGAGGGCTTCCGTCCAACCCGCCTTTTTCAATTCCTCCCGTACGATCCGCTCCGCCAAAACTTCCGATGTTTCTCTGCGCTGCTCGCTTACGTGAGATTCGCCCACGTCTGCAGCCATTTTCGTCAGCAGTTTCTTCTTCAGTTTTGAGTCTCCAAGAAACCATCCCCTTCGTATTGGTTTAAACTCGTCTTCTTCCCCCTCCATGCGTCGTGACTCCATCGCCTTTTCCAGCCGACGCCTTCCCGACGCGTTATCCTTGGGGATGCGATACTCCCCCAGCAACCGATCCACTCGCAGCCAAGACCATCGTCGTGAAGGCGGCTTCATGTACTCCGGCCAACTGCTCCACGCATAAGTCGCCAACGGCTGTTCTGGCCGCAGCAACTTCGCTCTCGCAGGATTCAGATGCACATAGTCGCACACGGTCTTGAGGTATCCGTTGCCACTGCCATCGACGATCAACGCCTTGTAGCGTCCGCCAAACAGGTGACCGATGAGATTGTGCCGTCGATTGAAGCGCATAGTGTATGTCCCGAGAAACCATTTCATCCCGGCCACCAAATCGCCACGAGGCGTCTCCACGACCAGATGAAAGTGGTTCGGCATCAGGCAAAAGGCATGCACTTGCCAGCCCGCTTTTTGGCACACCTCACCCAGTGTGTTGAGAAAACGGCGGCGATCCTCGTCATCATGAAAAATAGCCTCACGATGATTCCCTCGATTCATGAGATGATACACCGCACCGGGGTACTCGACTCTGAGTTTTCTAGCCACGGCCAGAGGGTGAAGGGGAAACAAATAATTGTCAATTACTGGGACTGACCCGAATGGCACTTAGATGCGCGTGCGTCATTCTACTCCTTTTTTACCCGGCATTTCTCATCTTCTTCACGGTCGTCTGCCTCGCTCTCAGCGCGATCAAATCCGCCTCCAAATCAAGCGGCTCTGACCGCTGATTCGGGCACTTGGAAGGGGCACCGGGTTCGGGTGGTCGATGGCACGGGGGTGTCGATGCCGGACACGCCCCAGAACCGCAAAGGCTATTCGC
>JGI26061J44794_1001279_pt1 | contig 10338 bp, 12 predicted proteins | sample MarorgKNORR_S2LV_5_FD_44794 | JGI IMG/M metagenome (IMG submission 44794) | reverse complement strand
CGATTCGCGCCCTGCGAATGTTTGAGACGCCATCGAATCAGGAAACTTCGACCTTCGTCAGATGCAGATTCTCGTGCGCTCACAGAAAGCGATGTTCCAGCGCCACAGCAGAACCATCGCTGTATCGCACCGCAGAAGCCTGAATCACCTCGCCCTCCAACCTCTTGTTCTGATCGACACCAACATCCTCATCGATGCACTGAAGGACGATCTTCTCCAACAAATCGCACAGGATAGCATCGGTTCATTCGATTGGACCGTCGAGCGCGCCTTCGTCTGGATGCTGCGCCGCAGGAATCAGGAGGGTCGAGTTCTGCTCTGCATTCCTCCGGCTGCGCAGAGTGAATTCCTCAATCGAGCCAAGAATCCTGATTCCGCCCTCGCTCTCTTCAACGATATCTACATCGATCGCGCGGTCTGGAAGAAGAAGATCACTCGCGAACTNCTNCAGGAACGAGTGCAAGCCATCTGCAATTCCTTCGGNGGCTTCCATCTCAAGGCCGATAAGNCAGCGAAATCGGAAATCGACCTNGATTCATTCCTCGTCCGCCACAAGCACATCTTCGAACGTATAACCGAACAGAAAATGCTGTCTCGTGACGACCCCCCGCCACGGACGATCATCGACGGTGATGATATCTATCCCGAACCAGGTGATTGCGATATCATGCAGGAGTCGGCGGTGCACGCCAATTCGATGATTCCGGACGTGGGCTGTGTCCTCGTCGCCACTCGTGACACGGATTTCATGCTCATCGCTAGAGCGCTACAGGATAGTTTCGGATTCGGAGTCATCTGGACGGCTTCGCAACTCAACCACCACGTCCTATGAGACAGGTGCCACGAGCAGCGCTCATGATTCTGGTGTTTCGGGCGCCTCGATGGTTTCGAGCGATCCGAGCGATTCACCCAGCCGGCTCATGATGACGGTCGCCGACTCGATGCTGGTGACCGTCTCGACACTTTTTCCCGCCGAGAAGAACTGTTTCTTCTTCGAGGCTGAACCACCTTTCTTGCGGGTCAGGTTACGCAGTTTGAAAAAGGATCGGAGATTGAGGAACATCCTCGCAGTATGCTTGAAACGACCTGCCAGCAAGCGGCGCATCAACCATGAATTATCCTGCTTGAAATGATTTGAGCGGATGACGGAGATCGGAATACCTGTCAAGCGATTCGTCCAGACTATATCCGCCTCGCCAGCCTCGACGATGGCTTCCTTGTAATCCTCTGGCGAGTTACATTCGGTCGTCGCGATGAAGCGCGTTCCCATCTGGACTCCATCGTAACCGATGGCCATCGCCTCGGCCAATTCAACCTCAGAACCTATCCCTCCAGCACATATCAGAGGCAGGCCGAGGTCAGAAAGTTCGGCGAACATCTCAGCTGACGATTTCGCCCCGAGATGCCCTCCGGCCCTGTCATTGACGCAGATCAGACCATCGACACCGCATTCGATGCCTTTCAGAGCATGCTTGCGGGTCGTGACATCGTGGTAGACATAGCCGCCCTTCGCGTGCACTCGCTCGCATACCCAATCAGGTTTGCCCAGAGAGGTGACGAAGAAGCGGATGCCCTCATCGAGAGCGATGTCTATCCAATTAGACATCTTGTCGAGATATTTCTTCGAACCCTTCTCGATGAGGGCGTTGAAGCCGATCGGTTTGTCGGTCAGAGAGCGCATCAGTCGAATGCCTTCGCGCAGATCATGGCCATGGACGAAAGTCAGTGACACCGGTTGCATGATGGCCAGGCCGCCGCCGGCAGAGGCTGCGGCCACGAGTTCGGGATTCGAGCACGGATACATCGCACCGCAGATGATTGGATGTTCGACTCCAGCGTGCTCGGTGAAGCGTGTGCTCATGGCCATTTTTTCACCGCGCCCTGAAATTCCATTTGAATTTCCACTCCGAGACGATATCACCAGAAGCGTCTCGTCCAACCGAATGCAATTCACAATCGACGGCTCCACCACTCGACAAAGCCGTCTCGATCGCTTCGCGGGTCTTGCCGACCTCCTCGCAAGTGAAGGTGATACGGCCCTTCGCACGCTTCACGAAGCGGGCTTCGGTGCCGATCACGAACATTCGTAATCCGCCTTCACAGGCTTGTGAAATCGCGAATGGGGCGGCCCCAGTCGCCAACTCCGCAGCCATTCCCTGTGCCGCCCAGTACATCGTTTTGAAGGGATTCTGCGAGCGCCAGCCACCGGCCAGCGAGGTGATGCAGCGCTCGTCGTCGATGCTGTCCAGACGAAGCCCTGCGAAAGCTGCGCTCGGCATCTTGAGAATGGTAAAAATTCGAAATCGACCACGCTTCGCAAGCCTTCGATATTCGGCATCCAACTTCTCGGCATCGATCCCCATCCACTCAACTCGGTGAAGCGGGTGACCCGCTGCGGTTCATCAATGAATCCACCAGCTCGCAATAGCGTTCCATCGCTTCTTCGTCCGACGTTCCACGTAGTCTGCGCCAAGCCCGCCACTTCGCCATGCCGACCATTCCATCAGGAATCGGGTGCGGGCTCTTGGCATCGCCCTCTGTCGCCTGTTTGTAGAGAGCATAGAGATTGAGAAGAGTAGAATCGTCCGGCTTCTCCTTCAGCCTCCAGACCCGCCTGCTCGACCTCTCAAAGCGCTTGCTCAAGTTCATCTCATCGCCTCCAACCACGCCTCTACCTTCGCCCTGCGGACCGGCATATCCACTCTCGATGTGTGTGGCATATCGTTGAGGACGTGGACTTCGGCCACGTCGCCGAGATGCTCTTTGAAGAGAGCGAAATGAGCCTCGCCGAGCATCTCGTCCTGACCCGCTTGAATAGCAAGAATCGGCACTTCCGGGAGTCCCCAATAAGGCAATTCCGAGGTCGCGTAGCGGACGGAGAGATCGGGGTGGATGCGCTCGTATTCTCGGCGCAGAACATGTCTGACCCAGGGCCGAGCCATGACCATCCTGCCGGGGAGTTTCTCGTCGATTATCATCGGGAATGAGGTCACTGGAGACTCGAGGACGATGCCCTCAAGGCTGTGTTCCCACCACCCTGAAGGGTAGGCTGCGAGCCTGATGGTGATGAATCCGCCCATCGAATGCCCGTATATCCACAGTCGCTCGGGAGTGAATCCCAATTGTTTCGGGGCTTCCTCCAGCAGGGCTTCGGCGTCGGCGATGACTTTCAGCAGGGTCCAATCCATTCGCCCTTGTTGATTGCCCAAGCCTCGTTGGTCCGCTCCTATCACATTGATTCCGAGTGATTGAAGATGCTGGCAGCGGGATTCGCCGCGAGCGAGCGACGAAGGATAGCCATGGAGATAGAGAACGAGGTCCTTGCTCGGCTCATCGGCGGGCAGAATGAAGGCTTGCATCCTCTCCTCACCCCAACCTAGGAAATCGAAGATTTTCCATCGAGAATCGGTCAATGGGACCGGCTCTCTGTAGGGAGTGGTGAAGACCGAGAGATAGATCTTCCAGTAGATGAAGAGCCAGAAGCCCAGAGGAATCGAGAGGCCGATGAGAATCAGTGCTGCTCGATTCACCCGAATCTGAGGAAAAGCGATTACGGCGAGGGCTTCGACGAGGAAGAGGGCTGTCAGAACCGTCGGAATGCTCGGCGTCCAGGTGACAGGGGTTTTCGCATAGGCCGCCGCTCTACGGGCTCTCAGAATCAATCGGTCACGGCGACGGTTGATGACACTCACATCATCGCCTCTGGATATTCCATCAGATGCTTGTGGCCCGACTGGATGGTTGCAGCAAGGGCCACCGTCTCTGGATATATGCGCTTGAAGAAGACGCGCGCACTGGCCAGTTTGGCTTGATGGAATTCCGAATCGGGTCGCTGGATGCAGACCCTTGCCATCTTCGCCCACATATAGGCGAGCATGATGTTTCCGAAGTAGCGGCAGTAGTCGGTGGCGCCGGCTGCGAGGAAGTGAGGGTTACCCATCCCCTGACTGACCATCAACAGGGTCAGTTGCTGCAATCCTCTGACCCCTTGATGAAGGGGTTTGTTGAATTCGGCCATCTCAGGGATGTCGCGGTTCTCCTCGATGAATTCCACTAATGGCCACATCAGGAATCGCAAATTCCTGCCAAGATTCTGGGTGATTTTACGGCCTGCGAGATCGAGGGCCTGAATCCCATTCGTGCCTTCCCAGATCTTCGAGATTCGAACATCACGATAGAACTGCTCGACACCGAATTCACTGCAATATCCAGCACCACCCATGACTTGCATGCAGGTGCTCGTGGTTTCACAACCCAGATCGGTGAAATGTGCTTTGACTATCGGGGTGAGCAGAGCGATCAGAGCTTTGGCTCGCTCTTGCACCTTCTCATCCTCGCTGTGCATCTGATCGAGCAGCATTCCGACCCAGACGCCCAGAGCTCTACAGCCTTCGTTGTTGACCTTCGCAGTCAAGAGCATGCGGCGGACGTCAGGGTGTACGAGGATGTTGTCGGCTGCTGCTGCTGGATCGCGAACGCCGGCCAGATCGCGGCCTTGTCGACGATCGCGCGCCCAGGCGAGGGAATTCTGGTAAGCAATCTCCCCTAGACCCAATCCCATCATTCCGGTGGCGAGGCGCTCGCGATTCATCATCTCGAACATCAGTGGCATCCCATTGTTGAGTTCACCGATCAGCCAGCCGACCGAGTCGTCGAAATTCATCACACAGGTCGGTGATGCGTGGATTCCCATCTTGTGCTCGATGCCTGAACAGGAGATGCCGTTACGGGCATCGGCGAGTTCCTGCGAAAGTCCCTCGAGTCCTCCAGACTCCCATTCCTTCGGCAGGAACTTCGGAACGAGTAAAGAGAGAGATTCCTCTCGTGCCCTCGGGAGCGTCGGGCGTCTTCGCGATGACCATGTGAACGATGTTATCGGACAGGTCGTGCTCACCTGCGGTGATGAATATCTTCGTCCCAGTGACGCGGTAAGTTCCATCTTCCTGGGGTGTCGCTTTGGTTCTGATTATCCCCAGATCGGTTCCTGCGTGCGGCTCGGTGAGACACATCGTGCCGCACCAAAGACCGGTCGCGAGATTGGCTGAATAGTGATCGATGAGTTCGTTCGTGCCGTGACCGGTGACGAGGTCATAGACTCCCAAGCCGAGCGCGGGGACCACCGAGAGAGCCATATTCGTTGATATCGCGATCTCATCCATGGCGTTTCGGAAGACATGAGGCAACCCCATGCCGCCGTGCTCGGGCTTGCAGATGGTTGCGTACCAACCGGCTTCGACACCTTCTTTCCAAGCATCGACGAAGCCTGTCGGCATGGTGACTTCGCCAGCTTCGAAGGTCAGACCCTCCCTGTCGCCTATTTCGTTGAGGGGGAGAAGAACCTCGGTGCAATACTCACCCCAACCCTCCATGATCATGCGAACGAAATCGGCGTCGAATTCTTCATGATCGATTCCCGAAATGCTGTCGTAAACGTCGAAAACCTCGTTGAAGAGAAATTCGTATTCGGCATACGGTGGTGTATATTCGACCATTTCTTCACCTCAATTCCGCAGTGGTTTCCCCTTGCTCACCATGTGCTCCATTCGCGCCAGACTGGCTTCGTTTCTGGATAGTTTCGAGATTCCAGCGAGTTCCATCTCAAGGATATCATCCTCGCTGAGCTCGTCGAGAATGTCCGTCTCACCGCCGCTGAGGATATGGGCGAGTTCGCCGGTCACGACGATGTCGTGAGGTGTTGCCTTGCCTGAACGCGCGAGGTCTCTGACAGCCATTTCAAGGGCTGCCTTTCCGGTCGGTCCGGGGAGGTGGTAGGTGTGTGGTTCTGGGGGTTGGTAGTCGATTGCGAGTTCGAGGAGTCGGGATTTCGCGTCGGCGAGCAAGCGGTCTCGATTCATCGTGACGCGGTCAGTCGGTCGCAAGAATCCCATCTCACGTGCTTGTTCGGCTGATTTGGCGACTTGGGCGGTTCCAATCATCTCGAAGGCTTTCATCACCGGCCCCATCGGTCCGCGGCTGGCTATTCCGAAATCACGCAGGCGGGCGAGCATCTCCTTGCAGCCGCCCCAGCCTGGTACGATACCGACGCCGACCTCGACAAGTCCGATGTAGGATTCTGAATGGGCTTGGACGGCGTCGCAGTGCAGGAGGATCTCGCAGCCGCCGCCGACACAGATGCCTGTTGAGGCGGCTACGACTGGAACTTCGGCGTACTTGAGCGCTTGATAGGCCTCTTGGCCGAGAGCGATGAAATCCTCAACCTCCTTCCATGCGGCGAGGTTGGCGGCGAAGAGGGCGAGGCCGAGATTGGCGCCAGCGCTGAAATTCTTGGCATCGTTGGCGACCAGAATTCCTTTCCAACCAGCCATTTCAGCGAGGTCAACCGCTTCGAGTATGATTTCCAGACTCATCGGGTCCATGGCATTCATCTTCGAGTGGTATTCGATGAGCAGTACCCCATCTCCAGCGTCCCAGAGACTTGCTGAAGGGTTACGGGAGATCGCTTTGCCACGCCGCTTGAGATCTGCCACCGTCAGCGTCGAGGCTGGTCGAATTACCTGTACCGATTCTCCTTCGGGAGTAAGTCGGTGGATTTCACCGTCCTCGATATGATAGAATCCTCCTTCCTTCGCTGCGAGGGCGAGGAACGGTGGTATCTGTGTGCCTCGAGCTTCTAATCGCGCCACGACATCGCCTGCTCCAAGTGAATCGATGATCTCGAATGGGCCGCGCTTCCAACTGTAGCCTACCTTCATCGCGCCATCGATGGCGGTGATATCATCGCTGACCTCAGGTACCAGATAGGCTGCGTAGGCGAGGGTGTCGAGCAGCACATCGGCGACGAATGCGGCGCCGGCATCGTGGTGGTCGAGCAAGCGGTCGAGGCCTTGTTTTGCCATCTTGGCTGAGGCGAATGAAGCCTTGCGATTGGCTTTCTGGTATTCGCCAGTATTGAGATCACGAGCCTCTTTGACCCGTCCACCGTCGTCGGTATTGAGTCGATAGAAGCCACCCTTGCCCTTGCGGCCAGTGTAGCCCTCCTCGATCATCGCGCGGATGACGTCGTCGCCTGCACCAGCTATCGAATGGAATGGGTCGTCTGGTTGCAGGTGTGCGAGCATGCTCTCCATGACATGAGGGATGAGATCGATTCCAACAAGATCCATCAGACCGAAGACAGCCGTCTTGGGCAGGCCAATCGGACGGCCGAGCATGGCATCGGCCTGCTCGACGCTGAAGCCATGATCCAGTGTAGCCACAATAGCTCGTTGAACGAAATACACACCGAGTCTGTTGCCGATGAATCCCGGCGTGTCATTACACATCGTCACCCGCTTCCCAAGACTCATGTCGGCGAATTCAGTGAAGCGGTTCAGCACATCATCGTCGACCTCTGGACCTGCTACGACTTCGAGCAAGGGGAGATAGCGAGGTGGGTTGAAGAAGTGGGTGATGAGGAATCGACTTGCGATGTCGTGAGGCATTCCGTGAGTCAGGGCCGAGCGCGGCAGCGTTGAGGTGTTCGAGGAGAGAATCGTCTTGGCTCCAAGATGTTCGGCGAGGTTCACGTAGAGATTCCTTTTGATTTCGAGGTTCTCGATGATGACTTCCACCACCCAATCNAATTCCTTCAGTCGAGGCAGGTCATCTTCGATGTTTCCAGCNGAAATGCGCTCGACTGAGTCCTTGTGCATCAGCATCTCNGGNTTTGATTTCAGCATTCTATNGATTGCTCCAGAAGCCAGTTCNTCGCGATTCTCAGCACCTTTCGGGACGATGTCCAGCAGTAGAACCTCACATCCTGCGTTGGCGCAATGAGCTGCGATGCCAGCGCCCATCACTCCACTGCCGATTACCGCGACTCTCTCGATGCCCATCTTCTTCGATTCAGCAACGGCTGTCGCCGACTCGTCATTCTCAGAATCGACGGTTCGCTGAGCCATTGGCAATCCTCCTTCAATCGATCCTCTCAAGAATCGTCGCGATGCCTTGACCACCGCCCACACACATGGTCGCCAAAGCTCGCTTGGCTCCGCTGCGCTGGAGTAATGAGGCGGCTTTTCCCGTGATTCGAGCACCGCTCGCCCCCAATGGATGTCCCAGAGCGATGGCTCCTCCGTCGATGTTGACCTTGGATTGGTCCAAACCCAATTCCTCGATGACTGCGAGTGATTGGGCTGCGAAGGCTTCGTTGAGTTCGATGATGTCGATGTCATCGAGGGTCAGTCCGGCCCGCTCGAGGGCTTTGTTGGTCGCTTCGACGGGGCCGATGCCCATGATTTCGGGGGCGCAGCCCGAGACTGCCGTTGAGACGATGCGCGCTAGAGGTCTCAGCCCATGCTGCTTGGCGAATTCATCGCTGCAGACGAGGACGAAGGCTGCGCCATCGGTGAGTGGCGAAGCGGTGCCCGCTGTGACCGAGCCTGTTGAATCGAAGGCTGGTTTGAGTCCGGCTAGAGTCTCAGCATCGGTGTCGGGGCGGATGCAGCCGTCAGCATCGACGATGCCGTCTGAAGTTTCGATTGGCACTATCTCCTCTGAGAACGAACCGCCCTCGCGCGCAGCGCTCGCGCGCGCTTGGCTTTCGATTGCGAAAGCCTCCTGGGCTTCGCGATCAATCTCATATTTCACCGCCAGATTCTCAGCTGTGATTCCCATCGAAATCAGCGCCTCCGGCGCTTCTTCGGCCAACTTCGGGTTCGGCATCGGATTGAATCCGGTCATCGGAATCCGACTCATCGACTCGATGCCGCCGGCGATGAAGGCCTCACCAGCCCCCATCGCAATCCGGCCAGCCGCATCGTGAATCGCCTGCATGCTCGAGCCGCAGAATCGATTGATTGTGACTCCCGGGACGGTTTCGGGTAATTCGGTCAGGAAGGTGATCATTCGAGCCAGATTGAAGCCCTGTTCAGCCTCGGGAAACGCGGTCCCGACAATAATGTCCTCAACCAGAGCAGGGTCGATATCCAACTTCTGGAGAAGTCCGTTGACGACCGTTGCGGCGATGTCGTCAGGCCGTGTTCGGGCGAGTGCACCCCTGCCTGCGGGGGTGAAAGGCGAGCGTGCGTATCCAGCGATGACCGTACTCATGCAGTCAATCAACACCCCGTGCAATAATTAAACCGTGAAGTGATAATAATCACAACAACTTCCGTTTGAAGCAGCCAGTGCATTTCATCACACCGCTGCAATGCAACGATTTGTTGTGAATGCATGGTGATTTCCTTCCACATTCCGGAAACCGGCAAGATGCCGCCGTTTGCCGTTGGAATCATGCGCTGGAACCGTACCTTGATGGTCATATGCCCCTCCTCCCTCACTGAGGTGATGTTTTGTCAGAGGATACAATAGGGCGCGTCGACCGATATTTCCGCAAAGTCGGTGTCGCGGCTCTCGAATTACAAGGGCCACTTTCAGTGGGTGATAGAATCAGGATAGTAGGTGCGACGACGGATCTTGAGATCGTCGTCGAATCGATGCAGATCGACTTGGAACCGGTCGAGGAGGCGGGTACCGGCGATGATATTGGAATCAAGGTCCCCGAGAGGGTGCGACCCAATGATCGGGTCATTCGCTTGGCAGCCGAATCCGGTGGCATCGATCTGCGAATCGTTCTGGTTATCGTGGTGGCGCTCGTCGCCGCCTATCTGTTGCTGGGCTAAACGAACGAGTCGGGCGGCATAATCAGCTGCGCCAGTTCGTCTGGGAGGTCCACACCCTCTTCTTGGAGAGCTGTTATCACCGGCGCTGCCCACTGTGTTAGGAACGGCTTACCATCAGGGCCCACTGAAATCAGGTCGTGTATCTCGGTCACGTCACCGAACTCGTCGAACTGCGTTGGAAGCAGCAGGGGGAATGGGATTCCCGTGAGTCGTGAGAGATTGTAGTTCACGTGTTGGTTCGGGAGTTGGTCCTTCGCTTCCTCCGGCAACTCCTGTAGAAACCTCTGGGGCCTCATGAAGACCGGCACCAGAATAGACATCATGTTCGTGACGAGTTGGGAGGCGTTGACCACCGATCTGTTTCCTACCGAGCCGTAGTAGTGGCGCTCGACCGCCTCATTAACTTCCATCTGCGCCTCCCACATGGGAATGAACAAGTCAAGAAAGGTTTGTTGGGCATCGTCGTAATTCACGGCAATGTCGTCATTGAAATCTCTAAGGAACATTATCATCTCAGCCTTCAATAATTGATTAAGGCGAATTGAAGGGGTAGAATCAGGCATAATTTCTCACTTCCAATTTGAATAAATTTTCATTAATTGACCTATTAAGGAACATTATCATCTCAGCCTTCAATAATTGATTAAGGCGAATTGAAGGGGTAGAATCAGGCATAATTTCTCACTTCCAATTTGAATAAATTTTCATTAATTGA
>JGI26061J44794_1001278_pt1 | contig 10339 bp, 10 predicted proteins | sample MarorgKNORR_S2LV_5_FD_44794 | JGI IMG/M metagenome (IMG submission 44794) | reverse complement strand
GGCAAGCCGTCGGTCAGGTTGGCCTCTACATAGTATTCTTGGGCTTGCTCCCAGCCTGAGAACTGGTGCTGGAGGGAGGTCAAGTTTTGGGATGTCATCGCGAAATGGGCTCCTCTCGGGGCTTGGAGATACCCCACTGATTGGATCTTTACGGCGTTATTCCATACCCCCGGTATTGCAGACGACTTAGCGCCAGCCGAGGCCCGAGGTCATGCCCCGCAGGTAATTGATCTGGCCTACATGTTCCGTGGAGTCTCCGATTACCCCAGCCAGAACCCTCCACGCAGGCCGGGGTTCGCCAGGTAGGCCTTTTACCGGCTCCTTCAATTGCTCCGCTGTGAGCTTCAATACCCGGTCGACGATCGTACGGTGGGCGGCATCGGCATAGGACAACACTAGGTCGCGGTCCGTCCGGAAAGCGGTCACCTGTTCCGTCGTATCTCCCAATCCGGTCCGTTCCTCCGGAATGCCGAAACGTTGTGACCACCCTTCGCTGGTCCAGACTTGGGTCTCTCCCGATACGATAGCGCTAGTCCGGTCTCGCCAGCGACTCAGATGCCAGACCAGCCAGGCGATCGAATTGCTGTCGGCCGTGGGTTGGTAGTAGAACTGTTCGTCGGTAATATCATCCCGTAGCCTTTCGATCCAGAGGTAGGAAGCATCAAGGCGATCTACTATGAACCGGTTCAGGTCGATATGTTCGGTAGTCATACTTCTCCTGTGCGAGGACTGGTATTGGTGAGTCCGACCCGACGCCATTTCGGACCTGGAGCCGATGTTCTCCATGGCTCAAGAGTCCTCAGGTCGTCAACGTGCGAGGAATTCTAGGATCCGCGGATTAACTTCGCCTGGTTTCTCTTGGTGCATGAAGTGTCCTGTTCCGGTGATTATCACCTTTTCAAGGCCACCTGTGAAAAATCGGTCCATTGATTCACTTTCGAAGGCATCGATCCTTTTTGGGCGGTCGCTCGTGCCGTGTAATGCCAACGTTGGTACGGTAATCGGGCCAGCGCTTATTCGTTTTTGTACGTCTTCAAGTAAAGGGTCCTGGATCGCTTGGTTATACGTAGCCCGGTAATAGCCGAGAGCAGCCTCAACCACCCCGGGTTTTCGGAAAGTCTCCTTGATGCTCCGGATGTACTCCTCGGGTATGTCCCATTCGGGAGCTGCGTCCCTCCACCACGCCTCGATGAACGCGAAGTCATTGTGGGCCAGAGTGGCTTCCGCCGCGGGGAGTTGGAAATAGTAAGAGTGCCACGTCCCTTTCAGGAACTGAAAATCCATCCGCAAATCTTCGTCGGCTCGGCCTGACGCTAAGGTCACAAGTTTAGTGACCTTCTCAGGCTCCAGGACCGCTGCTCCACTGACAGCGGTTGCTCCCCAATCATTCCCTATCAAATAGGCCTGGTCAAAACCCAACGCGCCTATCAATGCCAGCACATCTTGGCTCAATAGGGCGGTCTGGTAGCGGCCGTCTCTCGGCGCCTCGGTGGGCGCATACCCCCTCATAAATGGGGCGACTCCCCGAAATCCAGCTTTGGCGAGATCCGGTAGTAGATGCCGGAAGGAATACGCGTGGTCTGGGAACCCGTGCATGCACAATGCCAAGGGGCCTTCACCCATTTCCAGGTAGTGAAAGTTGATGCCGTTAGCTTGTACAGAACCGGATGTCAAATCTGGCATGGTCCTCCTGGTCTTGTATTGTTTTCACTTTGGTGGCTATCCGGTGGCCGGTAGGCTTCAGATGAGGTGTCGTGGCTCGGTTGGGCAAGGGCATTGTAATTTCCAACCACGTCGACGCCAAGGGGTCGACGTAACCTGGTCGTACACCGAGGAAGGCCGGGTATCTTAACTTATTTCGTAGCGTTCACACGGCGGACTAAATGAACCGGTACCTATTCACTGAACGTAAACTTCTGTATGCGAGTGTTGTTGGTATCGGCCACATATACTGTACCGGAATGATTTACCGCGACGTCTTGTGGTCGCACCCCGGGGTGCCCCACGAGCAAAGGGAGGAACTGGTTCGGTAGGTGTTCCACCGCATCACCATCGACGGTAACGAGTTCATGAGCATCGAACCCAAAGCGCCCTACGCTCCGCTTTTCGCCTCTATCGTGACCAGTGAGGAGTTGGGGTATTGGGAGCCCAACTCTACTCAAAGCCCGCAACAACTAAATTATTTTGAGGCTAAATTGGTGGAAACGGGGGGTGTTGCTTGGTTGATGGCCGCTTGACGCCGCTGAAACTGGACGAGACCTCTCTCCATCGCTAAGATTTCCTCATAATGGCTAGTGAGCGGATTCAGCGGCAAATTGACCTTCTCCTGGATGACATAGAGACAAAGTGCGGCCGGTGCCCGCCTCTTGCAGGTACACCGGCTAGAATGACGGTACAGCGTTGATAGATCGGCTCACCGCGAAGGCTGGCTGGGCAGCTTCTCTACAGTTTCGCGACTTTCGCTTCCTCTGGGCCTCCACTGTCTTTTACTCCCTAAGCACAGGTATGGAGCGAGTTGCGGTCGGGTGGCTGGTCTACGATTTGACCGGATCACCGTTCATGCTGGGCGTAGCCGCCGCCGCCAGGATGGCTCCCTTCTTTTTCCTTGGAATTCTCTCCGGTGCGATAGCCGACTGGCTAGAACGCAGAACCTTACTGTGGTTCAGCACCTTGGGCGGCATCTTAGTATCGTCGGTCATGGCTGCCATGCTGCTATCAGGAGCCACCCATGTCTGGGCTGTCATAGGTCTGGTAGCTGCCTCGGGCTGTGTATTCGCATTTGTCTTAACCACTAGAGAAGCCTACACCGTTGATATTGTAGGGCCGCAACACTCACTAAACGGGCTCTCTCTGGGTTCTATGGCAATGCAAGTTGGCGGTGTTGTCGGCGCAATACTGTCGGGCGCCCTCATACATGCTGTGGGCCCCGGTTGGCAGTATGTCGCCATTGGAATCGCCTACGGGGTGTCGGCTGCGGTGCTTTTGGGTATTGGCAAGGTCGGCCAGGCGGACTCACCCCGTCGGGAACCCGTGCTGGCTAATTTAGCGGGCTACCTCCAACTAATAGGTAGTAATCGAATTCTACTGACATTAATGGTGTTGGCATCAATCACCGAAGTATTCGGTTTCACTCACCTGACCTTATTGCCTGTATTTGCAAAAGAGGTGCTGGGCGTTGGACCCGTTGGCCTGGGTTTCATGACGGCAGTTCGGCAGGGAGGAGCTCTAATCGGGCTTTTCTTCCTAGCTAACCTGAGGGATTTCCAGAGCAAAGGGCTATTGATGTTTGGCCTCGCTTTCGGGTTTGGTGCCGGAATGATGCTGTTCCCTTTGGCCACCAATCTTCTCGTATTCCTGTTAGTCTTGGCTGTTATCAACGCCTGCGCAATGGCAGTAGACACTCTTTACAAGACTCTGATGCAAGAAAATGTGACGGATGAGCAACGTGGCCGAGCTATGGGTTCATGGGTATTGAGCGTCGGCGCTGCCCCAGTGGGGCACGTGGGAATTGGAGGATTGGCCGGTGTCCTAGGGGCACCCGGAGCCTTGTTGGTGAATGGTGCAGTCTTGTCTATTGTCAGCTTGGCAGCTGTGGCAGGACTCCCGAGACTTCGTCGATTGCCTTAATGAGGACGGCTTATCTTAAGTTTGTCTGAGGCCTCCGGTGACGGGTCTGAGAGGCGACCATCCGACTCAATTTCTGACAGTGCAGCCGACCTTAAGATCGATTAACGTGAACAAACCGGCCCGAATGGATTCACATGTTGTTCGCGCTGGTCAAGGTAGTCTAGTTCATCCGGGGATCGCAGACTAAGTCTTTCTCCAAGACATCCGGCATCAACCTCCGGCTTGCAGAGAATTAACTATTGAGGATTCAGGCCGGGAGGTTGGGGGATGTTGCCGTATACCCGCAAGGACGCTCTCCGGTCCCCGGTCCACACGGTCTCCACCCAGGAAAACTTCATCGATGTTCCAGAGCGAATTGATATCCTCGGCCGGGTTGCCGTCTACGATGATTAAGTCGGCCTCCTTTTCCGCTTCCAAAGAGCCTGTCACCGAATCGATGCCCAGAGCTTTGGCGGCATCGCTGGTTAGAGAAAGAATCCCTTGCATAGGTGACATTCCCGCTTGAACCAGGCATTCGGTCTCGTAGACCGTGTTACCCAACTTATAATCCACCCAGGAAGAGTCCGACCCGGTGATAATCTTCAGCCCCATGTCGATCAACCGGGCAAGATGTGTCCAGCGAATCTCTAGTTCCCACAGAGCCGCGTCCAATCCGGGCTGCTCTTGGAAGTTTATTCCTCGGGCTTCTTTTCTTTTCTGCAGGGACCATACGCTTGCTCTGGCAACGTGTACCGTTGGGTTTACGTAGGCTCCCTGAGAACCAATGCGCTCAGCTACGTCTTCACGGAAATTTGCCTCGCCGTTGCTGTCTTTGAACACGCAGTGAATTATCATGTCCACTCCGGCGTCCAGCGAATCTATGGTTCCTTGAGTGGAGGCACAGTGGGTTGCGGTCAACTTTCCGAACTTGTGGGCCTCTTGGGTCATCGCCCTCAGTTCATCCGGATTGAAAGCCGGCAATAAAGGGAAAGAGGTACGGGTGCTGCCGCCGGTGGCGCTGATTTTGATATAGTCGGCCCCTTCTTTGATCAACTGACGAACGGCCGCGGTGGCTTCCACAGGTCCAGTAACCTCGGACCCGAAGTAACCCATGTGTCCACCAACGATGGCTATCGGCCGCCCGCACAGCACCATGCGAGGGGCCTGGATTATCCTATGGTTTACCGCCTCCCGTAGCCGAAACATCGTCATGTTTTTCGCGCCGTTGTCCCTGATGGAGGTCACCCCGGAGTATAAGCTGTCTCTGGCGTTGCGGGCCGCTTGCAACGTGAGCACCTCGTCGGGCAGCGCCGCCACCTCCTCTCCGGGACGTCCGTCGCCGAAGCCATTGTGGTGGGTATGGCAGTCGATCATGCCGGGCATCACAGTCTTGCCTCGGTAGTCGAATGTTTCCACCGTAGCTCCCTCCGGAGGAAGGACGTTCTTGGCCGGGCCTACCGCAACAATCTTGGAGCCTCGGATCAGGACTGCTCCCTCTTGGACGGGAGGTCCTCCCCGCCCATCGATCAACCGGCCAGCTGTGATCAGCTTGAACGCCTCAGAGCGGTTCACCATGGCGGTCTCCTCAAGTAGATTCCGGCGCGGTGGAGCGTCTGGGCTGCCACCAGGTGTATCGGTGCGTTGACAGTCTACCAAACGACAATAACCACCGCCGCCGGTGGTAGAATAGGCTACCCAATAAGAAAGCAGGTGCCGTCACGTCACCACCGCCGCTTCCCGGATTCAACTGGTTGAATCCCACCAAAGTTATATTCGGTCCTGGGCGGCTCGCTGAGTTACCTAAGGTGCTTGACCAGGTTGCCGGCGGCCAGTCCAGAGTTTTTCTGGTCACGGGACAGAGTCATCTGCGCCGATCCGGCATCCTCCACCAAGTTCTAGAAGGAATCGGCTCTTCCCGGATAACGTTGTTCGACCGGGTCGCACCGTTCCCGGGGCCTCAATTGGTAGCCGAGGCGGTGGACGCATGCCGGCAGTCTTCACCTCAGGTAGTTGTGGCCATCGGCGGCGGGAGTGTTATCGACGTTGGCAAGCTCGTGGGCGTCCTAGCGGCTCACGAGGGCCCCCCCGAGAACTATTTGGCCGGGGAACGGACCATCATCCATGGAGGCCTGCCGTTCATCGCGGTGCCCACCACGTCTGGAAGCAGTAGCGAGGTTACCTCCGGAGCGGCCGTGTGGGACTGGGAAGCCCGCCGTTCTATCAACTTCATCCACACCAAGCTGTTCCCTGACGTAGCCATCGTTGACCCGGACCTGGCCATGACCATGCCCAAGGAACTGGCCGCCATTACCGGCATAGACGCTTTCACCAGCGCCTTCGAGTCCTATTGGTCTAAGGAGTCGGAGCCCGTTTCCGATGCGCTGGACCTTCAGGTCATCCGGTGGTTCGGGAGCTACCTGGAGAGTTCCTGCAACAACGCGGATCTGGATTCACGTTCTTGGTGCTCTCTGGCCGCGACTATGTCGGGCGTGGCCTATAGCAATAGTCATCCAAACGTCTGCCACGCCATAGGTAGTCCACTCACTCTTTTCTGGAAGGTGGATCACGGACAGGCGGTCGGTGTCACCCTAGCGACCATGCTGAGGTGGACCGCGCCGGCGATAGCCAACAAGCTCTCCGCTCTGTGGGAAGCGTTGGGCGTAACAGACCTGGAAGAAGCCACCCGCCGAATAGTAGAGATAATGAAAAACTGCGGGCTGAAGACCAACCTCTCTGACTTGGGCGTTACAACCGACAGCCTGGATACCCTGGTGGAGCATACCCGTTGGGACCGAGTTGCTGCACTACCCACCCCCTTGGGGCACGACGACCTGATGAGATTGCTTCGAGGATTGATGTAGGAGGCCAGGATCTGGTCGGTTCCGTAGATTGCGGAACAGCCTACAAGCTGAAAAAGGTGTTTGTATGCCTTTCAGGCTCGGTACAGGCGTGTAAATGATATAAAGCTTAGGCGTTACGGAATTGTTTTTTGTTATGTGCTACCCATCAGAGCAGACAAGTTGCCATTGCCCGCGTTTGTCAGAAAATAGCGGTTAACAACAACGACTGGGAAATTCCTGTGGCGTGAGGTCGGACCTGCGCCCGATGCCGCCAACGGGTTCTCTACGCTCTATCTAGTTTTGGTTTTCTTGCTCTTCTGGCATGAGCACCTAGCCGCTCGAAGCGACCCGCTTGAACACCTGTATCCAGTGCTCACGCGTATCCCCAACGTAGACCCTCCCCTCACCGTCTACAGCTATTCCATGAGGGTTGTTCAACTCGCCGTGACCAAGCCCGAAAACACTTCAAGCCATCAGCCGGGAACTCAGAAACGTCATTCCATGTTAAATTAACCTTATTAACCTTCAGACTCGGAGGAGTAACCGTGAAGTACGACGTAGTGATAATCGGAGCAGGGTCGGCGGGAGCAATTCTAGCAACCCGGTTGACCGAGGACTCGGACCGGTCGGTGCTACTCCTTGAAGCTGGCCCGGATTACCCGGACTTTGAACAGCTTCCCGAGGAAGTGAAGTTTGGCTATGCCACCGAAGCGGACGTCATGACCAGCGACCACAATTGGCAATTCGTTGGCAAAGCCACAGAAACATCGGTGCCGATGATGGTGCCCAGAGGCAAAGTAACCGGAGGCTCCAGCGCAATCAACGGCCAGGTCTTCCTGCGAGGGGTGCCCGAGGACTACGATTCCTGGGCCTCTATGGGAAATAACGAGTGGGGTTTCCAACAGCTACTCCCCTACTTCCGCAAGATTGAATCAGACTCCGACTACAGCGGTGATTTCCACGGCAACGATGGCCCTATCTTGATGCACCGTTTCAAGCAGGAAGCCTGGCTCCCGGCACAAGTGGCTTTCTACAATGCTAGCGTCGCCGCTGGTTATCCAGACTGTCCGGACCATAACCATCCCGACTCCGAAGGCATCGGACCAACTCCTCTGAATAATCCTAACGGTATTCGCATTAGCACCGCTCTGGGTTACCTTGACCAGGGCAGGCACCGTCTGAACTTGACCATCCGTCCCAACTGCCTGGTAAACCGCATCGTCTTTGACGGCACTCGGGCCACCGGGGTTGAAGTCGAGAGCGGTGGCGAGAAGTTTGTCGTCGAAGGTGAGGAGATCATCCTAAGCGCCGGTGCTATCGGGTCTCCCCAGATACTGATGCTATCCGGGGTTGGCCCCGCGGCCGATCTGAGCAGCCTGGGAATACCTGTGGTAGCAGACCGTCCCGGAGTCGGGCAGAACCTGCGGGACCATCCGACAGTATGGGTGACCTGGCGTACCAAGGAAGGATTTCCGCTGGATGGCCTAGCTCCGAGAACGCAGTTGATTCTTCGGTACACCGCCTTGGACTCCGACCTGCGCAACGACATGAGAATCTCCATGCAGGCCTACGCGACTGGACGGGTCGATCAGGGAGGAAATCGCATGGCACCGCTGGGCATCCGAATGATTAGCTCAATTTATCTGGCGGTTGGCGCCGGCGAGCTTCGTCTGGCATCCGCCGACCCTACGGTCCAGCCCATACTGGAGTACCATTTCCTTGAAGAGGATTTCGATCGCAAGCGATTGCGTGAAGGCGTGCGCATTGCTGTAAACCTGGGAGAGCACGAGGACTTCAAGGACATTATAGAAGAGCGGGTTGAGCCCACCGACGCCGACCTGGCATCCGACGAAGCCCTGGACCGCTGGATGATGCGGGAGGTAACCACCTCTCAACACATCTCCTGCACCTGCAAAATGGGATCTGCGTCCGACCCGATGGCGGTGGTAGATCAGTACGGCAAGGTGCACGGCGTGACAGGATTGAGGGTGGTGGATGCTTCCATTATGCCCGACTGCATCCGGGCCAACACCAATGTCACTACGATGGTGATCGGGGAGCAGGTCAGCGACTTCATAAAACAAGGGCGATAATTCCCCGGTCGATCTTGATTGTTCTCTAGGGGCACGGCATGCCGTGCCCCTGACAACGTGTAGGCAATTACTCCTCTGCGATTCTCTTGAGTATTCGGCTCCCTAGTTAGGATGTGCCGAATGTGCAGCGCGCTAGCCGCTGCGCTACACCCTGATATGCCGGGATCAGACTTGTTTGATAGGGCTTAGTAATCGTCGAGGTTCAATACCTAAACCGCTCTTTTCAACCAGGCAATTGAACCGGTTTGAATCCACCGAGATTCCTGGAAAGTTCGTTGCTGGGCGGTTAGACTCTACCCCGTCTCCACCATAGACAACCATCTCCTGCCTGGGCTTGGCAACCAACCCCACTTACTCCGCCCCACCCGCATCAGGTTGCTCGAGTTCACCACTCTCACGGACAGACTTATCCACTTGTGAAGATTCCTGGTCTTGCTGCAGCGCAGACGGGACAGCATCCTCGGCAGGACTGACCGGTCCAAGAATTGGTTCGCTTTGGGCCTCTTCCGCTGTCGGTGTCTGGTCTTTTAATAGGCCGGCCAACCCGACCAATATCTGCCTGGCCTCTCCAGACACTACAGCGTTATTCACTACCTGGGGCCAGGCATTCTGATTCAGTAGCCGGGCCAGCTTAAAGTATTTATCAAGGCCCTCTTCAAAGATATCCATCTCGGAGCGGCCGTTACGCTTGATCTGCTGCAAGCGCGTCTCTGCCCACTCCCGCCGTAGGGTCGGGTCGTCACCGATGGTCTCCATGACCATGTCGTCCGGCGTCTTTCTCGGTATCTTCACCCCCATGATTGACCCCACAACTTGACGAAACAACTCTGGGTCCGACTTCTGGAGGTCGGGCCAGGCCTGGAGGATCTTTGCTTCAAGCTTTGCCGCAAGAGCCTCTCTCATATCCCCGCCCCGGTCAACCGTCCCGGCGTCCTCCCGTTTCCCGCGCCTTCGTCTCCCGCCAACGCCACCCGTGCGACCAGAAGACTCTTCCTGNGCCAGTGGGCTCTGTNTTTCGTTCGGGGAGCGACCGGGTGCCACGGATGGTGAGNACAGAGTGNACCGTGTGTGTCGAACGNCCCGTCTTTTTGGCGATAGCGTGNGTCCCTAGACCCTGCTCGTANAGTTCGAACATGTGGCTGCGTTCCCCGTCGGTAGTCCTGGCAGTACGCTGTCCACGTTCCGGAAGCGTTCCCTTCCGTGTACTTTTACGTTTACTTCGTTCCCTTCGGCGTTCACTTCCCCTGCCGAAGGGCCAGACTATCCGAAGTAAGAACCTGATCACCGGCACCTTCGATCCCCCGGGAGCGGTGTGGTCGGTCCGCCGGCGGCGTCAGTCTTCATCTTCCACCTCCGGTTCCTCGTCCCCCACATCCACACACTCCTGGCAATGCGGGCAAGAAAGCAGGTCTGTTTCGACCTGTTCATCTAGCACCGTGAACTCCTTGTCACAACTCTGGCACTGGAACTTGAGTAGTATGTCCATCTTGATCCTCCTTCTTATTAGGCGTGTCGTTTCCGGCTTCCGGTCGTACACCGGTGCTGGTGTTCTTACGCAGGGCAGCCCCGTGCAGTCTTGAGACCCGCTCTACGATGTCCCCGGGGATCTCGCCCCGGACACCGATGGTGTAGCCGCGGCACATCCTGGTCGTGGTGTTGGGAGCCCGGACGTCGTGGTCCGGGACCTCTTTCGTCGGCCACCGTGAACTCCTTATGGCAAGAATCGCAGCGAAATCTCAATATCAGGTCCATCTCTTCACTTTTCATATGCTGGGTATCCGGGTCACCGGACAGGTCTCC